>Ga0068859_100001050_pt1 | contig 28328 bp, 18 predicted proteins | sample KBSSwiS22_FD_66585 | JGI IMG/M metagenome (GOLD analysis project Ga0068859, IMG submission 66585) | Switchgrass rhizosphere microbial communities from Kellogg Biological Station, Michigan, USA - KBS Switchgrass S2-2 | ecosystem: Host-associated > Plants > Roots > Rhizosphere > Soil ...
TTAAGCCGTCAGGCAATCATGCCCAATACGCATTACAATTTGTTCCGTTGGCAGATGGTATCAGTTTTATTATAAAAGCAATTTTTACAGATAGCAGTAAAATAAAACCTGCAACTGAACATGCTGCTGCTATGCCCGTAATAACAAGGATATGCGGCCCGGTGAAAAAAATAGATGACAGCACTTTTCAAATAAGTTTTTACCGGATGGGTTTTAATAATACTAAACGCAGCAATGATACCTGGTTACTGGCAAGTAGTAAAGGCGATGATAAATTTAAAAGCGCAGTGCAGCAGTTAAACCTGCGCTTCCCTTTACAAAACACAGCAGGTGCAGATCAAAAAATTAATTTTCCGCAGATCGGCAACTTAAAGAAAGGAACAGCAATGATAAAATTAAATGCTGCTGCTACTTCAGGAAAACCTGTTTTGTATTATGTGAAAGAAGGTCCTGCTTACACCAGGAATAATGAGTTAATTTTTACTGCGATTCCCCCACGGGCAAAGTTTCCTGTAAAAGTAACTGTGGTAGCGTGGCAATATGGAATAAAAGACCAATGGAAATCTGCTGAGCCAGTTGAACAAAACTTTTATATTTTAAAATAATAAAACTTAAACAATGCGATTGTATAAATGGCTTCATTTAATTATTGCACCTGCATTTCTTTTTTTATCATGTACTGAAAATCACAAAGGAGAAATTACAGTTACTAATCCTGCTCAATTAGAAAGGCCTGATGAATTGATTGTATTGAAACGAAATGCAATAGAAAAAAAGACAGGCAATATTCCCGCAGGTAAATTTGTAAAGGTTATTATCAATAGTCAACCCGTTGCGGTGCAATATGATGACCTGGATAGTGATGGAGCTTGGGATGAACTGGCATTTTTATATTCCTTTAAACCCGGGGAGAAGATCAATCTGTCTTTTTCCATTTCAGATGCACCTGCAACAATAAAAGCTGTTGTGAGGGCTCATGTAAGGCAGCGCAAAAAAAATGCCGATGATAGCTTTGGCCCTGTCATTACAAAAGATACCATGCCTGCAGGTAACCCGCCAACAGATTTTAGCAAAGTCCCATTACCACCTTATTTAACTGAAGGGCCTGCATGGGAAAATGATAAAGTAGCCTTTCGTTTATACTTCGATACAAGAAATGGAAAAGATGTGTTTGGTAAGCTGATTCCCGGAATGGTAATGGACACGATAGGAGTGAATCATAATAACAGCTATCATGAATTATCCAATTGGGGAATGGATATTTTACATGTGGGAAAATCATTGGGTGCAGGCTCAGTTGCCATTGCTGCAAAAGATGCAAACGGAAAAGATACATTGATGCGCCTTGGTGGAGCAAATATAAAAAGCCAGGTTTACAAAGTAATAGCAGATGGCCCGGTTCGTGCTGTATTCAGCATTAAATATCAATGGGAAATTAATGGTAAGCCGGTGCAAATAACAGATGAAACAAGTATTTGGGGCGGGCAATATTTTTATGAAACCACCTTAAACATCAGCGGTGTGCCTGCGGATGCAAAACTGGTAACCGGCTTTGCTGACTTTTTTGATAATCAGCCAGGGCAAATTGATACAGCCGGAACAAAAATATTTTATTCTTACGGTCCGCAAAGCGAAAACAAAGATGATCTTGGTCTTGCAGTAGCAATTCATTCACCATCTTTTGCTAGCTATAAAAGAATGACAGATACTTTAGGTGATATAAGAAACTCCTACCTGGTATCGCAGCAGATCACACAAGGGGGTACAGTTACTTACCGCTTTTATGCTGCCTGGGGAAAAACCACTACCTCTTTTATGTCTCTGAACGGATTTGATTGGTATTTAAAACAGCAGGCAGTTTTATTGGCACAGCCAGTTTTAATAGAATAGTATTTAAACCTGCAAGAGCATTAAAAATTTTCAGGCACATTATTATTCTCTTTGGAGTCAATAGCAGACTTGAGCATTCTTAAGATTTTCTTTTCAGCAATTTTAATTTCTTCAATATCGTACCAGCTATCGTCTTTGGTTTTATATAGTTTACAGGTAAAGGCATTTTCACTATTATCTTTTCTTGTAAAGCTGTATTCTTGTAAAATAGCTATCGTATTACCCAATGTATTTTTAAGCTCATAAGGATTTACAACATAATAGTACTGGCTATTATCTTCCAATGTAATTTGATTGCTGAAAATGTGCTTTAGGGTCTCCCTCATTCTACAATAATAAATTATTTCTAATGTTATTTAAAATGAACTTATTCACATGATTTTCCATAACGGCCTATAGCGCTTTGAAAAAAAGTGGATAACAAAAGAGATTGCCGGTTGGATAATCTCTTTTGGCTGCGGCCTTGTCAGGATTTTGACCCTGTTTTTATACCCCTGTAATTCAATTCTTTGTCACTCCATTTTGTTTCACTTGAGTTTCAAAAGAATAAAATTGAGGGTTCAGATTTGTGCTTGCAATTGTAGTTTCTTTAAAACAACAATAAGTGAAATTCCAAAGCACCTGCAGAAAGTTTTGTATCAACTATTGAATTTCAGCAGGGGTAAATATTTAAATGGGTTTTGAATACCAGCCAGGGGGGCAGTTGTGAAAATATTGCAAACTATTCAAAATAGTTGCACAGATTATTGCGTTATTAAAAATTATTCTCTACTTTGAAAAGGATATCTCCATTATCGTACTGAAAGCCGTTTCATTTGTCAGGCAGTCTATAATCAATCTACTTTTTTTTCTGAATTCATGTTCAATTCACATCCGTGAAAACACGGGGGAGAATTGAATAATGCGCCTGTATGCCTCTACTTTAGATACACGAATAATAAGGCCTTGCATCATCTGGCTTTAATTTTTTATTTTTTTAAAATTAAAAACTTTATCATGAGTTACCAACTTCTAAAACAAGACGTTCTTTTCTACCAGCGCTTTTTAAAAGCAAATGGTTTTTATTCTTCCGGGTTAAGCGGCGTATGGAATGCCGATACAGATGCGGCTGATGCTGCTTTCGTACAACAAAGTCAAACCATCGCACAACAACAAGGGCTGTTTGATGCAAGAAGTGAATCCAACATCATTACCATTGCACCTAAAGCCCAGGTGTTAGCAAGAAAATTTCTCGCTGTAATGAAAACCAATAACCTTGATGTTCGCATTATTTCCGGAACACGAACTTATGCAGAGCAGGATGTGCTTTTCAAAAAGGGTAGATCCGGAAATACAGAACCAAAAGTTACCAATGCCCGTGGTGGCCAGAGTAACCACAACTTCGGATTGGCCTGGGATATAGGCTTATTTGAAAATGGCAAATACATCACCACAGATAAAAAATATAAACAGGTAGCGTTACTCGTAAAAGGGCAATTCCCCGAATTAGAGTGGGGAGGTGATTGGCAAAGCTTTCCCGATATTCCGCACTACCAGCATAAGGCAATTGTAAACTCTATTGCACAAGTAAGGGCTTTGTTTGAAGCAGGAAAACCATATTTGTAAAAGGCAAATGAACAGTTGTGCATAAACAAAATTTTATGTGTTTGTATTGAGCGTAAGCAACATTTATTTTTTAAACCGGGTAAAAGAAATTAAAATTGCCTAATAGAAATGAAAACTGTTTGTTTTCTCTGAATCTTCCTGTTTTTTTCGTTGAAACAAAGTTAAACCATGTCTCCGCTTTTCTTCTGTTTGAAATAACCCTTGCGTATAAGGATATCCTACCTGTCTTACTATCTGGCTTTTCTGTGTTCGGATAAAACATGATCGATAACCTGATCCCTTAAGTCTTTTTTTGATAAAATAAATATTTTTTAAGCAGTGTCCTAACCTTCTTTCGGTTCTATATGAGAATCAACAGAAAAAGTAAAAGACTGGTTATTGTTTGTTTCTTTCTGCTTCTTTCTGGCTTACATATTCTGTAGGGGTCATCCCAAACTGTTTATGAAAGTTTCTGCCAAAGTTGGTTTGAGAGCCAAAGCCAGCCATATCGGCAACTTCATAAATTTTATAATTTCCTTCTGCCAGTAGTTCTGCCGCCCTTTTTAACCGGGTAATATTGATCAGTTCATTAGGAGAAAGATCGGAAAGCGATTTTATCTTCCGGTATAAAGTAGGCTTACTCATGTTCATGAGCTTAGCCAGTTTCTCCACATCAAGCTCAGTATCTTCAATATTCTTTATAATGCTGTCGTTTATCTTTTCTAAAAAAAGTTCATCAGCTTTAGAATAAGCTATGCTCTTGATGTGCACCAGGGGAGAACTGGCAAAGTATTCTTTTATTTTATTACGATTAGTAAGCAGGTTGGTAATTTGTACCTGCAGGTATTCAGGAGAAAAAGGTTTTTCTATATAAGCATCAGCGCCCAGTTCCAGCCCTTCAATTTTTGCCTGCAATGTATTTTTTGCAGTTAACAATATCACTGGTATATGACTGTAATCAAAATTGGTTTTAATGATCTTACATAATTCAAAACCATCCATTACAGGCATTACCACATCCGAAATAAGTAATTGCACTGCATTTTCTTTAAGTTGTTCCAGTGCCTCCTGGCCGTTAAGCGCTTTTATTACGGTATACTTTTCGTCAAGCTCATGCTCAAGGAATTCCAGTATCTCCTCATTATCATCGGCCAATAAAATTAAAGGTTTCATTAAAAGATTTTTATTGTGGATAATAGTGGTTTAATTATTTTGATTAAAAGGAATTGAAACAAAAAATACATTCATATTGTTTTCCGGTTCTTTTAAACCAAGCAACCCTTTGTGCAATTGGGTTAAAGAACGGGAAAGAGCTAACCCAATCCCTGTACCTTTTTGTTTTTCTGTTTCTTTTAACCTGAAAAATGGTTCAAAAATTTTCTCTTTCATTTCTACCGGAATTAAATAGCCATCGTTCTTTACCTCAATAGTAAACATTTTATCTGGTGCACTGGCAGCAAGTACATGCAGTTCGGCTTTGCTCTTTGCATACTTTACTGCATTACTTAAAAGATTGGTGAGTATTTTATTGAACGCATCAACATCAATAAATGCATTGATCTCCTGCGGTGGTAATTTTAATTTAAACTGCAGGTCTTTATGTTCAGCCAAAGGTTTAAAGCTGGTAAAGATGTCTTCTGTAATGTCAAGAATATTTTCTTTAGTAAAATTTAAAGTAAAGCCGTTAATTTCTGTTTGCCTGAAATCGAGCAATTGATTGGTCAGATCAACCAGCCTTTCCGTATTTTTTTCCATGATACGCAGGCTGTCTTTTATTTCAGGCATTTCGCCTGCTTTTCGGATAACTTTTTCCAGCGGTCCTTTAATTAACGTTAATGGCGTTTTTATTTCGTGCGCCACATTGGTAAAGAATTGCATTTTGGCTTCGTAAATTTCTTTTTCTTTAGCAATTTCCAGTTGTTCTATTTTTCTCCTGTTTTTTTCTTTTATACGCAGGTGATAAAACCTGATGATATAAAAAGTTAATAAGGCAATCAGCAATGCGTATAATGCATACGCCCATTTACTGGCCCACCAGGGCGGCAATATTTCTATAACCAATACCGCTTCTTTAACATCCCAGCTGCCGAGGCTGTTGGCCGATTTTACTTTAAATGTATAAGTGCCTGCAGAAAGATCGGTGAAATAAACCTTACGATTAGTTTTTAAAAAAGTCCAGTCCTCACCAAGCCCTTCCATTTTATATGCATACTGCGACATTTCTGGTGCGGTATAACTTAGCGATGCAAAGTCGATACTAAAAGTAGATTGTGTGTAGGTTAAAATTATTTTATTGGTAAAGGACAAGGATTGCTTAAGCGGCGATCCGTCCTTATTAATTGTAAGCTCTTTATTATTTACCTGGAAACCGGTAATATAAATTTGCGGTGAAAAATTTGCCGGTGTAAATTTATCGGGATGAAAACTGATCAACCCTTTTACACTGCCAAAATACATGGTGCCTTTACTATCTTTAAACGCCGAGCTAAAATTAAACTGGTCGTTTAAGATACCATTAGCCTTGGTATATACTGTAATATTTTCTGTTTGCGGGTTAAAAGATGCCAGGCCTTTAGAAGTACTTACCCACAACATTTTATTATCATCCTCGGCAACACTCAAAACAAAATTTGCAGGCAACCCATTAGCAGTGGTATATCTTTTAAAAGAATTGGTTGTTGGGTAAAACCTGCATAAACCACCCTCTGTGGCAAACCATAAATTATTATTACTGTCTTCAAATAAATTATTTACCCTGTCGCTGCAAAGGCTGTTTTTATTTGCAGGGTCATAACTAAAATTTCCGCCGGCTTTTGTTTTGGTATCATAAAAATTTACCCCGTTGCCATAAGTAGCGCCCCATATAATACCGCTTTTATCTTTTAAAATTGAAGAGTACCACATATGTAAAGGCATACCCGGTATCTCCGAAAAATTATCTTTTGTGCGGTTATAAGTATAGGCGCCCACTGTTGTGCCAATCATTATTTCGCCTTCGGCAGATTGGTGCAGGCAATAAATGAAATTACTTTTAAGCGCATTGCTGTCGGTTCCCTTAGAGTAATGGCGCACTACTTTTTCTGTGGTAAGATCCATTACATCAAGGCCGTGTTCAAATGTGCCGATCCACAACTCATTACCCGTTGGTAATATGCCATGAATATTGGTGTAAGAGATGCCATCTTTTAATCCCGTAGGAATAAAATTTTTAAACAAACCTGTTGCAACATCTAATTTATTTAAACCGGCATCTTCGGTACCTATCCATAAATTGCCGTTTTTATCTTCATGCACTTCTCTAACCACATTGCCATTGATTGCATTTTTATCTTTATCAGGAAAATATTTTTGAAATGTAATAGGTTGTTTGGGATAATAATTTACGCCACCAAAATAAGTAGTGGCCCAAATGCCACCTTCTTTGTCTTTACAAAAAGCATATACTGCATTGTCAGAAATGGAGTACGGGTTATGATATTCTTTATGCAAATTGATACTTGTGCCCGTAGCAAGATTATAAATATAGATACCAGTTTCTGTTGCTATCCAGCATTCCTCGTTACTGGTTTGTACAAAGGCCCTGGCAAAAATTTCTGTTTTATCAGCATTGTAAGTAAGCACATCTTTATAAGTAGATGAAGCAGTATAAAATTGTTTTACACCCTGGTTGGATGTGCCTGCTAAAATATTGCCATCGTCGGTAGCATATATAGGTTCTATCCAGTTGGAAACCGATTTTGCTGAATGACTAAAAAGATCAAAGCCTGCAAAGCTATTGGTTACAGCATCATACTTTTTTAAAAAACCGTTGGAAGTGGAAACCCATACGGTGCCATCTTTTGAAACACAAAGAGCAGTGGCTTCAAAATTTTTTTCGATGCTGAATTCTGCTAAGGTTTTTGATGCCACATTGTATTTAAAGAGTATAAAATTAGAAATGAACCAAAGATTATCTTTAGTGTCCATGGTGATATCAGTTACCTGCTGAATTTGCGGTGTTGGCAACAAAGTAAAACTTTCAGCAGCTTCATCGTACTGGTATAAACCCTTATCAGTACCTACCCAAAGAATATTGTTTTTATCAGCATACAGCGCATGAATAAAATTACTGCCGATACTTGTTTTATCCTCCGGGTTATTGCGGAACACTTTAAAAGTATAACCATCAAACCTGTCCAGCCCATCTTTGCTGCCGAACCATAAAAATCCTTTGCTATCCTGCAAACAGCATACCACAGCATTATTGCTAAGGCCATCTTCCACCTGGTAATGCCGAAAATAGTAAGGCTGGGCAATGCCCTGCATTACTATAAAAAAGAAAACAGCAAGTAACAGTAGTTTCAATTTCAATTCGGCGTAATTACATTTAAAAGTATTAAATAATTCATTAAACAGCGGTTATCATTATTGCCAATATTCAATTAATGAATGTTTTTATCGAAGTTCTGATACGATATGGCGGCTATCTCTGGGTTATTAATATCAACTTTACCCGGTTATTCATCGGTTAGCTGCTAAACTCTATATTTCATGCGATTGCCCAATTCTGTTGCAAAACATAATACCTCAACAAAAATTTATTGTACAATAAAGGAAACCTGTTTTTTTAACTGCAAAAAAATATCAAAATTTTTATACTCAGCTGCCACTGGCAGCAGCTTTTAGATTGCTTTATTTTTTAAACCCAAAACAACGCGATATGAAAAAATCTGACAAAAGATTATTACGGGTAAAATGGCTGGTGACTACAATAGCTGTTTTGCTTGGTTTTTTAATTGCTTTACCCACCTATGCACAAACCAGTGTTACAGGAACCATTAATGGTAAAGATGGCGCCCCGGTTAATGGCGCTACTGTTACCGTAAAGAACAAAAAAATAAGTGTGGTTAGCGGGACAGACGGAAAGTTCACCGTTACTGCAAGCCCGGGCGATGTTTTGGCTATCAGTTCTGTGGGCTACGATGTATATGAAGTAAAGCTTGGTAAAGAAAAAAATATAGTGGTGAATCTTATTGCAAAAGCAGGCACTTTAGATGATGTAATAGTGGTAGGTTACGGCACGCAAAAAAAGAAGGACCTTACCGGTTCCATCAGCAGTGTAAATATTAACGATACCAGGAAATATACCACCAGCGACATTTCCCAATTGCTGGAGGGCAGGGCCACAGGTGTTGCAGTTAACAGTGATGGACAGCCGGGCGCATCTCCAAGTGTACGCATAAGGGGTTTCAGTACTTTTGGCGGCTCCCAACCTTATTATGTAGTAGATGGTGTTCCCGGATCGGCTATCAGGGATTTTAGCCCCAATGATATTGAATCCATAACAGTTTTAAAAGATGCTGCTGCTGCTGCAATTTATGGCGCCGCTGCCGCAAATGGTGTAATAATAATTACTACCAAACAAGGCAGAAAAAATTCAGCCATGAAAATTACTTACAGTGGTTATTACGGCGCTGATAAAGTTTGGCAAATACAGGATGTTACCGACCGGTTGCAATACCAAACATTAAATAATGAGAGCCGTGTAAATGCGGGCAAGCCCTTGTTTCCTGCAAATGATCCGGCAAATCCTTTGTATGTAAAAAACATCAATACCGACTGGCAGAAAGAAGGACTAAAAACAGGGCTGAGGCAAAACCATAACATCAATTTATCTGGCGGCGGTACTAATAACACGTATAATATTTCGCTGGATTATTTTAATAACAAAGGAACTTATGTGGGTAACGGTCCCGATTACACTCGTTATTCAGCAAGAATAAACACTACTGCAGAAAAAGGAATTTTGAAAGTGGGAGAAAATTTTAACTACACTCATTCTCACGAAAATACATTAACGTTCAGGGATGATATTTTATTAGGAGGAATACCTCCGTTGATCGGCTCACTGGTGGTTGCAATACCAACCATGCCTGTTTATGATACTGCAAACCTGAACGGCTATGGCGGATCATCTTCAGAATTTAACGGCGCCAATTCATTAAACGGGATCGGTATCAATAATATCCTGCAAAATTATGTTGATGTGGACAGAACATTTGCCAATGTGTATGGCGAACTGAAGCTTTTAAAAACCAACGGACATAATTTAAAATTTAAAACCAGCTTAAGTTATGATAAAACCATTGCCAGGGATTTTACGTGGCAGCCGGCTTTCTATTTAGGTAAATTTTTCAGCAGTGCTATTGCACGTTTGAATGATAACTCAAGGGTATATACAAATGCATCTATTGAAAATACATTCAATTATGAAAAATCATTTGGCAAGCATAGTGTGGAAGCATTAGTAGGTCAGTCTTTCAGAAACAGCCGTGCAGTTTTAAGAGAAAGCAGGGCCGAAGGATTTACAACACCTTATTATCCTGTTATCAGCAACGGACAAACCACCTCTGCAAAAGGAACAGAGTTTGAAAGTGCATTAAGCTCTTATTTTGGAAGAGTGAACTACGCTTACAGTGATAAGTATTTACTTTCTGCATCATTGCGCCGTGATGGTTCTTCAAGATTTTCACCCGCCAACAGGTTTGGTTATTTTCCTGCAGCATCAGTGGGATGGAAAGTAAGCAATGAAAATTTTTGGAAAGTTCCCAAATCAATCGTGTCTTCTCTTAAATTAAGAGGCAGTTATGGTAAATTAGGTAACCAGGAAATTGCAGACTACCAGTTCCAGGGAACAATTAACTCCGGTGTGGTGTACACATTTAATGGTGTAAGATATACCGGCGGTTTACAAACACTGGTATCTTCACCCGATATTAAATGGGAATCAAAAGCTATCAGCAATGCAGGCTTTGATGGTACCTTCTTAAATGGCCACCTGGATTTTTCTGCTGAATATTACAGTGCTAAAAGCACCGACCTTTTAGTGGGCGTTATCATTCCGGCAACTGTTGGATTTGAAAATTTAAACCCGGTTATCAATGCTGCATCACTTCAAAACAGCGGGATTGAATTTGCAGCTACCTACCATAAAAACAAAGGGCCTTTCACTTTTGATATATCTGCCAACCTTTCTACGGTAAAAAACAAAGTATTGTCTTTAGGTGCAGGTAATGATGCACTTATAGGAGTTGGTTCAAGAACTGTTGTTGGAGGGGAAATTGGAGAACATTATGGATTTGTTTATGAAGGCATTTTTCAAAACCAGGCCGAAATAAATGCACATGCCACACAGTTTGGTGCTGTACTTGCACCAGGTGATGTAAAATATAAAGATATCAGCGGACCTAATGGTAAGCCCGACGGTGTTGTGGATGAAGCGTATGACAGGGTTTCTTTAGGCAGCGGTATTCCAAAATTCAATTATGGTATAAGTTTTTCTGCAGCATACAAAAGATTTGATGCAACAGTTTTTGCATCGGGCAGCGCCAAATTTTTAATCAACAGCAGGATGTACAGGGATCTGCATCACTCTGCAGGCGCACTCAATTACAGTACTGATATGCTTAACAGGTGGACACCCACTAACACTAATACAGATATTCCAAGATTAAATGATAATGATGTTAATAATTTCAAAGATTCTGATCGCCCCGGTTGGTTGCAGAAAGGTGATTATTTAAGAATTAATACCATCTCAGTTGGCTATTCTTTAAAAGAAAATATTGTAAAAGGATTGATGGGAGCAAGAGTTTATGCAACCGTACAAAACCTGTATTCATTCCAAAAATACCAGGGCTACAATCCTGATTTTACATCAGGAACACTTAACCCCGGTTTTGATTTTGGCTCGTATCCAAAACCAAGAACTGTAATGGTAGGCGTACAAGTAACATTTTAAATTTCAGCTAATTATTAAATAAAAAATTATGAAAAAAATATTATACCTGCTTACCGGCCTTTGTTTTATTACAAGCGGCGGTTGCGATAAAAAACTGGATCTGTCGAATCCTAATTTACTAACCACGGCAGATTACTGGAAAACCAAAGAACAAGCTTATGCTGGTTGTACAGCTATCTACAATGCATTAACTGTTGATGGTTCTTACATGCGTTCATTCCCGGGCCTTACTGATAGCCGCGGTGATGATTTTACCGGTGATAGTCCATGGCTCGACCTGGTGCTAACAGGTCAATTCATAATACCCAGCACTTCTGCACCCGTATTCTGGATATGGAGAGAATTTTATTTAGTGGTTAACAGGGCCAACCAGGTTATTGCTAACGTTGCCCCATACCCTGAATCTGTACTGCCTGCGGCTGAAAAAAACAGGATACTGGGTCAGGCTTATTTTCTTCGGGGACTGGCATATTATAATCTTGCCACTACATTTAAAATTGTTCCGGTAATAACTGCACCAATAACCAACTCCAATGATTATTCTGCACCAACAGCAACTGAAGAAGTAATATGGAATCAAATATATTCAGACTTAGCTGCTGCAGAAGCCAATCTGCCTGTTTCTTATGATAATGTTTCTGGTTTAGATAAAGGAAACAAAGGCCGTGCAACAAAAGGAGCAGCAGCAGGATTGTTAGGCAAAGCTTACCTGTACAGGAAAGATTATGCAAAAGCAGCAACACAATTTGAAAAGTTTTTTGGAAGCGGCCCGTTAGCTGGTGTATATTCTTTAATGCCTGACTACAGGGATAATTTTAAAGACATCAATGAAAATAATGCAGAGTCATTATTTGAAGTGCAGTTTACCGAAGGGACCGGAACAGATATTAACTGGTGCTGCGATCCCTCCGGATCATGGAAACAGGTGCAGGCCATTTCAGTTACTTATGGAATGGAAGGCGCAGGCTTCTCTGATTATTTACCTACAAGATGGATCTACAATGAATACAAACAGGAAAAAACAACGGCAGGAAAATCTGATCCCAGGTTATTGGTTACCATCGCATCTTATGAGCCGGCCGATAATTCAATATTGGCTTATGGCAGGGCATGGTTCAACCCTGTAACATCAATTTATCCAAGAAAATATACTAATGATGGTGTGGGTAATGGTAAACCTTTTGAAGGAGCAGCTGAGTCTGGTATTAACTATAGGGTTTTACGCTACTCTGATATATTGTTGATGTATGCCGAGGTACTGAATGAATTAAACAGAACACCAGAGGCCTATCCATTTATACAACAGGTAAGAACAAGAGCCTTGTTACCCAACTTAGCTACTGTAAAACCCGGTATGACACAGGCGCAAATGCGTGACCAGATAGCACATGAAAGAGCTTTGGAATTTGCAATAGAAGGTCAGCGCATTAATGATATTATCCGCTGGGGATGGTTATACAATCCTACCAAACTGGCAGAATTAAAAGCACACGATCCTGATTTTAATACATGGACATCAGGCAATGAATATTTGCCCATTCCACAACAAGAACTGGATGTAAACAAAAATTTATTGCCTAATCCGGCAAACTAGTTTTGGGTAAACATAAAATTCCTGCCCAATGCGTTTTTGGGTAGGAATTTTTGTTATCGCTGGAAGAGAGTTTCAGTTGAATTACGAATAATGAACTATATAAAAAAAACATACCTGCCATTTTTGATGATGTTATTATTTATACATGGCTGTAAAAATAATAATGCTGTTGCTGACAAATTTCATTTTACTGCAATGAACGATAATGAAACCAATATTACTTTCAACAACGCCATTACCGAAAACGATTCTGTAAATGTATTTACTAACGAATACATGTACAATGGTTCCGGTGTTGGCATTGGCGATTTTAATAATGATGGGTTACCTGATATATTTTTTTGCGGCAGCATGGTAAGCAGTAAACTCTATATCAACAAAGGCAATTTTAAGTTTGAAGATGTTACTGATAAAGCAGGCCTGCAAACCAACCGTTGGTGCACAGGTGTAAGTGTTGTTGATATTAATAACGACGGCTTCATGGATATTTATGTTTGTGTATCGCATTCCACCGACGCAACAAAAAGAAAAAATTTATTGTTCATCAATGACGGACTTTCTCCTTCCACAAAAGGAGAAGGCAGGGGTGAGGTACATTTTACCGAACAGGCTGAAGCTTATGGTTTAGCTGATACTGGTTATGCAACGCAAGCTGCTTTTTTTGATTACGATGGAGATGGTGATCTGGATATGTATTTACTGAATCATCGTTTATACAGTCATACTGCAAATAATCTGCAGCCAAAAGATACTAGCGGCAACTCACCAGCCGAAGACAGGTTGTATAGAAATGATGGTGTACCTGCAGGCGCATTACATCCTGTGTTTACTGATGTTTCAAAACAGGCAGGCATAAAAGAAGATGGTTATGGTTTAGGTGTGGTGATCACGGATGTGAACAATGATAACTGGCCGGATATTTATGTGGCCAATGATTATATCGGCAACGACCTGTTGTGGTTGAATAATAAAAACGGCACTTTCTCCAATGTGATCTCCACCTCACTGCGGCACCAGAGTTACAATAGCATGGGTGTGGATGCTGCAGACATTAATAACGATGGCTTGCCAGATTTAGCCATAGTAGATATGTTGCCCGAAACCAATGAAAGAAAAAAAATGATGTTCAGTGCAGCCAACCAGGAAAAGTATGATATGCAGCAACGCTTTGGTTACGAACCTTCGTTTATGCGTAACATGCTGCAATTGAATAATGGCAACAGGATAGTTAGCAATAGAGCCGAACCTTTTTACAGCGAGATAGGACAACTGGCAGGTGTGTTTGAAACTGACTGGAGCTGGAGTGTTTTAATGGCAGACTTTGATAATGATGGCTGGAAAGATATTCATGTAACTAACGGTTTGGGAAAAGACCTGACCAATAATGACTATGCAAGTTTTGTAAATGGAGAAACGCCTACCAGTAACTACACTTTTGGCGCCAACGAAACAGAAAGAAAAGCCGATAAGAGTACAATTGATTCGTTGCGTAAGAACATAGATGGTTTCGGGAGTATTAAAATGGATAATTATTTCTTTCATAATAACAGAGACCTTAGTTTCAGCAATACAACAAAACAAACAGGGCTTGCTGTTCCTTCTATATCTAACGGTGCCGCATATGTTGATTTAGATAATGATGGCGACCTTGACCTGGTAGTGAACAACATCAACCAGGAAGCATTTGTATGGAAAAATGAGATCAGGCAATCCGCAAAGGATAGTGCTAACAACTTTCTTACCATACAATTGAATGGTGCAGCTAATAATCTTTCCGGCTTTGGATGCCAGGTTACTTTGTATAATAAAGGCACCAAACAATTTGCAGAGCAATCGCCGGTAAGAGGCTTTTCATCAAGTGTAGATATGAGATTGCATTTTGGAATTGACAATAGTACTGCTGTTGATTCATTGAAAATTAAATGGCCGGATAATAAAGTGCAAGTGATAAAGAATATAAAAACCAACCAGGTTTTACCTGTAAAATATGAAGATGCAAAAATTGCCGGTGCACAAAAAGACGAAACCGTTACCACTTTCTTTAATGACATAACTGAACAATCAAACCTCGGTTTCAAACATAGCGAAGCACAAAATTTTGATTTTGGCTATCATCAGCCATTGCCGCAAAAATATTCTCAACTGGGCCCATGCATTGCCACAGGCGATATTAACGGCGATGGGTTAGAAGATTTTTTTGCAGGTGGTGCAGCTAATCAATCCGGCAAAATATTTATTCAAAAAGCTAATGGCAGTTTTACAACAACCAACCTTGTTGAAGGTAACAAAATGGAAGAAGACCTTGGCGCTGTATTGTTTGATGCAGATGGCGATAAAGATTTGGATCTTTTAATTACTGGCGGAAGTTTTGAATTTGCAGTGCCAAAATATAATCAACCAAGATTGTATATCAATGATGGGAAAGGAAATTTTAAGTTAGATGCAACAGCGCTGCCTTCAATAACAGATATTACAGATGCAGTAACAGCTGCTGATTATGATGGAGACGGCGACCTTGATGTTTTTATCGGCGGAAGGTTATTGTCGCAAAAATATCCGCAATCACCACGCAGCTATATCTTACAAAACAACAATGGTAAATTCACTGATGTAACAAAAACGGTTTGTGCTGCTTTGGAATTTCCTGGTATGATAACCGACGCCCTGTTTACAGATTTTAACAACGATAAAAAACCAGACCTTATTATTTGTGGCGAATGGACAGCGGTACGCTTCTTTAAAAATGATAACAATAAATTAGTTGAAGTTACCAATGAAACCGGCCTTACAAACATGAATGGCTTATGGCGCTCATTACAACAGGCAGATATTGACAACGATGGAGACATGGATTATATAGCAGGCAATATGGGAATCAATAACCGCTTTCATATTGCAGCAGACAGGCCGATGATGCTATGCACTAAAGACATGGATAAAAATAATTTTGATGAATTAATACCTGCGTATTACATCAAAAACGATGAAGGTAATTATCAATTGTTTCCGGGACCAGACAGGAATCAACTGGCTGAACAACTTCCTTCAATCAAGAAAAAATATTTATTGCATAAAGAATATTCCAAAGTAACGATGGAGCAATTAAAGAACGATTATGGCGCCGATGGATGGACAGAATTAAAATGCGAAACAGCAACATCAATATGGATTGAAAATTTAGGCAACGGAAAATTTAAAACACATGTATTGCCAACAGAAGCACAGTTTGCACCAATCAACAGCATTGTAGTGGATGATGTTGATGCGGATGGTAACATCGATCTGACCATTGCAGGCAATGAATATCAATCTGCAATAAACATTGGCAGATACGATGCATCTTATGGTTTGGTATTAAAAGGCGATGGCAAAGGAAATTTTACACCTGTTAATATGATAAAGAGCGGATTGATTATTGATGGTGATGTAAAAGATATGAAAATGATCAGCATAAAAGGGAAAGGCAAAATATTATTGGCCGCACCTAATGATAATAAGTTGAAAGTATTTTCCGTAACACTAAAATAAAATTATTATGAAAAAATTATTTGCGATATGCGCTGTCGTGATGGTAATGTCATCGTGTAAAAAAAGTAGTAGCAGCGGTGGCGGCGGAGGTATTGTAACACCACCACCAACTCCGGCTTTCGATATCAACAGCATCAACGATACTTACCCTGCAGTGGCGCCATTTGCCAATGTACTGGAATGGGGCCCGTACAATGTGCACGATCCTGCCATTATAAAAATTGGTGAGTATTATTATGCATTCAGCACCGATGTTGGTTACGGCATAAGTGTACGCTCCGGTTTACAAATAAGAAAATCTAAAGACCTTGTTGAATGGACTTTTGTAGGTTGGGTATTTAATAGCTTGCCCGCTATGGGTGCTAACTATATTACGCAAAGCGGCGGCACACCATTTAATGCATTGTGGGCACCATGTGTTGTAAAAGTTGGAAGTGAATATCGTTTGTATTATTCTTTGTCCTGCTCAGTGGCAAGGCTAAGTGTTATTGGTATGGCAACAGCAACTGCACCGGAAGGGCCATGGACAGAAAAAGGATTAGTAGTGAGTTCTAAAAATGATGCCAGCATACAAACCAATGCTATTGATCCATCAGTGATCATTACAAACACAGGTGAACACTGGATGACTTACGGTTCTGCGTGGGATGGAATTTATTCTTTAAAATTAGATCCCACAACAGGGCTTGCATTTACCAATGGTGATAAAGGGGTACGCATTGCTAACCGTGGTTTTACAGCGGGCAAATACAATGGTAATATAGAAGGGTCCGATCTTATTTATAATGCTGCGCTGAATAAATATTTTTTGTTCATTGCTTACGACTGGTTACAAACAAAATACAACGTTCGTGTAATGCGGGGCGATAAACCCAACGGCCCGTTTTATGATTTTAATGGCGTTGATGTTAATGCCAATGTTGATCACGGACCAATGATCATTGCACCGTATAAATTTTCCGGGCACAGTGGTTGGCAGGGAACAGCACACTCCACCACTTTTAGTGATGGTAACGGACAATATTATATTGCTCACCAGGGAAGACCGGGCATTGATAGCTACTATATGGATCTGCATGTGCGTAAATTATTCTGGACTGCAGATGGATGGCCCGTTGCTTCGCCGGAAAGATATGCATGGGAAAAAGACTCTCTTATTTCGCAGGCAGATATTCTTGGTGATTGGGAACAGATCGTTTTGGGTTATACTGTTGTACCTGGTTATGGTACAGAACAGTCTTCACCTGATTTTCAAAACTCAGTTACACTTACCATATCGGCTAACGGTACACTAAATGGAAATGCAGCTAACACGTGGACCTACACTGCGCCGTGGCTGCAATTAAACTGGAGTACAGGATATACAGATAAAGTATTTGTACAAAAAGGAAGAGATTGGGAAAATAAAAAGAACACCATCATTTTTTCCGGATTAAACAACCAGGGCACGGCCATTTGGGGAAAGAAAAAATAAAACGATAAGTATTAAAAACCAGAAGATGAAATTAAAACAACTTTGTGTAACCGGCCTTGCTGTTACCTTGTCACATTTTTTTGCTGCTGCGCAAACCACCAATATTATAACGGTGAAAGCTGATAAACCCTACGCAGAAATTCAGCCTACCATGTGGGGTATTTTCTTTGAAGATATTAACCTGGGTGCCGACGGTGGTATTTATGCAGAGTTGGTTAAAAACCGATCCTTTGAATTTAGTAAACCATTGATGGGATGGAAGGTGGAGCAAAACTTTTTTAATGAAGGTGCTGTAACTATATTAAACAGGGACGGAAAAAATTTGGCCAACCCCCGTTTTGCAAGAGTAGCTGTAAACAATGCAACAGCCGGAACATTAAGTATCACCAACGAAGGATTTAGAGGAATGGGAATAAAAAAAGATCTGCGCTACGATTTTTCTTTGATGTACCATGAGGCAACTGGCAATTTAAAACTGCATATAGAAATTCTTTCTGCAAAAAATAAAATTTTAGCAAGCGGAGTTGTTGTAACAGAAAAAACTGGCGATGCCTGGAAAAAGCAAGGCATCACTATTCTATCAAACGATACGGCGCAAAAAGGAAAAATGAAGATATGGTTTGAAGGCAGTGGTGTAATTGATATGGATATGATCTCTTTATTTCCAGAAGATACCTGGAAAAGCAGGCCCGGTGGTATGAGGGCAGACATGATACAATTACTGGCTGATATGAAACCAGGTTTTTTACGTTTTCCCGGTGGATGTATTGTTGAAGGATTTGATTTAAGCCAACGTTATCAATGGAAAAAAACAATTGGACCTGTTGAAGAAAGACAATTAATTATCAACAGGTGGAATTTTGAATTTGCACATCGCCCCACGCCGGATTATTTTCAAACTTTTGGTTTGGGCTTTTTTGAATATTTTCAACTGGCAGAAGATATTGGTGCATCGCCGTTACCCATCTTAAATTGTGGCATGGCCTGCCAGTTTAATTCAGCAGAATTGGTTCCGCTGGATCAGATAAATCCTTATGTGCAGGATGCTTTAGACCTGATTGAGTTTGCTAACGGAGATGCAAAAACGCAGTGGGGGAAAATGAGAGCAGATTTGGGACATCCCGATCCGTTTAATTTAAAAATGCTGGGTGTGGGCAATGAAAACTGGGGCCCGCAATACATAGAACGGTTACAGATCTTTCAAAAAGCTATCAAGGAAAAATATCCCGATATAAAATTAGTGAACAGCTCCGGCACCGACCCCAATGGGGAAAGATTTGACTATTTAAATGGCGAACTTAGAAAAATGAAAGCTGATATCATTGATGAACATTATTACCGCAGGCCAGAATGGTTTTTTGAAAATGCATCCCGTTACGATAATTATGAAAGAAATGGTTCTAAAATTTTCGCCGGCGAATATGCAGGGCAGAGTGATAAAACAGTAAGTATCGAAAACAAAAACAATGTTCGTACAGCCATTGCCGAAGCCGCATTTTTAACAGGGTTGGAAAGAAATGCAGATGTGGTGGTGATGGCATCTTACGCTCCTTTGTTTGCACACGTTGATGGCTGGCAATGGACACCCGATTTAATATGGGTAGATAATTTAAGAAGTGCCGGCACAGTAAATTATCAAGTACAAAAATTATTCTCCAATAACAAAGGCACTAATGCAATACCAGCTTTATTAAACAATAAACCTTTATCGGGTCAGGACAGTTTGTATGTATCTGCAGTAACGGATAAAAAAAATAACGAAATAATTATTAAAATTGTAAATGGCGCCGCTACGGAAAGAAACAGTTCTTTTTTAGTAGATGGAATTAAAAAACTGGCAGCAGAAGGTACGGTAACTGTATTAACAGGTAACCCGGATCAAATTAATACGGTAGATAACCCTTTCACTGTGATGCCGGTTGTTTCAACAATACCGGTAAATGGAAAAAAGATCGATATTGCACTTAAGCCTCTTTCATTTACTATTATTAAAGTTGGAATGAAATAATTTAATTGCATAAAAATGAAGACAAGCGTTTTTGTTGTATTGCTGGTGATAAGCTTCCATCTTTTTGCACAGGAATATCAAACCAATGTTCCCGTGCACGACCCGGTAATAATAAAACAGGATAGCGTTTACTATATCTTTTGTACAGGAAGGGGCATCAGTGTATGGTCTTCAAAAGATATGCAACAATGGAAAAAAGAAAAACCTGCTTTTGATACTTTACCCTGGGCGGTACAGGCTGTTAAAGGTTTTACCAATCATATCTGGGCGCCTGATATTTCATTTTATAAAGGCCAGTATTACCTGTATTACGCCATATCTGCTTTTGGAAAAAATACTTCCTGTATTGGTGTTGCCACTAATAAAACATTGGATCCTTCTTCGCCAGATTTTAAATGGACAGACCATGGTAAAGTAATACAATCATTCCCCGGTAAAACCAACTGGAATGCTATTGACCCGAATATCGTTACTGATAAAAAAGGAAATGCATGGTTGACGTTCGGATCTTTTTGGGATGGATTGAAACAAGTACGACTAACAAAAGACCGGCTACATATTGATGGTGATTCTATAAATCTACCTACCATTGCCAGCCGGAAAAAATCATCTTTACAAGAGAATCCGCCTTCGGTAGATGATAATCCTAAAGATGCAGGTGGCAATGCTATAGAAGCGCCTTTTATCTTTTATAAAAATGACTTTTATTATTTATTTGCTTCTATTGATTATTGCTGTAAAGGGATAAAGAGTACTTATAAAATGATTGTTGGCAGATCTAAAAATATCAACGGACCTTTTATTGATACGGCTGGCATAGATATGGCCAAAGGCGGCGGCACCATTTTATTACAGGGTGATAAAAACTGGTATGGTGTGGGGCATAATGCTGTAGCCAGTTTTGACGGTATTGATTATTTAGTGTTTCATGGTTATGATGCAGCAGATAATGGCAGATCGAAATTGAGAATAGAAAAACTACAATGGGAAAATGATTGGCCGGTGATATTACAATAACTATTGTTGAGTCCTTTTACTTCCTGAGATTATTAATTCATTTACCCTTTCTAAAAGCACATCCATATCGTAGGGCTTTATGAAATAAGCATCAGCACCCAGATTTATTGCTTTCACATAATCGTTTTTTTCTGATTGAGAGGTACTGAATATAAATGGTATTCTTGAAGTTAATGGCGTAGTCAAAATTAGAGCCAACACCTCAATACCGGTCAATAACGGTAACATCATATCGCATATTATCAAATCGGGAATAAACTCTCTTGCTGATTCGAAACCAATTCTTCCATTACCAGCGCTGATAACCCGGTAACCTTCTATTTCTAAACCTTCAGACAAGTTGTCCAAAAATAGATGGTTGTCCTCTATAATTAAGATTAGGTTCATTTTGTGGCGTTATATGAAAGCAGAATATCACAAAGTGGTCCAATTAAGCTATACTAAACTTTAAATATTGTATTTAAAAATAAAAAAGGGGCTTGGAATAAAAATCCTGCCCCGCTATAAATCCGATTTCCTATGTAAAACCAATGCGAAGGTAAACACTGGATAGTTAGTAAGTGTTATACTATTGAGGTGTAATATTGCATAATTCACAGGTAACTATTTTTAGCAGATGTCATACAGACCTGTATGAGTCTCCCAACTGCTTTTATTCCAGTTTCTTTGTCTTTTGCCGGAGACTATATCTGTTAGACTACAGGATGTAAAAATAAAAAGGATAGCCAACTTAAAGCTATCCTTTACCAAGTGCACATATTCAATAGAAATAGGGTGCTTCAATAAACGGGAGAGACAGCTTCCTTACTCGATAAACAATTTGTCCGTTGGAAAATTGCTATCAGGATTTTCCAGTAATAGTTTTAAAATGTCGCCGAAGCTTTCGCGAAGTTGTTCAGAACTGGCGCTGTGATTATTCTTAATAAGAATATAGGAGTAGCTTCTTAATTTATCAACTATTTCCTGGGAAATACTACTTTCTTCAATTCCTTTATCTTTCAGGCATTGGGTGTAAACACTAGTAGTATCGGCTCGCATATTTGCAAGGTAGTACGATGCTATCCTATTACTCTTATACTTTTAAATGAAATATTTGCATATTTCACAGATACCCCTTTTTAGAATATATTAGCTATAGACTTGACAGGTATTTTTCAACTGTCTTGGTAGCGGTATATAGCTTGGTTTGCTTAGATACATCTTTCGGCAATAACTCTTTCATTATCCTTTGGCATTTTAGCACAATTGCAGCTGTATTTTATTAATAAAGAAATCTTTGACAGAATTGACTGAAATTTAATAATTGCAATAGCGAAAGATTGATAGCTAAAGTAGTGGCAAATGAAGAAATTTTTATACCATCTATATTTTTACTGTAATATTTAGCCTGATATCTACCTGGTTACTCATCATGATACTATTGGATCCAATTCCATCGCCAAGTCCTTTAATGTTGAATGTTCCTGAGAAAAACAGCTTCTTCTGTACTTTGCAAAAAAGTGCAGGGAATGGAAATTTGCTTCGCTTTTTTTTAATTGTAAGGTTCCCTGTTGCCAAACTATAAACTTGTTAGATCACGGCACTTAAAAGTGGGAATTATACAAATTAATTATTCGATTGTATAATAATTGCTGGTTGGTGCGGCACTATCTTTATCGTGCATTGGTAACTCATTTTTACATAGTCTACGAATAAATATACGGGATGAATTAGCAACTTGTCGCCTTACTTAAATAGCCTATCCCAAAATCTAAACTGATTTTTTATGAAGACATTTAGCGAAAAGGGCGACCTTATTCTTCGCATCTTAACAACTTCCACCTCCTTTAACTGGGTAAGCTTACGGAGTTAACTTCTATTAATAAGAATGAGTACTAATCTATTTGGAGGGGTATAATAGATAATCCTATACCTAAAAAAAGGTGCTAAAAGAAAAATTAATCTTACTTGCCCCAATCTTATTAATGTATGATCAGCGGGAACTTCTTAAACCTTACACATCTAAAATTTTTAATTATGAAAAAAAATGCTACACAATTCTTGTCCAAAACTTTAATGCTGTTTCTAATTTTCCTTTTCTTCACAAGTAACAGTAATGCACAACCGGGGAATGCTTTAAATTTTAATGGCGCTACTGATTATGTAATTATAGGGCCCGCTGGTGGTGTATATACCGGGGGGGCCAGTTATACAAAAGAAGCCTGGGTTTTATACACTGGGGCAAATTTTTTTAATGCAGAAAATATTATTTCATCATCAGATCCTTTTTGGATTGAAGGGGGACACTTAAGAGCTGCAAATAATTACAATGGTACAACTCCGGATGTTGAAGATCCTGCTACTTTTTCATGGAGTTACTGGACATTCGTTGCCGTTACTTATGATGCTACATTGGGTACCATGACACTATATAAGGATGGCGCTGTAGTAGCTACTCATGCAGCCCCAAGTTCCGCAGCCGGGCAAAACTATATTGGGGGATATGATGATGCAGGGGTGAAATATATCTGGCTCGGTAATATGGACCAGGTCCGTATATACAATGCAGCACTCACACAAGCTAATATACAAACGGATATGTTTAGTACCACAGCCTCTGTGCCGGGCAATTTAATTGCGTATTATAATTTTGATAACGGTACAGTTGGTGGAACAAATACCGGGCTTACTACTTTACCAGACGCTAGTCTTGCAGGAAATAACGGAACACTCGTTAACTTTTCGCTTACTGGTGCCAGCAGTAATTGGGTAGAAAGTTATGCAATGGTAGAGCCTGTTGCTACAGTTGCTACTTCAGTAAATGGCACAAGTTTCCATGCTAACTGGAATACACCCATATTTGGTACTGCTGATAATTATTTCATTAATGTTTCCACAGCTTCGGATTTCTCCAGTTCTATTGCAGGCTCGCCGTTTATGGTGCCCTATGGTACCAACACTGTGACTGTTACCGGTCTTACTGCAGCTACCACTTATTATTACAGGGTACGGGCAGATAAAGCATCTGTTAGCGGCCAGGGTGCCTTCTTTAACACCATTACAACAATCAGCACATTACCTGTAAACTCACTGAGCTTTAATGTAAGTAAAACTTCAGGATATAATTTATTGCAATGGTCAACCGGGGCAGAACAAAACACCCGCAATTTTGAATTGCAAAGAAGTACCACGGGTAATAATTTCCTTGTGATAGCGGTAGTTACTGCAGCGGGTAGCAGCAGCACAACAAAAAATTATCAGTATGCTGATATCATGTCATCAAATCCTGCACCGGTATATTACTACCGTTTAAAACTGGTTGACATAAATGGCAACTTTACTTACAGCAATACATTGTTGGTAAAGAATACAAAAGGTGTTAGCATAACGGTATATCCAAATCCTGCAAAGGATAAATTGATTATCAATATCACTGATAAAAGCCTGATAAATACTAATGTTATATTAAACGATATTACAGGTAAGCGATTACAAAATATACTCATTACGCAAACAGTAACTACCATTAACATCAGTAACTATGAAAATGGTGTTTATGTACTTCAACTGGCTAATGGCGAAAGTGTAAAATTGGTTAAGGACTAAATTTCAATAATCTTCTTGCTAAACAAAAAAGGTGCTAACAATACCTCTTAGACCGCAGGGATAAAAGTGTGAATTATCCAACCGACAGTATTAAGTGATAACGAATTGAATGGCAAGTGTAAGCATCTCTTATTTCAGACAGTAGTTTTTAGAGCTTCTTGATTATTTACAAATTTTATCTTGCTGTAATATGTGAATAATACAATTCATTTATGAAATTGTGTAATGATTCTTTTAGTTTTTAAACTGAGTTTTACAGTACAGGTATTTATTGAAGTTCTAATTTTTTATGAGCATTGATATTTGTAATTCATACGAGTTATGAAAAGTGCTCCTAATTTAAACAGCTATGAAAATTATTCTTTTTTTATTACTGCCTTTTTTTGGAAATGCGCAATCAAAAACATTAAAATACGAATGGAGAAAAATTTCCGGCCCGGTGCAATACAAGATTGAATCTCCTAAAACTGCTGTAACACAAATTACCCACCTTGTTGAGGGCACATATCAGTTTGAATTAAAAGTGACGAATGAGTTTAATCTTTCTACAAGGGATACGATGATTTTAAAGGTGAAACCTGAAACCAATAAGACTTTGGCTATGGTTGGTGGCAGGATTATAAAAGATGCAAAGACTAAACACAAGACAAACAGGATCATTAGATATCTTTAAAGCAGCTTTTTCCCATTTGCTTACGAATATAAAGACTAAATCAAATTAATGATTGATCAAAAAATAGTAATAAATAAGTTACCCGCAATTACTGCAGCCTTTTGGACCATGAAAATTTGTGCTACAACATTGGGAGAAACTGCGGGAGACCTTTTAGCTCAAACACTGAAAGTTGGGTACGCAATTAGTTCAGCTATTTTATTGGGCTTCTTTTTTGTTACACTTGGAATACAGCTCTTTTCAAAAAAATATCATCCTGTAATTTATTGGCTGGTAATTCTTGCAACAAGCACGGCAGGTACTACAATGTCCGATTTTATGGATAGAACTCTTGGCTTGGGATATGCAGCAGGGGCATTTATTTTAGCTTCTCTTTTGGCCATTACTTTACTTATTTGGAGAGGCGTTGAAAAATCATTGTCTGTTACTGAAATAAAATCTAAAAGAGGCGAGATATTTTATTGGACAGCCATTCTAATTTCCAATACATTAGGAACTGCACTGGGCGATTTTTTGTCTGATAATTCCGGGCTTGAGTTTTTAGGCGGCGCTGTACTTATTGGTAGCTTACTGAGTTTAATTATTTTGGCTCACTATTTTACTAAAATATCTTCTGTAATTTTATTTTGGATGGCATTCGTGTTGACCCGGCCATTTGGCGCAACCTTCGGAGACCTGCTTACCAAAACGCCAGATAAAGGCGGACTTGGGTTTGGAACCATTGGATCTTCGGGGATACTTTTTGGCATACTGGTTATTTTAGTATTTAATGAAATCAGAAAGCAGAAAAAAGAAGCACTCAATTTAATGGGGGATTTAAAAGTCCTGCATTATTATTTAGATAATTTTTAATTCGGGGAAAATAAATTTTGAGCCTCACTGACACACAAGCTCGGGATTTTATGTTGTGCACATTTACAGAATAGACTATCAAGTAAAAATCACGTAAACAAACAATGATCGAAAAAAGGAGGCCAATCAGAATGGAAACAGGTAAGATACGTATACAGCCTGGGACAGAAAAGATGTTTCCTCAAATATTAATAACAGGGTAAACAGTAGATATAATGCCAACGGAAATTATTCTGCTACCCGAATTGAACGTCCTAACGGTCAGCCGCTTTTTCAAATAACAATTCAAGCTGGAAAAAGAAACCGCATTGTTTACATGAATGAGAATGCAAAACACCGTCATTATAACGATCGCCAATGAATAATAAAATAAACAAACTGCTTGTGGTTAAAAATATACAAGCCACAGGATAACAGAATAGTCAGGGCATTGCCTTAAACAGAATTTCCACAATTCATTATTTCTTCCTTTTGTATTTTTTCAAATAAAAAATCGCTTTACAATTTAAAAACTGCAAACTCAGTCAATATCGTTGTTAATGATGATTGTATTCTGTCCTGTAATCAAATATTTATAGTTGGTGAAAGTTTTAGTGATAGCATCAAAAAATGGTTTAGAACAGCCTTCTTCCATCCAATCGTGTAGTTCAACAACGATCATTTTTGTTTTAGGAAGCCAGCTTTCATAATTATCAAAAAATACTTTCTTCTCGCTGGTTTCAATATCCAGTTTCAACAAATCAATTTTTTGAATACCATATTTTTCCATAATACCGGATATTGAAACAGCATTCACATTTCCTTCATCTTTACTTTCTTCTACTACCAAACCCCAACTGCCTGCTTCATATTTATCATACACTTTTAAGCTGGTTTCTTTATTCCATAACCCGCAGTTTTCGCAAATGACATCCTTGTAGCTGGCAACATTTTTTTGAAGCATTTCAAAATTTTCTTTGTCTGGTTCTACACTTATAACTCTGGCATCGGGAAATTTATTTTTCATCAGCAAAGTGAACAAGCCGATATTGGCCCCCCCATCAATTATGATTTGAGGAGAACTGGTAAAAGACATGGTATATTCAGGATGTACGAACATCTGTTCGAAAAGCGGAACATCGGAAGTCGCTTTTCGTAGAGCAAAAGCCGATTTAAAATGCGGCAGCTTTATATGATCTAATCTGTTGAATTTAAAATTTGCAAACAGGGTAATGCCATGTTTAATTCCAAACAACTTAATAAAATAATAGAACATCCCGGCAGTTAGTTTCATGCATTAGTTTTTAAATTCAGGAAAAATGTAATTACAGATATAAAGTATAGAACTAAAATTAGAAATCAAGGGAATAGCTGGTTTTATTGCATAGGATTAAGAATAAAAAATTATTTTAGTACTATCAGCTCTTTGCCTGCGTTAGTGAACGCAATAATCACTTTATTTAAATGACTTTGTTCATGTCCCAGACTTAATTGTGCCCTTATTCTTGCCTGGCAACACTGTAAATTAAAAGGGGCAGAGGATAAAAATCCAGCCCCGCTTTAAATCCAATATCCTATGAAAAACCGATGTAAAGATATTTGGCTGATTTGCAATAAGATTACATAATCTAACGTATAAGTTACATAATTCACACATTGAGCTTTTCCCATTTAATGTAAGTCGGATAGCGACTGAAGCTGAAAGAATTGACTTGACACAGGTTTTAATGGAATCAATTGCTTAAATATGGATTTGGATGGGCTTCAAATAAGGTAGTGAGTCGTTTTGAATTTGAGTGAAAAATTTTACATAAAAAGGGATAGCGAGCTACAGCTATCCCTTTGCCCAATGCACATATTCAATAGCAATAGGGTGTTTCAAAAAAAAGGGAGCCAGGATAAAAATCCGACCCCGTAAATATTTAAAATCCGAGTCAATGAAACCGATGTGAAGATAAAGCGACACTTATCTGTACTCTTATACTTTGGAAACAGAGATTTGTATAATTCACAGATGCAGTAAAAAGAATATAAATGAATTAGAAATTCTCCTGCAGCTAATTTTCCTATGACACTTAATAGTATGCTGTTTCGGGTCATTATTGGTTATCGAAGTCCTTCTAAACTTGCGATAGCAGATAGATAGTAAAACCGGCAAGAAATTAACTTGGCAAACATGATCGGACAATGAATGGTCTAAAGAATCCCCTGTATCTACTCAATAATAAATTTGTAACCCCTGCCATGTACGTTAATAAATTTAATGGAGTTATCGTCGCTTAATTTCTTACGTAATTTAGACACCAATACATCAACATTTCTACTGATCACAACTATACCTTCATCTTCCCAAATTTCTTTCAT
>Ga0068859_100001052_pt1 | contig 28304 bp, 18 predicted proteins | sample KBSSwiS22_FD_66585 | JGI IMG/M metagenome (GOLD analysis project Ga0068859, IMG submission 66585) | Switchgrass rhizosphere microbial communities from Kellogg Biological Station, Michigan, USA - KBS Switchgrass S2-2 | ecosystem: Host-associated > Plants > Roots > Rhizosphere > Soil ...
GTCACCAGACTGATCGGTGATGGTCGCGTTAACAGTGTTCTTACCGAATACATCGCCGATTTCATCGACGGGAATGTTGGCGTCGATGCCGGTGTTCACCGTTACGACCACGTTAACTGAGGAACCGCAAGCGCTGGTTGCCAGCGTGGCGCCGACAGGGATCGCGATGCGAGTGGTGTTCGAGAGGGGCGAGGGTGCGGTGGTACTCCAGCTGGCCGAGAGTGGGGCCGTGGTGAGAGCGCTGGTGGTGTACTGCGTTCCGGCGGGGAAGGTCTGACCGGACTTCAGGACAGTGCGTGAGGGAATCGGGAGGATCATGAAGACCTGAGTGGAACCGTTGAGCGTAACGCCCGCGGCGTCGCGCGCCCCGGTGTTACAGGCCTGCCAGGCATAGGTAATGTCTGAGCCAAGGTCGATGGGTCCGGCCGGAGCGGTCAGCGTCAGCTGCAACAGCGTGTCATTGACCACTGTGGCGCTGATGTCACCGCGCGCTTCGCGCAGGCCATTAACCGAAGAGGCAGAGACAGTTCTGACTTCATTGGCTGAAGTATTAGCCGCCTGATTGTCGAAGGACGGGCTGCCGCCGGCGGCGTCGCCGACCAGGATCTGTACGTTCTGTCCTGCCGTCGCGCCCGCATTGATGCTGGCTTCGACCAGGACGTGAATCGTTCCGTTCTGAAGGATGTTGGCTGAAACGACATCGGCGCCGTTGGTGAACACGTCCGTGTCGCCAGCGTTGATTGTGCCGCTGTTGTCGAGGTCGATGACGGCGCGGGTGACGGTCCCTGGTCCGACGACACGCACACTGGCGCCGCCGGCGAGGAAACGAACCTGATCGGTAAAGTTACCCGTGTTGGTCACCGTGAAGTTGTAGAGCACGCCCGTTTGGCCCGCTACCACGGTGGGATTACTGCCGGCGTCCGGGGTAATAGCCAGGCCCGAGACATTTGAAACAGTTACCGTCACCGTATTTGAAACGGTTGAGTAACTATTGGTGCCGTCAGAGTAGGTCGCACTGGCCTGGTTGGAAATTGTGGTACCGCCAGGCGTCTGGGCTACGCTCTGCGCGCTCAAGGCGCACACGATAGCGAGCACAATCAGTAGACGAGCGATTGCGCTCGTACTCAAAAATGTTCGTCGGTTCTTCATAATGGTCCTCATCAAGATTATTGTGGGCAGGGCGGGCCGGTGCGCTTTCAAGAAAGAGGTGCACACCAGGTTGGCTGCGAAGAGTTACTTAACGCGCACTTTGTAGGAAGCGGACACTTTGCCGCCCTGTGCGAGCGGGTCAGCCCACTCGTAACGGACTTCGGTGTACATCGAGCTGGGAGCAGGAACGCGCTTTACCGATCCGTCGGGCTGCTTCTCTTCGATCATGGGCTGGGGTGAGTAAGACTTGCCACCGTCAATACTGAAGACGGCTTTGGCGCCGTCGGCTTTCGCGCTACCGGCAACGAATTGAGTGCCGCGCGGAATGTGACCGACCGCTTTGTATGCGAGCGCTGCCGCATTGCCCGTGTTCTCAGCGTTGATGGTCCAATCCAGGATCTCTCCCGGGTTCACCACCGTCGATTTATCCAACGGCATGAGTTTGGAATCACGCTCGACCGCGCCCGCCAATTTCACAGTCACTTCAGGCTTGGCGGCATTCGCCAGCATGAAATGTCTCTGCGCAAATCCAGCGGCCCCGGCCACCATCAGTGTCAGCACGGCCATCAGCAACGCGCTCAATTTCTTTTTCGATTTCAACATTGTGTTCGTCTCCTTGGGACATCTCAGGCGAGTACTTGTGAATTGTTGCAGCGAAAAGTCTGCAAGTTTTGGTTCCGTAAACCTTGGTTGGCGGATGGCGATTGAGTGGAAGCGCAATCAACCGCTGCTCTTCATAACAATCACTGTGCCGCAAGCCGGGCCGGTGGTTTGAGGCGGCCTAAGTGAAGCACGCAAACGGTTTTCCGGCAGCAGATGAATCTCTCGGGATCGACGTCTCTCTCTTCCGGCGACAAATTGGTCTGACAAGTTGTCGCTTGACTGACAAACTGTCAGTTCTTTTCGTTTGCACCAGTCATGAACTTCGCCGCCGCGCGAAGGATGAATATTCAGTGCCGGCGTCTGCTGGTTTTGTGGCGGATGTGCAAAGATCATAAGAGTCACGCCACCAATCTGGGTAATAAAGATTCGACGTTATCACCGTAATAACAACTGAGATTCGCTTGGGTCTGGACAAGTAGCGCTCCCGCCTCTTCGACGGGCAGCGGTCGTGAGAAGAAATATCCCTGGCCGGCTTCACAGCCGAAGCTTCGTAGCTTTGTTACCTGGTCCAGAGTTTCGACTCCTTCGGCGACAACATCCATCCTAAAGTTCTGCGCCAGTGACAGGATCGTGCGAATAATTTCCGTATTTTCATTTTCGCCGGTCATCCGACTCACGAAAGACCCGTCGATCTTGAGAGTAGATATGGGGAATTGGTGGAGCATACTTAGTGATGAGTAGCCGGTGCCAAAATCGTCCATACTCACAGATACTCCGAGCATTCGTATTTGTTTAAGGGTCTCACTCGCAGCTGCGACATTGTGCACCACGGCGCTTTCCGTAATCTCAAGTTTCAGTGTGCCTGGATCCAGTTTCGTTTCACGGAGAACTTCCTGAATTAGTGAAACGAGATCCTCCCGATCTAACTGCTTGCTGGAAATGTTAACGCTCATGGTAATCGGCTCGCTCCGTGAGTATTGTTCTTGCCACTGTTTGGCTTGAGCGCACGCTGTTCTCAATACCCACTCACCAATCGGAACAATCAGGCCGTTCTCTTCTGCCATCGGAATGAACCGGCCCGGGCTAATCATGCCGTATCGAGGATTTTTCCAGCGCAAAAGAGCTTCAAACCCCTGAACATTGAACGTGTCGAGTGAAACAATAGGCTGGTAAAAGATTGCGAATTCATGGCGCTCAATGGCCTGCCTCAGGTCGTTCTGCATCTCGAGCGTTTCCACCGCTCGCGCGTGCATCGTCTTATCGAACACGTCATAGCAGCAACCACCGCGTGCCTTGGCCGAGTACATTGCCGTATCGGCATCACGGAGAATGTCTTCTGGCCGGGAATAGCCGATCGCACTTGGAGCTATTCCAATACTTGCCGACGTAAATACCTGGTGTCCCTGTACCTCAAAAGGCACCCTGAGTTCACTCTGGAGACGTTCGGCGATACAGATCGCTTCGTTCTGGCTTATCAAACCTTCTAACAGGATGGTGAATTCGTCACCGCCTAATCGGGCGATGGTATCTCCGGGTCGGAGGCATTTTTCCATTCGCCGCGCCACACCGATGAGCAATTGATCGCCCACGAGATGTCCGAGGCTGTCATTCACGACCTTGAACCGATCAAGATCAAGGAACAGCACTGAAAAGACGTCTCTGTGTCGTGCGCTCCGGGCGATTGCGAGTTTCAGGTGGTCGACCAAAAGGCTCCGGTTCGGAAGTCCCGTGAGAGCGTCGTGGAAAGCGTCGTGCACCAATTGTGCCTCCGCACGTTTGCGGTCAGTAATGTCCTGAATCTGAAAGATCAGGCGCAGCCGTTTAGTTTCCGGGTCCCGCACCGGTGAAACGCTTGAAAGTGTCCAAACTTCATGGCCGCGCTTATGAACGAATCGCTTCTCTGTCTCAAAGCGAGAAATTTTGCCCTCCATCACTCTCGATTGCTGAAATTGGAGATCGCTGAAATCTTCAGGATGCGTTAAGAATTGAATGTCTTTGGTCAGCAGCTCTTCTTCCGCATAACCCAACAGTTGACAGAGGGCGCGGTTTACCTGCAGCCAACGGCCTTCTTCACAAACCAGGGCCATGCCAATCGAAGCACAATCAAACGCGCTCCTGAATCGCTCTTCACTGGCTTCGAGCAATTCCGCATGATGTTTGGCCTCGGTGGCCTGGGCTATCGAGGACTCGATGTTCCTCAGATACGTTTTGTAAGTGATATAGATGATCGCAATGACCGGCGCCAGAAGGAGTATCGCGTAGATCGAGACTCCTTTAAGGTATCGTTCCGAGACGCCGGCAACAGAAGCTCCGGCGAGATAACTGATAGAAGTCCAAAGGTATGAGGTGCGCCAGGTAAGCAGGATGGGTTGATTTGTTTTGAGTGCGGTGTACGTCGCTACCAGACCCGAATTCGTGGCATATTGGACAAAAAACATGACGCAGATCGCCCCAAAGTACACCAGCGAAAAACCGGCAGCATCAAGATCTCGAATATTGCCGAAGAGATATCGAAGCACCCACACCGTGATAAACGTGGAGAGGGCCATTTGAGAGGAATTGAACAGCCACACCCTCGGCTTCCTGCTCACATATAAAGACGAACTCAGACCGTCAACTGCGGCAACAACCACCGCGGCTTCGCCGCCGTAGAACATCAGCGTCAGAAAGACGATCGTGTCACCGACGGTGACCTGCCCTTTTACGTACGGGATTGGAATGCTGAGTCGCGACGCGACCGTCGCCATCGAGGCGACGAGCAGGACGAACCGCCAGTCAAGCTGTTCGGCCGTCAACCGCGTCGCTGAGAATGCCAGCGCAGCGGTGCCGGCCGCGACCACAGCGATTAGGAAGGGTTTGAAGTAGCGTGGGGTGTTCATAGTGCGACCTGGAGGGTTTCAATGAACGGGAGTGGTTATGATTCATGCAGCGGGTTAAGAAACACAGTGTCGTAGTATTCGCGAAAACGATAACCGGCTTTGATATAGGATTTTTGCGCGGCTGAATTCGTTTCGTTGACCAGGACGCATACAGACTTCGTCCGCTCGAGCAGATGGTTGGTTAACTGTGTCAGGCACCTGGAGCCATAGCCATTGCCTCTGTGTTCGGGGCTGACGTACACGCCTTCCAGGTAAACTACTTCCGCGGTTTCGCTGACAACGTCCGCCTTGAACTCCAGGCGGCTGTTTTCGATGGCGACCCAAACTCTTCCCTGCTGTATGCGACGAGCGCACCGCTTTCTGAAGCCGACGGCATCCACCGTCAGTGGGTTCACGCCACTTTCCTCGAATGCCGACTGAGCATGAACCGGCACTACCAGGTTCAAGTCTTCAGAGGTGGCCGGGCGCAACGACCGTACGAGATTGAGGCTTTCAGGGACCCGTTTCTCAAGCAATAATTCTCGGCAGATTCGTCGCGGAGCGCGATTACCATCTCTATTGAGAGTCATGAAGCGGCTCATTGTGTCGGCTTCACTCAACACGGTATGCGCGATTGAGCACTTCTGCGTAAGGCCGGTGAAGCCGACCAGAGCCGCATCAGACTTGGTTTCAAACAACGTTATGTGCCCGATTAAGGCAACTCCTTCCAGTTGCCCTGCCGCATCACGATACCCATAGAAGTTACCGCGATTGAGTGGACTAACCACGCCGTTGTCGGCTATCCAGCTGGCCATAACGAACGTATGTAGGGGACGAGCGCTGAGGAAGTTCAGTACCTCAGACTTATGTTCGTTCCCGAGTGGGCGAATCGGTTGGTGGCCGATCTGGGCCGGTGTCGATTCATAATTGGCTGTGGGGGCTGTCATCATTTGTTTGAGTCCTTCCTTTTGTAAACTGGGGTTTTTACCGTGAACTCAGGTTTAGTAGTCAAGACAGTCGATTCCTGTATCAACTTCACCTATTAACCCGGCCGTAAGGTCGCCATTAACCTCAGCTGACTGGGCCACCACAAAGGCGTCGCTTACGATGGTGCCATCACTGACAATGGTGCCGTCGCTCGTGATCACGCCATCACTGATAATCGTGCCGTCGGTGATGAGCACGCCGTCGCTAACGATCGTTCCCAGGTAGAAAACCAGCGAGCCGTCGCTCATCGTTAGACCAAGGCTGAACAGAATACTGTCACTCACGATGGTGCCGTCACTGGCAATTACGCCGTCGCTGACAATGGTGCCATCGCTGATGATCACGCCATCACTGATAATCGTACCGTCGCTGACAATCGTGCCATCGCTGACAATGGTGCCATCGCTGACGATCGTGCCAAGGGCGTAAAACGGTTGATACTTCGTAATCAAACTCGATCCCCGGGCCCAGTGCCGGCCCAGCAGAATTCCCTGTGACCAGAAGAAGGTGTGGCCGGCAATCGTGGTTTGGGGGATAGGTGGAAGCGTGGTATTCAAGAAGGCCGCGCCCACAGGTTTCGTATTGCCAAAAGTCGTTTTCACCATTCGAGCCAGGCGGACAGCTCCTTCGATGTTCAGTTGGCCGGCGCCCTGGTCGAGTGTGTTGAAGCCGGCTAATGGCTGGGCCGTGTACATGAGTAGCGCCTTGACCATATTGGGCGTGAGACTTGGATTCGCCTGCAACAGCAGGGCTGCCGCGCCGGCGACGGCGGGCGTCGCCATGGACGTACCGCTGAGATACATCTGATCCCGGTTGGGGAAGTAGCTTACATTTGCATCAAGCTGTGGGCTTTGCTGCACCAGGGCATTGTTTGGCGACTGAGCTGCGATGATCTTGTTCCCGGCGGCTACGATATCGGGTTTCACTAAACCGTCGTAATGTCGCACACCGTCCACGTCCGTCCACGAACTGCGCGTCGGGCCGCGCGAACTGTACGTCGCGACGCCATCGTCAACACGGCTATTGGTGCCAAAGGTATTCGTCGCCCCGACTGTGATAGCTGAAGGTTCATTCCCGGGGCAGTGGATCATTCCATAAACTTTCTGACCTGCGCTGTTCTTGCCGTTGTTTCCGGCGGCGGCAACGACAACCACTCCGGCATTGACCAACCGGCGCACAGCCCGGCAGATCGGATCGTCTCTGTAAGAATCAACAGCGGGAGTGCCCAGGCTCATATTGACAACGCGAATGTTGTACGTCGCCTTGTTTGCCATCAACCAATCCATTGCCGCAAGCGTGCTGGACACGGTGCCGGTTCCCTGCGAATTCAAAACGCGCAGGTTGATCAATTTTGCGTTGGGCGCAATTCCGAGATAGGCGGCGTTTGAAATCAGGCCATTGCCGGCGGCAATCGCAGACACGTGCGAACCATGCCCATAAGGGTCATCAGTCCGGTTCTCGCCCGTGAAATCCTTATTAAAGGCAATGCGCGAGTAGCCGTTCTTATCCTTGAAATCCACGTGGCTCTGAAACATGCCTGAGTCCATGACGGCGATACCGATGCCCGTTCCGTCCAGACCGTTGGGGTTCAAAAGAGTCGGTATGCGGACCGCGTCTGCGCCCATCGAGAGAGAGACATGTCCCATCGATCGGGTCGGCCGATCAAGAGAAACGTAAGATACCTCCGGAAAGCTCGCGACCGTTTCCACCAGATTGGCCGGCATGTCGATCGCGTGGGCTTTCAGGTTGTTGAAACTTTTCCTGACCCGGATGCCATTGCTCTGGAGCAAAGCACTCAGTTCGTCACTCATCGTGTCATCGAGCTGCAGGATGACCTTAACTGTGTCTGAGCTCTTTCGGCCATGCGCTTTCTCGACCAGGTCTGAGGAAACGCGTCTGCCCTGCTTTGGCTTCTGACCGTCTTTCTGACCTGACTTCGCTCCGGCGGAGCTGGTTACCATGATCCCGCCGCACAACGAGACCAGCAATGATAAGCAAGTCAACCAGGTTATCGCGCGCGAACGCCTGGTCCGCGAACGTTGGCTCCTGAGTCGACTAGTGATTTCTGAGACCATGATGCCCTTTAGAGAGCCGGCCTCATGTAGGGATTTATTCGGGGTTTTGATTTTCATTCTCGTTTCCTTTGGATATCAAAGTAATCTTTGGTGGGGGTTCCGCAGGACACAAAAATGCCGTCCTCTCAGTTTGAAAGAACGGCTGACAGACTTTTCGCGTGGCAGGCGTCCTTCGGGAACTCCCACTGCCATATCCCGCTTGCGGGAATTAGGCTGGTAAGTGCGTGCCGGTATTTCGCTTTCGCGCAAATACGGCTCTTATCGGTGACGTATTTTGAAAGAGCATGCCCGCAAATCTCTTTGGGCGAGCCTCTCTTAGCGACCTGCGTGCCACAGAAACTTGGGCAGTCAGCCAGTCGTCGTCATTGTCACCAAGACGCTGATACGGATGTCGTTACAAGTATTAGGGCGAATTGATTGCAAATGATGAGAAGGAAACGCGGATGACAGGGGGGGCGCCATTTTGTCAGCCACTGACAAATTGTCAGCCCGTACCGACACTCCTCAAGAATTCCTCAACCGCTGCCGGATACAGTTTCGGACTGTGTACGTCATAAGCTCCGCCAGCGACGTGTACCACCTTCCCGAAGCATCAGAGGACGGTACGTTGTGTGGGTTGAGACTGGCGCCGATTATCATCAACCGCCCGGTTAAAACATCGACGCTTTACCTGACGGTGAATGAACCGAAAAACCGACGGTTATGTGAAGCCTGCGCGAGGATCGATGCGGACCGCAAGCAAATGAGGTTTAGCCGGCCGGCTTAGCCATCCGTGGCTAAGCCCGCAGAGTTGGTTTGTGATTCGTATTCGCGAAGTTTGCGATACAGCGTCCGGGACGAGATGCCGAGGATGGCGGCAGCGCGTTCGCGATTGCCATTGCTTTCCTCCAGAACGCGGAGGATGTATTTGCGTTCAAGTTCTTCCAGGGTCCGCGCCGCGGTGAGCGGTGCGGCGGCGGCGGCCTGCGCTGTGTCGCTGACCCCAACCTGACCGCCGCCGAGAAAGGGAATCTGAGCAGCCTCGATCGTGTCGCTGACGGAGATCGCCGCCGCTCGTTCCAGACAGTTGCGCAACTCGCGCACATTTCCCGGCCAGGCATAGGATTGCAAACCCTGCCGCGCTTCGGTTGAGAGATTCAGCTTGGGCCGGTTGAATCGTTGCCGGTAAACCTCGAGAAAATGATCGATGAATTGCGGAATGTCCTCGGTTCGTTTGCGCAGCGGCGGCACGTGAAGCGACACGACGTCGAGCCGATAGTAAAGGTCGGCCCGGAAGCGTTGGCGCTCAACTTCGCTGGCCAGATCGCGATTGGTGGCGGCGATGATCCGGACGTCCGCATTTTGATCTCTGGTAGAACCGACGCGCCGAAAGCGACCCTGCTCGAGGAAGTGAAGCACCTTGACCTGCATCAGCAGCGGCATGTCGCCAATTTCGTCGAGAAAGAGGCTTGATCCATCAGCAGCTTCGAGCAAACCTCTGCGCAACGAGCTGGCGCCCGTGAATGCTCCGCGTTCATGGCCAAAGAACTCGGACTCGAAGAGGGTTTCCGGCAACGCGCCACAGTTAACCATGATCATGGGATTGGCGGCACGGCCACTCCTGGAGTGTATAAATCGGGCCAGCACATCTTTGCCTGTGCCGGATTCGCCGGTAAGAAGGATCGTGGAATCGCTGCGAGCTGCCGCGTCGGCCTGACTGACAATCGCAGACATGAGCGCATTCTTGTGAATGACCGGAACGGGATCGTCGCCGGCGCCCGACGGCTGGGCCACCGATCGCAGCGAAGCGTTCTGCTTCACGAGCCGGCGCTTCTCGTCCGCCTTTCGCAGCACTGCTTCCATCTCATCCAGGGTGGCGGGTTTAGTCAGATAATCATAAGCGCCGTGACGCATGGCTTCGATACCGGTCGACAAAGAGTTGTCGGCAGTCAGCATCACGACTTCGGGCGGATCTTCGAGCTTTCGTATTTCGCGCAGGGCTTCGAGGCCGGTCATATCCGGCATCATGATATCGAGCAGGACCACGTCAATGTCCGAGTCACGAAGAACCTCAAGCGCAGCGCGTCCCCCGGCTGCGGGAGTCGCGTCGAAATCTGAACGCGAAAGCTGCTCGGTGACCAGCTTGCGCAGCAGATTGTCATCATCGACTACCAGGATGCGAATTTTTCTGCTCATCGATAGGTGACGCTTGCCCTAGTCTCGGTTTCCATAATTCGCTTTCTATCGGGAATCATAACTGGAAGTCCGTGGTACCTCTATGCTTCCGGTGCGCGGCGGGGCAACCAGAGACGGAACACGCAGCCTTCACCCGTTTTGCTGGTCACATTAATTCCGCCGCCGAGAGATTCAGCCAACGTCAGGCTGATTGCCAGTCCGAGTCCGTAACCTTTGCCCGGCCCCTTGGTGCTAAAGAATGGATCGAATATTTTTGTCAGCACGTCAGATGGGACGCCACTTCCAGTGTCCGCAATCTCGATGATGATTTGCTCTCCATCGCGTCTGGTGGAAACCGTTACGGTGCCCTTCTGGCCGTCCAGCGCGTCGACGGCATTGTTCAGCAAATTATCCAGAATCTGTCGAACCATCTCGGCGTCCGTAGCAACTTGTCCGACACCTTTATCCAGGTTGATTTTAACTTCGGCGCTCAACCCACCGCGTTGAAGCGCAACCCGGGCACAGTCCTTGGCGAGCGAGTTCAAGTTACACAACACTCTTTTAGCGGTGCGCTGGCGAGTGAGGTCCAACAGCCCACGGGTGATCTCTTTGCAACGAAGTGACTGACGGACGATCTCTTCCAGGTAGTAATTCCACTGGGTGCTCCCTGAAACGCTTAGCCGCTCTGGGTTATTAAGGTCGCGCATAATTGCTTCGGCACAGGTGGTAATTGCGGCCAAAGGATTATTGACCTCATGCGCGACACCCGCAGCCAACTGACCCACGCTCGCCAATCGCCGGGACCGGCCCAGCTGATCCTGCACCTCAGACAGGCGCGTTACATCGTTCCAGGTGACCACGCTAATTGGAGTTCGGTCAGTCTGTTGAATCAGGAAAATTGAGACCAGAAACCGCCGGCCAACTTCGTTCTGAATTTCAATGACGGTGGATGCCCCGTGGTTGTCGGCAAGATAGTATTCCGCGGCGCGTTTGCCGAACATGCGAGCGAAAGCATCATTAAACGAGAGGCCAATTACTGCTGATGGATCCATGTCCATCATCTCAGCCGCCTTCGCATTACAACGGGTCACCGTCTGCTGATCGCAAACCAGAATGCCTTCGCCGATAGCCTCGAACGTCTGCTCCCAGAGCTTTTCAGCCGCGGTAACTGTATCCACCAGCCGCTCGCTGTCGAGTACCACCGTGGCAATTTCCGCAAGGTTCTTCAAAAGGACTTTTTCATCATCAGTAAACTGATGCGGGACACGGTATCCGGCAGTCAACGCACCGGAATTGCTGCCGACTATCCGCAGCGGTGCGACTGCCATGTTAGAAATACCCTCGGCCAGGTGGACGGGAAACTCTTTCTCCGCGAACTCAGGTCGGCTCCCGATGCCCTGAATGATCCCAACCGTGCCAGCTTCGAACGCGCGGCGGGCTATTTCGCTTCCCAGGGGACGGAATACCGGCTGCGAATAGTCGACCGGAACGGTGAAGCCACTCGCGGCCTTCCAGCGAACCGTCCCGTCGATCAATGAATAACCCAGGATGCTGGCGACATCTGCGTTCATGATGCGACGCACGAGTTCCACGATGGTTTGCAGCGCGGGTGCGAACTCAGGCCGGGGATCTGTTGAGGTTTCAAACGGTACGGTCATGAAGTCGAGTATGGAGGCGACTCGCGATCAAAAACTAATTCTCTTCAACCGTATCTTCTACGCGCAAATCCGGCCATGGTCAAGCAAGCTACGCGGCTTGATTTGATCTTGAGGACACAGTTGTTCAATCGCAACGCGGTTGCGTCAGGGCGCAACCCGTTTCGGGTTGACTACTGGTTGTTTGATTCTTCTCGCCAAACCGCAGCCAGAGTGAGGCTGCTTATCCCAGTTTTATGAGTGAAGCAGTTTGATTCGGTCGAACCGATCGACACAAACGGTTGACTCGTATGCCTGGGCATTTCTAAAGATTGTGATAACGTCAGTCCCGTGGCTACAGTTGTTATCTCGAATCGCGGCGCGAAGCGAATTCGCAAGGGACATCTCTGGGTGTACCGCAGCGATGTTCGCGAAAGCGCTAATGCTGAGGCGGGCGCGATTGTCACCGTCGTCGATGAAGCCGGAAATTCTGTCGGCCAGGCGTTCTATAGTGACGCCTCGGAAATCACTCTGCGTTTTCTCACGACTGGACGTGAAGCAGTTGACCGGGATTGGTGGCGGAGACGTTTGCGAGCTTGTGCCGAACGCCGGGCCGCAATTGCGCACGAAACCAATGCTTACCGGCTGGTTTATTCAGAAGGCGATTTACTGCCTTCGCTGATCGTAGACGTTTATGACGGCCACTACGTTTTGCAGGCACTCTCACAGGGAAGCGATCGACTGCAAGGTGAACTGGTGGAATTGCTGTTGGAAGAGTTTCAGCCGCGATCGATTATGGAGCGCAACGACGCGCGGGTTCGTCAACTCGAAGGCCTCGAAATCCGCAAAGGAATTGTTTATAACTCCGTGTCAGAACCCGGAGCGGTAGCGACGGGATCAAGCGGTTCACTTGATCCCCTCGCTAGCGCTCGGGGTTCTGACACACCGTCAGAGATTGAAATCAACCAGAACGGCGTTCGTTTCATAGTATCACCGCTGGGTGGTCAGAAGACGGGGGCGTTCCTCGATCAGCGCGAAAATTATCTGGCCGCCAAAGAGGTGGCTCATGGTCGCGCACTGGATTGCTTCACCTTCAATGGAGGGTTCGCGCTGCATCTGGCCGGCAATTGCGAACAGGTTCTGGGAATTGATATTGCCGCTGAAGCCGTCGCCGGCGCCGAAAAGAATGCGCGCCTTAACGGCGTAAGCAACGTCACTTTTCAGGTTGCCAATGTGTTTGATTCCCTGCGCGAGCTGGGATCAGCGGGTGAACGTTTCGATACGATCGTTCTGGATCCGCCGGCCTTTACCAAGAGTCGCACCACGGTGAAATCAGGAGCGCGTGGTTACAAAGAGATAAATCTCCGCGCGCTAAAGCTACTGAATCCCGGCGGCGTTTTGATTACCTGCAGCTGCTCGTATCACATGAGTGAAGAGATGTTTCTGGAAATAATCGCCGAAGCCGCGCTGGATGCCCACCGGCACGTGCAAATCATCGAGAAGCGTGGGCAGTCAAGCGATCATCCCGTGTTGCTGGGCGTGCCTGAAACGCATTATTTGAAGTGCGTGATTGCGCGGGTGATTGAGTAAGGTTTCCTGAACAGTCGTCGCGACTCCCGTAATCGGGGGATTGTTCTGCCATTTCCGGATTGGCCGGCGCTTGATCTGCTGGGTTGATGCTGGCCCCCGTTGTTGTTGCTTCTGCGGGGCTCGTCGATTTTCCTCAAAAGCGCCGGCCAGCAGTTGTAATCTGACGGCCGCCCTTTTGTCAGTTGGTCGAATTGATGCGATGGCTGATCTGATTGCCTCCTCGTCGTTTTCAAGCAGACTTGCCGGCAGCTTGAATTGCTTCAAAAGGAGTTGATGGGTTAGGACGTGGTTTACGCTTTCGATTGACCCGCACTCTTCAGACTTATCTTTACTACCTCGATTAATGGCCTCAATCGCTTCGCTGAGTACGGCCGGAGCGGCCAATGGCGAGAACTTTACATACAGACGTACCAGGGCCAGATACCAGGCGGCTCGTCCTGACGGGTCTGCTTTATCAATGTCTTTTCTGGCTGCGTCAATCAATTCAATTGCTCGCGCGCTATCGCTAACTGCCGAACACGTCGTTGCGAGGGACATTTCAACAAATGCCCTCAGATTCGATGGAGTCGCCGCGATGACCCTGGCCATAGCTGATGGATCGTTATTCTTTAGATTTTCGCATGCCAATGAAGAAGCGAAGTCCCAACGATGACTGTTCCAGCTGTCCGCCAGCCGCTTTCGCCCTTCGTCGTCGATTGAATCCAGAATCTTCACCGCTTGCTCGAAATCCTTCTCTTTGGCTGCCAGACCTGCCGCGCTCAAAACGTAATGATCACGATCCCCGGCATCCGTTGCTTCGCTTGCCGCTTTCAGAAAGTCATCAATTGTTTTCGGAGCGGGCCGGTCGCGTGACTCGCTGTTCGATCGTTCGGAGTTTTTGGTTTGGGGTGGCCGGCAGAAGGCAAGCGCTCCCCGTATTCTCTCCGCTTGGTATGGCGACAGCGCCTCAAAGCTGGGGATCAGCGAAATTAAGAAAATCCTGAGATTACAGATTACGGGGTTGGCGGATTGAGGAGCATTGGGACTCGGAATAGTCGCGGAGAGCGCGCTCAGAACCTGTCTGCGATAGCCCTCAGAAGAGTACGGACCTTGAAACGCTGCTGCGAGGATCATGCTGAAGAAATTCGAGTCACTCGTGGCAACGGCCATTTGTACTGTTTGCATGAAGAGCTTGTCTGCCGATTCCGGATCGCTGCGGCGCAATTCCCAGAGGAGCTGTGCAAGGCGAACCGAAAAACCCAATCCTAATGATGCTTCGCCAAGTTTCTCTGCGGACGAAGGGTCGCTCTTAACAATTGACAGCGCCGCGTCGGCCAGCGCCGTGGCGTTTTCTCGACGCTGTTCGTCAGTTTGCTCTTCCTTCCTGGCGCCGATAATTGCCAGTAAGCGTTCGTAAAGCTCTTTATCTCGCGTCGTTACGATACCCAGAACGAGGCGCGCCGTGGCCAGACGACAGGCCAGGGACGATTTGTCATTTTCTAACGAGAGCTCGACAACCTCGACGGCCCTTTGAAAGTATTTCCGCGCTCGTTCCGGATCACTGGGCCACCAGATGTCACCGAGTCTGGCCCACATCAAAGCACGGTCAAATCGATCCATGCGGGAGGCGTCATAAACAAGATCGTCAGTCAGGGACTCCGCTCGGTTAACCCAGGTCCTAACAGGTTGCTCAAATTTCTGGGAATAAGCGCTCGTCAAAAGACAGAGCAGCGTTAGGCCGGCCAGACTGAGTCGTGACTCTTTACACCGCATCAAACAAAGCACTCCCCCGTAACCTTGATTCATACTTAAACCGAAAAGCGCGGCAGGTCAGGCGGTCATCGGGTGCTGCTCGGCGTACCTGAGCCGCATCACTTGAAATGCGCAATCAAGCGAGGTGGTTGCTTGAGCTACAAACGAGCTAGCCACGCCTCGTACCGTTCCTTTGAGGCGGAAAGCCAATCGTGAATTGGTTTGGGATCGGCGTAGCGATAGCGAAGTTGAAATTGCGTGATGTCGTTCAGAACCTGATCTCGCACTCCCTTCATGCCTATCTCAATCAAGGTCTTGAGACGGTGCTGGTCGGCGCCCAACCCCGTTAATTTGTTGTCAACTTCTGCAACTGCGGCAGCATCGGCCTCCAGCTTTAACCCGACCACTCCAGACTTCAGCCCATCAAGACTTGTGGCGGTTGCCGAATCATTTGCCGATTGAAATTTTTTCAACAGACCAAGAACCTTTTCCAGCATCACTTTTCGGCCTTTGCTAACGGCCGCGAAACTAATGGGTGTTTCGCTCTCGCCTTCGTACGAGCCGTCGTCGAATACAGCCGAAGAAATTTCGATGACCTGATCGGGCAGAATTACGGGCGAGTAACCGTCTGCGGTCGGCGTGGCCCTGGTAGCAAGTCTCGCGTTGAATTCATAGGTGGCGCCGGGCGCGATAATTGGCTCTCCTTCTTTGCCCTGAGGCATGAGCGAGTTTCGCATCCGGCCATCCTGAAGTGTTTGCACGTGCAAAGCGCTGACGGGTTTGGCCGAGAGATTACGAACGACAAGCTTGTAAGAAGGCAGAGTCGAGAAGATCGGCTCCATGACGACCAATTCAATTGCCCTGGCCTTGCTGACGAACTTTGGCGCTTCGCCAATCATTGGCGGAAGTCCGACCACCTTTATTTCAAATGGCACGACTCCAAAATCAGTTAGTTCACGGACGGTAACTTTCTCGCCATAGGTAAGGATGTATGACGTGACGGCTTTTTCCTGCGTGTGTATTTCTCCCAGAAAGACTGAAACCCAGACTCGAACACCACCTTCGGCCAATTCGGATTTGATATTGACGGCAGTCAACGGGAGAGAGTTCTCCGGCTGCTTCCATTCAGGGACACGTCCAAATCGCGCATACCAGGCGCCGCCTCGTTTTGAAGAAACAGTCTGGAAAGCAGGTTCTTGCTGGGGATAGAAACGAACTTCCAGCGCAAATGACGACGACGCTGGAGACGTTTGTTGAGCCTTCGCGAGAGAGGTGAAAGCTGCAACTAAAATCAAAAGCCAAAGCAGCGATCGGATGGAAGTCACGGGGTCCCTCCTTTTGGAAAACGGAAGACGAAAGAAAGGATGAGTCTATGCCCGTTTAGAGCCGAAAGCCAGAGCCAATGGTCGTGTTTGCAAACCCTTTGATACCACAATCTCCGGCAAAAAAAGGCCCGCAGACGTTAATGTCCGCGGGCCGCTTAGTCTGCGTTTGTGACAAGCGTTAAGGAATCATTCCCGGATCGCTCTCAATCACAGCTTTTGTCGTGTACTCCTTGCCGTTGACCGACAACTTGACGGCGTAGGTTCCGGGCTCGAGTACGGTGCCTAAGTTGAATCCACCGAAGCCGCCGCCACCACCGCCGCCGCCGCCACCGCCGCCACCGCCACCGCCAAATCCCTGTCCGGCACCCGCGGGACGAGGTGGAGGATCGCCGCGCAGGTTCCACTGGACGCGGTTAATTCCAACCTCTTTCGTACCGTTGATGTTACGGACGACCTTTCCGGTGTAGTCGCTGACCGTGATCTTTACGTCCGTCGTTGGCACTGCTTTCAAGAAGTAACTAATTGCAGTTCCGGGCGCCGGGTTGTTTCCGCGATACAATTTCGCTCCGCCCGTGTAACGGCTCAGGCGGATGTCCTGGTACCATTGAATTCCCGGACGGATGTCGAAAAGATGCGTGTCCTTCTCCAGGACCTTGGCGGAAGTCAGTTGTTGCAAGGCGCTGAGGTCGTCAAGGATGTAAATTCCGCGACCGTGTGTGCCCACAACTAAATCGTTCTCGCGCGGGTGAATGATCAGATCGTCGATGCGAACTCGCGGCAGGCCGGACATGAATTCTTTCCAGTCTTTTCCGCCGTTGATCGAAACATAAAGACCGTACTCAGTTCCCGCGTAGAGCAAATCCTTGTTCTTAGGATCCTCGCGGATCACGTTGACGGTGCCAACCGAAGGGAGGTTGCCGACGACCGAAGACCAGGTGGCGCCGTAATCGCGGGTCACGTAAAGGTAAGGCTTCTGGTCGTCGAAACGGTGGCCATCGACTGCGAGATAAGCAGTACCGGCATCGGTACGGGAGGGTTCAACTCGCGTAATGTGATACAGCTCGCTGGCCTTGTCGGCGAGGATCGGAACGTTTTTGGAAACGTTGGTCCAGTTCGCGCCGCCATCGCGACTGAGCTGCACATTTCCGTCGTCGGTACCCGCCCAAAGGATGCCCGGCACCACAGGCGATTCGCCAATCGTAACGATGTAGCCATAGCTGGTGTAGCCGTCATTCTTCGAAGCCATCGGCTCGCTGCCTTTTACACCCATGATCGAGAGCGTATTGCGATCGATCTTCTTGGTGAGATCAGCAGAAGCCGCCCAGGTGTCACCCCGATTTAGCGATTTGAAGAATCGGTCGCCACCAACGAAAAGGATGCTCGGATTGTGCGGTGACATGATGATCGGAGTGTTCCAGTAAAAGCGATACTGGTCGGTCGCGGCCGGAGCGGGGACCACGTTCGATGCTGCAAAGTTTGCTCCGCCAAATCCACCAAAGCCCTGGGCCGCCGCAAATTGAGCGAGTGCGGCTGCAGGATCCTGCGACGGACTGGCTTCAGGACTGGCACCCGGGGTTGCTCCTCCTCCTCCTCCTCCCCCGCGTCGCCCGCCGCCGCCACCGCCGCCTCCGCGACGTGGCGCCGTGCGTGGACGAATGCTGACACTGCGACCGGTGCGCATGTCGATTCGATTCATCGCCCCATTCTGCGATTCGGAATAGATGATGTAGGGATCGTTAGGATCGGCCGCGGCATAGAATCCATCGCCGCCGCCCGTGCGGAACCAATCCGAATTAGTAATGCCGCCGTTGTTTCGTGTCTGGCTGGGTCCACCCCATGACCCATTGTCCTGCAAGCCGCCATACACGTAATACGGTTTGCGCATGTCAACCGCGATCGCATAGAACTGGGCGGCCGGTATCGTGTTGACGAACTCCCAGGTGGCGCCTTGATCGTAAGTAACGTCGAGCCCCCCGTCATTGCCGATCCAAATGTGGTTTCCGTTTTTCGGATCAATCCAGATGGCATGGTGGTCACTGTGGGCAATCCCAGGTTGCAGCGAAAGCCACTTTTTGCCGCCATCAGTTGATTTGCTGAAGTTCAGTCCGCCGGTGAAAACATTATCGGGGTTTGAGGGATCTACGCGAATCTGGCTGTAATACATTGGCCGATTATTTTCGCTACAGTTGTTGGCATTGAAACAGCTCGCGACTACGCGCCAGGTCTTGCCCTTATCGTCTGAGCGCCAGACGCCATGCTTCTTTGGATCCGGAGTCGGCGAAGCCACCGGAGTGGCAGAAGCTGACGGGGTCGGAGTTGGACTGGCGCCGCCGCCGCCGCCAGGCGTTTGTTCTTCACCTCCGGTTCCGGTGCTCGCGCCGACTTCGATCTGTGCGTAAATAACATTTGGATTCGATCGCCCAACATCGATGCCGATTCGTCCCAGCATGCCTTCAGGAAAACCGCTGCCCTGAATCCTGGTCCATGTCTTTCCGGCGTCGGTTGTCTTCCAGACACCCGATCCCGGACCGCCACCATTGAAGCCCCACGACGTGCGGCGACGTTGATAAGACGCGGCGTACAGTGTCTTGTTGTCGGCGGCATCCATCACCAGATCGGTAAAGCCGGTATCCTCGTCGATGAACTTAGCGTTGGTCCAGGTCTTGCCGCCATCGGTCGTTTTGTAAACACCTCGCTCTTTGTTCGGTCCAAATAAATGTCCGAGCACGGCGACATAAACCACGTTCGGATCTTTGGGATCGATAACAATTCGCGCGATGGTCTGCGAGTCTTCCAGGCCCATTCGGGTGAACGTCTTGCCGGCATCCGTCGATTTATAGATGCCGTCGCCAAAGCTGGAGCTCTGACGATTGTTCGGCTCGCCTGTGCCCACCCAGACGATGTCCGGATTTGAGGGCGCGATCGCGACGTCCCCGATCGAAGCTCTCGAATAGGTGTCGAAGATTGGCGTGAAAGTCGTCCCGTTATTGGTGGTTTTCCAAACACCGCCGGTCGCCAGCCCGACGTAACAAATGTATGAGTTGCTTTCGACGCAGGCGATATCATCTACGCGCCCGCCCATGCTCGCCGGCCCGATGCCGCGAAACACGTAAGGTTTGAGCATCGGATCAGTTGACCAGTTTATTGGTGTCGGTGTGGGGCTCGGGGTGGGCGTAGAAGTTGCGCTACGCGCCGGCGCCGGAGTCTGTGCAGCGGACGGCGTTTGCGCAGGCACCGGATTCTCGGCGCGAACAGCTAAAGCGCCCAGGGTTACCGTGATTATCGCCAGCGCACAGATTGCCGCCAGAAGCCCGCCCACGTCGCGAGCAGAACGAGACGTCTGTTTCATTGGGGAAATTCCTTTCAATCGAATTGTGGTTTAAAGAAAATTCGAAGCGAACTGCTTTGAAGAAACTATTAACAATCGTATGACGTGCCCCGGCGGAAACCGGTTACACGCCTTTGCGAACGAAAGCGCGGAAACATTTATCCGATCCGGGGTGGCTGAGTCAAATCATTTCTCGCAGCCACCAGGGTCGCAAAGTGAAAGTGGTACGCGCATCTTGCGCGGGTATTCACAGGCGCGTCGCCCGGGCCACCTTCATTCGGCATCTTTTGATCCGATGTGGTGAAGAGAAATCAGTCAGCAAACTTTCGTTTCGCGATCTCCTGACTAAAGAAAGCTTGACGATTCCAACTTGCCTGTTTAGAATTCGACACGACCCCGGAAGTTGTGAACCTAATGTTGCCGCGCACTCAACGTCAGAAAGAAATTCTGGATTACATCACGAGCTTCCTCGCAAAGCATGGTCACGAACCTTCTTACGCTCAGATTGCTCGCCGCTTTGGTGTGAGTTCCAAAGCAACGATCGCCAAGCACATTTCTGCCCTCGAAAAACGAGGCTTGATCAAACGAGAGCACGGCACCGTATTCACGATCGGTGTGAATCTGGATGAAGCTCCGGATGACGCAGTGTGCAGTGTGCGTCTGGTTGGCAGGATTGCCGCCGGTGTTCCCATCGACGCAATTCAGGACATCGAAACGATTTGTGTACCTCGCTTTCTGCTGGGCAGAGTGCGACCGGAAAGAATTTATGCCTTGCGCGTTAAAGGTGATTCGATGATCGACGAACACATCTGTGACGGAGACATCGCCTTGATCGAAAGCCGCAACGACGCGCGTGATGGCGAGATCGTGGTGGCGCTGATTGATCGGGCGCGCGCTACCTTGAAACGTCTGTTCCGGTTCGGGGAGGAAGTGGAATTGCGACCGTCAAATGCCCAACTTCAACCGATGCGGATTCATGCGTCGCGGGTGGAAATTCAAGGCATTTTCCGCGGCCTGATGCGGCCCAATAGTTAACAAACCATTCAAAACCAAGTGTTTACAAGCGGGCCTTGGCCCGCGCTTTTGTTTGGGAGTTGCCGTCGGACCGTTTTCCGTAGCCCAGGCGTTTACGCCTGGGAATGAAAGCGGTTAGGTTTTCAAAGCCCATTAATGGGGCTTAGGATATGGCTCTTATTTCTCACCCAGGCGTGAACGCCTGGGCTACGGAAAACGTCATTCTGTGGCACTCACTTTTTGCGGACGACCTGATCAGTGTCCTTTTCAATCTCAAACCGGCAGTCCTTTGCTTTCTTGTCCTCGCGCCAGCCGACAAAAACCGGATGTCGCAGGCGCATGTCTGCGGTCCATTCAGAGAACTTTACTTCTGCGACCAGTCTGGGCTTCAGCCACTGCACCGGCTCGTTAGTTTTCGGCACGGCCAGGAACGGACTGCGGACGGACTTCAACGGCTGCATCAGTTTGAAACTGGAAGCCAGCGTCCGTTCGTTGAAACCGCCGCCGACATGTGCGACGTAGTGCAGTTCCTCGCCGCGATATAGTCCGCAGACCAGGGATCCAAAATGAGAGCGGGTCCCGCGCGGCTGAGTGTAGCCGCCGACAACGACTTCAGACCGCATGATCGTTTTGACCTTCAACCAGTCGCTGGTGCGCTTTTGCACGTACTTGCTGTGGGCCCGCTTCGCGATCATTCCTTCGAGGTGAAAGTTCTCAATCTCGCGAAAGAAGGCTTCACCCTCGCCTTCGATATGCTCCGAGAGCTTGATAAACGTCGATGGCCGGAGAATCTCCGCCAGCTTTGCCTTGCGCTCGACGACTGAGCACGAAGTGAGGTCATAACCGTCAACGTAAAGCAGATCGAAAACGAAATACAGGATCTGTCCTTTGCCGCGGAGAGCTTCGAGACCACTCTTGCGGCCTACGCGTGGTTGCAGCAGTTGAAACCGCGGCATCCCGTGCTCATCGAGCGCGACTATTTCGCCGTCGAGAATTGCTTCTTTGGCCTTGAGCTGTTTGCCCACGTTAACCAGCTCGGGATACTGCGGCGTCATCTCGATCTGATTGCGCGAAAAAAATTGCGCCTGCCCGTGGCGCACGAAGCAGACAGATCGAAAGCCGTCCCACTTGGTTTCAAAAATCCAGCCAGGATCGGAAAATGGATCGTCAACCAGCGTGGCCAGCATCGGATGAATGATCGTGGGCATCCGCGCTTTGCGGGCTGAGGCGCAGGGCGCAGTCGCCCTCTTCTGCTTTGCTGCTTTCTTGCCGGTTATCGCTGACTTTTTTGTGGGCATATGTTGGTACGCACGCCTCTGGCGTGCCTGCGTTGACCCTGATCTTTTCTTGAACAGCACGCCAGAGGCGTGCGTACCGGGTTTACGAGCTCATGTTAGTCTAAGCCTCGCATGGCGACCAGCCGACCCTTTAAGCCAACCAGGCAGCAGCTAATCGAGGCTGCCGGCAAGACCCTGCCTGACGTGATCGCCCCGAACTTGCGCGTCCTCTTCTGCGGCATCAATCCCGGGCTTTACACAGCCGCAGTTGGCCATCACTTCGCGCGACCTGGCAATCGCTTTTGGCCGGCGCTTTTCAAATCCGGTTTCACCGATCGACTACTGTCGCCGTTTGAAGAACGCGAGTTGTTGGCAAGCGGGTTGGGGGTCAGCAACGTGGTGCCGCATGCGACCGCGACTGCAGCCGAATTAACGAAGGAAGATTTCATTGCCGGCGGCCGAATACTCGCAGCGAAGGTAAAGCAGTATCAGCCACGAGTACTGGCAATCCTCGGGGTGGGTGCGTACCGCACCGCCTTCGCCAATCCTAAAGCCACCATCGGCGAACAAAGCGAACGCATTCACACCGCTCGAGTTTGGGTACTCCCAAACCCGAGCGGCTTGAACGCGAACTACCAGTTGCCGGAACTCGTCCGCTTGTTTGCTGAACTACGAATCGCGGCTGAGGCCGCGACAAAACTCTTTACACCTGCTGAGAACTGAAATAGGCTATGCCGGTTCTCAAACAGCTTCACTGTGATTCGTGATGAGGAGCGGTTCCCACGAACAGCTCCCGTGATCCCCACAGAAAAATCAGGAGACTCAAAATGGCTAAGAAAAAGACCCCCAGGAAAACTACGGCTAAGAAGGCGGCACCCGGGAAAAAACGCACTAAAGATGAAATCGAGGATCCACCCATCATTGTTGGTGGCGGCAGTTCGGAGATGATCCGGATTCGGGGGGATCTCACTGTCACATCAATGCCTCCCGCGGGCGGTTATACCCGTTTCCGGGTCGCTGGAGTCAACATTAAACATGTGACGGTCGATGGTAAGGATCACTCAGTCGATCCATCGACCAATAACGTTGTCTTTAGTGAATGACCTGGCGCGCTATCGAACTGAAAAGCTAGCGACACGAGATTCATTCCTTAGGAGAATCAACAATGGGAAAAAAAAAGCACATGCTTCTGGCTGAGGATCCGCCGGTCATCGTTGGCGGTGGCAGCTCCACGTACATTTGGATAAGAAAACCACTGGCGCTAACTCCCGTAGCAGATCCCCAGCCGGATTACGAGATCGAATTCGATAAGACCCACTACAATTGCTTTGACGTTGCGGTTGATCTGGTCTCGTACAAAACGCACGACGGGGACAACGGGGGGAGTAGACATCCAGTCAAGAATCGCAAAAAGCACTGCACCAGGTTTTACGACAGCTTAAGTGATCCTGATTAACCGAGTTGTTTCCGGTAGGTCTGAATGTCCGGCCGGTTAGTGTAGCTCCCAAAAGCTTCAGCACCCCACTTCTGCTCCAGGCTCGCGAGCAGTTCTGCGGCACGGCTGAGGCAGGTGCGGGCTTTATCCGCATCGCCCGTTTTTTGTGTAGCTAAGCCTTCAATCAGCCAGGCGCGCCACTCAGCTTCGGATAGTCCGGCGCTATTAAAGAAGCTTCGTGATTGCTGTGCATTGGCAATCGCGCGTTCGGTATCGCCGGCTGCCAGCGAAGCTTCCGCAAGTGCAAGTTGAGCGCGCGCCCGCAAAAGCGGATCACCCAAAGGCGTCGCCGCGCTTGCCGCCTCCTCACACAATGCCTGGCCTGCGCGAGCCTGACCGGAAAGCGCCTGGGCCAACCCCTTAAAATACTTTCCACGTACGTTTGCCGAGGTACTCTGCGGGCCGGCAAGCTCGAGGGCGCGACTGCTGTTCGCAATCGCTTCCTGAAACTGCCGCTCTCTTAAGGCCATCTCGGCCTGAGCGAGTGCAATAGCAACCTGCAAGGTCTTGTAGCCGGCGTCTTCTCGCCTGGCGATTTCGGAAGCCTGCGCGAGATCGCTGCCGGCCTCTTTTGGATGGCCCAAACTCCATTGCGCTCCCCCACGATTTAGTAAGCCGTAGCCGATGTTAAGCTGGTTATTAAGCGATTTTTGAATCTGGTAACTCTGTTCGAAATGTTGCAGCGCCTCTCCATATTTCTCGAGATCCGAAAGTAGAGTTCCGATGCTCGTGTGAGCAGCGGCAATCTGCGACTGGTCAGAAGTCTGTTCGGCGAACTTGAGTTGATCTTCGAAAGCTGCCAGTGCTGATTTGAAATCACCTTTTCGCCGATAGAGTCGCGCTCGCAAATTCATTGCCTGGTTTGTCTCAGTACGATAGCCGCCACTCTGATAGAACGTCAGTGCTGGTGCCTGATAGGCCAGGGCCCGGTCTGGTTCTCCGCGTTGCTCATACAAGCTCGTGAGCGACAGTTGGGCGCGCGCCTCGTTCTGTCGAGCTCCAAACTTCTTAGCAACTTCGAGCCCTTGTAAGAAATCGCGCTCCGCCGACGCATAGTCGGCCAGCACAAAACTAACATTGCCCATTTCAATGTAACCGCGCGCAATGAGAGTCTCCATTTGATTTGCTTGTGCGAATTCCAATGCCTGCGTGGCAAACTGCCTGGCTTCGTCACCTTTGTTTTGTTTTAGCGCCACACTACTCAGTTGGAAAAGAATTCGAATCTGTTGATAAGGCGCGTTGATAACCTTCGCCATTTCGCGTGCCTGCTCCAACTGCACCCGCGCGTCGTCAGGCTTACCCACACTGTCGTTGAGCACCACGCCTCTTTGATACGCAACTTCCGCCCGGCCTTCAACGTTGCCGAGCGATTGGTAAATTTCTTCCGCTTTGTCGAACGCCAGTTTCGACGCAGCCATATCGCGTTTTCGACCGTACAGAATTCCCAGCCTGAGGAAGGCCGATACGATTTGTGAGTCGCGCTTAGTGGCTTCCAGATAACTCTCGATAGCCTTGTCGGCCTGGTTGTTCTTTTCGTAAGCGCGGCCTAAATCGACATGGACCTCAGCGCTGGCGGGACTAGCCCTGGCAATCTGCGAATATGCGGCCACGGCGCCGGCAAAATTCCGGCGCACAGTTGCCGTCAGAGCATCCAGATAGAGATTATCCACGCGTGGCAGGGCAGAACGGTTGGGAGTTAATTCCGAGGCGCGTAATATTTCATCTTTGGCTTTGTCAAAGTAGTCCAATTCCATCAAAGCTTCAGCCAGCCGCGCATGTGCCAATGCGAATTGGTCATCAGCGCGCGTGGCGAGTTCAAGGGCTTTGCTCGCCTGAAAAAACGAACCCGCGCGTAGAGCGTTCGTGCCGGTTTCGTAGAGACGCTGCGCCTCGGCACTGGGTTGGTGCGGGCGTGGACGCAGGAAATACCAACCCCCAATCACCAGAATTATCACCGCGAAAACGGCAGCGACCACGTACCCAACCGGCAGCCGTGGACGCCGAAAAATGTCCGATAGCGTTCCCAGAGCGCCGGTCGGGCGCGTGCTGGCTGACGGCGGTATTAGTCGGGTAACAGCATTCGGCGCATCGGTGATGTGGGCTTCCAGGTTTTCGAGCTCGGCGATCATTTCTTCGGCGTTTTGATAGCGAGCCTCCGGTTTTTTCGCCAGCGACTTGAGTGTGATGCGATCCAGTTCTTGCGGTACATCCGGGTTCAGGGTTGACGGAGGCACCGGATCATCCCGCATCACCTTTGCGCAAATGTCGGCCGGGCTCTTTCCGAAAAACGCCGGTTTGCCGGCGATGCATTCGTACAGCAATCCACCGAGGGAAAACAGATCGCTGCGCGCGTCCACCTCATTGCCCATAGCTTGTTCGGGAGAGAGATATAAAGGCGTGCCGACGATCGCGCCCTCGCGGGTGTGAGTTACGAGAAGCGTTTGGCTTTCGGGATCCGTGGTCTCAGCGTCACCTAAAGGCACCTGTTTCGCTAAACCAAAGTCGAGCACTTTTACGCGACCGCGTTCATTAATCGCGACGTTGGTTGGTTTGATATCCCGGTGAATGATTCCGTGACGGTGCGCCTCGCCCAGGGCTTCGCCTACCTGCTTAATGATTTCGATCGAACGAGCAATGTTTAATTTCTCAGTAAGCATCAACTCGCCGAGCGTCTCGCCCTTGATCAATTCCATGACGATGTAAGGATCGCCGTCTTCGGTTTCGCCATAATCGTGCACCGTGGCAATGTGTGGATGAGAGAGCGCGGAGACTGCCCGGGCCTCACGCAAAAAGCGCGCGCGAAAATGGAGGTCGTCGGCACTGCGGCGCGAGTGCAGCATTTTGATCGCGACGCGGCGGCCCAGCAGGGTGTCCTCGGCGACATAGACCACGCCCATCCCGCCTTCGCCGAGCTTTTCCAAAATGCGATAGTGAGAAAGTGTGCGACCAATCATAACTATACTGCTTGATGGAACGGAGGCTCAGACAAGATTGCCCGGGGCGTCGGCTCAGCGCCAAGTGCGCGCGCATTGTCGCTCTAAAACGCTGCGTATTCAAGACTTTCGTATAGTTGATTATCCTGTCTGTGTCGAATCGAATATCAGCGAATGGAGTTTATGTAAAACTGATTGCCCGGACGTTCAAAGGGAGGAGCTGAAATGATCCGAAAACTGAAGTCTGGAAAATACCGTCTGTACTCGCGGAAGAAAGATCCGAAGACGGGGAAGCGTCGTAACTTAGGAACGTTTGATACAAAGGAAGCAGCGAAGAAACACGAACGCGCGGTGCAGTATTTCAAGAGGAAGGCTTAACTGCCCGTAAGACCGCTGGAGCCTCTTCGGAGCACGCGGACGTGAGAAGCGCAATTGCCTGCTAGTTTACTTCGCCAGTTCCGTAGCTGATGAATTCACGAACGATCTTGAGGTTGTTGATCTGAACCGGCCGAGGCAAAAGATGCGGACGCAGATTCCGGGTGCGCTCGAAATAGACGATTGTTTGGCCGCGACGGAAGATTTCGTTTTGCAGAGCTCGGGCTGAACGAATAACCGTGCTTAACCGCCGATGATTGCGAAGTAGCGTCAAACTGTAGACACCCACTACGTCATTATCAATGCATGTTTGGCAAACGCCGGCGTGCTCGCCTTCGGATACGAAGAACCAATGCAGCACTTTTGGGTGAGCGAACGACTTCTTCCAACGGGAGTTGTCCGACTGGGCGGCGCTTCCCGAGCGTTCAAATCCTTCGGAATAAACCTCGGACCATTGCCGCAGGTCAGCGGCTCGAGCCAATTTCAGACTGAGCGTCGTGCTTCGCGAAGGCGCGCATAAACGAGTCGCTTTGATCTTACTGACGAGTAGTTGCTTTAGACCGTTGCCTGATAACACAGCGTCCATCGCGTCGGTAAGAAAACTCTGGTCAACAAAAATGAACGCATGAGACAGTGCCGACTCCTCTGCGAGGGCTTGCACTTTGCCGAGAGTTTCCCGGGACGACCCCAGAATTAGGGAGGCATTGTATTCCGGCAGTTCTGGGTGCCGGACGCGGATGATTTCGGCTTCGCGCGTGATTTCGCAGCCAAAGCTTTCTAGCCAGGTAAGGTTATTGTCGAGTGTCTTAGCTCGCAAACCTTCGTCTGCGGCTGGGTCTGGTTGTTCTTTCATGGCGAATAATTCTTCAATCGCGTCAACCGTGGACCCCAGGAGATGTGATAGCGGCGAGCCATATTTCCCCGCGCCCACTGCGCGTAGTAACACGACGGCACCTGCGGCCGACCACCCCACTTTAACTTGAACTTGAAGTGGCCCAGGCTCGGACTGGAACCGACGTTTAGGTCGCAGGCGCCTAAAAGCTTTGCTTGATCCAGCATCTTGCCATACAGGAAGTCGCTGACGCCCCGCACAGTGGGATTGACAATCATCAGTAAACCGACCGCGGTGTGGGCGAAGGGTTTGTGAAACGCGGCAAAGCCACAAAGTTCTTTGTTGCGACGCGCCTCAATCAAACGAATTCGGCGCGACCTGAGGACGGCCGGCAGGGCAAATGCCACCTCGGCCAATTCTTCGCTCAACTCCCGTTCACGGTAGAACAATTCCAGGAGTTGCAAGTGCTGCGCCGAGACAATTCCACCCTGTCTCAACGTGAGATCAAAATCACGCGCCTGCGATCGACGATAGACTCTGGTGGACAATGCAGAGCGTGGGGCACCTGAACAATCGATGAAAAGCTCCTCAGTAATTCGTCGAGGTCTTCCTTCAGCGATGCGGCGGAATCCCTCTTTACGCAGACAATCAAGACTCACGCGGCGCGGACCCATGAAGACAATTGCTTCTGCCCGGCGATTTAAGGCCCAGTCTCGCGCTACGCTGCGACACACCTCACCATCAAATAACTCTTCTCGAAATGGAAACCCACAAATCGTAACGACGCGCCCATCGTAGTACACGAGCATATCTCTTTCCAAGTAGGGCTCACCGGCAAATAACGAGTTAAACCAGTAGTCATGGAGAGCTGAAATTCCTTTGGTTCTAATGCGAAGAATTTGCTGTGAAGTCAGCATGGCGACTGGTGAGGATCGGCCAAAAAA
>Ga0068859_100001055_pt1 | contig 28254 bp, 48 predicted proteins | sample KBSSwiS22_FD_66585 | JGI IMG/M metagenome (GOLD analysis project Ga0068859, IMG submission 66585) | Switchgrass rhizosphere microbial communities from Kellogg Biological Station, Michigan, USA - KBS Switchgrass S2-2 | ecosystem: Host-associated > Plants > Roots > Rhizosphere > Soil ...
GGCCACTAGACGTGTCACCCAACCCTTGCGGGAGCGCTGAACGATGCGATCGGCGATGCGAAGCTCGTACGCCTTGAGAAGACGTAGGAGCGTCTTCATCTCATCGCTTGACGGAGACTCCGCTTGCGGCGCCATGTGCATCATGAGGGGCCCCTTTGACCGGACGGAACGAAGGACATCCGCACGAGCCGATGGGACACGCGCACGGCGCAAGCACGTGGTGCGCGCCGCGTCCGTGTCCGCATCGGCAGAGCATGAGCATCGACGTTTTCATGTTGGCTTTTTGGGAGCCGTTACCTTGATCTCCACCGCATCGATCTTTTGCGCGGCGAGCATGGTGCGCACTTCTTCTTCCGCGCGTTCCGCGCTTTCCGTGGCGAGCATGTGCACGCCGCGCTTTCCGCTCTTGTCTTTGAACGTGACTTGAAAGATCGCCATGTCGTTCACCCGTCCACGCCAAAGAGAACACTACACGAAAGGGTGGGTTGACCAAACGCCCCTTGATTGGTGAGCTTGATCTCCGTCGTTCCCGGCTTGATTGCGATGAACCCGGGGAAGTCGAGCGGATCGTACACCTTGAGAGAGGTGAAGTTCTCCACCTGCTCTACCAGCAAGTTGTGCGGTGCCGCGCCTGCGCTGAACTTGCCCAGAGTGACCTCTACGGACGTAATCCCTGCGTTTCGCGGAATCGGAATCGTGACGCTCGACCCTGCCGTGAGACTGATGGGGCCACTGAACGGGAAGTCCGGGATACGCGTAGGAGGTGACGCAGTGGATGCGCGCACGCCCCGCGTAACTTGGATGTGCACGGTATACGGAACGAACGGAGCGGCACCCAAGAACGAAGCGTCATGCACGGAAACCTCCACGCCTTGCGCAGGCGCAGAGATAGACGTTCCGTCTCCGATGCTAATCTCGCGGCGGACGAGTCCTCCTTCCACCTTCCAAAGCACTTCCGCGATGGCAGAGAAAGAGCCGTTCTTCGTGGGCCCTTGTGGAGTCATCGGCACCGCAAACTGAACGGTGTAGATCTCCGAACGCGGAAAGTCCGCTTGAAGCGAGACGGCTTCCCCGCTCGCTCCCCCGTCATCATGAAGGGTGCCTGTCGTTTGCCACCCTTCCGGGCGCCCTGCGCCGAGTCCACGCGGAATCTCGGGATCGTCATCATAAACCATCGTCGTATCCCCTTTCCCGGGAACGTTCACTGTCACATCTCCGCCCGTGTAGCTGTAGCTTGGCGGTAACACGTCGTTTGAGCATGCGACCAGGAAAGCAAGAAACGCGGCGACTATTGCCATAGTCCGATTCATGGTGACCCCTCTATTCCTCAGGAATATTGCCTAACCTCGCGAAAGTACGAGGCTAAACCCTTAGACGGATCATACGCGCGTTTTCTTCACCGGTCAAACCAGACTCAACCGGTAACCATCGGATGAGTCTCGATCGTCGGCTCATCCAAGAGCGTCCAACCTTGACGCGCGAGAAGGGTTTTCGCGTGCGCAAGAGCCGCGTCGCGCTCCAAGCCTTCGATCGTGACGTGGCTTTGGACTTCCGCGCCTGACTTGTTCTTGCCGCGGAACTTCACTTGCCACGTACGTTCGAGCGTGGACGTCGCGATAGCCCTGCTTAGCTCCAACATGTTCTCAACGTTCATCGAAGTATCCTCCCCTTAGCTCAAACGCGGTTGTTGAGATACGAGCAAAGTCGACTTGACGTGACCTTGCGTGAGATTGGCAAACGTATCGCCCGTGATGCTCATGAAGAAGTTTGGGATATGCGCAGAGCTATCCGCGGCAACCTGCAAAAACGGAGACGGCGGACACGTGAAACCTTGAACCCCGATTCCTAACAGCGTTGGGCATACTCCACTAAGCGGCGCAGTCGTAAACCCGTCAATAATCTGCGCATCGCTTGCCGTAGCGAGCGGTGCAAACAGAGGGTCGACTAGTTCGATATCTTGGTTGACCAAGACAGCAGTAGGACGCGCTACGGAGTACCACGGATAAAGCGTTGCGATGATGACTCCGCCAGATGCTTGGAAACGTGCCAGCGTGTAATCGATCTCCGTCTTGACAATCGAACCGTGGTCGATCTGAAACGTAAGGAGCGTCCCGTTGAATGCACCATAATCTGGAAGCTCGACGCTCGAATCATAGACGATGAGAACCGTAGAGCCGACCGGTCCGGCAACCGCGCCATTGGTCGGTTGCGTGAAGGGATTGATTCCGGTGTAAAAGGATGAGAAGACTGCGCCCGCTGCGAGCAGATTGATGACGGGAACACCCGCTGCGAGACTCTTGAATTGCGAACTGAAGTCCAGGCGAAAGCCAACGATGTTGGCCGCGCCTGCCGCAACGTCCACGAAGGCGCGCGTTGCGCCTGCGCCAAGAATCATCGCTGCACCGTTCGAAAGAAACAGGGCCAAGTTGAAGTTGCTTTGCGTATACGGAGCGACTGCGCCCGTAGGCTCTGCGAACAGTTCAATCTGTCCGTTCATCGATGCGAGGTTACTAAGCTGATTCCCGTCTTGAATCGTCAAGCGCATGGGAGAGCCGGCAACCGGACCGCGCGCGGGAAGGACATTCAGCCGTGACAGTCCGTCTAAGTCTGAAGTCACGATCGCCGCGGCATTCGACGAATCCACGTAGAGATCAAACGCCCCCTCTGCGGCTGTAATGAGCGGAACGATCTCCGCCCAAGTCTCGTAGTACGGTGCAGCCGTAGCGATACCTGGACGGAAGATTGCGAAGCTTCCTGCACCGCTTCCGCCTCCGAATGGCGGAGGCGTGATGCCTTGCGCCGTGTTGTAAGACGTTCCCGCTTTGACGATCGCCATAACGGCGCGCGCATCGGTGTAGAACGTGGATGCGATGACATTCGTTGAATTGATGACAGGGCGCCGACCCTCCCAGTATCCCGCGGTTGCCGTTTGAACGGCAAGAACGGTATACATGTCATCGGGAGTCGACGCCCACACCGTATCAAAAGCTTGTGCGAACGCGCCCGCTACCGCGGAGATTCCAGCGTAAGCCGCGGGATCGCCGTTCACGGGGTTACGGCCAAAAACTTCCATTCCCGCCAAGGCGCCAGCGTACGCCGCGCAATACATCTTGAGATTGTTCGGTGTGTACATGGTTGGCGCCTTTATTCCTGAGGAATAGTCACTTGACGAGATGCAGGAACTTCAAGATCTTGTGAAGAATCGACTCGCGCGCTGTAGTGATGGCTTCGATGGTTTTCGCCGCGCCTGCTTTCGCTTGCGGGTTCTCCGCCACGCTCGTCATGAGCGCGGCTTTCTGTTCGGGAGCGCCTCCGACCATGCCTTGCGTGATGGTCATTCCGGCCATCGCCTGGGGATTGATCTTGGCGATCTTCGCTTGTGCTGCGAGTGCGCGCATCGCAATCGATCCGCTTCCCGCTTTCGCGACCGGCAAAAGAGCAGGCTTTACGGTCGGTGTGAACACCCGCTTTTGCGTGTCCGCGATGAAACCCGCCCGATTGAGCGGCGCGTACTTGTCTTGACCGGTCGCCTTGTAGATCTTTTCGAACGCATCGCCGATCTTCCCCATCCACACATTGCGTTGTGCGACGGTCGCGCCGGGTTTGCGCATTGCCGCATCGGCCTGCGCTACGAGCTTGTCGATCTCCTTTAGCCCATTGACGTACGAGCCAAGGTTCGTGTACTGAACCTTTCGCGCGGCTTGGTCGGCTTCGTACTCCGTCCGCTTATCGGCCGGCCATTCCGGGCGCCAGAATTCTCCGCCGTCCGTACGGAACCCATCCGGAAAGGCGCATACGCCGCGCGCGCCCGGACCGCGATTGTATTCGGCGGTACCGCCTACTTCCTTGCAGCGCGCATCCCAGTTGCGCTTGTACGCATCCCAGTCACGGATCTCGTGATTCCACGTTCCCGCGAACGGCCAGTCTCCGCCACTGACGGAGCCATCCTTGTAGCGGCAAGCGCCGTAGAGATCGGGCGGTACACCTCCGACTAATTCGACCGCGCCGCTCTCTTTCTGGCGTTGTTGCATTCGGTCATAGTCACCTTGACTGAATGCAGGTTTGGAATCGAAGATCACATGACCAAGCGCGATTGCGCCGGCCACTGCGGCGCCAACGGCCGCGCCGGCCGCAGTGCCAACAACCGGAATCGGGATCGCCGTTCCGATGGCCGCGCCGGCCGCAACGATGGTTCCCGTAGCCGCGGCGACAGTCGCGCCGGCCACGGCTCCCTTGGCAATGTCTCCGCCAACGTCTTCCGCGGCGCCGCCATAATCGCCCTCACCAAGTTTTTCGGCGACACCCGCGGCTTTATCAACGTCACCTTGATCGACTCCAAAGATCGCTTCGCGTGGAGTCGCCACGGGCGACACTACGCGGCCGATGTGCATCGAAACGGCCGCGTCATAACCCTTCTTGTTCTCCGGCGTAAGCATCTCGCGAATGGCAAGAAGCGACTTGGCGGAGATGCGATGCTTCATGAGCCCAAGGCCGATATAGAACCCGGTTGCTCCGTTCTTGAAGAGGCGCATTCCCGCAAGCGCGGTCGGATCTTGGTGAACTTCGATGTAGCCGAGGTTTGCCAAGTAATTGAGCATGTCCAGATCGTACAGCTTCGGAAGCGGCCCCTTGCCGGCAAGGGGAACACGCGCCATGGCGACCGGATCGATTGCGCCCGTTGCGCTTGTCGCTTTGGCGCCCGTCGTTTCGAGACGGCCGGACGTCAAAACGGCATTCCGCACCCATTCCTGAGGAATACCGTTCCGCGTCTTGACTTGGGTTACGTTCGCCATGGCTATCAGTCCTTTCTCAGTCGTGCTTTCCGCGCTCGTGTCGATTCGCTTCGTTGAAGCCGTAGTGATCCACGAGCTTACTTCGCTTCGCTTCCGGCAAGTGCGGTCCGCCACGTTTGCGGACGATGTTGTCCAGCGTGATAAGGTTCGTGGCCATCTTATCGCGGAACTTCGCTAGAACCTTGGTCGGCTTCTTTTTGCTCTTCCGTGACTTGGCTTTCTTCATGGCCGTCTCCTTTCATCGCGTTCCGTAGTTCCTTCAAGATCCCATCGTTCTCTTCTTCTAAGCTTCGTAGTGCGCGTTTCACTTGCTCGAATTCGCGATACGCACTCTCGTATTGTTCACGATGAGAAAGGACACGAGCGAAAGCCGCTTCGTATGTCGCGCGCATCTCTACGATGCTTTGGTGAAGCGTAAGAGCACGATCGAGGATGGCGCGCGCGGTAGTCATCGCGCAACGACGTACTCAATCCAGCTATGGGCATCGTGCCCCGGCAATCCCTGGTAAGCTTCGCTCTTGTCTTTGATGAGAGACGGATCGTTCGCGATCTTCAGATCGACGTCCCATGTCTTCTCTGCCTTTGAAAGCGCGTCGCGCATCGCTTCGTGCGACGCGCCAAGGTGGCTTCGAATCGCTTTGATCGGCACGAGTCCGCCATAGCGTCCGCGCCGATCGACTTCTTTGATGGCCGCGATAAGTTGCGCCGTGGTGACGCTGGACGTCTTGCGCGCGCTCGCCTTGACCGTCTTGGCGCGCGTCGCACGCTTCGCAGTCTTCTTCGCAGGCTTGGCAGGCTTCGCACTGCACGCTTTCGCGTGACGTGTGCAAAGCTTGTCTAGCTCGTTCGCCAGCTTTTGGATCCGCGCCGCTTTCGTCAAAGCCATGATTCCCTCACTCGTCATTCACGAAGTGAAAGGTTGCATTCAGGTAGGGGATCTCGGACGCGGCCACCTTCGCGGGCGACATGGTGCTTGTTAGATCGGCGCGTGACAGTCGTAACTCACTGCGCCGATGCGCGTTCATCAACTCGTGTTTGACTTGTTCGATCGTCAATCCCGTACGGCGCGCGACGATCGGCGCGATGTCTCCGATGAACACTTTGGAGCGCCCGTAGCGGGACGCTCCGTGCAATGTCTTGGCGACTTCGCGCACGAGCGCAGGCGAGAACGCCTCGTGTTTCGGCTTCCGCGTGCTCGCCTTGACCGTCTTGGCGCGCGTGGACTTCTTGGCCGTCTTGCGCGCAGGCTTGCAGACGGGCGCGCAAAGCGCATCAAGCTCTGCGGCGATCTTCTTCAAGCGTGCTTTGCGAGAAACGGCCATGACGTCACCTCAGGGGTTGATGCGCTCGAATGTGCAGCAAGCGAGAGCGTCACTTGTCGCTTTCCCGTAAAGACCGTCCTCCACGAGCTTGACCTTGATGACGCGGAATGCGGGAGTCGGATTCGCCGGACCGGGAAACGTTTTGTCCGTGTTCACGTCATGCTGAAACGCTTTGACAAGCGGTTTCATAGTCGCGCTCTTGTCGTTCCCGTGCACCTTGAGATAGGCGTACAGGTTCGAGCTTGACAACGCGTACGGCGAACCCGCGTACGTGGTGCTTGCAGGCGCGGGAAGCTTCGGATCGGGCGAGATGGGTTCACCCATGTAGACCGTCAACGCGCCGGCCGTAGCCGCATCGTACTTGCCGTTGACTTCCAGCTTGCCCGCGACGCTCTTGGCGTTCGGATCGGTGTTGTGCGCCGTCTGAAACTCTTTGACGAGCGTAACCAGATCGGCCGTAGCGGTGATTCCACTCGCCTTGAGATAATCGAAAAGCTTGTGTGCTGCGTCGATCGCGTTTCCCGTGGTCGCCACGGTGTTCACAACCGTAGCCTTCCCGGTGTCCGGATTGACTGGAACGAGCACGCGCACGGGATTACCGGCAGGCGTGGTGCCGATGATAACGGGTTGCGGCATGGGTGCGTCTTTCGGGGGCGCAACCGGATCCAACCGAGGATGGTCCGGAAGGTTTTGGACGAGGGGAGGCGTGATCTTGTAGCCGAACCACCCGAGTTTCTTTCCGATGAAACCGAGGCCAGCTACGGCGGGAACGGCGATGAGTGCGGGATGCATTGGGAGTCTCCTTAGGTGGCGCTAAGCACCATGCCTTGCTTGTCTTCTACGAACAGACCGATCGCAGGCGCAATGCCTACCATGTGAATCGCGCGCCTGTTTCCTTGACGGACGCGCCAAAACTTCAGCGCCACGTCTCCAACGTCTTCCCCATGCATGTACACCTCACGCGGGAACCATCCTTGCGGCGTGGATTCCTCGAACATGATTGCGTGAAGGATGCCCAGTTCGGAATGACGGTGAAGAGCCATGGGAGTATTCCTCAGGAATAAGTCAGTGCTTTGCGGGCCCCAATTCGAGATCGACGTTGCCGCCCGTGCCATTGAATGCGCGCTTGGCGTTCTCGTCTTCCGTCTTGAATTGTTCCGTGAGTTGCTCCAACCGCGAAGCGAGCATCCCCATCATGACGGGCGGAATCCCCAATTGCTGGAACGACGCAATTACGCCCATGCGTTCCTTGTCGCTCTTTTTGAGCAACTCACGCGCAAGCGTTTCGATGATGGCCGTATCTGCCGTGTTCTGCGGCACGATCTCCGCGCCGGTCAACTGATTCATGACAGCGGGCGCGATGCGCCAAAACGCTTTCATCATGTCATTGTCGCGCTGGAACTGCATCTCGCGCATGCGGAGATCGTGTTGTTGCGTGATCTCCTTCATCCACATCTCTTTCATAATCACCCATGCGTCCGTGTTCTCACGCATGAGTGTCTGTTCGCGCGCAGTCATGCGATCGATAAGGCGATCGGTCGCCTCGAACAACATCGAGGTTTTCCCAAGAAACAGCCCCATCATCGCTTGCAGGCCATTCATGGCCAGTTGCTTTTGACCGCGCTCGTCCGGCGAATACGAGTTGAGCGACGCGGCATCGAAGCCGTAACTCCCCTTGACCGCGTAGGGGAATTGACGGCGTTTCTGGCCGTACATGGCAATGAGCAAGAACGTTTGCTCGCCTGCCAAGTCTTGCGCGTACGCCTCCGCTTTGCCTTGCATAAGCGAGGCGACTTCGGCCGGGTTCATCCCGGGATGCGTCGGTTTCGTGTAGATCTCGATCTCCGCACTACTCGCTTGCACATGCGCAAGACTGAGTTGCGAACAAGGTTTCTCGTCAACTTGGTCAATCAAAGCCTCTGTAATCCAGGCTTCAAGTGACTTGCGTTGACGCACAACCATTCCCGTATTGCTCATGTCGATCGCTCCTTAGTACCTTCGCGTGAGTCCCAAGAATCCGAGCACCACGACCACCGCTCCAATGATCCATGGCGTCGCGTCTTTTGCTGTCTCGCCTGCGAGCTTTTCGCCTCGCTTGATAACCGTGTCCGTCTGTTTGAAGACTTCCAAGTCCGCGTCCGTTTGCTTGCGCGGTTGCGGTGTGTTTGAGTAGTCCGGTTTCCCGCCTGCCGCAGATAGGCGATCGGACAAGTCTTGCAAGTCACCTTTGGTCTGGTGATCCTTGTCTTGACGGATGGCTTTGATAACCGCGTCCCATTCGATGGGAGCCGGGATCTTCTCATCCGGAATTGGCGTTACGGATGCTTTACCAAACGCCATGAGCGCGAGCGTTCGCGCGGCAGTGTATCGGCGCTTGAGTGCGGTGAAGTCATCATCCCAATCCTTCGCATCCGCGGGAGAGAAGCCATTGAACGCCTCGCGCGCAATGCGAAGTTGCGCGAGCGTGTAGTCTTTCGCAGTAACCAAGTCTTTCAGTTCTGCGATGCTCTCTTGTCCGAGAATGGTCATGGGAGTATTCCTCAGGAATAATCAGGGAAGGCGCTTCTTCACTTCACGCTTGATCGCATCGCCGTACTGACTCCACCCGTAGACCGCGCCTCCGATTCCGAGGATGGCCAAGCTCGGTCCGAAGATCTTGCGTTGCGTCTTCACGTAGGTTTGCGCCCCTGTTTGCGCCGCGGACGAGACCGCGGCGACTCCTTTCCTCATGAGCGCATCGAAGCCGTTCCAGTTGATGGCCGTAACGTCCAAGTTGTTTTTCAGCGTATCCGCCGCGGCCATGAAAAGACTTTCGTTCGCGACATTGCGCGGACGGAGTCCGGGGTTGTTCGCGTCGTTGATGTAGCTTTCCTTCGCGGCCGTTGCGAAGTCCGGAACGAGCGCATTGACCGCGGCTTCAAACTTCGGATAGCGGAAGTTCGGTCCCATGGCCCATGCCATTGACAAGAGACCTAGCTGCGCATCGGCCGGCCAATTGTCATAGGTGGGAAAGCGCTTCTTCAAGATCGCTTCATTCGCGCGAAGCTTGCCGTTCACAAGCTGGCGAATGCCATCGTCCGTAAGACGGAGATTCGTGACGCTTCCGAATGCGCCCCCTCCGCGCAGCTTCATGTCTTGGCGCGCCTTGACGGCGTTCCACGCGGCGCGGATCTCCGCTTGACTTGCGGGCGATCCGTCCGGATGCACCCAAGGAAGCGATAGCGCGGAGTCTACCGGATCGATGAGATTCCCGATTCCAGTAGTGACGAGTCCTTTGACGTCCAAGTACATAAAGGGCAACTTACCCTCAAACTTGGTCGTAAAGTCCGTGTAGTTCTGTTCAACGCTCTCACGCGCCATGGTTTACCTCCCCATGCTCCCAACCGATGACAGGCGAGAACTTCGTTAGCGATGAATCCGGCGCGCGTACCTCTTGAATCGCGCGCGCAAGTCCAACACACTTTCCTGCGTTGATGATCGGCCGCTGTTCAGGGACGCACCGCTGAAGAAGGTTCGGCGGAATGCGCTTGAAGCAAACACCCGCGTAGAACAAGCGCCGTTCATCGTCATTATCGATGGCGCTTCCGATGGCGGAGATCCGCGGATTCGTGAGCCTTGGTCCGTTCGCGAGGATGATGCTTCCGTTCAGCATCGCATCCGGACTGTCGCTCCCGATGATGAACAGCGCAATCAACCCGAGAACGGGACCACGCTTGGACACGTAGGCAAGCGCTTGCTTCGCGTCTTCCCCTACGTGCGAATGCGCGAAAGCATCCGCAACCTGAACGGGGTTTTTGCGGATGTATTCGAGGATGGCGCGTTGAGACTCGCGCGCCTTTTCGTTGCCCTGAATGGCTTGATCGCGAACCATCACGATCATGGCCATCGCGTTTTGGTCGCCTGCGCGCGCCCGCTCGACTACTTCCTTTGCCGCTTGGATGACGGAAGGCATCGCCGTAACTCCTTACTCTGCGGCAGGCGGAGGCGCAGGGATGGTTTCGCTCTTGATCGCCTCGGGCGGAGGCTTGACGTCCTCCGCGGGTTCGTGCTCCACGTGCTCCGCGTTGAGTTGTTGGATGCGGGCGCGAAGGGACTCGGCTCCAACCTTCTCGTTATCGCCCTTGTCCAATTGCGCGGCGAGTTTCTCGATCTCCAAGACATCCGTAAGACGGAGTCCCTTTGCGTAGAGGCGTAGCGCTTTCGCACTTCCGAGTGCGCCGCACTTCTCGTACGCCTCTGCGAGATCTTCGATCTTGTCTGGATCGGTTGCGCGCATGCCTTTGCGGAAGGCTTCGCGCCGTGCTTCTTTGATGTCCGCGGGTGCATCGGCAAGAGCCGCACGCTTGCGGAGCAAGTCCGCTTGCGCGCGGAGAGTCGGATCCGACGCGAACAGATCGGCAAGCTTTCGCAGCTTGGCCGGATCGCGTTCGTCCGTCATGGCGTTGTTGTAGAGTAGCTCACGCTCTGCGGTAAGCCCCTTCGGCTTCTTGTTCCGTCCCGTCTTCTTCCACCAAGCCCCTAGACCGAGAACGCCAAGGGCGAGGGGGTAAACCAAAGGGATCATCGTAGGTCGCTCCTAATCATTCCTCAGGAATACTCGAACGGCGATCACGCTATGCGCCGGCTCAACGTCGCTCTCACTGGAAGTTCGCAGCGGCCGCGGCGTACTGAAGTGCGATCGACGCTGCGATCGCCGCGTAGTTCGTTGCGCCGATCGCCTGCGCCACGCCACCATTCAGCGCGTTTTCGCAGATCGACTGCAAGAGCTGCGCGCGCGAAAGACCGTACGTCGTGGTCGGAGAGACGATCGACGCATCGACCGCGATCGCCGCGTCCACCTCGGTCGCGAAGTCCGTTGCGGCCGTGAGAAGCGCCGCGGGAGCCGCAACCGTTCCGGAACGCGCCGCAACTGCATAAGCGGCAGCAAGCGCCGCATTGAAAAGGGGGATATTGTTTGCCGCCATTGTCAGTCTCCTTGGATGATGGGTTCGTCACGAAGTAGAAAGCAGCACACGAACCACGTTGAGCGTAGGAGCGACACAACGCGAAGGGTAAACGCCGCTCGTATGCTGCTTTCTATCTCTATCTCCGAAACCCGTCATTGGCGCCCATACCTAATTGACGCGAGGGACACTCCCAAGCGCCGGGGCGCATGATCAAAACATGATAATCGCGAATGCCCGTATCGTTTCCGCTCTCATCTTTGCGGCCATACCAGCGATGTACAGGACGAGCCGGTTGACCATGCTCCAAAAGCTCTGCGGCACGTGCGGGCCCAAGGCTTTTGCAATCGCCGAACTGACATGCATAGAGAGCAGGAATGGGTAACCAATCTGTCGTACGTTGATACGTCACGCCGCTCTCATACAGGGGCGGAACGGCGTGACGTCGCAAGTATGCTCGATTGAGTCGGATCATCCCATCGAGCAGAACCGTCAAGACTTGGGAGTTTCGAAGCGCATCGGACTGCGCCTCAAACACGTTTTCCAAGCTTAGGACTGCGCACGTATCATCGCGGAAGTAACACGCGCGGCCCGGAAAGAACCCGCGGCGAAGTTTGAGAGTGCGCGCAACATCGTGGATGACGGACGTAGCCGCTTGTCGATCTGCCGGATCGGACCCCGGCGAATAGACATGCGGCAATTGGATCCGAATCTCCACGGCGCGCTACCCGTCACTCGCCAACGACGGTTGCGGGACCCTGGAAGGAGCAGCCCCATTCGTACGTGCTTCCGCCGACGAGTCCGGGCGGAATGAGCGCGGTCGTACGACCGGAGATGCTCGCCGGCAACGACGGTTCGATCGTCGGCAGGTTCAGCATGCTGTTTTGCGCGAGCGCGGAGTAGTTGAACGAGTCGACGCTACCGCCGACCACCGCGTTGACGTTCGAGACTTGGATCTGCGAAAGGAACGCGAAGCCGGGAACCGGCGTGGACGAGAAAAAGCGCTTCGGACGGAACTTGACCGTCGGGTTGCGCTGGAGAGAGATCGCCGTGACCGTGCCGATCGTGAGAAGCGTAGTCCCGAGCGGGAATTCGTACCCGACCACCTTGGTCGAGCTTCCCTTGTTCGGCTCCAAGATCGCTTCGCGGCGCGCCGTCTTGGACATGCCGTTCACGTGCGAGTCCCAAAGCTGCGCCAGCTTCGCCGCGTGGAGCGGGTTGTTGATATTCGGCTTCGTGCGCTGCATCGGCGCCGCGGCCGGCGCGGCATCCGCACCCCAGTAGTCGAGGCCGAAGTCACCCGCGATGAAGTCATCGCCGAAGTCTCCGCCGAAGTCCGATCCGATATCGGCCGCGCGCGCGGGGCGCTCGTAGCCGAAGGTTGCGCCGGCTCCGACACCGGCAACGATTCCGAGGATAGAGGCGAGAGCCGGATCACGCATCGCGAGTGCACCGGCCGTGGGACGCTTTGCCATTGTTTGATCTCCTGTTTGACGGTTGATGAATGAAACGATCCGAGGTTACTTCTTGTAAGTCGTAATGCGCGCGCGCTTGGACGGCGCAGGCGCAGGAGGTTTCACGGTCGGATGATTGACCGGAACGATCACGCGCGGCGCGCTCATGATGGGAAGGGTGGCCGGCTTCGTAGAGAAGTCGCCTCCACTGTCCTTTTTGAGGGGTGTTACAGGCGTAGACGCGATGGGAAACGCGAGCGGCGCGCGGACGAATGCTTTCGTCTTAGACGCAACGGGCGCAGGCGCCTCTTTGGGCGCTTCTTTCGTGTCGAAGAGGGCTCCCCAAAGTCCAGGCGCGCGCGCCTTGGTCTTATCGCCCGGTTTCTTGTCCGCGGGTTTCGCGGGCGAAGCGGAAGGGGATGAACCCCCTCCGCTCGGTGCCGCGCTGCCTCCGCCTCCCGCGCCGCTCGCAGCGGGAGGGGCGCCGCCTCCGCCTCCGCCCCCTCCGCCTCCGCCTCCGGCCTCTTCGCCCTCTTCATCGTCATAATCGACGGGATCGATATCCACATCGCCGAAGTCTTCATCCTCGGCTTCCGGATCGTCGTAATCCTCATCATGACCGACGAAGTCAAAGTCACCATGAATGTGCGGGTGGCGCTTGCGACGCGGCATAGTCCGATCTCCTATTCCTGAGGAATAAAGACGAAAGGCGCGAACGCTGGTTAGAGCGAACGCGCCTTATCGATGATCGGATCTCCCGTGATTCCCGCTTCCTCGTAGTCCTCCACGTCTCCGTGGACTTTGCTTCCCGCGCTCTTGCGGTAGTCCTGAATCTTGCGGAACGAGAAGACGGAGACGCACGACGCTCCCATGTTGCGCGCTTCGGTCGCGAGGGGGTTACCCATCGCGCCAAGGGCAATCGCGCCGAGTGCGCCGACTCCCGCGCCTGCAAGGTCGACCGGAACGACGTGGCCGCGGACTTTCTGGTCCAAGCCGTATTCCGAGTGCGCGAGTCCGAGAACGGCGCCCGTGATGCCGCTCTCTCCGTACGCACGTACCGTTTCCAGTGTCTCCAAGCCTGCGCCCTTCACCATGTGGAATTGCTTGGCGAGCGCGGCGGGAAGATCCTTCCCGCTGATACGCTCGTAGGCGCGCATCATGGCCGTTTTTTCGGCCACGGGAAGGTTGGAGTTTGCGATCGACTGGAAGGTGAGAGTCTGGCTCATCGGATTGTCCCTTTCGTGGCGACCCTCGCAGAGGCGATCGGGGCGAGGGGCATTCCAACGGACAATCCTACCAAAGGCAGAGATTGATAGATACCGCTATAGGGTACCCGATAGATTCGAGTATTCCTGAGGAATACTAAAACCGATTCTCTAGTTCTTCGCGTTCTTCTTTGGTAAGCGCAAGTCCCTTACCATGAAGAATAAACGTGACTTCTTTGATATCTTCTGAATTAGACGATGCGGCTACCGTAAACCCTTGAAGCGTAGTTAGAGTCGGCGCATCAACTAACATGCCTTGCGAACCCCAATACCAGGGATCGATAGGGCCGCCTACTGTCAGTGCAATCGTAGCTGCATTCAAGGCGTGAAGATAAGCCTTCCCAGGCGCAAGAACGTTGCACGTCACATGGTTTGCGCGGAAAGCTGCGAGTCCTTCATCGGAAAGTCTTACATGCTTATAACCTACAACTCCCAATTGAAGAAAGATAAACTGCACTTTCACTTGCGCGTCTCTCTCGTCACGCATTGACCCCTCCCTATTATTCCTGAGGAATACTTTCATCGTTCCGGCCATCCACGGGGAGGAGCGATGCACTTGAATTGACGGTGATCGTGATGCTCCGCGCAATACTCGTCTACCTCGATCCGAACCTTGTAGTCCGTCGCATGGCTCTCCTTCTCGAGATAGACAGAGATATTCACGCCAGGAAAGGCAACGGTCGGACGCGTCGCAAAGTCCGAGAGAATGACGTTTCCGACTGTCACATACGAGATGTGCCAACCAAGGCCATCGATCATGACTTTCCGGACGCGCATCGGCCGATCCGGAATGAGCACAACCATGTGCGTTTCGTCTTTGCGGAATTCGCCTTCATACACGCCGTGACCAATGCGCTTGAACATGGGTTCCCCTTCGTTATCGTGATGGCCGAATCATAAGCAGAATGCCCAGCGATTGACCGGTATTCGTGGGCGTATAGATACGGCGCGGGCGATACCCGCGCTCGTATCCACCGGGTTCTTCGTGAGAGGTGACGAGTCCTTCGCGTTCGAAGTCTCGCAGCACGCCATAGTGGCTATTGAGTGCGAGACGAAACTTGACGTACGTTCGCACGAGCCAAGGCGCAGACGGAAGCCAAAGATTCAGCCGATCGTAGATCTGCAATCCGCTTGCGGGACCCTGCAAGAGCATCACAAGTATCGTCTCGCGAAACGTCATCCTATCCTCCACCCATCTTTCTCACTCCACGTGAGAAGGTGCACAAGAGCGTCTTTCGCTGCATTGGGCATGTGCAGTTCTACGCGTCCGTCCGGATACTGCCGGATCTCGATCTCCTTACGGAGCGCGGTCAATCCTTTCATCGGAACTTCAAACAGATCGATCTTCTTGAACATGCCTAACCCTCTTCGTTTGGATACTTCGCGTGCATCTCCGCGTCGCTCTTTTTGACGATGAGATCGCGTACCGCCGCGCGCACTTCCTCGCGCGACACATTGTGATTGATAATGGCCGAAAGGAGTAATTCGATCTCCGGACCGTACTCCGCGGCAACCTTCAAGACTTCGCCGATGCCCTGCGCTACTGCGTTCATAGTCGATCCTTGAACGACGGGATATCGCCGCTTCGAAGTGCATTGTAGTTCTCACGCGCCCATTGCTTCAAGTGATGCGAGGCTTCCTCGTACGAGGCACCTACGAACGTCACAAGCACGATCGGAATGATTCCTGTCTTATGGGTTGGGCGTGGTTCGCTGTAGACACCTGCATTGACGACCACGCCTAATGGGTCAATGAAGATCACGAGGTAAGCCGCAAACGCGCTTGGATGCGCGCTCACGGCTTCAATCCCTCTTTCCGCATGCACTCATTGTAGACTTTGATGTGTCCGCCGTCCGGACCCTGATCGCCGATATCACGGCAACGCTTTGCTTTCGCTTCATCGGTCAAGGCTTCGTCCGCCGCGTCTTGGCAGAACGGCCAACACCAGAATTGACGGCAAGAAAGGCACGGCAAGACGAGAATCGCGATTAGGATGACTCGTTTCATGACTATTCCTCAGGAATAATTGCCGGAATGCCCATGCGCCGGAGCTTCCCACCCAAACGGCGCGCCTCTTTCAACTTCTTACGATGAAGCGGACAATACTTATCGTCCTTCGGCGCTCTCTTACGAGGGCACTTGCAGCAAAGACCAAGCGCAAGATTCGTTTCGCGATACGAGGTGCGCGCCTTGTTTAGAGCCGACGGATACCGTTTCGGAACTTGACGAGCCGGCGGACTTGGATCGCTATCCACACGGAAAACGCCAGACTCGCCGCAATTCCTACTCCCTCCAATATCGTGGTCATTCTTGCGATCTCCTCCCGCTTCGACACTTGACAATAGAGACTGAAACACGTGGCGCCTCCCCCGGTACACCGGTCTCACGATGATGTTTTTGGTAGTCATCGGAATTGAAGTAGTCCGTCATGAGTAATGAATGCTTGACCGCTTCTTCCCATGTATACGCTCCGTGTCGCCAACGGAACGGCCTACCTTCCTCGTCTCGGTTGGAGGAGACGAACTGTACGTCGAAACTTTCAACGCTCACGGATCCACCCATAGCGTTCAGCAAGCGAGGGGAGATCATGCGCATTCACTCGATGCGCAAACACGAAAACGCGAGGCACGCGCCACGCGTGAAGGGGAGGGATCGTCATGCAAACAATGACTGTTTCCTCCACCTGCATCCGTTCCAAGACAGCGTCAAACTCGGGATGCTCTTGACCGCACGAGCACATCATAGATACATGCCGCAGTGAGGACACTTCTTCACGTCGCGTTCAAGATCGAGACTCTGCCTCACTTCGTCTAAAGGCTCTGCGGCCTCCGCGCGATGCTCCACGCGTACCGCGTTGAGCTTCTCTGCGATCATACGGCCAAAGTCATAGACGATGGCATGTGCACCGGGAATACGCGTCAACCACGCTACACTTCCCGCAAGCTCGGTGAACGCCTCCGCAAGCGAAGCTTGGTCAACACGTTCACCCGTAAGGCGCGCGGCCGCTCGAATCAGCGCGTCTTTCGCTTCTTGTGTCGCTCGTCTCATCGCTGGCAACCCCCGCACCAACCATTAGGGAACTTCGGTGCGTTCCCGCACCAACACTTTTCGCGCTTCACGCGCGGCATACCAACCCCGGAAGTAGTCGTCACCAAGCTCAACGGATCGAATGGCTGCTTTGCCAAAGGTACGCCTGGTTTCGAGGGAAGGGAAGTCATAGGCACTTCGATAGCCTTCGCGGAAAGCGCTTGTGATTCCTTCTTGCATTGTGCCGCTTTCTCTTCGTGTTCAAGGCGCTTGAGTGTGCCTTGGAGACTCTTTAGTTCAATCTGCCGAACTACGCTTACGTGAGGCATCCACCCATCACACGGACAGTCCCAAACCGCACATCCGTACTTGATGGTATGCAGATCATCATGACCGCATCGTCCGCACTCGACGCGTGCGAAACCTCGGCTATCTGACCGCACACGGAGCATTATTCCTCAGGAATATGATCGCACTTGACTTGACCGCATTGGCGACACTCACTCAACGGAACGAGCCCCCTTTCCGTCATGTCAAAGTAGCACTTGACCATTCCACGGCCTGAACGGTTCTTGATCGTTTGAAGGAGCCGCACCCCGTCATCATAAACGGTGTACATCATCGTAGCGTCTACTTCGTGTTGAAGATCTTCGAAGCCTGCAAAGTCTCCGTCCTTCGTGACATGGTCAATGATGAGAAACGGACTTTCTAGCTCTGTCGCATAGTCCTTCACGCGTGCGCAAAGTTCTACGGCCGCAGTGGGATCGTTTCGGACAAGCTTTGATAGAGAGTCAATGACGGTCATGCACGGCTTACGCGTCGTAATGATCTGCCCGATGTTGCGATCAATGTGATTCATCGGGAGCATACGAATCAAGTTCCGATTCGTGACGTGGAGACGAGTCGTGCGGTAATTGATCTGTTTGAGATTCTCTTCCGCAGCAATGTAAAGTCCAGGCCGCTCCGTCACACCGCATACCGCGTCAAGGATCTGCGTCGCAATCGTGCTCTTGCCTGCGCCGGGTTCGCCACCGATAAGCGTTGTGCTCGTGACGTCAATCCCGCCTCCGAAGCACGGATCCCAAGGTCCGGACACAATCCGCTTTAGCTCTTGAACGTCTCCCATCTCGCTTAGAAGCACCGTCCCATCGTTGCCGTTCAGAGGCGCGTCTTTGACGTTCCAATGTCTGCAAGAGCGGCATTGCGATCTGTCAAGAGGAATACGCGCGCCGCATCTCTCACATGCGTACGTCTTACGTACAGTTTCGCTCCTTTGCTCACGCATGAGTATTCCTCAGGAATAGGTGGTATAACACACTAACGCTTGACACACAATGGCTCAAAACGAAAAAGTGTGACTTTCTGCTACGTGGCAAAAAGTCACACTGACTTGACAGCAGGTGTCGGATACTATAGGATTGCGTCGTAACTGTCAATTGGGTATTCCTCAGGAATAATGAGCCATGAGCATTAGCGTCAACCATCGCGAATTCTACTTACGTCCGCCTGCCGGAACGTCATTCCACATTCGCGTGGATCCGAACAATCCGAGCGGAATCATCGTTACATGGGACTACCAAGATTCCCGCGGAAAGGGGATTCGCAGCATTCCCATCCCTGGACGTCCGTTGACGCAAGGCATGCCTACCGGGCGGCAGATTCGCGCGACACAAGGATGCGCTCCCGTCTATTCCCCGATGGATCTTATCCTGCACTTTGAAAAGGGAAACGAGCGCGATGTGCTCGCGTGGCTTCGTGAATGGGCGTTTGAGCTTGGGCGCCTGCACTGCGAAGCCAACCCAACCGTACCTCCCATCCCGGGTATCGAGGATGAACCTGATACAGGATGGGAGTACATCGAAGCCTTGCAAGACATCATCGAAACGAACTTGCTTTCCCAAGTTGAATATTGGGAAAGCCAGGATCCCGTAGCACCGCTTAGCTTTGAACAAGGGGGCGAGTCAGTCACGAACCCTTCCACACCCAACGCAAAAGCCGCACTTGCGGCAGAGAACAAGGAATAGAGCACAATGGCAACCGATCCGAAGAAGACCACGGAAGCGACCCCGGCGACGCACATCTATAGCAAGCTCTACGAGATCGCGAATTCAGGCGACTTCGAATCCGAGCAAACAGGCTTCGCCCCATATTGGAAGCCGAACATGTTTTGCACGAAGTGCCCCGCAATTCACAAGTCCGAGCCGGGGCGCAAGCTTGGCGATCGCGAGTTTCAGTGCGAATCGGAAGACGCGAACGGCGTCAAGCACGGCAAGACGGCTCTCATCGGCTCCGCGTTCCTCGGGCGCGTCATGGCGCGCGATGTGAAGCCTCAGACGGACGAGCGTACGGGAGAGGTCAAAGACTTCGTGCGATGGCTTCTTCTTGCGACGCGCACGGACGTTCCGTGCTTCCAAGGGCCCACGCAAGAAGTCGAGCGGATGAACGCTTCACCGGGGCAACCGTTCAACGTATCGGACTACGAGACTCTCAAGTTCCAAGACTTCTTGGGATGCGAAGTTCTCGTCATTGCGAAGTCCAAGCGCGCGATCAAGAACGGTCACACGCTTTGGAACTTCGATCTTCGCGTCACGAAGGACATGAAGCGGGAGCTTGACGCGAACCGTCTTGCCGCGGCGGAGACGGCGCGTAAGATGTTGGCCGAACGCGCACGTCAACGTATCGCAGAGCTAACCGCGTCGACGCAAGCGCAGACTGCGGCGCAGGCAACGCACGCAGAGGAGACGGCGCAAGCCGTAGCGGAGTAACCACCTTTGGCCGCTCCCTTCAAACGTCGCACGGCCGCAACCTATCGGCGAGACATTACGCTGATAACGCGGCTCCGTAGCGCGCTACAACTGCACCACGCTATGGGAGGGGAGGGGGAAGCCAAGGCGGACGCGGAGGCAGCTATCACGCTCATTGACGAGTTAGTGACTGTTCTCATTCGCATGCACCGCAGAGCAGTCCGCGAGGAATCGGGGAGCGAGATAGCAGCCTGAAAAGGGTGAAGCCGAGCTACCCGGGGGGGAGGTAGCTCGGCTTCGCTAGGCACCATGGCAATGGGCTAGATTGTCGTTTCTTATAGCGCATTCCGGCCCGTTCGTCAAGTCGTTTGCAAAGTATTCCTGAGGAATATTAGAGGGGTAGACGATGAGTTACGATGAACGATTGACACAATGGTTTGCGAGTATGAGCGCCAAGTACAAGGAGGGGATACCGGACTTCGAAGGTGAAAAAGAGGGGCGGATGAGACGGCGTGTGGCACTTTCGAATCGCCTTAGCACTGCGATTCGAACGTGGGGAACGGAGCCGGTATCGAACGTGACTCCGCGCACGAGTGAGAAAGCGCTCGCACGGACGAACGCGGTACCTGAATCGAACGTAGTTCCCATGCGCCGGGGGGCGTAGAGAACAGCCATGGCAAAGGGCAATGAAAAACCGGTTCTCCCTTGTTCCTGGCATTGTTGCCAGTTTAGTCGAGTGGAGAACTTCAGCTTGTGTGCCAACCATCTCAGGCTAGAGCGAGCCTGGGGTAGAGCCGAATTGTTTCGCCTGCCGAAGGAGCCGGTAGACGAAACGCTGCGAAAAACCGCGTAACTCGCAGAGTAGGGCTCAATTGTGGCAACGAAGAAACGCAGTGCAGGCGCACGCGCGTCCAAAGCCGGACGTGTACCGCCGAATAAAACGAAAAAACCGACTCCGCCTAAGAAGCGAGCCGTCAAGAAGACTGCAAAAAAGGCAGTCGTCAAAAAAGTCAAGACTGCCAAGAGACGCGCGAAGCAATCGATCCAGAAAGCGAAAGCTTCACGTGTCAAGTACAAGGGGACAATCAAAGATCTCGCGCGCGCCTTTGCGTTCGCTGGACTCCTACTCGCGAAAGCAGAGAAAGAGTTAGTAGTCAAACGCACGGCCGAACGACAAGCGCGTGAGGACCAGATCGCTCTAGAGCGCCTTGAGAAGCTTCGCGCCGATCAAGAGCAAGAGGGATTCGTGCGTCCGCAAGAGTGGACGCGTCGCGATGGTTCCGCCGCGGCGCGTCCTTGCTTCTTGCGTCACCTCGATACCGTGGACGAGCTTATCCACTATCTCGAGACGGGGGAACGCAACTTCCAAACGCCCATGCTTGGCTTGATTGCCGATATCGATAAGAAGGTGATCTACGATAAAGCAAAGTTCCACGAGATTGTACAGCAGATCAAAGAAGAGACAGGGGCTCGCAGTCTGCGAGAAGTCTATACGCTGTTCTACTCTCCGTAAGTATTCCTGAGGAATAATCACCATGGCAAAGAACGTCTACAGCGATCGCTACTTGCATTGTCCAACCTGCAAAGAGTCATCAATGGTTCGTAGTTGGCGCTGGAACAATTATCATTGTCCGCGATGCGGCGAATATGATGCGTGCTTTCGCACTTCCGATCGCCTTGATAGCGGCACGTTCCCGGCTCTGAAGACGAATGCGGGATGAGTCTCCCGATGCACTTCTCGCATACATGCTCAAACACCATAAGGCATTGGGTGATCCGTGCCTTATCTGCGGCGAAGCAAGGGACACGCATCGACGTGCACCGAAAGAACGAAGCCGCGCGTACGTAGAGCGTAAACGCGAGAAGAAAGCACTTGTTCATAAGCCAACCCTCTACCTTGGAATCGATGGGGAGGGACAAGGTCGTTACGATCATCGCTATGTACTGCTCGCCGCGTCCGATCGTTCCGGATCGCGGCGGTGGTATATTGAGAACTTCAACGGCCTAAGCACGATTGAGTGTCTCGAATTCTTGCTACGCCTGCCGCAACAACGCTGCAAGACGTTCGCCTACTCATTCAATTACGACTTGACCAAGATACTTGCCGATCTGCCGGATTCAATCCTTCATTCTCTGTTTCATCCCGAGGTGAGGCAGTCGAAAGACGCGACGCGCGGTCCTCTTAGCGTCTACTGGGAAGGGTACCGCCTGAACTTGCAGGGAACACAATTCACGGTCGAATCCCGCGGCCGTTCACGCGTCGTTTGGGACATCTTCAAGTATTACCAAAAGAAGTTCGTTGGCGCGCTTGCGGATTGGAAGGTTGGCGATCCGGAAGTCGTCAAGCGAATGATCTTCATGAAGGACCATCGCGCGGACTTTGACAAGCTCGACCACTCGGCGGTACGTCAATACTGCTTTGAAGAGTGTCAGTACATGGCCGAATTGGCCGTGAAACTCATCAAAGCCACGGACGATGCAGGGCTACCGCAAACGACGTTTCACGGAGCCGGCTCGATTGCCTCCGCGCTACTGAAGAAGATCGGGATCAAGGAGCAATTGAAAACGCCTCCACCCGAGATGAACTACGCACTCGCGTGCGGGTTCGCAGGTGGACGTTTCGAGCATTCCGTAGCGGGGGTTCTGGAAGACTCTGTCATTATCTCCAAAGACATCTCAAGCGCCTACCCGTATCACATTACGTTCTTGCCCTGTCTCATCCACGGGCGATGGGAATTCACGAAAGACAGGAAGGACATTGAACGCGCCGATACGAAAGCCGCGCTTGTACACTACGGCTTAGGCCCGAGTGATGCGGAAGACTGGGGCCCCTTTCCGTTTCGTGCGCTGGACGGTTCAATCTGCTTTCCCGTGGAGAGTGGAGGCGGATGGGTTTGGCGCGATGAGTACCTTATGGGAGAGCGCTACTTTCCGAATGTGGAGTTTCGCGGCGCATGGGTTCTGCGTGGCGATTGCGACTGCCAACCGTTCAAGACGATCCCGGACTACTATCGCGAGCGCATGCGCATCGGGAAGGAGGGTCCAGGGATCATCATCAAACTTGGCTATAACGCAGTGTACGGGAAGATCGCGCAAAGCGTGGGCAATGCGCGCTTCAACAACTGGGCATGGGCGGGAATGATAACGAGCGGGTGCCGTGCGCAAGTGCTTCACATGATGGGGTTGCACAAGGATCGCTCCAACCTGCTTATCGTCGCGACCGATGGGATCTACACGCGTGAAGACTTCGATTCACCCGTACCGCGCGATACGAATACGTGGAGCTTAGACGCGCCGTGCGAGAAGAAGAAGCACGGACCGAACGCGCCCGGGTGCAAGTGTAAGGGCGACCCATCACGGCGCTATCTCGAGACGAACAAGCCGTTAGGCGGATGGGAGCGCAAAGTCATTGAGGGAGGGATGTGCGTTGTTCGGCCTGGGATCTACTTCCCGATCGATCCAAAACCGGAAGACTTGGAAACCATCCGCGGACGCGGCGTAGGGAAGGGAGTCATTCTCGAGAATTGGGGGCGCATCCGCGATGCCTTGCGGCGCGGAGTAGGGACCGCTGACAATCCCACGATCGTCAAGGTGGCGAACGTCACGCGATTCTGCGGCGCCAAGACGTCAATCACGCGTAGCGGTAAGTCCGATGCGTGGCGGTATCATCGCGCCGATGGCTTGAACGACGCGCGGCACGAGGAGATCGGCAAGGCGCGCCGATGGCTCATGCACGCGCGCGAGGCAAAGACGTTTGAGCGCTTTGAAGAGTGCATCCAAGGCGCGCGCAAGGCACGTCACATTGCGCGCAATCAACCCGATTATGGGCAATGGGTGACGCGCGAAGTTGAGCTGAACTTCAACCCGCTTCCCAAGCGGAACGGTGTGCATGAGGATGGGTTGCGCTTGAAGGTGCGGCGCATCCCTCGCCACGTGGAAAGCGCCCCTTACGATCGCGTCCAGAAAAGTCAAGAGGCAAGAGACTTGCTCGCGTTCGCGCAAGAGATGCTCGAACAACCCGACCCCGACCTACACGGATGGGAGGAGATCGACGCGAACGGGATGTGATCTCGCGCGCTTACAACTTTTTTCGTTTCCGCGTGAAGAACGCGCCATGAAGCGCCGTCTACCTAGGCGACCCTGGTTTTTGAAAACTTCATAAGTCTCGGTGAAGCGTCGCGGTGCGCCCTGGCACGCGCGCGGCAAACGTCCTAGCGGCTACGGCCGATGAAAGCGGAGCCTACCCGAGCACACTTGCTCATGACGCGCGGGGCGCGTCTCGCAAGAAGGGATGCAGCTAGAGACTATTCCTGAGGAATAGTCCTAGGCTGCAAGCTGGACAGAAGGGTTAGAACCATGGCGAAACAGACGATCAAGGTCCCTAAGGAAGAATACGAAGCGCTCGTGCGAATCAAGTGGTTTGCGCGCATGCTACATGACGAGCTTGGCACGGATGAAGATCGCATCGCGACATCCGCGGAAGCATGCTTGGAAGCCGCACTTACGAAGTATGAAGCAATGATGAAGTGACATACGTTTCCGTCCAGCTTGCAGCTTAGTACGGTGCAGTGAACTTAGGTAGGGGGCTACCATGGCAAACATTGATGAACTTGACTACGGCGATCTGGAAGACACGAAACCAGCCACGGAAGAGGCGTTAGCCGCGTATCGAGCGAAGCGGGAAACGCACTACCGGGAAGCATTGCGCGGATGCTCGTGCATGCTCTGCCGTATGGCGAACTTCATGAGACAGGGAGGGAAGGGGTTAGAGCGATGAAGTATCGAGGGGTACGATACTGGATTACGATGCGCTTCGGACACGGGGAACTACGAGTGTCTTTCCTGCGCATGGCGCCTTACACCGCAAAAGGAGCGGCTTACCGTTATCTGAGGACGTGGACATGAAGCTAAAGCGCATGTCAGACAGGGAATACTACTGGAAGTTTCTCAAGGTACTTGTGCAATACGGGGGAAAGAAGGAAGACGTTAGCGACGCTCTACTGTTCGTGATCGCGATACTGAGTCTCATCGGCGCGGCATGGTTTATGGGGTGGATGTCGCATTGCAATTGAGACGCGAAAACGACATTCCTGGGGAATAATTGGCTTGACTTAGCTACACCAACAACCTACTAAGGGGAGGCTACGCTACACACAATGGGCGCGAAACAGAAGAAAACGAAAGGCACGAACATGGCAAACCCGGTAACGAGCACGAAGCAGGATGAGAAGAAAGACGAAAAGCCGTCCGTCCTCAGTGGCGCGGCGCAGACTCCCGCGGCCACGGAGACGGTCAAGCTCCCGTTCGAGCCCAACCCGTTCAAGATCATCAAGCTTCCGCTGAAGTTCATCCACGCGGATCATAGCTGGAACAACCGCTCGCAGGGCGCTCTCTTGTTCGATGAGTCGAACGTCGATAGCACGTCCGAGGAACGCGGCATCGGGGGAATGGTCGCCACGATCAAGGCGCGCGGTCAAGACGATGCGGTGGTCGTTCGTCCGCATCCGCGCGGCGCGAAAGCGAAGCACCCGTACTCTCTCGTCAAGGGGTTCCGCCGTTTCGTCGCGATCGACAAGATTGCCGCGGAAGGAGAGGACATCAAAGGGCCGGGTTGGGAGGACTGGACCGCGAAGGAGCCGTATATCCTCGCAATCGTCAAGAACTTGGACGAGGTGGAAGCACTCATCGAAAACGCGGAGGAAAACCTCACGCGCCAGAATCTCAATCCGCCGGACGCGACGCGCGCCGTTGCCCGCTTGCTCGCTCCCCCCTCGAACATGACGCAAACGCAAGTTGCAGAGAAGCTCGGCAAGACGCAAGGCTACATCTCCAAGCTTGGCAAAGCGGCCAAGATCCACGAGAAGGTTTTCCAGGCGTGGCGCGATGCGCGCATTCAGTTGACCGTGGACGAGATCGGCGATATCGCGGCCAAGACGGACCGCGATCGGCATGAGGAAGAGTACAAGAAGGTTTTGGACGCGAAAGCGGCCAAGCTGGCGAACAAGGGCAACCGCGGTCAGAAGGACGCGAATGCCTGGTACGAAGCGGCCAAGAAGCGCGCCGATACGGTTGGCGCCATGGTTGGAGGCTTGGAAGCCAGCGAGGCGATCGTGGTCGATCCCAACGCGGATGAGAGCGTAGGGGCCAGCGTCGATCACTTCGATACGCACTTGCACGCGTTCATCCCTGGGGTGAAGAAGCCGGCAGAGGGCGAACCCGGGGCGACCCAAGAGCAACGGCGCACGCTCGCCACGCTCCTTCACGGGGCGTACAAGAAAGCGCGCACGGAAGGGCGCGCGGAGCAAGACGCGGCGAACGAAGCCGCGAACAAGGGAGGGGAGGGGAAGAAGGGCAAGAAGAAGGGTGCGGTAGTCGCCGCGAACTGAATCAAGAGCGACACGAGACGAAAGGCGCGCATCCGAAAGGGTGCGCGCCTTTTGGCGTTTGGAGGGTAGGAGCGATGGGATTGCTAACGAGCCAACCGATCTGCGCGCGGTGCTTGACACCGATTGAGGCGCTTAGCGCGTATGACTACGATGAGGAGACAGGACGCTCGTATCACCTTGACGGGGTGGACGGGTGCCTGCGTTCGATGGGGGCGCGCTTGGAGGCGTTGAGAGAGCGCCTGGACGACATGCAGGGTATTCCTCAGGAATGAAGGGGTAAGGACATGGCAAGAGTCGAATTGTACAAGTTCTACGCGTTGACGTGTGATGCGTGCGGGAAGGAGGGACCGCGCGTCTCGGACGTGAAGAGGGATCGCCCGGATGGGGACTTTGACGAAGTGCGGGATCCGGACCGAGGGACGTACCGTGAATCGACCGTCAAACAGGCAATGAAAGACGGGAATTGGAAGGAGATCGGCAAGGTCACCTTGTGTCCAGATTGCAGGAAGGGGGCGGGGTTATGAGAGCTAGCAAGGGGAGAGAGCGGGAAGCACTGCTAGAGCTTAGGCTTGTGCACGCTGGCCTCGCGATTGAGAAGCTCGTGACGCTTCTCGCGGATCGCGTAGTCGAGGGGGAGGGCGACGTGCGCGATTGGAAAGCCGTGGACGAGACCATTGACGACTTGAAGCGCTTCACGTCGTTTCCGTATCGGCCTAAGCTGGAAGAGCTGAGGATGATGCTAGGAGGGATCGCGGATGAACTTGAGAAGTCATCCTACGATGACACTACAGCGGAAGAATGCGCCGTGATTCAGCACGCGATGAACAAGGTCAAAGACGCATGCTTGATACTCGCGGCACGCAAAACGTAGTGACATATTCCTCAGGAATGAAGGGGTAGAGCATGGCGACACGAACAGTGGCACTAGAGGACGGAAAGTACGAATTCGACATTGACGAGTTTGGGTTGATGATTGCCGCGCGACGGAATGGGGAACCGTGGCCGGCCGGAATGGGACTGCGGCACACGAAAGTGTTTATGGCCGCGTTGAGTGAGATTGAGTTTCTTCGGTTGAAACTCACTGAGAAAGGTTATTGACCATGGCAAAGCGAGTTACTAGCACGACACTTCGCACCGCAATCGTCAAGGCGCTCGCCTGGAGAGGGGAAGAGCCGCTTTCGTTGACACCGACGCAGATCGCCACTGCGGCAGGGATGTCGCGGCTAAGCGTCCAAAAGGCGCTTCCGTCGCTTGTGGATGCCAATCTCATTCAGAGAAGGGGAGCGCGCGGCTACTACGCATTGACGGACTTCGCGCATAAAGCGACGCAGGGGGTAAGCAAGTTCATTGTCAAGGATGGGAGCATCCTCGTTAGGAAACCGGAACATCCGAAGCTTCCGAAGCTCAGGATGAAAGATGTCATCCAAGACGATGCGGCCAACATCCGAAAGGACGTCAATAGCGCGTATCCGTCGCGGTTGACGGATGAGAGCACCTTGCGAGCAGAGTCCCTAGCGGAAAGCATGATGCGCGATACGAGCGGGCTTAGCGCCTTCGCTATGGCCGCGAAGCTCGCAGATAGGACGGATATCAGCTCACGCGCGATGCATTGCAGCGGAACCATCATGCGGGTTGCGGACTTCGTGAGTAGGTCCGGCAATGAGGCGTTGAAAACGGAGATGCGGGTTCTGCTCGGCACCATTCACGGCCAGCTTGGAGACTTCGCGCTTCGCATCCTAGGCGTGAAGCAAACGAAGGCTGAAAGCAACGGGCAATATGGCAGAGGGTAGCGCACTCATTCTGCGGCAAGTAGTCGATAGACTTGAGACCGCAGAGCGCGAGGTACGTGAAGAGCTTGCGAAAGACCTTCAATACTGGGCATCACGCGTTGAAGACACTACAGTCGTTGAAGAAAGCTATAAAGAAGGCGAAAGACCTTCAATACTGGGCATCACGCGTTGAAGACACTACAGTCGTTGAAGAAAGCTATAAAGAAGCCTGGACGCGCTTGTCTCGTGCCGTGCGCGTCGAAGCGGTGACGCTAAGGACCCTCATTGAAGGGCCGAAACCGGACGATTGAGGGTCCGGCAAGCGCTCGCACCGCTAGGCCGCCCCTCCTTCGCGCTCCCCTTGACGGGACTACGGCACCGTGCTCCCCGCGCCACGGCCACCTGCGCCGGCGCGGCCACTAGCACGGAACCCGCGCCGCTGTCAAGAAGAATCTACCCTCCCTCCCGAGGCCCCTAGCACGGAATCCGCACACTCGTCAAGCGGTTCTTGTCGAAAAGCGACAAGACCTTGCGCTAGGTAAAGTTTGGGG
>Ga0068859_100001059_pt1 | contig 28152 bp, 23 predicted proteins | sample KBSSwiS22_FD_66585 | JGI IMG/M metagenome (GOLD analysis project Ga0068859, IMG submission 66585) | Switchgrass rhizosphere microbial communities from Kellogg Biological Station, Michigan, USA - KBS Switchgrass S2-2 | ecosystem: Host-associated > Plants > Roots > Rhizosphere > Soil ...
TGCGACGGACTTTGATTGAGGTTGGTTGATCTCAACATCGAGACTTCTTGATGATTTGAATTCTAGGACAGCTAACTCGGTCAAAGCACAGCCTCATCAGAAGTGGTTCAGTTTGAGATCAAAGCCACGGTGAACGGCTCAGAATTTCAGACTGAACCACTACCGAGCTTGCTGTTACTGCGTGATTCTCTCGTCAAGACGCTTACAAAGACCCATGCAGTGGGTTTGAAAATGATCAGGCCAAGCTCATCATTTGGCTCAACCTCAAAAGTTTTGTTTTTCTGATTCACTCGCGGCGTAGTTTAACGAGCGTGCGATTTTGTGCAAGCAATTCTTTATATTCAGGACGATCGGGCCTTAGTTGAGCTTGTAAGTCGCTGTGCGCCTGACACGCATCGCGCATCTCCTTACCTAGTTCGTGCGGATGGTATTTGAGAAAGCGATCGCCACTGTGGCGATATGCCAGGTACTAATGTGCGATGTCGTCTGTCTTCCCGTGCTGCACAATCTGCTCTTTCCTAGTATTATTGTGCACTCGCTGATCCTCAGGATCACTCATTTGGCTTCACTTCACCAGAGCGGCCTCGGCCCGGCAGCGTCGGAGGACGAGATGCAATTGACAAAATCTACTGACCGAAAGATCGCAGGCGTATGTGGTGGTATCGCAGCGTGGTTAGGTTGGTCAGCAGCGAGCATACGGGCATTATTCGTGATTGTGTCTGTATTCTTCCTGGGAATCGGAGGGGTTCTACTCTACGCTCTCCTGGCTTGGACAATGCCACCACCTCGTAACTTTAATCTCGAAGATTTCCGAGCGCAGTGACATCCCATTCGGAGACAGAGTCAATGTCTAAAGCAATTGAGAAGATTGAGATGGCTGGAGGTTTGGCTCTTATCGGTGGGCTCGTGGCGGATTTGTTGGATTGATTGCAGCGTTGGTTTCCTTTTTTACCTCAATCTACTTGGGGCCGGTGCTTGTCTCGCCGCAGCAGGAATCTCATTCGGCCTCGTGGCAAATGCGATATGGCGAAATTAGATCTCTTGAAGTGCCGACAGATCGCACCGAAGCTCGCTGGATGAAAGCCCCTGATGAACTGAAGTTTAGAACGATCAATGCGTCAAACGTATTCGACTCCGCTTCGCTCATCGTGGATGGTCATGTAATGAATCTGATGCGTGAGATCGTGCTTGCTTCCGAATCGTTTAAAGGACAGCAAGTGTTCGTGGTGAAGCATACCAATCTAGGACTCCAGGCAATTATGAAGACGATTCACTTGCAACGTTCCGCCCAAGTAAGAAGAAATTCTTGACTAGGATACTCCTGGCAACTGTGGGAAGACTTTACATTTCCGTCGTTGCCGTCAAAGGAAGTTGCGAAGATTGTCCACTGTGGGCTATCGCGGTTACATGTTGCACTCTTAAATGCTGACGCGCCAGTCTCGCGACTCGGAGCGACTGGCAGATTTAGGGCGCTTCTCGCAACTGCTGGAAGAAACTGAGCACTTCTGTGGTTGTGGTCAAGAGAAAGTTGCGAAGATTGTCCAGTGTGGGGAGCACTTATTGCTTACTAATTTTCAATAAAGAGGCCACCGCGAAGGTGGCCTTTAGTTTTCTCGTTACTGTGATCAGGCAGCTTCGTTTCACAGCTCTCATGTTCGACCCCTTCCGCTCCACAAAATTTTCAACGGGTTAGCGCAGGTTGAAGAGACCGTCGCTTTTCGCTTGCGACAAATGTTGTTGCCGATACTCTGACAATACAACAATCGCTCCACGCTTCCCTTGATCCGCGGCATGAATGTAACGCATAGTGCGACAATCGAGGCGGTCCATCAACGCTTCAAGCTTCACTACAAAAGGAGACCTCTCAATGAAGAACGAGAAAAGTTACAGAAACATCTTGTTTGTTGCGTTGGCCCTCGCTTCAGGAGCCATTACCGCAAGCTTTCTGACCATAAGTACCACTGTTGTAGGTGCACCACCAACATCACTATCTTCTGTTGCACACGATTCCACCTTAACAGGCAACGGAACAACTACCTCGCCCCTGGGCATAGCTACTGGCCAAGTAGTAAGGAGTCTCACTGGCCTGACTGACAATATTACATTAGCAGGAAGTTCAAACATCACGATTACACCATCTGGCAATACGTTGACGATTGCTTCCACCTCCCCACCACAGGGTTTTGTCAATCCATTGCGGGTTGCAACTCTGCAATGGTACGACGCGAACCAAACTGGCATGAACTTTCCTGTGGGTCCATTCGCATTTGGAATAGCATTTGATGGTGCAAACATTTGGGCAGCGAGCTACGGAAATAATACTCTCACGAAATTACGTGCAACTGATGGAACAAACTTGGGTACATTTAATGTGGGAGACAATCCGAAGGGCATAGCCTTTGATGGCGCAAACATTTGGGTCGCGAGCTACGGGAATAATACTCTAACCAAGTTGCGTGCAACCGATGGAGTGATTCTCGGTACATTCGGTATAGGAGGCAACCCATGGGGTGTAGCCTTTGATGGGGCAAATGTCTGGGTGACACAAACTAGCATTAACTCCGTAACGAAGTTGCGCGCAACGGATGGAGCCATTCTGGGCACATTCGTTGTTGGGAGCGGCCCCGAAAGTGTAGCCTTTGATGGAGCCAACCTTTGGGTAGTAAACCATGGGAATAACACTCTCACGAAATTGCGTGCAACTGATGGAACAAACCTAGGCACGTTTAATGCGGAATGCGCCCCATCAGACTTAGCCTTTGACGGAACCAACATCTGGGTAACAAATGGTTGTTCTAACAACGTCATCAAATTGCGTGCAAGTGATGGGGCAAACATAGGTACGTTCAATGTTGGAGGTTCCTCGTTTGGAATAGCCTTTGATGGCTCAAGCATCTGGGTGACGCTCCCTAATTCTGATAGTGTTACGAAATTGCGTGCAAGTGATGGAGCAAACATAGGTATATTCAGCGCAGGCAGCCGACCGTTAAAGATAGCCTTTGATGGCACAAATATGTGGGTGGTGAATGGCGAGAATGGTATGTTGACAAAACTATAACCCAACAGAAGCTATCCGGAGACTATGATTCCTTGGGTGGATCCGGGTACGGCAGTTGGTGGTCAAGGAAATTGATTGCGGTAGGACTGCCAGTTACCTGTCGCAATCGCACACATCGTTTCAATGATATAAGCGACGTGTGAGCGAATCCAAACAAACAAACCATCCAAGCTCGGCAGCAGTGGATCAAGCTTTATCAACAAACTCAGAATGCTGGACTCGTCTGTCGTCGCTGCGGCATCTCTCGCCCGACGCTAAGAAAATGGTGGCGCCGCTTTCAGCAACACGGTGAGGAAGGTCTGTTGTCCCACAGCCGGCGACCATCGAACTCACCAAAGCGAAAACTAGATGATCCAAAAGAAGCGTTGATCATGGACCTTCGCCTCAAGCGCAAGCTTGGTCCACAGCTGATCCAGGCGGAGTTGTTACGCCTGCACAATTGCCGGCTCTCAACCTCGACTATTTGGAAAGTTCTCCATCGCAATCATGCCAAGGTCATGCAACGTCGTCGCGACACCAAGCCAAAGCGCTACAGTCGCAAGGTGCCCGGTGAATGCGTGCAGTTAGACACGCGTAAGATTGCTCCTGGTATCTATCAGTACACCGCGGTTGACGATTGCACACGTCTGCGAGTGCTCGGCATTTACCCTCGCCGCACCGCCAGGAATTCTGTCCACTTTCTCGAAGAGCGCCTGCTGCACGAATTTCCCTTTCCAATCCAACGAATTCAGACCGATCGCGGAGGAGAGTTCTTCGGCACTTCGCTCCAGAATGCGTTGCGCCGCCATTGCATCAAGTTTCGGCCTAATCGACCGCGCGCACCGCACCTGAACGGGAAAGTAGAACGCTCGCAACAAACAGATGAAATGGAGTTTGGGTAACTGTTGATCTCACCAGCCCCACACTCTCATCGCAGTTCGAGGAATGGCAATTCTTCTACAATTGGCAACGTCCACATAGCGGGCTGCGCGGACTTACGCCAATGAATCGCTACTGCGAGCTGATTCAAGCAACTCCGCTCCAGGAAGATGCTCATGCGGCGTTCGACGCAAAGCAAGAGCGACATCAAGAACGCGACTATAAGAAGGAACTTCAGTTACGAGCCGCGCGTAGCCTCCGCTGCGGAGGCCGTCAAGAGTCTGCGCTTCGCTCCGATGAACTCCGCGAACTACAAAACAGTTCGCTTCGCTCTTGACTGTCTTCCTCGCTACGGCTCGAGAGTTGATAAGAGCTGCTTGCGCAGCTCAGAAAGCCGGCGCTTTGCGATCCTATGATCGTTATTATCGAACGGTGTGGACCATCAGAATTCAGTGCAGAAAGTTGAAACGATGTCTGCGATGTTCACAGATTAATCCAATCCCCCGAACATATTCAGTTCTGATTTCAATTTGTGACCTGGCCCATCGGGAAATTTTTGTTCTGTCGCTTCGGGTGTTATCTGATGTTTAGGTCCGTTTTCGTCTGTGCCTTCTTTCTTCCAACTTTTCCGTATGCCGCTTTATCTCACTGACCTGCTGCTCGAACCAGTCAAGACCGTCGCTAATTATTAAACCAAGTATGAGATTCAAAGTGTGTCGAAAATCCTGCTCTCCGTCGAACCGCCACCACGTAGGCAGCCGAGCACTCATTTCGTTTTCTTTGTTCCTACAACCTTGCAATTCTGGAATGAGAGATTTCGTTCTACTTTCAGATTGCAAAACGGCGGTAAGGTACTTGTTAGATAGCCATAGTCTTGCTCCAGCGTCTCGATTAAGCAAAAGGACTCGCGGGACTTCCGTAGGAAAATCTTCACCTCTGCTTATAACAGCTTTCGCCTCGTCAAAACCATATTCTATCAAGCAGATCGAGATTCTTTGCGTGGCGCCCCAGTACTTCCGACAAAAGAAATAGTGTCCCTGAGGGGGGTACCAATTTTCTTTATCGGGTTTGAACCCGTGGTACGCTAATTTGGGTAGTATAAGCCGTGTAATGATCTGTTCGTAGTCGATCATCGTTGCACTGTACAGGTCTATACTACACGTTTCAGTCTGGCGACGTTGAGCGTTTCCTCATCTTTGATAAACGATTACCTTGACAACTTGACCGCGTACTTTACCTAATTCATTCCTTACACGTTGAGCCGCTCTCTCACTGTTCACCATTACGTAATAGCCTACGTTGGTAATATCCCTGCCATTGAGGTATCTCCCCCCGTTCTCAAGTTGTTGTCTCACTTGTGTGATTGATTTGTTGGTGCCAGTGAAGACCTCCATGACAATTCCTCGACTTCCATTCTTAGCCTCGGCGATCCAATCCGCCATTTTTGCGTAGGGAGCAAGCGACTCGCCTTTAGAGACAATGAATCGCTTTCTGAGCTGTGCTCCCGCTTCCTCCTCGATTCTAGTCGCTGCGCTTCCACGCCCAAGGCTGATAACGTCGAGCACCATAAAGGCGGCGGCGACCGACATTCCAAAAGCGTCTTTTCTATTCATGGCTCTCGCCATTCGCATAACGTTAAAATCGATTCCCCATGCCTCCCCATATTCGAAGGCAGTCTGAGCGTTATTGGCTACAGCGGTGGTGAATTGTGCCGTAGCTTTATCTGAATCGAGCGAAAGTGGTGAAGGATTTTTTGGTTGTTCGGCTTCTGACTCAGGATCAAGTTGCCGAATGAACCATCTCAACATAATAGTCACCCATTCCTCTGAAATCTGGTGCCCGTCAGGATCTATGAATCGCAATGGGTTGTTCATGACGTAGCAATATTTGTTCAGTGTCTGTGGGTTTGTAGGATCGGCATAAGGTAAACCTTGTTTCACCGAATCGCCGCTTCCCAAAACAAAGACTTCGCGGGCCCCCCCAGAAAACTCATCAGGTGACGTGAATCTACCTTGAGTTCCCGAATAGTATCTTGCGAGAAAGTAGTCTAAGCCGGTTTCAAGATCCCGTTCTTTTTCCGTGAACTGCTGCCGCACTCCATCACTGGCACGGTAGCCCTGCGCCGTCGTTCGTCCGCCAGTGCCAGCGAAGAGTTCCTCACCAAACGGAAGATAATCGTGCCGCTTCACACCAGCCAGATTGCCTGTTTGATCGACGGTTATTCGCGGCGTGCCGAGATGGTCCGATACGAGCCACTGTACTTTCTCCGCACCGGCCGAAGTTCCAAACGCCTGGATCTCTACTACACGACTCCAGGAGTCGGGTACTTGATTGATGTATACACGGATCTTGCTCGTCGTAATTGGTGAGAACGTAAACTTACGCCAGACTTTGTTGTTGCCAGTCACACTACCGCCCGGAATCGTGATCCAACTGCTTCCGTTCCAGTACTGCACATCGAACGCAAGCAATCCATACAAGCTGAACGTCTGTGTTTCTGTAGGTGTATTTTCCTGAGTGTAGTTGTCGTGCAGGCTAAAGACGTCGATCTCATCAATCGTCTTACTTCCAGCGAAGTCCACCTGAATCCAATCAGGCACCACATCAGGCGTGGCGTCGTTCCAGCCTTCGCCGTTGCCCCATGGACCACGATAATTTCCGTTGATTGCACCCATCGTAGAAAAGCCGCAACACGTGTGTGCGCTTGACGCACTAGCGACCGCGCCATTGGCAGCCAGAGCCACGTTGAACCGACCACTTGCAGTAATGAGCAACTGTCCGTTGCGATATGCGTATTCTTTCTCAGGCGATGAGGCTGCTGATCCCGCTTGGTATTCAGCTATTAGTTCACCGTCGAATCCGTAAATCTGCCATTCTTCCTGGCTGGAAGCGATTTGCCTTCGCACGCGATGGCCATCGGCATCGTAAGTGTAGCGGCTGGTCTGATTGAAATTATCAGCAGCCGTGGTCATTCGGTTTTCGGCGTCATAGGTACGACTGCCGACGCCCGTGTAAGTATCAGTAGTCAAATTGCCGGCGTTGTCATAACTCATCACTCCCGCTTGCCCGGCAGGCACTCCGAGCCTGTTCGTAGCGGTATCGACAGCGAACTGTTTGGTATTGACTCCAACTCCCCAGGAACTCGGGTTAATAGTGCGATTGCCCCACCGATCGTAAGCAAACATTTGCGAGAAGTCCTGGGGACTCTGGCTCCCACCGGTCCCGTGATACTCGGCCGTAGACGAGATGCGGTTGAGAGAGTCGTAGGCGTAAAAGTCTTGTGTGTAGCTGTAGCTACTGATCGCGTCGTCGCCTGGGACCCAGTGCTGTTGCAGTAGCACGTTGCCATTGTTATCGGGTCCAGCAGGTGTAGACGGGTCGCCCTCCCAGGCGTAGTTAGAGCTGTAATAGTTGACTAAGGCGCCGCGGTTCCAATTCCACTGGTCAGTGGCCCACGGCACTGTGCTGAGTCGGATATCGAAAACTTGGCCGCGCCGGTTGTAATGCTGTTTGTGATAGAGAGGTGTTTGTGTGCCGAACTGCTCCTGCCGGATACCGCCAAGTGGCTCATAATCGATAGCGGTTGAATACGTGCGCGTCGCGCCATCCCCCAGGTTGCCGCTGAGCGAAGTCAAGCGCCCCATCGCGTCGTAACTGTTACTGATTGTATGTCCCGAAGGATAGGTGAGGGAGTTAACGGTGCCGGAGAGATTGTAAGATGCGCTCACTTGATAGTTAAGAGCGCCAACTTGTTGGTATTTCAAAGTGGGACGTCCCAGGATGTCATAAGCGAAGTAATCACCATTACTACCGCTGCCGTAAGTCGTAGCCACGAGTCGGCCGATTGCCGCGCCACGAATATAGGAAGGCGCTCCCGCAGGAAGGGCTTGCGCGTCGTAATAGAACCTTGCTTCATTAGTGATACCTACTTCCGACGGCAGGGCCGGGCTATTGTGCGTCGTCTGGCTAACGGCGCTCGAACCGTTGTACCAGCGTCGCGTTACCCGATTTAGCGCGTCATAGTCATAATGTGCTGAGACGCTGCGGGCATCAGTCTTCACCAGCAGGTTTCCATTGTCATCGTACTGGTAAGAAATCGTGCCGCTCTCGGGATTGATCGCACTGCGCAACCGCGAAAGGGAATCGTAACTGAATGTCCGTGTCTGTGTGCCCTGCGTTACAGTCGTGAGGTTTCCCAGCACATCGTAGGAATAGCTGGTGGGCTGTACCGGCGCACTGCTGGACCCCAGATTGTTGGCGTTGTCCGGTTCATCAACCCGAATCAAGCGCCCAATAGCATCAACCAAACTGCGACGAACTTTGCCTGCCTGGTCCGTCACGGTGGTGAAATTGGCGTCGAATGAGGAATTTACCGAGCCGGTGGTGGCCGCATTGGTTCCCCAAGGTGCCGGTAGGCCACTTCCGGCGAAGGTTTGAACCTCGATTATCCTTCCGATCACGTCGAACTTTGTTCGCGTCCATCCCATTGAACCTTCTGTTCCAGTCTGCGACGAAGTGCTGGCACGATATGGGTTCGAACGCAAAGAATAGCTGTTGCCACCGGCATACGCGTAACGCGTTTGGACCTTGATTCCTACCGTCTCCGAACTTTCCGCCTGATTGACCGAAGAGTCTTCCAGCTGGCGGTCCAAACGAATTCTTCCGAGCTGATCATAATGCTGGATATGAACGAGCTTGGCATCTCCCGTCACGTTCAAATCTGAACGCATTACTACTCGACGCTCTGTATCAAAATACTGGGTGGCGGTTCTTCTTTCGCTGGAGGTGCCCAGAGCCTGCTGAGTCAGCGTCGGGCGCCCAACCGGATCATAGGTTGTTTGAGTTGAGACATTGTTATCTACGTCGGTCGTTTTAGTCAGGAGACCACTGCTGAAGTCGTATTCTCTGGTTTCAGTGCGCTGCACGGAATTACCATACGCCGTTTGAATCATCGTCGGGTAGAGGTTTGTGAAAGCACCGACTGTTCCGTAAGTGAACCTCGTTTGTATGCCTTTAGCATCGGTAGCACTAACCAGCTTACCCGTTGCGCCATTGGGCCATAATTCATACTGGTTCGACGTGGACAATGAATTCCCAGTGGTGAGAGGGTTGCTGTAAGCGCCTTTGAATGAGTCCCAAACGATAGTTTGCGTTAAATTGCCGGCAGTGTCGTAGGTATACTCCGATCGCGCCTGAACCTGAGATGCCGAGCTGACCTGGCTCGCTGCAACGCGATTCCGTACGCGCGGAGAGTTCGGTCTGTTATATGCGTTAGAACTCACCGTGGTCGTATCTGCAGCATCCGGAGTGGGGTAAAGATATGCATTAGTGGTAAATCGCTTAAGTAGTGCGCTGGTGAGAGCTGGTTGCTGCGCCGCCTCTAAAGGTTGACCATTGGCATCTCTCAGAACGCTTGAGTAATCGATGTAGTCGTATGCAGCGATCGCTGTGACATTCCCGTTCTTGTCATAGCTATAGTCTGTGACGGCGGTCTTGCTAAGCTGTCCCAGGGCATTTGGAATAGAAACAAATCTTGTCTTAATAAACGCGTTGAGTTTGATTGCTTGGTTGTCGAGTTCGACAATGCCGGCAGGCGTATTTGTGCGCCAGACACTCTCTTCAGTCGTGCCGTCGGGCCGCTCAGTTTTGTAAACCGAGCCGTTTACCGAATAACCTAGTTGTTCAGTTAAATTGCCGTAGTGATAAAACTTAAAGACACCGCCATCAGGTCCGGTTACTGTGCTTGAATTGTTTGGGTGGTTGTAAGTGTAAAACCAGCTGTCGGTTTGGGCGGTTGAAGTTTGATCATATTCCAATTGGTATAAAAGATCTTTGCGAGCCACTCCGTTATCTTTGACCTTATGCCACGCGATTTGACTCCGGCCATCCTGCTCATATTGGTAATTTGCTACAGCTCCGGAAGGCAAGGTGATCGAATTCAATTCTCCCCAGCCTCCTGAAGTAGAGTTATAGTTGAAATGATAAGCCAAGCCTCCCAGTTGCGTAGGAAGTGTTATCTGGTCAATCCCGCCGAGGTTCACATTCACGTCATTGAACGAATCGCAAGTCCCACCCGTTGCGAAATGGTCGCAATACGTTTTGTTGATGATGGTCAGCGAATTCTTCCAACTGATCGTCCAATACAATTGCTCGTTGTTTACGCCAAATGCAGTAATCGTGGTGGCCGGAAAGAACATGCCTGGATCGCCGAAATCAATTAGGAGATATCTACCAAACTCATCTGACAATTTGTAGGCTGTTCTGTTGGTCTGCCCGCCGTAATTATGAAGTACCTGGAAGTCCGTATAATTGTTATTTGAATCGTAGGTGCGCTGGAATTCCGGCATTTGGGTGGTAACGAAGGATGGAGATTCCACTCGTCGACCGTCCGGAAAGTAGAGGGTCCACGGATTGCTTCCACCGTGCATTACATCGAGGCGAAGATATGTTCCGTCGATGCTGTAATACGTGATCGTATTTGTCGTTTCGAGGTTGTCACGGAGAAAGCACTCATGGCTTTCAGCATCAACGAAATAAGTAGTTTTATAGCCGTCATATCTAATCTGACTATATCGTTGACCGTTGGAACCATTTTTTATCGTGTACCCCGCAGGATAGAAATCGTGCCTGCTACCGTCGGGGAAAGTCATAGATACTTTGTGAACATAGCCTGCGTTACAATTTGTGCCATTCGGGATGAACTCCTCTATATTTGCGGTAAATACAGGCACATTAAGACGCCAACCACCATCGGAGCTCGGGGTTAAATCATGAAAAGTTACTGCTCCGCCTGTCTGCGGATCTCCGGGGATAGTGATTGGTTCAATGTCCCAGAGCTTGCTGTTGTAAGTCAGACTAACTCCAGGACCACTGGAGCCGCCTCGCCCTGCAGGCAGTGATGCTATCGGAATGTTGAGGATCAGATTGCCGTTTGCAGTGTTGACGGTCTCGATGTCGCCGATGGCATATGAGCCACCCGGTTGAAATCCGCGTCTGGGATTTGAATCATCCTGCGCTTCAACCACTTCGGCAAAAATGATTAAGAGGATAGGTGCAACAAGTAGCAACATTTTCTTAGTTCTTGACATGGTAGCTCCGCGGTGTTTTTACATGACAAGTCTGACGATCGGACATTAATGATCGATTCCAAGCATTTCGGAGAGAGCATTGGGCCTCTTGCCAGAATGCTAGACAGATCGGATATGTCGGGCGGTGACTAGACCGAATCGCAGGTAATTGGGAGGCCTGCAGAGAAAAATTATGACATTCGCTGCTTCAGACTGTAACAACGGCTTGAAGCAACTAAGTATTGTCGTTCTGAGATGAGGGAACTTAGGGGGAATTCACAGGTAAAGACAAATGAAATCTATCACGCGAACTCTAATCATGAACTTACTTTCTGTCAATAAATTCGCGAACAAAAATTTATCAGCCGACGCACCCCGCCAAGGGTGAGAGGAACTGTGAAGCCTCGGCGATCCAGTAGCCACGCGGCTGTCCATTTTCCAGTAGCGGGGTCACCGATGGCCCAATACAAGTCGAGCCGGTTATCCTGAAATATATTCACGTCGGCGACGATCAGATGAACCATGCCTTTCTTGTCGATTGCAAGATGATGCGGAGCCGTATCGTATGAACCAACGTCAGAATGCAAATGAGCTTGCACTTAAATAAGAATGCGTTAGAGAGTGGGACTTAATACGTAACCGTTTACAGGGTACACCAAGGCTCACGGTCGCTGCCCCGCATGGTTCAGGCATACAGAGGAACCTGTGAAGATGTGGACGGATCACTTTGCCTCTTGGAAACTTTCGACAAGAAGCACTGGCACCCATTTGTCAGCCTGCTTGACGGCACCCATCTTGATCAGAAACGAGTCCACTGGTTTACTCGAGGTTGAATTCCAAAACGACGCGAGTGTTTTTCGTCTAAACGTAAGCCAGTAGTGATTCCCGTTTTCGGTGAATGCCACGTCTACCTCGTAAGGTTTGTATATTTCAGGAGTGCCAGCATAAAGGCGAGCCGATTGGCGAATTAGTTCCGCTTTGGCTTGTGGGGTTCGACCGGTTAAGCCAGCGTACTTCGCTCTCACACGCGTAGGAGAAAGGTTCGAATCTCAGCGGCGGATCGCACGACGGAACATGGACCTGACAAAGGCTGTTCCACCGCGTATTGCCAATCTCAGCTCGCGACGCTCGATCGTTCAGGGTATGGTTTTCCCATAATTCACTTCAACAAGGCTGAGAGACGTGAATGAACAGAGCATCGAGTGCCGGGATTCGGGGCAACGACTGCCCGGAAATCCGGGCACATTCACTGCACCTCGATGAAGCTGGACGCACGGCGGGGAGAAAATTTTTGACTCCGTTCAGCCACATCAAACGCATCAAGAGTTAGATCTCGACTAATACCGAATCGTAACGGTACATCCGACTTCTCGACAGGTCCGATCACGTTATTGCTAAGTAGTGTAAGAACGAATCGCACATACCTTTGCGTCTCCAAATACGGCGGAATGCCTCCGGTTACGACACCACGAGCATTCACGATCCTGCCGGTACTTAAGATCAAAGGTTTACCCGTCATAAACGAGTTAACGGCGCCCTCACCGGCGTTATAAGCAGCCACAGCCAAATCAACTCGCCCGCTGAATTTCCTCAATAGATCGCGAAAATAACGGGCCGCGGCATCGATCGCCTGCTCCGGATTGTGTGGCTCACGAAGGCCATAGCGAGCAGCTGTGTCGGGCATAAATTGCATTGGCCCACGTGCACCTTTAGGACTAATCACATTAACCCTGTAGCGCGATTCGATGAAACAGATTGCGCGCAGAATACGAGCGTCGATGCCATAGCGCATCGCCGCAGCAACAATGAAAGGCTCCAGCCGGATTGCTCTCTCACGTAGCGTGCGATCGTGGCGCTCCTGCGCTGCAACAGTCGCTATTACAGATATCAGCATGAGCGTCAGACAAAGGATTCTATGGACCATGATCTTTAGTGACGGCAAGAGCTGCGCCAGTCAATGGCACAGTGATTGTTTGTGCACTGCGACATCATCTATCGCTCAACGAGTTTGAGATTCACGTTGAGTGATGAAAAACATTTCAGAGAATCGAAGGAGTAAGAGTGATGAAGAGCCTTGTCCAAAGCATTCAGCTAACTGAGCTGAACCGTTCATTAACAATCGAGTTGGGCCAACGCCTGATTCGCTACGGCATTTACCTGAGGTCACTAAAGACCGTTGGGCCAGTTCTGCTGGTGATCGTGAGTGGAGTTGTTTCTGTCGCTGCACAAACTCCGTCAGGATCATTTTTCGATGGCAATAGTGCGCAACTCGGCAACAGCCTGCGTTCGGTCACTTTCTTTCTGGCGGCAGCGATGATCATCGCCGGCATCATTTTCATAGCCGTGGGAATCATCACCTCGGGACTGCGCGAGTCGTTATCGACATGGAAGTTCATCACTGGTGCGGCCTGCTTTGCGTTTGGCGGTATCTGTGCCGCGGTTTACGCGTTCAGCCAGGGCGAAACCGTGCCGCTCGATAACCAGTTCTAATCGCCGGCTTCGATGATGAGGTTTAGAGATGAAACTGCGTCCAGTCAGACCAAACATTTATTTGCCGGTAGTGCGCTTTGGCGTTGCGGACAGCGATTGGCTGTCGGTGCTGTTGATCTCGTGCGCGAGTTATCTGGCGCCCGTTCCTTTCGGCCTAACCGTGCTCTATGTGCCCCTGCAAATGTGGACGTGGTTACTGGCTACGGCAGGCAGCATCATTTTCTTTAACTACATCCGCATCGGGCGCCGGCCGTACTGGCTGCCACACAAACTGAAGAGCATCTGGCTGCATCACCGGCAATATCCGGCATTACCGAATGGAAAGAAACGCCGGTTCCGCAATTCCTGGTTGCTTGAAGCAGACGGATCCGGACTCGCCAGCCAATCCAAGGAACAACACTCTTCGTTCCCATCGCGCCAACACGTCGTGCTGATGATGGACCATAACTATCAAGTTCAGGAGGCTTGGAACGAAAAATGAAACCCGCTCTCGCTTACGAACTAGCCGCGGAAAAGAACTCGCGGCACGGCATAATGCTTCGACGACCACCGGGACGCAGACGCGATTCCTCGATAGTGGGCATATTCAACGATGCGCTGCGTCACCGGGACGGCGCGCTGACTGTGGCCTATGAAGTGGAAATGCCCGCCACTATGTTCGCGGATGACGCCGTGATCGATTATCGCTATGACGAGATGGCGCGTCTGCTTGCGTTCGACAAACCCGCAGGCACATTGATCCAATTCCGTTATGCGACAATTCCCGATCGCGGGCAAGCGATCCTTAACGTGCTCAGCTCGCGAGCTCCCACCGGCACACACATGCTTGCCTCATTATTGCAAGCATCAAACCTTGATTATCTGGAGAATGCCGCTAGGGAGCTGCCCTATCGCCAAACAGTCCTCACGATGTGGGTGCGAATACCGGCACCTCAGCGCACCAGCTCAACCATTGTTGCTTTGGCGGATTTCAAATCGGCATTGCGCGATGAAATCAAGAGCAACGGTTTTGCTTCTGCTTTGCAACAGATGCCCGCCCTCTACACACGCACCGCAGACGATTCAGTAATAAGGCGCTCGCTGGACGACGAGAAACGCGCATATGCTCGCGCAAATAGCATCTGGCGCCAAATCGAGAATTCATCACCAGTAGCTCTAAAGCGCTTCACGCGGCAGAAGATCTGGGAAGCGGTTTATTTTGGACAATGTCAAAACGCCACGTCTGCTCCACTGCTACCGGACAGACCGGGCCGGGATCTGCGTGACTATCTCTGCACGGAGCGAATCGAGGGTGAACTGAATTACCTCATGCACGGGAATTATCCCGTCGCGATAGTCTCACTGTTTACACCACCGCATGAGTTTGTAACGGCAGATGCGCTACGAAGTCTGATTGCGCGGCGCGACTTCAACACCAGACATACCCTCGTTACTGAGTATCTCTTCCCGGAGCAGCGCAAAGAGACGAAGCGCCTCGACCGGCGCATCCGGCAAGTCAAACGAACATTCACGAAGAGAGACAATCCGGAAGGAGCGGCAGCGCTGCGTAGCTTGCGCGCAGTGCGTGATGAAGTCGCCGGCTCAAGAGAATCGCTGCTGCCCACACGGTTCTACGTGATCCTTTACGGCGACCGCGCTCGCAATCTCGTCGCGCTACGAAAGTCAATTGAAGCCCTCGACGAACAATGCGAGAAGATGATTTCGGCGCTGCGCCAGCTCCCTGGCGCCAATGCGGAACGCGAAGAGCCCGAAGCGCTGCGCGCGCTCTATCCTATCGCGATCGTTGGTGAGCTGAGTCCGCAGCTAACCGGACGCGAGCTGACTGAGGTTTCGAATTCCGTTGTCGCGTTAACGCCAACTGAGGACTCCTGGCGCGGTGCCCCACGTCCTCACACGCTGCTCTCAACCGCTACCGGCCGGCTGATAGGTATTGATCTCTTCGATCGCAATCAGATTCCGTCGCCATTGATCCACATCATCGCCGCTCCTCGAGGCGGCAAGTCCATTCTGATGGCCCAACTCGCCTGCGACGTGCTGGCGAGCCTCAGAGACGCGAGTGTGAATGCGATTGACATTGGAGAGACCCTTCTGCCGCTGGTTACGGTACTCGGCGGCCGTTACATCCGCCCTCAGCCCGATGAAGTGCGAGCCATAAACATCTGGTCCTACCCGCAGCTCAGAGAGGGTGAAATGCCGGATGACGTGCAGAAGGCGCTCGTCATTGGCGATCTGAAGATGCTGGCTCGAATTACAGATGAAGATAAGACGGCAGAAGACATCATCAGCGCAGTTGTCTCACAAGTCTATGAGAACATCGTTTCCCAAAACGGACCAGGACGGCCGCTATGCGAACCAACGCTGTCTCACTTCGTGGCCCAGCTCCGCACTTTTCCTTTCGATTCGGAAATGGTGCGGGAACGGCGCGAAACCCTCGTGCTGGCGCTCAACAACTACATCGGTCATCCATGGCTCGACGCACCGACGCACTCTGATTATGAAAATAGATCGCCGTTTGACGTCTTCGAACTGGGATCGTTGAAAGATTTTCCACGAGACGTGAAATTCTCACTCGCTTATCGGATCGCCGCACATGTAGCCCGCTCCATTGGACGACGAGGAGCAGACGGGACACGAACGCCAACTGCCAATCTGTTCGATGAGATGTGGGAGATCAAGGAGGAGTATCCGTTCATCTTCAAGGTGCTTCAGCATGCCGGCCGTAAGGGACCAAAAGAAAATTCGATCACGATTCTGGCGACTCATGCTTTTGAGGACATTGAAGACGTAGCTTCACTCTCGAAAACCAGCAACGTGATGTTCATCGGCAAACAATTGGGTGATTACTCGAAGATGGTGGCGCATGCAAAGCTGTCCGCTAATGGCGCTGAAGCGATTGCTCACTTAAAAACTGCGCCCGGAAGATTCTCGCAATTCGTGATGGTGATTGGCTCCGGTCTCGATCAGGTAGTGGAGGTCGTGCAGCACGAACTCAGCCCACTGATGCTTTGGACTCTCACCACAAACGCCGACGAGCGCAATGCTCGCAGCCGTGTGCTGGCCAATCACCAGGACTGGAACGAGATGCAGGTTCATGCCTGGCTGGCCCAACACTATCCGCGCGGGCTCACTGCGGTTGGCTTAAGAGAAATCGATGAAACGCTGCTCGAAGCCGCAGCCTAATCCAAAACAATTCACACGAGGAATGAGGAAGGAATCAGTAATGAAAAAGCTCTTGAAATGTCTCTTGCTCGGCGTCCTGATCGGTGACCTGCTGTTGCCGTCAACTGTACAAGCGCAATTTACCGTTTTCGATCCGGCGCAATACTCGCTGCAAATCGAGCGGCAAATTGAGGAAGCGAATCGCTGGCTCGAGCGAGTCAAGCAATATACAGAAGAAATCAACAAGCTGGCTGAACAGCTCAGCACGATGAAAGGCATCCTTGGTCAGGCAGAGAAGCTCGTGCTGCACAACAATAACCTGACCCGCACCATGGCCCAGATCGGTCAGACCGTTCGCGATGTATTCGCACTCAAGCGCGCTATCGAATCGATGATCGTCTCGCGTCTGAGCATGATCAAATCAATCAAGACACGACTGATGAGCGGAGTGTTCGATCCCGAAGCTGACCTGCGTGACTTCGAGGATTACCTGCGCAACTCGATTGGGCGGCAGGAGCAGGACAAGATCGCCACCATGAATCGCATCGCGATGTTCGATGCCACCCTGGCGCGTCTCTACCACGATCTGCAAACCGCTCAAGCCAGACAAGCTGCGACGGCGCAACAGATGAAATTGGCCAGGGACAAACTTGACGCCGAGTTGGCAAAAGCGCAGACGGATCAATGCGCGAATTGCATTTCCGATCTGAAGGTAGAAATCGCCGCCTGCGAAAAGATGATCGTCGATCTGGACGCGCAGATCACCAATCTCTCAACCCAGATTGAAGACCGCGTGAAGCGCTACAACCTCACGATGGAAGAGCGGGTGCGCATCGCGAACCGCGTGAGAGCGACTGACGAAGCGTGGAGCAGCCTGAATATCGTGAAGGACTCAATCTTCGAGGCCATCCAGAGAGGCGGCATGCCATCACCTTCTCCTCAGAAATAAAGGATCACTAAGTACCACCAAGCGAGACCGCTATGAAATACAGGCACACGATTTTCATCTTTATTCTTCTCACGTTGCTGTTGCTGCCGGTGGTGGCCCAGGCACAATCTCTCAGCCCGAGTCCGGCACCCTCGCCCGCGCGATCGCTCTCGGACAACATCGCGGCAATTTCGCAGCGTGCTGCTTCCCTGCTGCCGTACATCGATAACGAAATCGTCTCGAAGCTGATCGGCTGGTTCGAGCTGCTGGGCTGGGTACTGGGTAACTGTCTCGCCGGCTTCGCGATGCTCAGGATCGCCCGCGAAGAGAACGGTGAAGGGGGAAATCTCTATTGGTGGTTTGGCCGGCTTGCTCTGTTCTTTATGTTGTCGGGCACTGGACTGGCAATCATAAACGGCATGAGCGCGATCGGCTACGAGATCGCCAATGGTAATGAATCAACTCAGCGATCGATGCTGCAAACTCTTTACCTGGCCCAGCGCGACAGCTTCAACGAATCATATGCGAGGTTCCAGCAGAACATGTTCACCGTCAAGGTCGATGGCCGAGAGACGGCCGTTAACCCGGTTGAATTGGATAGCGAGTCGATACTCGGGATTATCGTCAATACCGACACCACGATACAGAACTTCGATCAGAAAGCCGATGTCTCGCAGTGGGACCTCTCCACGATGATGACCTGGCTCAACTTCGAGCGGGCTCTCATTGAATTCGGTGATCTGATTCTGGTGATCCTCGGAGCGGCCCTCGCTCTCGGGATGAAACTGGCGATGCCTTTTATGATCGCCTGTATCGTCGACAAGCACATAGCCAGTAAGACGACGTATCCTTTCTTATATGGTGTGATTGCGCTAACGCTCTGTTGGCCTTCCGTCTCAAAAATCATCCGTATTGTTGCGTATATGTGGGGTAATGTCGCCATGGCGGTGGGCGACGACAGTCCTATATATATATGGAACTATGAAACGATGCGGGCCATCACCAATCCGCTGGCGCAGCCGCAGTACACCATAGCCTTGGCGGCCTTTGCGATGGGACTTGGGGCCCTTTGTTTATACGGCACACCTTTTATTTCGCTCTATCTTCTCTCAGGCCGGATTTACGAATCAGTCGCAACGGTTGTCTCCAGCTGGATGGGGGCGATGGTAGGCACGGGCATTGAGAAATACAGTGCCGAGGCAGCGGCCGCTCTCAACCGTCAGGCAGAGGCGACTCAATACACTGCCGGCTATCAGGCTGACGTGACTCGTTCAGGCGGACAGCAGGAATCCGCGAACATGCGGGCGCAGGGCCATCGGATGGCACAACTCGCTTCTATACAAGCAGCGTTGACGGGCCAGGTTGCGGCTACGCAGGGAGCCGCCACCACCCAGCGAATGATCATCCAGGCTGCGGCCGGATTTCAGAAGAGCCAGGTTGGTTCGGAGGTGGCGCGTAATGTACGCGACACTAAAACGGGCACGTCACTTGAAGTTGGCAACATCGTCGCCGGCGCAAAACGCGATCTGTACATGAATGCAGGTAACACCTCGGCGGCCAAGATCGACCAGGGTGTGAGCATGGTGAATTCGATGATTCCGATGGACTTTCCTGTCGCTCGTGGTTTGGTAGAGATTCCCAAGTACGACGCAATCACCAAACGAAACCGCACAGCTAACGAGGCTACGGAAGACTTTAGTGCCGGCACGATCCAGAATCGAGAGACGGCAGCCGGTCGGGTCGTGTATTCCGCAGAGAAATATCAGAGCGAGATGAACGTAGCGATTGACCAGCAGGCGGGCGCGCAAATCGCTGGCGTGAATGCAGGTGCGGGACAAGTAATCGGCGGTTATCAGCGCGGCGCGGCTGAAGCTCGTCACGGCGTTGAACAGAACTACCAACTGGAAGTAGGGGCCAATCGAATCGTTTATGCCAGTCAGGTCGATGCCGCCGGTCAAATCCGCACTGCCGGTTTCGAAGCTGCAAAGTTAAGACAGGCTGCCGCGGTGATCGCCGCAGTGGGACGAAAGATCTCAAGAGAAGTCGGACAAGGGATGCGCATTCGATTCTGAGACGTCCACATCAATCTAAGTAAATCACTCGCATCGTAACAACTTGGACTAAAGCTCGAGATGAGGAGTTTGTCATGATACATAAGGATATAAAGCTCTTAGCACTCGCCGTGATATGGGGAAGTTCTCTCTTCGCGTTTGCGATTGCCGACGATGGCGGAAAGGATCTGCTCATGCTTTTTGTCGTCGTCATAATTGGAATTTGGTTTCTTCTCTATTGGTTTTTTGCAACCAACGCAACTTGCGATTGCGGTTCGTCGGAACGACCTTCAGAATCGGGACAACCTCCTGTTCGCTGAAATTTGACAGTATTACGTTTCGGACTACACGATTTACGTCGTAGCCTGCTTAGTTCGTGCTGGCCCAGAAAACAACGTAAATAGCAGCTGCTACTCCTCAGCTAATTCAAAATCCGCATTCTGATCGTGGGATCGAATCAAAGCCTCCATTCAAGGTCTTTGGATACACATTTTCGAGCACTCGCATACCGAACCGACACTTATCACCCGAGAAAAACACGTCGCAATTACATGTAACAAAGCCTCTGAATGCGTCCGCCAGTGAATTTTAGACAGGTTCCGGATCACGGGCACGCGATGCAAGAAATCTCGCATTCCAACTAAGTTCAAATCGACGAACTAACGACCAATTATCAATTTCTCATTAAGAACTTTTTGAGAAATCTTTGATCATCAGTGCCCAAAAACCAAATAGATTGGCACTGAAAATGCTGGCGATATTTTTTAGACCAACGGTTAGTTTGGCCATGACGGACCGTTGTTTTGGAACGAACTCTGAATCGACTCCGCACCGACGTCGCTGAGAAACAAAGCTAATCGAATCTATCCACATGGATAACATGCTGGTGCCATACCTGACGGCGGACGATGACGGCGAGCGGCAACAGCACCTCGATGAGCTTCTCACACTTCGCGCGGCGCCGCTTATCAGAGGGGTGCTTCTACGAAGACTTGGTTTTTACGTGAGCGCACAAGGTATTAATGAAAACAATCAGGACGCTGAAGATCTATACCAGGAAACAATGATGCGAGTTGTACAGGGAGTTTATCTGCTTCGGTCGTCCACTGGTCCAGATATAGCGAACTTTGAACTCTACGTTTCACGGATTGCTTCAAACATTTGTACAGACTTTCTTCGTACAAAATCGCCCGCACGTACCCGCCTTAAATACCGTCTACGAGATCTACTGAAGCGTCACAAAGATCTCGCGAGCTGGCAGCATGGCGGGGAAATGCTGTGCGGCTTTGCACCCTGGCGAAATAGCGGAAAGAGTCCGTTCTCGGATCAGCCGTCTGAAGACCTCGAATCAAAACTGGATTCCTTCAAGTCAGTACACTTTGGCGATGAAGACATACGACCGGCGCCAATGTCGCAGATCGTAGCTGAGCTCTTTAACTGGATCGCAGGACCAGTTGAAATTGATGTATTGGTCCACATGATCGCCTATCTGCTCGGTATTAAAGATCAGCAACTCGAGTCATTAGACGGTCAGCCGCGAACGAGCGGAAACGTTTACTTTCCTGCCAACACTCGGTCGGATGAATCTCATATAGAAGCGAATGAGTTGCTAGCGCGTCTCTGGCGGGCTGTTATTCAGTTACCGGCCCAACAACGCGACTCGTTCACGTTCGGCTTTGAAGATCAGGCAGGACAGGATCTCTTCACCATGTTGCTAGCTGCGGAGATTGTAAGCTGGCATGAACTCGCTCGAGGGATGGGTCGCACCGTTCAGGAACTCGTACGCCTTCGTCTGCGGATGCCGATGGATAGCGGCACCGTGGCAGATGAATTGAGAGCTTCGCGCGAGAATGTGCATAAATGGCGGTTTCGCGCCATTCGCCGCCTGAAAATCGTATTAGGATAGAAATATTTTCCCACGCAGTTGGAAGTTGCAGTCGTTTCTCCCGTCTAGATAAAGTGAGGACTAATTTTAAATGACTCACTTATCCCCCCTGCAAGTGAAACAATTCGCCGTGAGTGCTTTATCAGAAGACAAGGCTGCGGCGGCTGCTGTCCATTGTGCGGAATGCCAGTCCTGTCACCAGCAATTTGTTGAAGAACTAAAATGGCAGCGAGGTGGCGCACCGTTCACCTTCACTCTCGAACCGGAGTTCTGGTTCCGACATGATCACGTGGATTTTGAGCTTCTCGTCGAAATTGCCGACAAGACTCTCGACGAGGAGACAGAAGAAATAATCAACATTCATTTGAAGACCTGCGAAACGTGCCGGGAAGATGTCCGCAGTTTTCTTGCCTATCGTGATGACACTGCTCGAGAGACGGATCTTTCTTATAGTCGACCGGAATTCCAAACCACTCACGATGTAGCAGCCGCTCCGTGGTGGCAGCGTTTGCAATCGCGACCAGCATATGCCGTAGCGGCGATCGTGCTTCTGGCTGTCGCGGTACTAATCGGAGTGATTTCTCTGGACAGAAGATCTGACACTTTTGAAGCCAACAAACATGCAAACCCTCGCAACGATGAGAGCCCAGGTACCTCTCCAACACCAGACGTCGTCTCCAGTCCCTCAACCGGAGATGGCTCTGCGAAGGTTGCCACACTGAAGGACGCTGGTGGCGAAGTGACGATCGAACGAAACGGCCGCGTTACGGGTCTCGATGAAGTCTCCGAGAATAGTCGGCAGCACATAGCGCGAGCTGCCTTATCTGAGCAGATCGAGCCAGCTGACGTATTGCAACGTCTCTCCAGTGACGAAGGCGGCTTGCGCGGCAACGATAATGGTGGACAGGGCTTCAGGCTTTTGTATCCCGAGCGGAGAGTTGTAACTGAGGTTAGACCAGTTTTCAGGTGGGAAAGTTTACCGGGCGTTTCGAGCTATCAAGTTTACGTGTTGGATGCCAACGGTAAACAAGTTGTTCAAAGTGAAGAGTTGCCGCCTACTCAGACGCGATGGAAAGCACCAACTCCCCTGCGCCGCGGTCAAGTCTTCACCTGGCTCGTGACCGCAGTGGTAGATGGAAAGAAAATCGTTTCACCTCCGGCCTCACTTCCTGAAATGAAGTTTGCGGTCCTTTCCACTGCGGAGGCCCAAGAGTTGAGTCAACTAAGAAAATCCAATTCTCATCTTGCGCTTGGTGTTTTTTATGCAAAAGCTGGTTTATTGAACGAGGCTGAGGGTGAGTTTCAAAGTCTCATCAAACTTAATCCTAATGCAGAGTTACCGAAAAAATTGCTCCAAAGCGTGCGCAGTATAAGGAAAGGAAATTAATCGAAATTTCTTCAGGTGGCAGCTACGGATCAACGAAAATCTCGGTTCGCCAAAAGACCATATTGATTGAGATCCCGGAAAGTTTTTCCATGCTGCCTGGAAGTTCAGTAATTTTCTCCCGTCTATTAGAACACGACGGAATGTAAAGAACGCATAGTAACGACGAGACGCTTTGGGAATAGAGGAGATTGAAAGTCCATGGTTCAACCACGCAGATCTGACATCCTCCATAACTTGATGCGTGGTGTCATTGCCCTGCTCCTTTTAACTTCGGGTGTATCTGCTCAATCTATCCAGACCGTCGACTCCGAGGCGCAGCTCGCAGCGATGCTATGTCGGAATCCGAAAGAGGACGCGGCAAATGGGCTACTAAATAAGCACGCGCAACTCGTCACTGTTACTCTGTGGAAGACACTGCTTAACTGCGCATTATCCGCAGAACACCAGCAATCACCCGACGAGTTGGTAGAACTTTACAAGGTGACTCTGCGTGTCGCGGATCGACTTAACAAACCGGAATTGATCGGCAGTACTTACTATCACCTTGGGCGAACTTACTCACGAATAAGTGATTTTGAGAATGCCATCCAGGCATACGAAGAGAGCAGGAAATTCTTTGAACCGGCTGGAAAGAAAAGCAATCTGATTCACGTCCTGGCGGATCTTGGTGCGTTGTACTTCACACTTGAAGACTACCAAAAGGCCCAAAGTTACTCAGAGCGAACCTTAGCACTCGCCGACCGACTGAATTCGGGCAATACCAACGTATCTTTACGACCAATTGAGTATGGCCGAGCAAAAGCGTTACAGACGTTGGGCCAAATCGATCTGCGTCAGGGTAATCACGAGAATGCACTTAATAAGCTGCGCCAGGCACTGGCTTTGTTTGAACGAGTGAATGACACTGATTCCTCCTACAAGCTACAGATGGCAGACGTGCTCCTTGCGATCGCCAAAGTCTACCGGGAGATGGATAAGTATTCAGACGCGTTCTCTTATTTGAATAAAGCTAACCAGGTCTCAAAGCCTGCACGAGACCAGAACACGTCCGCAAATATCATGAGCGCTCAAGCATCTCTCTTTCTTGAGCAGGAGGACTATGCAGAAGCCGAACACTTGTTTGCAGCGAGTCTTGCGATTTACAGAACACTGGGGAATGCAAGAGAAGAAGCTCGAGTGCTTCTGAGTTTGGCGGTCATCGAGGAACGAGAGGGTCATAACGAAGAGGCCCTCCGACTGTTCCAACGCAGTATGGAGGGCGCGAAGAGTCTCAAGTTAGTGGACCTCGAAATCGCCGCGGGACAGGGTTTGGCAGGTGTTCTAACTGAGAAGCACGATTTTCTCAATGCGTTATTGGTGACCAACCAAAGTCTCGAACTCGCGCGACGACTAAACGCCAAAACTCGTGAAGCCGAACTTCTTTTGCGAAGCGCGCAGATTTATTTTGCAATGCAAAACTACGGCGAGTCCGCTTCACTAGCTGAACAGGCACTGATTTTAGCCCGTTCTCTGCGACTACCGAAGCTTACGTACTTGGCCACTGCCGCCCTTGGTGAGGCATATGCTGCCGAGGATAAAGTCGAATTAGCAATTACCACCCTCAACGAGGCCATTAATCAAGTCGAAGAATTGCGCGGCAACGCAACAGGCCGGCAAGAAAGCCGTTACTTATTTTTTGAGAATAAGCTTGGGCCATATCACACCCTCGTAAAGCTGCTAACCAGGCAAGGCAAGAACTTTGAAGCGCTGCTTTATGCTGAGAGAGCAAAGGGGCGTCTGTTGCTGGAGGCGGTCAGAGGTAACACGGCGGATTTACAAAACGTATTAACCGAAGCCGAAAAAGTCGAAGTACAACGCTTGCACGACAATCTTTTGGCTGCTTATCAAGGGCTCCAATCAGTGTCAGGTCACGATCCGACCGGTGAGCTCAACAATCAACTGTATGCGGCGAGACGCGAGTTCGCATCTTTTGAGAAGACGTTAGCGGCGGCACATCCTGAATTGCTACTCCGGGCTGGTCCTGCCAGGCCGTTGACACAAGCGAGCCTCACGAATTTCTTACGAACTAATGGCGCTGCTTACCTTGAATATGTCGTTACGCGCGACAACGTCGGGCTCTTCATCCTGAAGCGAAACGGGGTCAGCACAGACCTTAGATATTTAAACCTGCCAGTCAATGCGGATGAGCTGCGCCGAAAAGTAAGCGAGTTCCATTCGGCATTAGCAGAACGGCAGCCAGGCTATGATTCGTTGGGCCGTGAACTCTACCAATTATTACTGGCGCCCGTGGCTGGGGAACTTCAGAACGTTACGACGATATGCATTATTCCCGATGAGTTCCTTTGGACCTTACCATTTCAAGCTTTAACAACCCCGAGCGGCAACTACGTTTTACAAGAATACTCCTTGTTCTATGCGCCTTCACTTAGCGTGCTGAACGAAATGTCCCTTCGCAGGCCACAACAGAGTAGCAAGGAATCGCTAATCGCGTTCGGAAATCCAGTGATCGAAAGGGACCAGAAACTCAAAGGCGATTTACATCCGTTACTTGAGGCTGAAGCAGAAGTCGTGGCAGTCGCAGCCGCTGCACGGACCCGGAAGAAGAGGGTGCTTGTTGGAAATGAGGCAGAGGAAAAGACCTTTAAAGCCGTTGCGCCACAATACGCGACGATTCACCTTGCCACACATGGTGTTCTCGATAACAGAGACCCTCTCAATTCTTATTTATTGCTGACCAAGACTGATGGCGATTGGCAGAACGACGGGTTGTTGCAGGCACGCGAGATTATTGAAATACATCTGGATGCAGACCTCGCTGTCCTTTCCGCTTGCGAAACCGGTAATGGTCGGATTAGCCCAGGTGAAGGTGTGATTGGTATGTCCTGGGCATTCGTTGTCGCTGGGGCGCGATCCGTAGTGGTTAGTCAGTGGCGAGTGAATTCTGCAAGCACCTCGCAATTGATGAAGAGTTTCTACCAGGCGCTAAGCAGGGAGAACGATCCAAACAGTGTTAATAAATCACAGGCTTTAAGAGAAGCGTCGCTACGTCTCCTAAAGGATCGTCGCTATCGTCATCCGTTTTATTGGGCCGGCTTTGTGTTGGTGAGTAGCAACTGATTGGTCGCACAGGATAGTGAGAACGTGTTGATCAACGCTCACGCTAATTGTGTAGCTTATGCAGTACAGCTTACGGTGATCTGAGTGTTACCGGAGTGCTCAACACTCATTTAACCGCGCAGAGCCATAGACTCGAGTCCTCAAGCCTCAGGCTCTCACAAAACAGTTCACAGATGCTGCTTTGCTCGCAAAGCCGAACGGAATTCGCTCCCCGCAACTGTTAGCGTTTGAACTAATAGAGCAGGTTTTCTATGGACTCAGATTTTCTTGTGCATGCTGGAATCATTGGGGATTCACCGGCAATGAAGGTCCTGGCTGGTCAGATCGACATTGCAGCCAGAGGCGATCTCACAGTTCTTGTTTCCGGTGAATCAGGTACAGGGAAGGAACTGGTCGCCCGTGCAATTCATCGACAAAGCGCTAGAAGTAAGGGCCCGCTGGTTTGTTTCAACTGCGGCGCAATCACCGAAAGTCTGCTCGAGTCCGAACTCTTCGGATACATGCGCGGCGCGTTCACTGGCGCCGATCGGGATCGCAAGGGCCTGTTTGAAGCGGCCGACGGAGGAACGCTCTTTCTCGACGAGATCGGAGAGATGGCCATGTCCTCACAGGCAAAGTTGTTGCGTGTGTTACAGGAACACGCCCTCCGACCAGTAGGGGGTTTAAGCGAAATTCCAGTTAACGTGCGCGTAGTCGCGGCAACGAATAGAAACTTGCCTGAGGAAATACAGCGAGGCCGATTCCGCCAGGATTTATTCTACCGGTTGGCGGTTCTAACTATTCAAATACCGCCGCTGCGTGAACGAGTCTCCGACATTAGGTCCCTAACCGAATATTTTCTGAGGGAAGCAAAGCTCAACCTTAATCCCGGAAATCACCTTAGTATCAGTGATGAGGCCATCGCAGGGCTTACTCGTTATTCCTGGCCCGGAAATGTAAGGCAATTACGTCACGTCATCGAACGATTGGCCTTAGGTGCAGGTGATAAAGGAACTATTTCCGTGAGTGACGTTTCTCAGATCTTAAGTGAGATCCGAAGCTTTGAGACGCCGTCAGAAATTCCCCTCGGCTTTCGTGAAGACGATTCACTCGATCTATTCCTGGCGCGAGTCACGTTGGGGCTTTATAACCATTTCCGCGCTGCAGGAAATCACGCTGAAGTCGCACGGATTCTTGGTATCAATCGAAATACGCTTTACGAACGTGTGGAACGGGCGAGACGAATTTTGCGATCGAGCTAGGCCCGCTTGGCTCAGTAAATGGATGTACGCTCACAACGCCATATATTCAGTCACTTACAAACGAGAATTCTAACGTTGATGGAAAGGTTGACGGCAAGTCAAAGATCGCATCGCTGATCTCGTCTTCGGCAGACGTCGTTTACGCCCGGTTAGTCGCTGAATGACCATTTACACAAAACTTTTTACACCCTCTCTCCGAGGAAGTGGAAGATCAATCTCATTTATTCAATTACTTTTATTGAGGAACCATACCTATTTGGAGTACTTTTTGATGAGTCAATTTGTAAGCGTCCCGAATTTAGGACCACCGGTGAGTAGAGATTTCCGGATTTTGAGTTCGTAGAAATTCTCTGGGCGTCAGGTCGCGCAGAGACTCATGTGGTCGCTCCTCGTTGTATTCCTTGATCCACGTTTCGGTCTGTTCCCGCGCCTCGTTCAGAGATTGAAACACATACATGTCGAGCACTCCCTGGCGATAGCTGCGATTGAATCTTTCAATAAAGCCGTTCTGCATTGGTTTGCCTGGTTTGATGAATTCGAGTGTCACGCGATGTTCCTCCGCCCATTCAGCCAGAGCGATCGACACCAGTTCGGGGCCATTGTCTAAATCTCAGCAAGCGTTCGCACCGCACGTGCTGCGGGTAAGTTGAAGTCCACTTCGATCGCGAGGCTCTTGCGATTAAAATCATCCACCACCTTGAAGGTGCGATAGCAACGACCATCCCATAACGCATCGCTCATGAAATCTGCCGACCAGCATTCGTTCATTGCTTCAGGTACCACTAGCGGTGAAGGACATCTTGTTGGCAAACGTTTTTTGCCTTTCCGTCTTTTGTTCAGTTTCAGGCTGCAATACACGCGATGTACGCGTTTGTGATTCCAACGCCAGCCCTGGCGCCGCAATCGCTTGA
>Ga0068859_100001060_pt1 | contig 28136 bp, 24 predicted proteins | sample KBSSwiS22_FD_66585 | JGI IMG/M metagenome (GOLD analysis project Ga0068859, IMG submission 66585) | Switchgrass rhizosphere microbial communities from Kellogg Biological Station, Michigan, USA - KBS Switchgrass S2-2 | ecosystem: Host-associated > Plants > Roots > Rhizosphere > Soil ...
CTGTGGGAGCTGTACCGCTACCTGGGCCGCCAACTCGGCCTGGTGCCGGCGGCTCCCTGACAACCGGCGGCGCCGGCCGGGCGTTTTCTCGCACGTGATCTGGGTCAGCCCATCGATAAGGAGTTGCCGTGGCAGGGAGATTTCCGTTCCCCTCACTTCCGGTCGGGTGGTACAGGGTGGCGGACAGCGCAGACCTCAAGCCCGGCGAGGTGAAGTCGGTGCGGTGCTTCGGCAAGGATCTGGTCCTGTTCCGTGCTCGTAGCGGCGGCGTCGCCCTGCTCGACGCCTTCTGCCCGCACATGGGCGCCAATCTGGGGCTGGGCAGTGTGCAGGGCGACGCCTTACGCTGCAGATTCCACGGGTGGCTGTTCGACGGTCAGGGCGCCTGCACGGCCCTTCCGGGGGGCCGGCGGGTACCGCCCCGCGCCCACACCCGGTCGTGGCCAACCTGTGAAAAGAACGGCCAGGTCATGGCCTTCTATCATCCGCTCGGTGAGGCGCCGTCCTGGGAGGTGCCGACGCTCCCGGAAGCGATCGACCCAGACTGGACCGGCCTGCGCCGCGGCCCACACTGGCGGCTGCGCACTCATCCCCAGGAGATACTCGAGAACGCAATGGATCTCGCGCACTTCCCGGTCGTGCACAACAAGCTGACCCGTGCCGTCGAAAGCCTGGACCTGACCGTAGACGGCCCCTTCCTGGTGCATCGCACGTTCCAGCACTGCCAGACCTTCAAGCTGGCCAGGCTGCTCGGCGTTGACGTCGCTGGCCCAGTCGACACACATATTTACGGCCTCGGCCTGGCGGCCAACCGCGCGGTTGTCGATGTGCGCGTCCAGCTGTCGTACACGTTGGTGTTCTTCGTCACCCCGATCGAAGAAGACGTCCTCGACCTCACCATCTATGTCGCGGTCCCTAAGAGGCCCAGCCGGGCAGCGACGTTCCTGCTGTTGAGGCAGGCCATGTACGCGGTGCGCCGGACCATCGATGAGGACAAGCCTGTCTGGGAGACGAAGGCATATCTGGCCCGACCGACGCTCGCGGAGGGCGACGGGCCCGTCACGCCCTACCGTCGGTGGGCCCGACAGTTCTACGTCGACACGGCCGGCGAGGACGACCTGGTCTCCACCGCATCGGCCCGGGCAGACGCGCCCGCCCTCGCCAGGGAAGGCTGACCGCGGCATGCGTGCGGCGGACATCGCGTGCGAACGAGGCCAGCACGGAAAGGATCGTTCCGACCTCGCGCAGCCTATTCACATAGGTCCGTTCGGTGCGCTATCGATCGGCTTCGGGACGTCGGATAGCGGACTGAAAGTGACCGAGAGGCGGCCCAAGTCGTCGATGCCGAAGGCGCGGTCGCACTCGATGACGGCGACGGGCTGGCCGCCCGCCGGCTGTCGGTCGCCCGGCGCCGGCTGTCCGCCGTGGCCGTGCTGACCATTTACCAGGAGGGAAGATTGTCCGAAGTGCGCACCATGGTTGACGAGCAGCGTGAGATTCACCGCAGAGCTGTCAGCCACCTGCTGTCCCAGCAGCACGGCAGCGGCCTATGGGAGGGGGAAATGGTGTGGAACACCATGATCCTCTCTCAGTATGTCATCGTCCGTGCGATCATCCACAGGCCTGTCCCTCAGGGGGTGCGGCCGGCGATGATCCAATATTACCGGAGCACCAGTACGGACCAAGGGTGTTGGGGCCTGCATCCAGAATCCGGCCCGTCCCTCTACTGCACGGTGCTCGCCTACCTCGCACTGCGATTACTCGGTGTGCCGCCCGAAGACCCGCTGGCCGCCAGGGCGGCCACCTGGATACGTGCGTGCAGCGGCGGGGTGCGAGCTGTTCCCTCCTGGGGGAAGTTCTGGCTCGCCGTGGCAGGGCTGTCCGACTATCGCGCGATGGCTCCCATTCCGCCTGAAGCGTTCCTCATGCCGGCCAGATCTCCCGTCCACCCGGACCGTCTGTACTGCCATACCCGTTCCGTCTACCAGGCCATGGCCTATCTGTACGGTGCCAGGTTCCAAGGCGACCTCGGCGAACTCGCCGGACCGTTGCGTCAGGAACTGTACGGAGGACGGCCCGCGCATCGTTCCGATCGCGGTCTGCTGCATCGTCCCGATGTATATGTGCCGCCCAACTTGGCTCTGCGCGTCGCCCAGCAGGCGCTCGCCCTCTACGAGCTGCGGCCGTCGCGACGCCTGCGCGCCCGCGCCCTCGACCAGTGCGTCCGCCGGGTCGAACACGAGCAGCGCGTCACCAGTCAGATCGGGCTCTCCCCGGTCAGCTCCCTGCTGAACATCCTGGTGCTGTACGCGAACCGAGCCGAGCCCGACACCGTGGACCATGCGCTCGCGGCAATGGATTACTGGCGCTGGCTCGACCCGGAGCGTGGTCTGCGATTCGCCGGGGCCCGCTCCCACACCTGGGACACCTCGTTCGCCATCGAGGCCCTTCTCGCCGCGGGAGATCCATCCGACGCGGCGCTGGACGCGGCGGACCGGGCCTGCGCGTTCCTGCGCCAAGCCCAGGTCACCGATGAGATCGAGGAACCGGAGATAACGGCACGGTCGCCGGCTGCCGGCGGCTGGTGTTTTTCCGAGGGCGGTCACCGCTGGCCCGTGAGCGACTGCACCGCGGAAGCCCTCGCTGCCCTGCTGCACGCCGAGCGACCTGGGAGAACGCCGACCCTGCAAGCGCCGCGGCTGCAGGAGGCCGTGTCCTTCCTGCTGCAGCGGCAGAATCCGGACGGCGGCTTCGGCACCTACGAGGCACGCCGGGCCAGTGTCCTGCTGGAGGCGATGAATCCGTCGGAGATGTTCTCCCACTGCATGGTCGAAGGCTCCTACGTCGAATGCACCGGCTCTGCCCTTGTCGCACTGTCACGTGCGGTCGGGTATCTGCCCACGCCGCTGCGGGAGCGGGCGCGGCGGGCCATCGATGACGGCACCCGCTTCCTGCTGCGCACACAACTCAAGGAGGGGGCCTGGCCCGCCGCGTGGGGGGTCAACCGCATCTACGGAACGTTCTTCGCCATACGCGGGCTGCGTGCCGCCGGAGTGCCCGTGACCGACCCGCGACTGATGGCCGCCGCGCGCTGGCTGGTCTCGGTGCAGCGGGACGACGGGGGCTGGGGAGAACACCACCGCGGCTGCCTGGAGGACCGGTACATTCCATATCCATCTGCACAGCCCGTCATGACCGCCTGGGCCCTGCTGGCCCTGATGGAGATCACAGGGCCCTCAGACGCAGCGGTCGAGCGGGGCATCGGCTGGCTCCGCGACCACCAGCTAGACGACGGCAGTTGGACACAGCAGGCCGTCACCGGCGTCTTCTTCGGGACGGCCATGCTCAGGTATGAGCTGTACAGCGCCTACTTTCCGCTGTGGGCACTCGGCCGTTGGCTAAAGCTCCGACAGGCAGCCTGAGACCGCCGACCCCGGGATGCACCGCCACCGGCGCGAGCTGGCCACTCACCTCCCCCAGTGAGAATGCAGGGGTGAGCACAGGGCGCCCAGCCGCAGGCGGCGGTCACTGGGTGACCGTCGCGCCCGAGCGGATCGCCGGCTGGTTGGACCGGTTCGCCGAGCGGCACGGGCCGCTGACCTGGACGGTCCGTCCGGAGGCGGTCCGCGCCCTCGCCGCGGACGGCGCCGTGGCCGACTGTCGGGTGCCGTTTCCTCCGCTGGCCGTTTCTCAGCTGGCCGTGGGAGGCCCGCCGGCGACGGCGCTGGCCGCGCACGCACAGGCCGCGCGGCGGGTCGGCGTGCTGCTGGTCCGGCTGGGCGGGTACGCGGCCGGGGTCTTCGACGGCGAGCGGCTCGTGGCGTCCAAGGTCGGAGCCCGGCAGGTTCACGGGCGCAGCGCCGCCGGCGGCTGGTCCCAGCAGCGGTTCGCCCGGCGCCGCGACGGTCAGGTCCGCGAGGCGCTCGCAGCGGCGGCGGACACGGCGGCCGGCGTGCTGCTCCCGGCGGTCGCCGGGCTGGACGCCCTGATCGTCGGCGGCGAGCGGCGGGCGGTCGGCCAGGTGCTCGACGACGCGCGCCTCGCGCCCCTGCGCGCGCTGGTCACCGACCCGTTCCTGACCGTCCCCGACCCGCGCCGCCGGGTCCTCGACGACGCGCCCACGGCCTTCCGCGCCATCCGGGTCCGGGTTACCGAGCCGGACGCGCCGGCGGACGGGTCAGGCCGACGCGCGCCGGCGGCGAGCGATCTCGGCGAGCGCCACTCCGGCCGCGACCCCGGCGTTCAGCGACTCGACCTCGCCGGCCATCGGAATCCGGACCAACAGGTCACAGTTCTCCCCGACGAGCCGTGACAGGCCCCGGCCCTCCGAGCCGACGACCAGCACGACCGGATCGGTCGCCGCTTCCAGCTCGTCGAGGCTGATGGCCCCGTCCGCGGCCAGACCGACGACGAGCAGCCCGCCGTCGGCGTAGGAGCGCAGCGTCCGGTTCAGGTTGGTCGCCCGGGCGACCGGCAGCCGGGCCGCGGCCCCGGCCGACGTCTTCCAGGCCGCAGCCGTCATGCCGGCGGCCCGCCGCTCGGGCACCACGACGCCCTGTGCCCCGAACGCGGCCGCCGAGCGTACGACGGCACCCAGGTTGCGCGGGTCGGTCACCCCGTCGAGGGCGACGAGCAGCCCAGGGCTCGCCGCGAGCGCCCGCTCCAGCAGGTCGTCGGGGTGCGCGTACCGGAACGGCGGGACCACGAGCGCCAGGCCCTGGTGCGGCGCCGTCCCGCACAGTCTGTCCAGCTCGTAACGGCCGATGTCGACGACGGCCATCCCGGCCCGCCCGGCCAGCTTGCGCGCCTCGGCGAGCCGCTCGTCGAACTCGAGACCACCGGCGACGTAGAGCGTGGTCGCCGGGATCCCGGCCCGCAGCGCCTCGACGACCGCGTTGCGGCCGACCACGAGCTCGTCGGTCTCCCCGTCCCGCCTGCCGCCGCGCGCGGCCGGACCCCCGTCGCGCTGGGTGGCGGAGCCGCCCCGGGCCGGGGTCTCGGCGCGCCCGGCGGCTGCCGCCCGGGCAGCGGCCGAGGCGCGGCGCTGCGCCGGGTGGCCCTTGCGCATCTCCGCCGGCGGAGTCGCGCCCTTGCCCTGAAGCGCCCGCCGCCCCTGGCCGCCGCTGCCCGCCGAGGCGCCCTTCCGGTGCGAGCCGGCCTTCGCCGCCCGGCCGCCCTGGCCGCCGCGGGCCACGCCTCCCCCGCCGCGCCGTCCGGTCGCCATCGTCGGCTCACTCCTCGTCATTCACCATGGTGCAGTCACGCAGAATCAGTCACACAGAGTGTCCGTCGCACACGTGCGAGTCGTTCACGTGCCCATCCGCTCTGCCGAACACATCACGGTACCCGCTGGATCGGGCGAGAAATTGCCTACCCGCCGCGCGGTCAGCAATCATTGGCGGCATGCCAGCGTGCCCCGGGGGCCACCATCCGTCCGCAGGGGGCCAGGCGACGGTCATGCCCGCGGCGCGCGCGGCCGCGAGCCGGCGGCTCGGCGCGCCCGTATCAACGGATTCCCGACGGTTGATCGCGGGCATCGACGGATCCGGGCCTATGCTGCGAAGATTCTCCCTTGAGCGCCCCGGCTGGCCGGGCCGGTCGGGGGCATGCCGGATCAAACATGACGGTCGGGAGGCACGACAATGGTGGCGCGGGCGCCTGCTGGGCACGGCGGGGTTCGGCCACCGGCGGCCTCATCATCCCCGACCCGGCCGGGACGGGCCGGCATGCTGGGTCTCCCGCCCGCGGCGGGATGCCAGGAGAGTCGATGTATGGGACGCCGAGTGAGAACGGGATGACCGTGGAGCACGACGCCGCTGGAAGCTACGACGTCGGCGGATCCGGCTATCACGGCGGGTCCGGGTACGGCGGCGGGGCTGGCTACGATCTGCCCGAACGCGGCATGCCGGAGAGAGGACGGTCCCTGATCGACGAGCGCACCACCCGCTGCCCGCGTTGCGCCGTCGTCCTTTACGACGACGCCCGCTACTGCGACTCCTGCGGCTTCTCGCTGCAGGGAGCGCCCGTGGTCAACGGCGACTCGGACCATCTGGAGAAGGACCTCGGCCAGATCGCGGGTGTCTGCGACCGGGGCGTCCGGCATGCGACCAACGAGGACGCGATGGGCGTCGCCGAGGTGTTCGGGACGATGATCGCCGTCGTCTGTGACGGCGTGTCCACGACGCCGGGCTCCGGCGAGGCGTCGAGCGCCGCGGCCGCGACCGCCACCGCGATCCTCGCCGACGCCGTCCGGGCGCACGGCCCCGGCCGGGCCGTCCCGCTCGGCCGGCCAGGCGACGTCCTCGAGCCCCTGGAGCCCGGCGACGACGAGGGCTACGAGGATCCGGTGACCGTACCCGCCGCGCTGGTCGGCGGCTTCGGCCCGGAGGAGGCCGAGCTGGCCCTGCACCAGGCGGTCCTGGCGGCGCAGGACACGATCGCCCAGCTCAGCGCGGCGGAGGGCCGGATGGCGCCGTCGTGCACGATCGCCGCGGCGATCGTCTCGCCGCCGACTGCCGGCGGTCCGCGGACGGTCACCATCGGCTGGGTCGGCGACAGCCGGGTGTACCTGCTGGGGCCGCGCTGGTCGGAGCGGCTGTCCGCGGACGACACCTGGGCGGCCGAGGCCGCCCGCGCCGGCCTCATCCCGGCCTCCGAGGCGGAGACACACCGGCGGGCGCACACGCTGACCCGCTGGCTCGGCGGCGACGCCGAAGACGTTGCCCCGCACACGGCGGTCTTCCCGATCGAGGCTCCGGCGACGGTGCTCGTCTGCAGCGACGGCCTGTGGAACTACGCGTCCCGGCCGGATGTGATGGCGGCCATCGTCAACCAGCTGCCGCCGGACGCCGAGGCCGTCGAGGTCGCCAGGCACCTGGTCGAGTTCGCCGTCGACCAGGGCGGCCACGACAACATCACGGTGATCGCCGCCCGCGTGGGCCGTTGAGAGTCCCGTCACCCGGAGGTCACCCGCCCGGCCGTGCGGGTGAGCACGGGTGGGTCAGTGTTGGCCGCCGGAAGGGCACTGCGACACTGGAGGCGATGTACGCGGATGACTGCTGGTGTCCGTAGCGAGTGGCGGTGTCCGTAGCGAGACAGCCGGTTCGCGCCCACCTCGACGGGCACCACGGCGACCCGTCTGCTACTACAGATGCCGGTACAGATCGACAATCCAACAACGGGTACGGTTCGTCAAAAGAAGCGAGGTTGGCCAGGGTGACGCGGTACCTCTCGTCGCCGGGCCGGCCAGGACCGTCCGGGTGAAGGTGATCAGGTGAGCGCACGCTGCCCGGAGGGGCACCTCTCCCAGGATCCCGACTACTGCGATCAGTGCGGCCTCCGCATCACGAGTGGTCAGGACAACTACGGCTACCGGTCGGACGACCGCAGTGCGCCCGTCGGCTCCTACGGGGGCGCGGCGGGCCGCGGCGGTGGCGGCGGCGGGTACGACCCCCTGGGCATCCGCCGGGGCGACGAGCCAGCCGGTCGCGGTTCGGCGCCCGGCGGCGACCCGTACGGCGGGGATCAGTACGACGCCAGCTACGGCTCCGGTTATGACGACCGTCCGGCGCGGTCGTCATACGGCGCGGACGCGTACGACCAGGGCGGCGGCTACGGGTCGCCCCGGGGCGGCCGCGGCGGCGACGGCTTCGAGGGCCGTGACGCGGGCGGCTACCGCGGCGTCCGCGAGGACCCGGACGACGGCTACGGCCGCGGCGGCCGGGACGGGCGCGGCGGCCGGGAGGCCGACAACTACGCGACGCCACGGGGCGGCCGGGACGATGCCGGCGGCCGGGGCGGCGACCAGTACGCCCGCGATGGCGGCGACGGTGGCTACGGGCGCGGCGGCGGCCGGGACGACAGGGACGGCTACGGCGGCGGCCGGGCGGCCCCGCCCGCCGACGGCGGGCGGGGCGGGTACGGCTACGAGCCCGACCCGCTCGGTGGCACCGACCGTGGGTCGGACCGCGGCGCCGCCCGGGGCGGCCGGTACCCGCAGTGCCCGAACTGCCGGGCCTACTACGAGCCCGGCGCCCGGTTCTGTGAGAACTGCGGCCTGGACTTCACCACCGGCCACATGCCTGGCAACGGCGGCGGGCGGCGCCAGACCAACCCGCCGCTGGACGGCGGCTACGGCGAGCCCGTCATCACGGGGAACGCGGCCAGCTGGAACGGTGGCGGCAGTGCCGGCGCCACCACCTGGGAGGCCGTCGTCGAGGCCGAGCGGGACTACTACGACAGCGGAGACGACCACCGGGTGCCATTCCCGTCGTTCTACCCGCGCCGGGTCTTCCCGCTGTCCGGGCCGCGGCTGCTGGTCGGCCGGCGCAGTGAGTCCCGCGGAATCCACCCGGAGATCGACCTGTCGGGCGCCCCGGAGGACCCGGGCATCTCCCGATCTCACGCGATCTTCGAGCGGCAGCAGGACGGCAGCTACGCCCTGCTCGACCCGGGCTCGACCAACGGCACCCGGCTGAACGACGAGCCGGACCCGATCGAGCCGCACGGCCCCGTCCCCCTGCAGGACGGCGACCGCGTCTACCTGGGCGCCTGGACCCGCATCACCGTCCGCGCGCGCTGAGCCAACTGAGAACGGCCCCCGCCCAGTTTCCCGGGCGGGGGCCGTTTCGCTGTGCGCGCAGGCGGGCTCAGGCGAGATGCCAGCGCTGGCCCTCCGGGGTGTCGTCGACGACGATTCCAGCCGCGCCGAGCCGGGCGCGGATCGAGTCGGCCTCGGCGTAGTCACGGCGGGACCTCGCCGACGAGCGCAGGTCGAGCACGATCTCCATCACGCCCTCCAGCGCCGGGCGCAGCCGGCCACCCGCGTCCGGCCACTGGGTGACCGGGTCGAGCCCGAGGACGGTCAGCATCCGGCGCACGACGGCGAGCCAGGCCGCGAGCTCCCGGCTGTGCGCCTTCGACAGCACCAGGTTCCCCTGCGCCACCCCGGCGAACAGCGCGGCGAGCGCACGGCTCGCCGCGAGGTCGTCGTCGAGCGCGGCGGCGAACTCCCCCCAGATCGCGTCCGGGGCGACGGCACCGGCCGCTTCTGCCGCCAGGGTCTCCGCCGCCTCGGGGCCGCCCAGGATGTCCAGGGCATTGCGGACGAAGGTTTCCACCCGGTCGTGCGCGGCGGCGGACTCGGTGAGGGCGTCGGCGCTGTACTCGAGCGACGAGCGGTAGTGCGCGGACAGCAGGTGGTAGCGCAGCACCTGCGGGCGGACCTTCGTCAGCACGTCCGTCACGAAGAACGAGTTGCCCAGCGACTTGGACATCTTCGTGCCGCCGGTGGTCAGCAGCCCCGCGTGCATCCAGTACCGCGCCATCTCGGGCTCGCTGGCGCCGCCGTGGGCCCGCGCCGCGGACCCGCAGACCGTCTGCGCCCGCTCGTTCTCGTGGTGCGGGAAGACCAGGTCCAGGCCGCCGCCGTGGATGTCGAAGACCTCACCGAGGTACTTGCCGGCCATCGCCGAGCACTCCAGGTGCCAGCCGGGCCGTCCGGAGCCCCACGGCGACTCCCAGGCCGGTTCGCCCGGCTTGGCCGCCTTCCAGAGCGCGAAGTCGCGCGGGTCCTCCTTGCCGGACTCGGTCTCCGGGGAGGCCTGCATCGCGTCCGGCCGCTGGTTGGACAGCGCGCCGTAGTCCGCGAACCGGCCGACCCGGAACCACACCGACCCGCCGCCCTCGTAGGCGTAGCCGGCGGTTATCAGGTCGGTGATGAGGGCGAACATCTCGGGAATGTGCGCGGTCGCCCGCGGCTGGATCGTCGGCGGCAGGACGCCGACGGCCCGGTAGGCCTCGTCGAAGGACCGGGTCTCCCGGGTGGCGAGTTCCCAGACCGAGACGCCCTCCCGCTCCGCGTTCACGATGATCTTGTCGTCGATGTCCGTGACGTTCTGCACATACGTGACCGTGAAGCCCGACGCCAGCAGCCAACGGCGCAGCAGGTCGAAGGCGACGGCGGAGCGCAGATGACCGACGTGCGGTGCGGACTGGACCGTCGGCCCACACACATACACGCCCACGTGGCCGGGGCGCAGCGGCTCGAAAGGCCGCACACGCCGCGTACGCGTGTCGTAGAGGTGCAGGCTCATCTGTCAAGAGTAACGGCGATCGGTTGGCGGCAGGTCACCCGACGGTGCTGGGCTCGTTGCCAGTTCCGGTCAGCCGGTAGTCAGGACGCGGGTAGCGGTCACCCGGATGACGACGCGAACGGCGTCGGGGCCGTCCCATTTGTAGGGCTCGCCGGTGTACTTGACGGCCAGCCGGTCGATCAGGTCGGCGCCGCCCTCCTCGGTCAGCGTCGCCGTGCCGCGGATCTCCACGTAGGAGTAGGGGTTCCGCTGATCGAGGAACATCAGGCCGACCCGCGGGTCACGGGCGATGTCGCGTTCCTTGGCCCGGCCGCGGACCGTCGACAGCAGCAGGTCGTCGCCGTCGCGCTCGATCCACAGCACAGTCAGCCGCGGCGAGCCGTCCGACCGCACCGTGGCCAGGGTCACGTACGTCGGCGCGTCCGCCAGCTTCCTGACCGTCTCCGGCAGTCGTTCACCCATGGGCGCTCCCAAAGTCCTGCCTCATCGCAAAACCGGCGTCGCGGCAACAATTTCACGGACAACCAATCGACACGAACCCGTTTGATGCCAATCTGGCATCAAACGGGCGGCGCGTCGGCACTGGCGACGGTCAGCCGAGCCGGGCGACGAGAGCGGTGGCGACGGCGGCGAGGCCCTCGCCACGGCCGGTGAGCCCGAGGCCGTCGGTCGTCGTGGCGGAGACGCTAACCGCGGCACCGCCAAGCGCGGCGGACATGGCCGCCGCCGCCTCGTCGCGCCGCTTCGCCATCCGCGGCCGGTTACCGACCACCTGCACCGCGACGTTGCCGATCGTCCAGCCGCCCTGGGCCAGGAGCCGGGCCGTCTCGCCGAGCAGCGCCGCGCCCGAGGCACCCGACCACTCGGGACGGTCCGTGCCGAACACCTTGCCCAGGTCACCGATACCCGACGCGATCAGCAGCGCGTCGCAGGCCGCGTGCGAGGCGACGTCGCCGTCGGAATGGCCGGCCAGGCCCGTCTCGCCGTCCCACTCCAGGCACGCGACCCAGCACGGCCGGCCGGCCTCGAACGGATGCACGTCGACGCCGACTCCGACCCGCGGCAGCGCGACCCGCATGCGGACCGGGGTGGCCTCGGTGGCGTCGGCGGTCACGACCGGCCCGACTCGGCCAGCGGGCGGCGGGCCAGCAGCGCCTCGGCGAGGACGAGGTCCGCGGGGCGGGTGACCTTGAACGCCTCCTCGGCGCCAGGGATGGTGCTGACCGGCACCCCCAGCCGTTCCACCAACCCCGCGTCGTCGGTCACCGCCGGGCCGTGGTCGGAGCTAGCGTAGGCGGCCTCGAGCACCTCCCGGCGGAACCCCTGCGGCGTCTGGACCGCGCGCAGGCCGTCGCGGGACGGGGTGTTCAGCACCCGCCCCTGCGCGTCGACCTCCTTGACCGTGTCCGACACTGGCAGCACCGGGATGACGGCCGGCTGGCCGCCGAGCACCGCGGCGGCGACCGCGTCGACGAGCGCCGGCGGCGTCAGCGGGCGGGCGGCGTCGTGCACCAGCACGACCCGGATGTCGTCGTCGAGGGCGCGCAGCGCGCCGCGCACCGAGTCGACCCGCTCGGCGCCGCCGGGCAGCACCCGCACGTCGGGGCCCAGCAGCCGGCTGACCACCTCGACCAGCGTCGGCGGCGCGGCGACGACGATCTGCGACACGAGATCCGCGGCGGCCAGCGCCTGCACGGCGTGCACCAGCATGGGACGGCCGCCGAGTGGCCGCAGCGCCTTCGGCACTCCGCCGCCCAGCCGCTCACCCCGGCCGGCCGCTGGCACCACCACGGCGACCCGCGCGTCGGATCTGGTCACCGCGGACCCTCCGCCACCGCGGGCCCGGCTGCCGCCGGAACCCCGTCTGTCACCGCAAACGCCGTCAACACAGCCCTCGCTCGATCTCCAAGCTCGCCAGCAGAGTCTGAGGCGAACCTACCGGCCGCCCCGGTCCACTACAAACGCGAACGCGGGCCACCCAGCCGGCGGCAAACCGGCGGGGTAGCCCGCGTTCGACGAACAGGCTCAGCCGGCGAGGACCTCGTCGAGCATCGCCTCGGCCTTGTCCTCGTTGGTGCCCTCGGCGAGGGCGAGCTCGCTCACGAGAATCTGGCGGGCCTTGCTGAGCATCCGCTTCTCGCCGGCCGACAGGCCGCGCTCGCGGTCCCGCCGCCACAGGTCACGCACGACCTCGGCGACCTTGTTGACATCGCCGGAGGCCAGCTTCTCGAGGTTGGCCTTGTACCGACGCGACCAGTTGGTCGGCTCCTCGGTGTGCGGCGCGCGCAGCACCTCGAAGACGCGCTCCAGGCCGTCCTGGCCGACAACGTCGCGTACGCCGACCATGCCGATGTTGTCGGCCGGCACGCGCACGGTCAGGTCGCCCTGAGCCACCTTGAGCACGAGATAGAGTTTCTCTTCACCTTTGATGACCCGCGTTTCAATCGCATCGATGAGCGCAGCCCCGTGATGCGGGTAAACGACGGTCTCGCCGACTTGGAAAGCCATGTGTCACGTGCCCCTTCCGCCTCTACCAGCGTAACACGCACGCATCGCTGCAGGTCAGACGCATGCTGGGTCGGGCTGATCCCGGAGCCAGTTCGGACGGGCACACCGGAGCGTTCTGACCACGCTGCGCAGAGCACGAACACCCACCGGCGTAGCCTCGCGCCGGGCGGTCCCGGGCGGGCGGCCGAACTGACCGAACTGTCCGCCCAGCGCCCTGACCTGCTGAAACGTGTGCCACATCGGGCTGGCCCCGCGCCGGCCCGCGTGCTGGGCCGAGGCACTCGCGCCGGGTCAGGACCGCTGTGTGACCCCCGTCCGCGCGGCGGCGCCCAGTTCCGAACAGCCGGCAATGTGGTGGCGAGCGGGCGGGGAAGTGGCGGCCGGGAAGTGGTTGACAAACTCGGGATTTTCGTCTCCGCCCGCCGATCTGGCAGTGGCCCACGTCATCGGGGGAAGCGTGCGCCCGATGCCCCTTGATCGGAACAGGCACGGATCTGTCATCACTGAACAGGGCGACCGACCGGCAAGCGCATTAGCCGCCCGAATGAATCGCGCGGGCCGATCCGCCGCGGCCCGGCCGGTCCCGGCGGGCACGCCGCGGTGACGCGGCAGCACGCGGGAACCACACCGGGTCAGCGTCGCGGGGCCACCGGAGAGTCCGGGATCACACCACGGCCGCGAAGGCGGCCGGCGCGAGGCACGTGCGGTTACCAGGTGGCTAGTGTTAGCGCCGAGCAGCCCGGGGCACCCGCGCGCGGCCTAGTACCAGCGTCGCAGTACCAGCGTGGTACCGGCCCCGAACGTCCCCCGGCTGCGCCACTGGACCAGCGTGGGCGCCCCACCGGGTGCCGGCGCCCGCACGACAGGAGTCACCGAGCCGTGAGCCGCCGTCTGGGGGCGCGCAGCGTAGCCTTCCCGCGCCGTCCCGCCGTTACGTCCGCCCAGCTCGCCCCGAGCGCCGTCCGCCGTCCGCTGCGCCGAGGGGCGGCGGCGCTGGCGGTCGCGGCCGCGCTGTCCACCCCGGCACTAGCGGCCTGCGCCAGCGGCAACGACGCGATGACGAACCTCGCGCGCACGACGACGAACACCGCGAACGGCGCCGTCGGCACGATCAACCTGCGCAACGTCTACGTCGCCGGCCCGGTCACCGCGGGTGGCGACGCGCAGGTCATCTCCGCGCTGTTCAACGGCGGCACCGAGGGCGACCAGCTGGTCGCCGTCTCCTCGCCGGACGCCACCGGTGGCACCCCCGGCAGCCCGGCGACGCTCGCCCCGGCGGGCGCGCAGATCTACATCGCCAACGGCGCCGCGCCGACGCTGACCGGCCTTAAGAAGGACCTGCCGGTCGGCACGGCGACGAAGGTGACCTTCACGTTCGCCAAGGCGGGCTCCGTCACCCTCGACGTGCCAGTCGAGGAGCCGCTTCCGGGCGCGTCCGCCGCGCCGTCGGTGACCGCGGCCCCGACGACGGCCGCGCCGACCGCGACCTCGACGGCGGCGACGACGGGCACGCCGACGGCGGGCGTCACCGCGACGACCGGGGCCACCCCGACCGTCACGTCGACCCCCTGACCGGCGGCACGGCGGCTGGCTGAGCCGCCGGCCGGCCTGACATGTCGGACCAGACGGCTACGTTCTCCGGCATGGCGGTTGCGCGTTCCAGCGGTGGTGGGTCGACCGGCTCGTCCGGGCGGTCCAGGGCGGACGGCGGCTTCCGCTGTGCCGAGTGCGGGGCGGAGTCGATCCGGTGGGCGGGCCGATGCCCGCGCTGCCAGGCGTGGGGCACGCTGGAGGCGCAGCAGGCCGCGCCACGCAAGGCCGCCGTCGCCGGCACGGGAGCGACGGCGGCAACGATGGTGACGACGCCAGCGCGGCCGATGACGGAGGTCGACCCGTCGCCAGCCGCCCGCCGGCCGACCGGGGTCGACGAGCTCGACCGGGTGCTCGGCGGCGGCGTCGTCCCCGGCGCCGTGATCCTGCTCGCCGGCGAGCCGGGGGTCGGCAAGTCCACGCTGCTGCTGGAGGTCGCGGCCCGCGGCGCCCAGGCGGGCCACCGGGCGCTGGTCGTCACCGGCGAGGAGTCGGCCGCCCAGGTGCGGCAGCGCGCCGGGCGTACCGGCACCCTGCACGCCGACCTGTGGCTGGCCGCCGAGACGGATCTCGGGGCGCTGCTCGGCCACGTCGAGGAGGTCAAGCCGACGCTGCTGGTCGTCGACTCGGTGCAGACGATCTCCTCTGCCGGCGTCGACGGGGTCGCTGGCGGCGTCAGCCAGGTGCGCGAGGTCGCGGCGACGCTGATCCGCGCGGCCAAGGCGCTCGGGCTCGCGACGATCCTCGTCGGCCACGTGACGAAGGACGGCTCGGTCGCCGGGCCGCGGCTGTTGGAGCACCTCGTCGACGTGGTCCTGCATTTCGAGGGCGACCAGCAGACGGCGCTGCGGATGGTCCGCGCCGTCAAGAACCGGTACGGGCCGACGGACGAGGTCGGCTGTTTCGAGATGAACGAGAACGGGATCTGGGGGATCGCCGATCCCAGCGGCCTGTTCCTGTCCCGCGGGGCGACGGCGAGCGCCGTGCCCGGAGTGTGCGTGACGGTGATGGTCGAGGGCCGCCGGCCGCTGGTCGCCGAGGTGCAGGCGCTGGTCGCGCCGCAGAGCTACGGCCGGGGCGGGGCCGCCGCCGGGGCTCCCGCCCCGCCACCACCCCGCCGGGCCGTCTCCGGGCTCGACGGCTCCCGGGTCGCGATGATCACGGCGGTGCTCCAGAAGCGCTCGGGCTTCGGGATGCTCGGTGGCGCCGACATCTTCACGGCGTCGATCGGCGGCGTCCGGCTGCACGAGCCGGCCGCGGACCTGGCCGTCGCCCTCGCGATGGTGAGCTCGGCGCAGGACCGCCCCGTCCCGCCGGATCTGATCGCCCTTGGCGAGGTCGGACTCACCGGCGAGGTCAGGTCGGTCAGCGGTGTCGAACGCCGGCTCGCCGCGGCGGCCCGGCTGGGCTTTCGGCGGGCTCTCGTCCCCCGACTGTCCGGAATGATCCCCGAAGGCATGGCTGTCACCGAGGTGACCGATCTGAATACCGCGATCGCCAATATGTACGACGAATAAATGACGACGACATCGCGCCGGCAACCTGGTTCGATGAACGACAGGATCATCCTGAACAGCACCTTCATCCATATGTTTTCCGGATCTTCGGGGCGCCCGGTCCGGAGGCCAGCCGTACTCGTACCGAGCGCCTAGATACGATTACGGCCGTGCCAGGGGATCGCTGGTCGTCCGACGGGGCATAGTCGGTCGTCCCGAGGGTCTCGGTAGGGAGTAGAGGAAGCAGATGGCAGGACCACCCGGGGACGACGCCTTCCGGGCCACGCTGGCCGCGGTAGCGCCGGGCACCCCATTCCGGGATGGCCTCGAGCGCATCCTCCGCGGTCACACCGGCGCGCTGATCGTCGTCGGCCACGACAAGGTCGTGGAAGGGATCTGCACCGGCGGGTTTCAGCTCGACGTCCAGTTCTCCGCGACTCGCCTGCGCGAGCTGGCGAAGATGGACGGTGCGATCGTGCTGTCGTCCGACCTCACCCGGATCGTGCGCGCCGCCGTCCACCTCGTGCCCGACCCGACGATCCCGACCGAGGAGTCCGGCACCCGCCACCGCACCGCCGAGCGGGTCGCCCGCCAGACCGGCCTGCCGGTGATCTCGGTCAGCCAGTCGATGCGGATCATCGCCCTCTACGTCGCGGGCCGCCGGTACGTGCTCGACGACTCGGCCGCGATCCTCTCTCGCGCGAACCAGGCACTCCAGACGCTGGAGCGCTACAAGCTGCGTCTCGACGAGGTCGCAGGCACGCTGTCCGCGCTCGAGATCGAGGACCTGGTCACCGTCCGGGACGCGATCTCGGTGCTGCAGCGCCTGGAGATGGTCCGCCGGATCGCCGACGAGATCGACGGCTACGTCGTCGAGCTCGGCACCGACGGCCGGCTGCTGTCACTGCAGTTGGAGGAGCTGATGGCAGGCGTCGAGACCGAGCGCGAGCTGACCGTACGCGACTACCTGCCGGCCAGCGCCAAGGTCACCTCGCCGGTCGAGGTCCTCACCGACCTGGCCGCGATGTCACCGACCGACCTGCTCGACCTCACGGTGCTGGCCCGCGCCCTCGGCTTCGGCGCCGGCGCGGACTCCCTGGACCGCCAGATCAGCCCGCGCGGCTACCGCATGCTGGCCAAGATCCCGCGCCTGCCCCGCCTGATCGTCGACCGCCTCGTCGACCACTTCGCGACCCTGCAGAAGCTGCTGGCCGCCGGCGTCGACGATCTCCAGACCGTGGAGGGCGTCGGCGAGACCCGAGCCAGGGCCGTCCGCGAGGGCCTGTCCCGCCTCGCCGAGTCCTCCATCCTGGAGCGCTACGCGTAGTCCTGAGGCTTCCGTACGTCGCGGGCCGGCCGCGTCGGCATGTCGATCAGGGTGGCGGGGCCTGGCGCGTCTGGGACGATGGCCATGATGAGTGCGATGTCGAGCGTGCCTGGTGGTTCCGCCCTGGCGGTGGCGGTGGAGCAGCCGTTCGCGCAGCCGGTGCTGGAGTGGTTCGGGCTGGTGGCGCGGGATCTGCCGTGGCGGCGGCCCGAGGCGGGGCCGTGGGGCGTGCTGGTCAGCGAGATCATGCTGCAGCAGACGCCGGTGAACCGGGTGCTGCCGGTGTGGGAGGCCTGGCTCGCGCGGTGGCCCGATCCGGCGGCGCTGACCGCGGAGCCATCCGGTGAGGCGGTCCGGATGTGGGGGCGGCTCGGCTACCCGCGTCGGGCGCTTCGGCTGCACGCGGCGGCGACGGCGATCGTCGAGCGGCATGACGGCCTGGTTCCGGATGACCTGGACGCGTTGCTCGCCCTGCCGGGCATCGGCACGTATACGGCCCGTGCGGTGGCGGCGTTCGCCTTCCGGCAGCGGCACGCCGTCATCGACGTGAACGTCCGCAGGCTGGTCGCCCGGGCCATCGAGGGGCGCGCGGAGGGTCCGACGGCCGTCGGCCGGAAGGACCTGGCGCTGGTCGAAGATCTGCTGCCATCGGACAACGAGACCGCCGCCCAGGCGAGTGCCGCCTTCATGGAGCTCGGCGCGCTGGTGTGTGTGGCGCGGGCCCCGCGCTGCGCGGGCTGCCCGGTACGGGAGCGGTGCGCGTGGCTGCTCGCGGGCAGCCCGCCGGCCGACCGGCCGGGCCGCAAGCCGCAGGGCTACGCGGGCACCGACCGCCAGGTCCGCGGCCGGCTGCTCGCCGTACTGCGAGAGGCGGACGGCCCTGTCGACGCCACCCAACTCGACGCCGTCTGGGACGAGCCCATCCAGCGAGGCAGGGCGCTCCGCGGCCTCCTCGACGACGGCCTGGCCGTGGCCGTCGCGCCCGGTATCTTCGCTCTCCCCGGAGGGGCGGCCCGCTAGTTCTGTGCGCTAGACAGCGAGATCGTCGATCGTGAGGCCGACGTCATTGAGGATGCCTCGCAACGTACCTCGGTCCGACCGGCTGATCGTCTGGGCTGGCGATGGCGTCCGACCAGTCGTCGGCGATGCACAGCAGTGCGGCGACGGCGTCGGTCGCGGCCGGGTGCCGGCGGAGTAGGGACGCCGCCGGCCTGGAGGTCGGATCGCTCGCCTGTCCGGGCGGCGACCCGGGCGCCGGCCGCGGCGAGTCGTCCGCTGCCGGACGAACCGACCAGGGCGGAACCCAGGCGTCCAGGTGGTCCAGCCGGGCCGGAAAGGTGCGGCCGGCCTCGCGGATCAGGGTTGGGACGTGCTCGGCGGCCTGCTTGCGGAATGTCGCGATCAGGGTGGGCAGCCAGGGCAGGAGCACCCGGTCGGGCAGGCGGGCGAAGGCCTGGGAGATCACCTCGACGACGAACGGGGCGAGGCTCGGCACCGGTTCCAGGGCTTGGACGAAGCCCGCGAGGTAGCGCGGGAACTTCGGGATCACCAACGGGTTGGCGAGGAGTTCGGCGCAGCGGCCGCGCAGTTCGTCCAGGGGGAGCTGGCCGAGCCGGGTCTGCGCGGCCCAGCGCAGCGCGACCCGTTCCGGGGACTCCGGATGCGACTGGAGCACGGCCAGCTCCAGCTGGGCCCGGTCGCAGCCGAGGGCGAGCGCCAGGTTCTCCATTGTCAGCAGGAAGCCGAGCATCGACGCGACCTGGCGGACACCCACGTCGTCGGCGGCGAACGCGCTCGGCAGCAGCGTGCAGTAGTGGGCGTAGCCGCCCTTGACGAACCGTTCGCACCAGGCGGGAAGGGCCGGCTCGTTCACCCGGAAGTGGTCGAGCAGCCGGCGGATGCGGCGGAGCACCTCGGGCGCGTCGTCGACGGTCCGCTCGACGGTGAGCAGCTCGACGGCGCGGGCGCCCAGCTCGTCGGCGAGGCGGCGGCTGCCGAGGAAGAGGATCGCGTCCTCGACGGCGGCCAGCGCGCGGGGCGCCGTCGCGTCCGGCGCCCAGGCGGCCTTGCGCAGTCGCTGTTCGAGGGCCTGCTCGACGGTGACCGCCTCATAGCCCAGCTCGATGATCGACCGCTGGTGGCGGCCGATCGCGAGGTCCCAGCTTTCCTGTGGCGAGGTCTCGCCGAGCCGGCGGACGCCGAGAATCGGCCGGATCGCGCCGTCGGGCAGCAGGTAGCGCAACATCCACAGCAGCCGCGAGCACTCGGCCAGCTCGGGATGCGCCGCCAGGTCGAGCAGCGCCCGCTGAACGGTTCGTTTCTCCAGGTCGAGACCCAGCGGAGCCAGCCGGTCCAGCACGTCCCGGGCCAGCGGCGGAAGGGAGTCGTACCCGACCTGGCCGATCCGGTCGCCGCCGAGCAGGATCTCGCAGAGCCGGCGAACGTCCCGGCGGCCCGGAACGACATCCTTCTCGATGCAGGTGACGGCCGCGTCCTGAAAGTCGTAGGGCTGGCCGGGAGCGATTGCGCAGGCCCGCTAGCAGGACCGATGTCTCAACCACGGCGATCGCGTCGGCGGTGCTGGCCAGGTAGCCGTTGCGACGCGCCAGTCGCACCAGGTCGACGCTCCAGCCGAGCAGCTCGTTCTCGTCGAGCCCGATCGACGCGCGCGGCCGTTCCAGGAAGCCGGCCAGCCGTTCGCCGACGTCCTCCCCCAGCCGGCCGCCGACGTTCCGCGGCGCGCCCTCCACCGTGGGCCGCTGCCCGTCGGCGTTCCGCGGAACGCCCCGCGCCTCATCTGGCGTGGCCGTCGGGGCCGCTGGTTCGATCGGCGGTGCGGATGTCCTCCCGCCGGCAGTCGCCACCCGCGGTTCAACGTGCGGCACCACCCGCCGCACGCTGCGCCTGTCCATAACGGGCCTGTCCACGCCACTCCCGCCCACACCCACCGACCTCCGCCGCGCCGACCGTCCGCTCTGTCCTGCTGTCGCCCAGTTCTACCCAGGGCGTCCGACAGTTTCGAATGGAGTCAGCCGTCGCGGCCCCGCGGACGAGCCGGCGTTCGATCAGTACAGCCTGATGGGGGTGGTCATAGCCTCGACCGCGACCTGCCGCCGCCGCCTCATGGGGTGGGCAAGCGGTAGCGGTAGCCGACGCCGCGGACGCTCTCGATGGACCAGGGCGTCTCGGCGGTGTCGCCGAGGCGGCGGCGCAGGCGCCGCACGTGCACGGCGAGAGTGTTCGAGTCCATCTGGGCGCTGCCCCAGACCAGTTCCAGCAGGCTCTCGCGCGGCACGACCCGGCCGGCTCGTTCCAGGAGCACCCGCAGCAGCCGGAACTCCCGCGGCGGAACGGCCACGGGCGCCCCGTCGACCCGGACCTGGTGGGCGCCGATGTCCAGGGACACCGCGCCGACCCGCAGTACCTCCGGGTCTGGCTCCGCGGCGGCCCACCCCGGCCGGCTGGCGCCCCCGGGCGGGAGCGCGACACCCCCGGCGGGCGTGACCGCCGGATCCGCGGGCAGGCCGGCGAGGGCGAGCACCTCGGCGGCGAGGTAGGGCTTGGCGACGCAGGCGCTCGCGCCCGCCTCGAGGCCGTCCGCGGCCTGGGCCAGGTCGCCCGGTCCCAGGCCGAGCAGGACGGTGACCTCACCACGGCCGCGCATTGCCCGCAGCGCGCGAACCACGCCGACACCGTCCAGCACCGGGAGGTCCGCGCCGACCAGCACCACGGTCGGGGCGAGGCGGCCGGCTTCCAACAGCGCGAGCGCTCCGTCGGCGACCACCCGTACCTCGGCGCCGCGGGCCGCGAAGGCGGCGACGAGCGCGCCGTCGACCTCCGCGTCCGCGATCAGCACCACCGCCGTCGGCGCTGTCTGGGCGGCGGCGGACGGCGACACGGGAGCGCCCGCCGCGACGGGCGTCGCGGGCACGCTCAGCCGAACCGCCCGGAGATGTAGTCCTCGGTCCGCTTCTCGCTGGGGTTGCTGAAGATCTTGGTGGTCTTGTCGTACTCGATCAGCTTCCCGGGCTGGCCCGTCGCCTCCAGCGAGAAGAAGGCGGTCGAGTCGCTTACCCGGGAGGCCTGCTGCATGTTGTGCGTGACGATCACGATGGTGTAGCTGTTCTTCAGCTTCTGGATGAGGTCCTCGATCGCGAGCGTCGAGATCGGGTCCAGCGCGGAGCACGGCTCGTCCATGAGCAGCACCTCGGGCTCGACGGCGATCGCGCGGGCGATGCACAGCCGCTGCTGCTGGCCGCCGGACAGGCCGGCACCCGGCCGGCCGAGCCGGTCCTTGACCTCGTCCCAGAGGTTCGCGCCCTTCAGCGACTCCTCGACGCGCTCGTCGAGCAGCGACTTCTTGCGGACGCCGTTGAGCTTGAGCCCGGCGATGACGTTCTCGTAGATGGACATCGTCGGGAACGGGTTCGGCCGCTGGAAGACCATGCCGACGCGACGGCGCACGTTCACCGGGTCGACGCCAGGGCCGTACAGGTTCTCGCCGTCGAGCAGCACCTCGCCCTCGACCCGCGCGCCCGGGATCACCTCGTGCATCCGGTTCAGGGTGCGTAGCACGGTCGACTTGCCGCAGCCGGACGGCCCGATGAACGCGGTGACGTTCTTCGGCTCAATGGCGAGGCGCACATCCGAGACGGCCTTGAACTTGCCGTAGTAGATGTTGATGCCCTGGATATCGATTCGGGTGGCCATTGCTACCTCTGCTGCCTGAGCCGCCGGGGCTCGCTCGACACGACGCTGGAAGGAATCGGGCTGGGCATGTCCCGGCCCCGTCATACCTTGGCCCGGCGGGAGACGAGCCGGGCGATGAGGTTGAGCAGCATGATCAGAATGATCAGCGTGAGCGCGGCCGCCCAGGCGCGGTCCGTCGCCCAGGCCTGCGGCTTGGTCGCCTCAGAGAAGATGTAGATCGGAAGGGCCGACTGGTGACCGTCGAACGGGTTGGTGTTGATGTAGTCGTTGCCGAAGACCGTAAGAAGCAGCGGCGCCGTCTCGCCGGCGACCCGGGAGATTGCCAGCATGACGCCGGTCACAATTCCTGGCAACGCCGTCGGGATGACAACCTTCATGATCGTCCGCCACCGCTCGACCCCGAGCGCGAAGCTCGCCTCGCGCAGCTCGTGCGGGACCAGCTTGAGCATTTCCTCGGTCGAGCGGACGACCGTCGGGATCATCAGGATGACCAGCGCGAGCGAGCCGGCGAAACCGGTCTGGTGCTGGTGGAGCAGCAAGATCCAGAAGGCGAAGATGAACAGGCCGGCGACGATCGACGGCAGGCCGGTGAGCACGTCGACGAAGAAGCTGATCGTCCGGCTGAGCCGGTTCCGCCGGCCGTACTCGACCAGGTAGACCGAGACCAGCACCCCGAACGGGACGGAGATCAGGCTGGCGAGGGCGATCTGTTCAAGCGTGCCGATGATGGCCGCGTAGGCGCCGCCGCCGTGGTCGCGCGCGCCGATGCCCGCCATCGAGTGCTGGATGAAGCCGCCGTCCAGCCGGCCGGCGCCCTTGATGATGACCTGGACCAGGATCGCGACGAGCGGGACCAGCGCCAGCAGCAGCGCGCCGATGATGAGGGTCCGTACGAACCGGTCGACGGCGCGCCGGCGGCCCTCGACCAGGGTGGAGGCGACGGTCTGGCCGGCCGTGTACAGCAGGAGAGCGATCAGCCCGGTCTGGATCTTCCCCTGGATCGACGTGAGGAAGAAGAGCAGCAGGGCCAGGCCGACCGCGCCCACCGCCACCAGCGGCAGGGCGTACGGCGGGAGTTGGTTGCCCTTCAGATGCAGGTGGTCGTCATCCGGTGCGCCGGCCGGCGCCTCGGCGGTCAAGGCGGTCACGCGGCGCTCCCGGAGAACTCGGCCCGGCGGGCGATGACCGCGCGGGCGATCATGTTCACGACCATCGTCAGGACGAACAGGACGAGGCCGGAGGCGATCAGCGCGCCGCGACCGGTCGGACTCGCGTCACCGTAGGCGTTCGCGATGTTCGCGGCGATCGTGTTCCCGGCGGGCGTCAGGACCCGCCAGGGGATGTTGAACGAGGCGGGCAGTACGAGGGCAACGGCGATCGTCTCGCCCATCGCGCGGCCCAGGCCGAGCATAGCGCCGCTGATCACACCGGGCTTGCCGTAGGGCAGCACCGCGGTGCGGATCATTTCCCAGCGAGTGGCGCCGAGTGCCAGCGCCGCCTCCTTGTGCGAGGTCGGGACCTGCCGGAAGACCTCGCGGGAGATCGCCGCGATGATCGGAAGAATCATGACGGCGAGAACGACGCTGGCGACGAAGATCGACCGTCCGACTCCGGTCTCGCCCGCGCTGAAGATGCCGACATCGTCGGTCGCCCCGGCGACGCCGGCGAAGATGCTCACCAGGACACCGACAACGAAGCCCAGCGCCGCGAACGCCGTGCCGTTCCCACTGCGCGACAGCTTCGCGACGACGAGCCCGATGATCGAAAGTCCCAGCTCGGGCCATGGGAACCAGATCAGGTACTGGTGCATCCACAGCTCGACACCGGTCATGTGCGGCACGAGGATGACCAGGCCCCACAGGCCGTAGATGACGCTGGGAACCGCGGCGAGCAGGTCGACGACGTAGGCGATCGGGTCGGCGATCCGGCGCGGCGCGTAGTTCGTGATGAACAGTGCGATGCCGACGCCCACCGGGACCGCGAGCAGCATCGCGAGGGCGGCCGTGATGACCGTGCCGGTCAGCAGCGACAGAATGCCGAAGATCGGCGGATTGTCGTTCGGAGTCCAGACCTTCGTGGTGATGAAGTTGCCCTTGTTGGCGCGCAGCGCGTCGAGGGCCTGGTAAACGAGAAAAACGGCGATGGCCGCGATGAGAATCAGCAGCACAACGCCGCACGCCCGGGTCAGGTTCTTGAACGCCTGATCGGCGAGGCTGACCTTCGCCTTGCCGCCCTCCGGTGTGATGGGAGGTGGCTCGATGCCTTCAGTCCCCCCTGGCCCCGCGGGACCGCCCGGCTCGACGGCCGGTTCTGTCGTCATCGTCCCCTCCTAGTCAGCGGACTGGATCGACTCGTTCATGGTCGGATCTCCGGCCCAGCCTTCGTCTCCCTGGGGTCCTCCCCGCCCGGCGGCCGCTGGTCGGGGAGGAACTGAGCCCGGCCGGGTCGGCGGCCTGGTCTCACGCGGGCGGCCGAGGCCGGCCAATGTGTCCGGCCGCGGCCCGGGCAGAGCGCACCCCAGGCCGCGGCCGGACGGGCAACCGTCAACGCGGTGGCGGACCCGCGCCGGTCAGGGAGCCGCTTCGTTCGTTGTTACGGGAGCTTGGCGACGTCCGCGCGGACCTTGGTGGCCAGCGAGGAGGGCAGCGGGGCGTAGCCGAGGTCCGTAATTGAGGACTGGCCCGCTTCGGAGGCGGTGTAGGTGAGGAAGGACTTCACCAGGCCGGCCTTCGCCGGGTCCTGACCCGCGGTGCAGACGATCTCGTAGGAGATCAGGTAGATCGGGTAGGCGCCGGCGACCGGAGTCGTGTAGTCGAAGGTGACCTTCAGGTCGTCGCCGTCGGCCACCTTGGCGGTCGACAGGCCCTTGGACGCCGCGGCCGTGCTGGGCTTGACGTACTCGCCGCTCGCGTTCTTGATCTCCGCGGTCGGCAGGCCGGCGTTGTCCGCGTAGGACTCCTCGACGTAGCCGATGGCGCCCGCGGTGGATTTCACAACGGAGGTGATGCCGTCGCTGCCCTTGGCGCCCTGGCCGCCTGGGGCCTTCCAGTCGGAGCTGTGTTCGGTCGGGTAGTCAGCCGCCGCCGCGCCGTTCATGAACTTCGAGAAGTTGTCGGTGGTGCCGGAGCTGTCCGACCGGTGAATGGTCTGGATCGGGCTGCTCGGCAGCGACACGCCGCTGTTCTCGGCCTTGATCGCCGGGTCGTCCCACTTGGTGATCGCGCCAGTGAAGATCTTCGCGACCAGCGACGGCGACAGCTTGAGCGTGTCGACACCCGACAGGTTGTAGATCAGGGTGATCGGGCCGGCGACCATCGGGATGTCGATGGCCGAGCCGCCGGTGCAGACCTTGTCCGCATCGGCCTTCTGCGGGTCCTTGAGCGCCGAGTCGGAGCCGGCGAAGTCGACCTGCTTGGAGATGAACGCGGTGCGGCCCGCGCCGGAGCCGACCGACGCGTACTGGATCTTGGCACCGCCGCACTTCGCGGTGTAGTCCTTGACCCACTGGTCCATCGCGTTCTTCTGCGCGGACGAGCCGGAGCCGCTGATGCTCCCGGTGGCACAGCTGATCGTCGCGGCAGTCGACGGCGTGCTGCCGGCCGAGTCGTTGTTGTTGTCCGAGCCACAAGCCGCGACGCCGAGCAGCGCCGCGACGGCGATGCCCGCGGCGGCGGACTGACGCTTGCCTACCTTCACGAGTAGCCCTTCTCAAAGGCGCCCAAGAGGCGCCTGCCCCCGGCGATCCGTTTCGGACCACCGGGGGAACATCGAAGCGGGCCTCAATGAACCGAACATGAACAAACCCGAACACAAACCGGACACACATCGGAACACCTATCCGGCTGGGTCGATCTTCCGCGAACGGAGTCAGTTGACCTCGATGGCGGACACGAGGAGTTATCTGGCACGCCGAATTTCCCGACCGAGGCGGGCCCGACGACTGCACAGTGTCTGCGGTTGGCCACGAAGCTGGTTGCGTTCCCGGACTGCCGCCGCGCCGCCTGGCGGCACTTCGAGCAGGGGCGCCAGCTCGGCCGCGGCGCTCCAGCTCTCCGGACGTCACCAACCGGCCATCTGGCGCCGCTTCGCCAGGATCCGCGAGACACACCGCGCGCCGGCCCAACAACTACGGAGGGCAACGAAACCTCGATAGGCGCTACCCAGCGCCCCAATCGCCCCGAGATCGCCCGTCCGAGATCGAGAACCCCGGTCGATTGCTGCTCAGCAATGTCATGGTTGCTGACAGCATGCACGTTGTAGCCACGGGTTATGGGAGACGACGACGACTCCGGCTGGCATCCAGGCCGCGCCCGCTCGGACGCAGCGAGGGGGCGCGGGTGGGTGCCGGACCCGACACGGCAACCACCGCGCGCTGGCCGACCACTGTGACCGGCGCTCGCAGCCATAAGGAGAAACGGATGGACGACACCGCCACCGGCGCCGGTGACCTGGGCGACCTCACGGGCGGCACAGACCTCGCACGCGGCACAGACCTCGCACGCGGCACAGACCTCGCACGCGGCACAGAACTCGCGGGGCCCGGGCACCTCGCCGAGCTCCCGCGCTCGCTGGCCGCCGTGACGACCGCCCGCGACGGGGACCTCGTCGAGCACACGCTACGGCTCTCCCCCGGCGTGACGGCCGCCGAGGTGACGGCGGCGATGATCGTGATGCCTCCGGCCGCCGCGCTCATGGGCCACCGCGGCGGTGGGGACGTCACCCTGGTCTTCCGCGAGCCGACCCGGCCGGAGTGACCGGCCGCGGACGCGGCCGCGCAGGGCAATCGCCGTTACGGCCACGCCGGGCAATATCGTGGAGGTGTGGCAGTGCTGACGCCTCGTTCCGAGGACTTCCCCCGCTGGTACCAGGACGTGATCGCCAAGGCCGAGCTGGCCGACAACGGTCCGGTCCGGGGGTCCATGGTGATCCGGCCGTACGGCTATTCGCTCTGGGAGCGGATGCAGGCCGACGTCGACGCCCGGATCAAGGACGCGGGCGCCGTCAACGCCTACTTCCCGCTGTTCATCCCGGAGAGTTATCTGCGCCGGGAGGCCGAGCACGTCGAGGGGTTCAGCCCCGAGCTCGCCATCGTCACCCACGGCGGCGGCAAGGAGCTGGAGGAAGCGGTCGTCGTCCGGCCGACCAGTGAGACGGTCATCGGCGAGTACATGGCCAAGTGGACGCAGAGCTACCGGGATCTGCCCCTGCTGCTCAACCAGTGGGCGAATGTCGTCCGCTGGGAGCTGCGGCCGCGGCTGTTCCTGCGCACCAGCGAGTTCCTCTGGCAGGAAGGTCACACCGCGCACGTCGACCGGCCGGACGCCGCGGCCTATGCCCGCCGGATCGCGCTGGACGTCTACCAGGACTTCATGGTCTCGGTGCTCGCGCTACCGGTCTTCGTCGGCCGCAAGACCCGCAAGGAGCGGTTCGCCGGCGCGATCAACACGATGACGTGCGAAGGCATGATGGGTGACGGCAAGGCGCTGCAGATGGCCACCAGCCACGAGCTCGGCCAGAACTTCGCCCGCGCCTTCGACATCGACTACCTCGGCGCGGATGGCGCGCGGCATCTGGCCTGGACGACCTCCTGGGGCTCGTCCACGCGGATGGTCGGCGGCCTGATCATGGCGCACGGCGACGACGCCGGCCTGCGCGTCCCGCCGCGGCTGGCGCCGACGCAGGTCGTGGTGCTGCCGGTCCGCGACAGCGAGGACGTCGTGGCGGCGGCGGGGCGGATCGCCGACGCGCTCAAGGCGGCGGGGGTGCGGGTCACGCTGGACTCCCGGCCGGGGCTGTCGTTCGGCCGGCGGGTGACGGGCTGGGAGCTCAAGGGCGTGCCGGTCCGCGTCGAGGTCGGCCCGCGCGACCTGGCCGCCGGGAACGTCACGCTCGCCCGCCGCGACACCGGCGAGAAGAGCACAACCCCGCTCGGCGAGGCGGCGGGCCGCGTCCCAGCGCTGCTCGACGAGGTGCAGGCCGGCCTCTACCAGCAGGCCCTCACGCTGCGCGACTCGCGGACGGTCGACGTCACCTCGCTCGAGGAGGCCGTCGAGGCGGCGGCTACCGGGTTCGCCCGCCTGCCGTGGCGCCTGGTCGGGGAGGAGGGCGAGGCCCGGCTGGCCGCCGAGTCGCTCACCGTCCGCTGCATCCAGAACCCGGACGGCACTCTCCCGGAGGGCACCGACGACACGGACGACCTCGTCTGCCTGGTGGCCCGCGCCTACTGACGCGGCTCGGCCTCCATTGAGGGCTCTCGGCCAGCTCGACCGAGAGCCCTCAGCATCTAGAACATAGTTTCGTCCACGCGCCGCTCGGCCTTCCGCGGGGGTGACGATTCAGCGGCGCAGGGAAAGCCCAAATCAGTGGAACCGGCTTCCAGGTAGCCTGAGCGGGTGGCGAACGAGGAGACGC
>Ga0068859_100001061_pt1 | contig 28118 bp, 16 predicted proteins | sample KBSSwiS22_FD_66585 | JGI IMG/M metagenome (GOLD analysis project Ga0068859, IMG submission 66585) | Switchgrass rhizosphere microbial communities from Kellogg Biological Station, Michigan, USA - KBS Switchgrass S2-2 | ecosystem: Host-associated > Plants > Roots > Rhizosphere > Soil ...
CGTGGCGATTTCGACACGTCCCGGCGCGTTGAACGATGCGATTGCCGTCGCAGCGACCGCGGGAAACAGCAGCGCGGCGTCGTGATCACCAGGGACGAGAATCAGCCGGTTCGTGCCGTTGCGCGCGAATGCCCCGAGCGCCGCGAGCTCTGCCGAGTGTGCCGCGACCACGCGCTCGACCCGGCCGCGCGCCTCCTGCTCCGTGCAACCGAGCCGCGGGTCGCGCGCCCGGCAATCATCGATCGTCGACTGCAAGAGCTCGAACGTATCGCCGTTGAGCACCAGGTCAGTTGCGCCTCTGCCCGCTTCGTCAATCGCGCGGAGGAATGAGGCGAAATCGTCCTGCCAGCGAAAATCCTCCGTCGGCAGCCACTCACCGCTCGCGCCCTTACCCCCACCGAGGTGCAGGTCGCTTGCGATGACGACGAACCTCGACGGGGGTGTCTGCGAGTCGAGGACCGCAATCGTGGCGACGATCGCGATGACGACGAACGCGGGCAGGAGGGCCCGGGCGGTCGACATCACGTCAGTCCTGTGCGAGCGACGCTCGCAGGATCTCTTTGTCGTTGCGGACGATCACGTGCTTGTTGGCATAGGCCGGATGCGACCAATGAACCGTGCCCTGTGGTTCGCGGGCGTAGGGATGCGTCGGCTCGATGAGATGAGTGCGGCTGATCTCCTTGTAGCCCTCCGGACTCAGGCGGGCCATAACCAGATCGCCTCGCTCGGTGTTGATGAAGTAACGATCGCCATTTCGCACGAAGAACGCCGTCGCAAACGGTGTGGTGCGGCCGGGAATCAGATCGCGCGTCCGCCACACCTGCTTGCCGGTGGCCACTTCCCAGCACTGCAGCTGACCCTGGCTCATGCCGTAGATGTAATCGCCCTGGACAATCGGCGTGCTGATGATCGAATGCGGCGAAAAGCTATCGCCCCGCCACAACACGGTCGCGGCCGGCTTCTGCTCGTCCAGCTTCAACATCCGCGCGCCGTTGTAGAACGTCGTCGCCAGCAGATGTGGGCCGCTCTGCACGAGCGTCGGAACGGTGATCCCGAGGTCGACTTGAAACGGGACCTCCCAGAACACGCGCCCGGTCGACGGATCGAGAGAACTGATGGCGGTCGGATGCCAGATCATCAACTGCCGGGTGCCACCTGCCTCGACGATGATCGGCTGCGCGTAGCCTGGCTCCCAGTCCGAGGACAACGCACGCCACAGTTCCGCGCCCGTGCGCTTGTTGAATGCGATCACCTTCGCATCCGGCTCACCGCCGGCGATCGTGATGAGCCGATCGCCGTCGACGAGCGGCGCCGCAGTCGCGCCCCACGACGGAATCGTGGCGTCGAAATCATCGACGAAGTTCTTCTGCCACGCGACGCTCCCGTCTTTCACATTGAGGGCGAACAGGTGACCCATCGCACCCAGCACGTAGACCAGGTCGTCGTCTATGGTGGGCGTGGCGCGTGGCCCGAGGGCGAACGTCATCTCGAGACCCGAGTAGTTGGCGTCCCACTCCTTGGACCAGAGCATCTTCCCCGTGCGCTCGTCGAGGACAAGGACGCGCTCGACGACGCGACTTCCCGACGTCCGGCGCGCATCGGTCACGAAGACGCGACCACCGGCGACCGCCGGTCCGCTGTAACCGGCGTTGACGGGCACGCGCCATGTGACCTTCAGTCCTGTTTCGGGGAAGCGGTCGACGAGTCCGGTTTCGTTCCAGACGCCAAGCCGGCCGTTGCCGCGCCACTGCGGCCAATCCTCGGCGCGCAACGAGGATGTCGAGGCGACGAGAAGACACGCCACAATGATTTCGATGATGCGATGTCCGGGACGCCGTTGAGCTGACATGCGATCCCCCGTATATCTACAGACTTGGCAGATTCTAGCGAACTTCTAACCCGCAACCGCCAACTCCCAATTCCCAACTCCCAACTACATTTCGCGCAGCTCACTGCGATGGCCCGATTTTCACGCGCCCCACGACACACCGAGGCTCCGAGGCACCGAGGGTTCCTGTTGTACGGCACGCTGCCTCGCGAAACCGCGGAGGCGCGGAACGCGGAAACGCGGAGGCATTCATCTGATGGCAGCGATCAGCGCGCCTCCGCGTCTTCGCGCCTCCGCGGTTAGTCGATTCGTGATCTTCGTGATCTTCGTGGCCTTTGCGATCTTCTGATCTTCGTGGCCAATCGAAGTGGAATCTGCCTACCGAACTCGAATCTCAACCCGGCGATTCCACGGATCGTTCACGCCGTCGGCCGGCTGCGCCTGACTCGGCGCGTTGACTGTGATCACCCGAGCGGGCACTCCAAGGCCGGCGAGCGTATCGGCAGCCTTCCGCGCGCGAATGGACCCCATGCCCTCCCGCTCGGTCATGACCTGACCGTTGGTCAGACGCGTTGCGGCTCTGAACCCCGTCACCTCGACACGCGACTCCTTGAACTGAGCGACGTGCTTCGCGAGATCAGTCAGCGCGACCGTGACGTGCAGGCTGAAGAAGTCGTTATCGAAATCGAAGTACAGCGTCACGGCGCCAGGGCCATCGACCTTCACCCATGACGGCGCCGGGCTGCGTGGCGCCGGGATTGGCGGCGGAGCCTCGATCCCGTCTTCTGCGGGCAACATCGTCCGACAAGCGGGCGTCAGCTCTCGCAGAACGCTGACCTTGACCGGCTGGAGCGGAATGCCTCCACAAACGCGCCCCTGTCCAACAGCACCTTCCACGAGAGCGAGGTGGCCGAGTTGCGGCGGATAGAAATCATTGGCCACTCCACCCTGCTGCCCCAGGTAGTACAACTCGCCGTCGTACTCGGCCAGCCAACAGGGTTGCGTCTTCGTGTCGCGCACGATGGGACACGCCACGAAGTGGCGACGCGCTGGAGAGGATGATGACTGTTGAGCCGATGACTGGTTCGCGCTGCTCGAAAGAACAGTCAGCAGGATCAGCGTGCATGGGCCCCCGCGCACCTCACAGCACTCCGAGAAAATTGATCAGATCCTGCTTCTCCTGGCTGCTGAGCCGCATGTCGAAGCGCCGATCGTAGTAGTCGACGAGCTCGCGCAAATCCTTCGCGGAGCCGTTCGAGAAATATGGCGCGCGCGCCGCCAGCCCGCGGAACTGCCCCATCGTGATCGCGCCGATGTCGGCACAGTGGCCGGTCACCAGCGCGCGGCCCGGATCCGATGTGTAGATCTCGCGCCCCAGGAACGGATGCGGCGGCGCGTCGGAGCGGCATGTCAGCTTGAAGACCGGCAGCTCGGGCGACTCGCTCCACACCGCGGATTCGGTCCACGTCGGAAAATTCGTCGTGCCGAGATCCACCCATCCTGGCGCGAGATCCATCCCCGACGTCTGGGCGTTGTGGCAGACCGCGCACGTCCGCTTGGCCGGATTGGCCAGACCGATCGAGTTGATGTGCGCCACGTCTTTCACCCAAAACCGCCGGTTCAGGAAGATGTCGTTGCCGCGCGCCACCGACGCGCGGAAGTCGGCCTGCGGATCGGGCGTCGTGCTCGGCGTGAGCCACATGTCGAAGAAATGAAACCCCGGTGTCTTCGGGCCGTTCAGCACGTGCACCGAATGCCTCGCGACGTTGGCCGGACCGAGTGCCGCGGGACCGTTGGGCTCGACGAGGCTGCCACCGCGTGCGTCCCAGACCTGCGCCGTGTAGATCTGATTCTCGAACGCCAGGATGCCCTCGAGTTGCGCGCGCGTAAGCGGACCTTTGCCCCCCTGATGATCGCGATACGCGCCCTGAGCCTGCACCGATAGCGACGTCGCACGCGCGTCAGCCATGATGTTCATGCTCGATGGAAGACCCGTATCGGGATCCTTGTCCATCAGCACGCCGAGCTTCACATTGAACAGGCCGTCCGGACTCGTCACGTATTTCAGGTTGGCGACGATGCGAGGACGCCGGAACACCGAGACCGCCGGCGCGGGGCTGCGGAGCCCGTAGATCGGATCGCGATTCACGCCGGTCGGATCGCGCACCACCTCGATTGTGAACTCCGGCGTGACGCCGGGCGGAGGCCAGGGCATGGCGACGCGGAACAATCCGCGATTGAGAAGCAGCGAATGGGAGCTCGCCTCGCCCTGCGGCAGGCTGGGGTTATTGGAACCGTCGATGGCAGCAAAGATCGGATCGCGCCCCTGCGTCGCACGCCAGCGCTCGCGAATCGACTCGACCGACACGCTCATGGCATTCGCGGGCTGGTGACACGTGACGCACGCGCGCTGATTGGATCCGATCGGCTGGAAGAACGGATGCCCTGTCGTGTCAATCGGGCCTGAGACGTTCAAGACGCCCAACCTGCCGAGCGTGTTCTCGAACACCATCTCGCGCGGCAACGTCTGCCGACTCCCCGCGGCGATCCACGAGGTCTGCGGTCGCAGCGCCGGGTCCGTCTGCGCCTCGAGCCTCAAGACCGCGAGAAAACCCGCGGTTGCGAGCGCGAGGAGGAACGTCGGTCGATTGACGCGCATGGGCAGATTCAGTCCGCGGCGATTATGCACTCTCCGAGACGATCTCGTGTCCGGGCTCTCCGCCCTCCGCCCACCAGGCGGCGATGATCGAACAGGTGCTCAGGACCGCGAACCCCGCCACCAGCGGCAACACGGTGCCGTTGTAGCTCTGACCGATCAACGTTCCCAGCACCAATGAAATGAGCATGGACGTGGCACCGACGATGGCTGCGCCGGTGCCAGCGACGTGACCGAGGGGCTGCATCGCGAGCGCGTTGAGATTCCCGAACAACAGGCCGATCCCGAAGAACGACACCATCAGATATGTCATCAACATCCACAGAGGCGGATGCCCTGCGACAATACCCGCGAAGACTGTGAACGCGACCGACACGGCGCTGATGCCTCGGAGAGACCAGCGCGTGAGCGCACCCATGCCGTAACGCATGACGAGACTCGCGTTGACGAGCGACGCGCCGCCGATGGCGATCGCGAGTAGAGCGAAGTACAACGGGAACCGTATCCCGAGCGCATACTGCTGCTGCAGGATCTGCTGCGCCGAGATCAGATATCCGAGAAAGGCTCCGAACACGTATCCGGCGGCAAGCGTGTAGCCAATGGAGCGGCGCGTCGTCACGACGTCCCGCGCCGCCGCCGCCATCTTTCCGACGGAGAACGTAATCCGGCGATTGCCCGGCAGCGTTTCTTCCTGGCGGATCGCGAACCAGACCAACGCGACCAAACCCATCGCGAAGTAGATGCCGAAGATCGTTCTCCATCCAGAAACGGCGAGGACCGCCTGGCCGAGTGCGGGCGCCACGACCGGCACCAGGATGAAGACGGCCATGATGAGCGACATGACACGCGCCATCTCACGCCCTTCGAACCTGTCTCTCACCAGCGCCAGCGTGATCGTGCGCGGTCCCGCGACGCCGACACCCTGAAGGAACCGTCCAAGGAGCAGTTGAGGGAACGTCTTCGACGAAAGCGCGAGGAGGCATCCGACCGAGAAGAGCGCGAGCCCGACGTACGCGGCAGGCTTGCGGCCAGTCGCGTCCGACAGCGGACCGTAGAACAGTTGACCGAGACCCAAGCCGAGGAATAGCAGCGACACGACCAACTGATTGTCATTCGGCCGCTCGACGCCGAGCGTGGTACCGATCGCGGGAAGCGCCGGCAGAATCATGTCGATCGACAAGGCGACGAGCGCCGTAAGCATCGCCATCAGGCCGACGAATTCGCCCAGGCCGATCGTCGGTGAACGGGGTGAGGTCATAGAGGGAGACCAGAATATAGGTGGTAACGGCTGACTGCAAAACGACGAGCGGCGGCCTCATCGCGCGCGAGGATTGTCAATTCACAACTCCCAATATCCAACTCCCAAAAACCCGGTGCTTTGGGAGTTGGGAGTTGGAATTTGGGCGTTGATCAGTGCGCCCTGGTTGCGGAGACGTCAGTCGATGATCAGCGCGGCCCGGCGGTTGAGCGCTCGCGAGGCTTCCTGCGTGCTGTCGTACTTCAGGCGCTCCTCGCCGTAGCTCGTAATGGTCAGCCGCTTCGGATCGATACCGCGCTTCGCCAGGTAGTCCCGAACCGCGCTGGCGCGCCTCTCGCCCAACGCTTTGTTGTAATCGGCACTCCCCTCCGGGCTCGCATATCCCTCGATGTGAAGATTGATTCCTGGCGAATCGTTCAGCGTCTTGAGCGCGACGGTCAGCGTCCGGAGCGCCTCCGGCCGCAACGTGGACGAATCGAGGTCGAATTGCACGTCGGCCAGCACTCGCAACGCCGCCACTTCGATCGTGACCGTCGCGGATGCCGTTCCGCCGCGCCCGTCGTCAGCCAACACCCTGAGCGTGACCTGACCAGGCGCCGTCTGGGCACGCCATTGCGTCGTCGTTGCCCGTGGGTCCACGATCGTGCCCGATGGTGCCGACCACTGCGCACGCACGGGGTCACCATCGGGATCCTGACTGGTCGCGCGAAGCGTCACCGACTGGCCGACTTCGACGCGACACGGGTCACATTCCGCTCGTATTGTGGGTGAACGATTTGGCGGAGGAGCCGGCGCTGGCGCCGGCCGCGGAGCCTCGACCGGCTTTGGCGCCGGTGCCGGTGCAGGTTCCGGGGCGGCCTCGACGCGACGCGGTGCTGGCGGCACTGGAGGTGGCGGCTGGAAGATCTTCACGCCGCTGTGGAATCCGAGACGCAACTGGAGTCCCACGCCTGAACGTCCTTCGATGCCAAAGCGATAGTTCATTCCAACGCCGATCAACATCCCGTTGGGATGTTGCCAGGTCGCACCGGCGGCGAAATTCACGCGCGAGTCCAGCTCCGTGAGGATGGGCGAGACCGAACCGTCGACGCCAATCAACGCGCCTGGCGTGACCACGACGGCGTCGTCGGCTGGGATTTCACCATGTAGCTCCGTCGTGAATCGAAGATTCGCGCGCGAGGCGAACGCCGCGCCGAAACCCCAGCGCAGACCATCAGAGAGGCTCACACCGTCGGGGTCTCCGCGCATCGCGTAGCCGCCGAAGCCAGCCACTTCGACGCTGCGGCTGATTTCCTTGCTCATCACGAAATCAGCGAAGTAATCGAACTGCCCGGTTCCGATGTTGTCTTCACCCGCCGTCGGCAGCTTCACCGTCCCGCGCAACGCCATCGCCAACGGCTGACGACGGCTCTCTGAGAGCAGGTTGACCTTGGTTCCGACGTAAACGTCCCCGAAGTTCTGGCCCGTCCACTCCTGGCGGATCATCGGGTACTCGTTGACCACGCCGCTCGTGCCGGTGGCCGCGGGCGCGAAGAGCGGACGCGTGTCGCGATCGACCGAGGTCACCGCGCGAACCGCGGCAAAGATCTCGGTGCGATTCCCGACGCCGATCGCGAGCGTTCCCGGGTAGTACGCAACGTCAGTGGATCCCTGTTTGAAGTCCATTTCGGTACGATACGCGCCGAACGCCCATCCACCGGGCTTGAGGACCTCCGCGGTCGGGACGAACCACAGACCGGTATCGCCCCAAAAAGATGTGACGGCCGGACGGTCCTCTGGCGGCTTCGACGAATCCTGCGCCCACGCCGGCGCGCTCACGAGCGAGCACGCCAGGATCGACGACAGCAATCGAGTAACGTTCATGAATGACCTTCGGGGGGGAAGATGCTGCGCGCGTGTGCACGAACGGAGCCATCGCGCCGAGGCTAGAAATCGCGCGTCCTTCGACAATCAGTCACGATAGATGGTGGGTGTCTCGGCCTGCGGTGAGTCAGCGGCTCACGCCGCTGAGAGCCAGAGCCTGTGAGAGGATCGACCGCGTAACCCCTGCACCGGTGACATGAGGGAACTCGAAGGCATCATTGGCCTGCTCGTCGCAGCCGTTCTGTTGGCAGCCGCGGCACGTCGCGTCGGAGCACCCTATCCGGTATTCCTGGCAGTCGGCGGAGCGCTCCTCGCTTTTCTCCCGGGCTCGCCCTCGCTGACGGTCCCGCCCGAGCTTGCGCTCGCCATCTTCGTCGCGCCCGTACTGCTCGATGCGGCATACGACGCATCACCCCGCGATCTCAAGGACAATTGGGCGCCCGTCACGGGCCTCGTCGTGTTTGCCGTCGGCCTCACGACTGCGGCGGTTGCCTTCGTCGTGCACAGCCTGATCCCCGCGATAGAGTGGGCACCAGCGATCGCGCTCGGCGCCATCGTCGCGCCGCCGGACGCCGCCGCTGCCACCGCAGTCCTCCGTCCATTGCGACCTCCCCAACGCCTCCTGACCATCCTCGAAGGAGAAAGCCTCCTCAACGATGCGAGCGCGCTCCTGATCTACCGGCTGGCGGTGATGGCCGTCGCTGCCAACGGCTTCTCGATTGCTGCGGTCGCGCCTACCTTCCTGTTCGCCGTAGCGGGCAGCGTCGTCGTCGGGCCCGCGCTTGCGTGGGTTTCCCAGAAGTCTTTTGATCGGGTGCAGCACGTACCGACCGCGATCATTCTTCAGTTCGTGACGACATTTGGCGTCTGGATCTTCGCTGACCTCGTCGGTCTTTCCGGTGTCTTGACGATGGTCTGTTACGCGATCACGGTGGCGCGCACTGCACCCGAGCGCACGCCTGCGCGGATTCGTATTCCCTCGTATGCGGTGTGGGAGACGGTCGTCTTCGTGCTGAACATCCTGGCCTTCATCTTCATCGGCCTGCAGATCCGCCCGATTCTCGGCAGCCTCGAGCCTGCGGTGCGTGGCCGCTACCTGATGGTCGCCGGCGCCGTCGTCGTCACCGTCATTGTGGTGCGCGTCGTCTGGCACATGTCGTTCAACGCCGTCGTCCGATGGCGGGATCGCCGGCACGGCTTTCGTCCGCCACGCCCGATGCTGCGGCCGACGGTCGGCAGCGGCCTCGTGATCTCGTGGGCGGGCATGCGAGGCATCGTGTCGCTCGCCGCAGCGCTCGCGTTGCCGAACGCGTTTCCGTTCCGCGACTTGATCCTGCTCACGGCGTTCTCCGTCGTGCTCGGCACGCTGGTGATCCAGGGGCTGACGCTCAAGCCGCTGCTACGGGCGCTCGATCTGCAGGACGATGACCCGGTTGGCCGCGAGCTCATTGCGGCCCGTGAATGCGCCTTGCGTGCCGGACTCGAGAGCTTCGCGCATGACCGATCGCCGGTTGCCGAGGCGGTGCGGCAGGAGTTCATCGCGCATCTGGGATCGGATTCGGACGATTCCGATGAGGGCGAAACCCCACATGCCGATCACAGCGGCATTCATCGCAGCGCCATCCAGGCCGCGCGCCAGGCCGTTCTGCAGCTGCGCAACAACGACGAGATCGGCGACGACGCCTTCCATCAGATGGAAGAGGAATTGGACTGGCTCGAGATGGCTGGCGGCCGCGAGGTCGGGTGAGGCAGGGCGCAATGGCAGAGCTTCGCGTCAGCGCGTCGCTTCGCCTTGATCTTAAGTGAGCGCGTAAGCCACGATGGGATTTATGGATGAGCGTTCGAGGGCTGACGCTCCTGCGTGGCGTGAACAATTGCTGCTCACGGTGACGCACTGGTCAGCCCTCTTCGGCGGCGTCATCGCAGTTGGCGTGATCATTCGCGCCGTCTTCTTCAACTTCGCCGACGCCGGCGATCCGTCGTTCATCGCGATGTTCCTCGGCTACGGCGCCATCGTCGCGACGCGGCTGCTGCCAGGACTTTCCTACCGCGTGCGGGCACTCACGATGTCGGCAGCAGGCTTCGTCGCCGCCGGGGGAGCCATCGACGTGCGGGGATTAGCTGCCGCGCCGGTTCTCCTCCTCGGATTCAGCGTCCTGATGGCTGCCCTCTTCGTGGGGCGTGCGGGCATGATCGGCAGCCTGGTGCTCGCCGGAGCAATCGTCGCGATCTTCGGTGAGCCGGAACCCGTGGCCAATTTCAACGCCTGGTCGAGCGCGATCGACGTCGTATGCGTGGCCGGTGTGATGACGATCCTCGTCGACTTCGTCGTGCGGCAACTCGAGGGTTCGCTCGAACACAGCTCGCAATCGCTGCAACGACTGCAGGCCGAACAAGCGCTCCGAGAACGAGCGCAGGACGAGCTGACGCGTGCCCAGGCGGCGCTTCTGCACACACAGAAGCTCGATGCGGTCGGCAAGCTCGCCGGCGGTGTCGCCCACGATTTCAACAACACGCTGCAAGTGGTCCTCGGCTGGACTGAACTCCTTCGCAGCGAGACCCACCCGCAGCAGATACACGATGGCATCGAACAGATCCATGCGGCGGCCGAACGCAGCCGCGGGCTGACCCGTCAGCTGCTGGCATTCAGCCGGCCGGATATGCAGACACCGACGCGCGTGGAGCTGCATCACTTTCTGCCGTCGCTGGTCAAGTCGTACCGGCGGCTCCTGCCGGACGACATCTCCATCGTCGCGCACACGGTTCCCGGCCTCCCCATCTTCATGGACGAAGGACACCTCAGTCAGGTCCTTCTCAACATCGTGCTGAACGCGCGCGATGCAATGCCTACGGGGGGCACCGTCGCGGTGATCGCCAGGTTCACCCCGCACGAAGAGTTGCCGCCGGCCGCGTCCGGATTCCACAAAGGGGCTGTCGAGATCGAAGTGACCGACACCGGGGCGGGCATGGACGAAGAGACGCGCGGCCGCGTGTTCGAACCGTTCTTCACGACCAAGGGGAAGCGCGGAACCGGTCTCGGACTGTCGACCGCGTACGGCGTCGTGCAGCAAGCCCGCGGCGCGATCGATATCCAGAGCGAGCCAGGGAAAGGCACGTCCGTGAAGCTGTTCTTTCCGATGGCGAATCCGGCGGACGATGGCGCTTCGGCGGGAGCGCGGGCGTCACGATCATCGGTGAGACAAGCGGTGCTGTTGGCCGAAGACGATCGTGACGTTCGCACGACGCTGGCCCGAGCTCTCAGGGAGGCCGGTCATCGCGTGGTCGAAGTCGGCGATGTCGAAGCGGGACGAGTGGTGGTCAGGGAACGCGGGGCGGAATTCGCGGTCCTGGTCACCGACGGCATCATGCCCGGCGGGAGCACACGCCGATTGATCGACGACTACCTCATGGCGCGGCCTGATGGACGCGTCGTCGTCTGTTCCGGTTATATCGACGACGAACTGTCGATGCGGGACCTGGGCGCGCCAGCGTTCGAGTTCGTCCCGAAGCCCTTCTCGCCCTCAGAGCTCGTCGCGAAGCTCGACTCAGTGGTCGCGCCCTCGCGGTGACGTACGCCCCCTGATAACCGTAGGCCGGGTCCTGCTCTTTGGACCCGGCATCACCGAGGCGGGTCTAAAAAGCAAGACCCGCCCTACGGTGATCTCAGAACGAGAATCCTGGGATCGGGATATACGTCGTCGATACGCCAGTCATGCGATAGAAGGACAGATCGGCGGCTTCAATCGGCGTCGGGAAATCGCTCTTCAGCTGCGCATTGAGCGTGGCTGCCGTGAAGGCTTCGGCCATGCTGCGGCGCCAGTGACTCGGGATCAACGGACGCAGGAAGCTGGGCGCCGCGTCTCGCAGGTCGGGCAGCGCATTCACGAACGCATAGTTCTGACGGAAGATCGTCGTCGCCGCGTCGACGTCACGCGCGCCAAGCGGCACGTTGCGCGCGTTGTAGGGAGCGAGGATCGCGCCGACGTCCGGTTCCACACCGATGGTCTCCGGGTCGTAACGTTGGAAAAAACTCGACGGCAGCTCGTGCGGCACGGGCACGGTCTGGCCCGTTGTCTCTCCGGTGTCGCCGCCGGTCGTTGGCTGAGGTCCGCCTGAGGGCTCGCCCTCGGTGATCGACGAGGAGACCCACCAGCGAACGTAGTTCTGCAGCATCATCGCTTCGATCTCGGGATCGAGGTGAAGCTGGAACTCCGGCTGACTCGTGAATGGCCGGAACGGCCGTCCGCCCAGTCCGGTCTGTCCGGCTTCCTGCCGCTGCATCATGCCGGCGGTCTGCATCGACACGTTGGCCGGCTGGCCGGCGACGACGGCTGCCGCGGCTGATGTCGCTTCGCCCTCCGCGCGCGCGTGCGTCGACATGTTGAACGGGCCGCGACCGTTGCGCTGTTGCAACGTATGCGCGACTTCGTGCGCAATGCGCTCGAAACCGATTCGCGTATGCGGCGCGTACATCTCGCGTCCAAACACGATGTCCGAACCGAGGGCGAATGCGTTGGCGTTTGCGTGACGCGCGGCCTCGCTTGCAACGGCGCCTGTGTGCACGCGAATGCGGCTCAAGTCGGTATGGAAGCTCGCCTCGAGCATGCGACGTGTGCCCGCGTCGAGCGGCTGGCCGTGGCCGAGCGACTGACTGGAGGTGCAGCGCGGGCAACTACCAGCGCATGGGCAATTCGTCGGGCGACCTGACGTCTCGGCGGAGCGGATGCGGCCCCGCGCAGTTGCAGTGGTTTTCAGCGTGACCGTCGACGGGAGGCGCCGTGTGAAAAGCCCGGCGAACATGAGAATTTCCTCTAACGCGACAACGCAACACACTCACGTACACGTCAGGGCGTCGCCGAGGGAAAACTGCTCGCGCCCAATGAGCTCGGCGTAAGTTTGCCGAGGATCTGAATGTAATTGTAGATCCCCACGTCGGGCAGATCGCGGAAGTAGCGCGTGAAGTTCGATCCGTCCGCCGCCAGATCCTCGAGGTGCTGGCCGCTGTCTGTGATTTCGGGCTCATACAAGCGCAGTTGCCCCGTGGCGCCATCTTTCAGTACGAGCAACTGATGGCCTGTCTTCAGATCGCGGAATGTGTCGATCGCGGTAGCTGCCGGCCTCGTGCTGGAGTCGATATGCCGCAGCCTCCGGCGTACGCCGTTGACCTCCACGACACGCGACTCGCCGACTGGCACGTCGATGCCCTGCTCGGATAACTGATCGAACGCGGTGTTGAAGACGATCTGCCACGTGTTGACCAGCAGTTGCTCTCCCGGTTGCAGCTGCCCCGCCGCGGCGATCACGTCCGCTGGAGTATTGCACCAGACGTCCATGCGGGTGAGATTGCGCCCGAACTCCAGCCCCGGCGCCATCCGATCGAGGATCTCCGGCTCAGGTGTCCCCGACACATCGTTGTAGAACATATCGTGCAGCGCTTCCTGCGCCCAGATCAGATCTCCGAAGGTCGCGTGCTGCATCTCGATGCGTCCGATCACGTGCTCGAGGACGTCGATGGCCGTCTGCTGCCGCGGTGTCCGCGACCGCGACATCATGCCCTCGAGAATCATCGCGCGCAGGAATCCGGTGACACCGCTCGGTCCATCGGCGATACGGCTGGCCAACGCAACCGCCTGCACGCAGCGGATTGCATCGCTGTCGGTGCCCGGCATGGTGTCGTACTGCCCGAGCAACCGCATGATGGCCTGAGCGTCCCAGGTGCCGCCGCTTTGGAAAGGAAGCGGCGTCGCATGTGCCGGCGAGTTGCGCGCGATCGTGGCGGCATCGCGCGATACCGACATGTCCGCAGGGTCAACGCCTTCACCGGTCAGGCGATCGAGATCGCTCACGGCCCGATCGACTGGCTGCAGGGTGCTGGTCACTGTGAGCGGGTCCATGTTCACGACATCGTCGGGCTGACGTTGAACCATCGGCGCGCTGGTTCCGGACTGTTGCGCGACATGCACCATCTCGTGCGCGATGAGATGACGTCCGCGCTCGGTATCCGGCCGGAATTCGCCCGCACGAAATGCAATGTCGGACCCGAAGGTAAACGCGCGTGCCCCAAGCGAGGTCGCCAGCTGGTGCGCCGCTGGCCCGGTGTGAATACGGGGCTGCACGCCCACGCCGAGACGGGCTGGCACCGCTCTCCCGATCGCGGCCGGCACTCGCCACCGATCGGCACCGTCCGACGCATCGAGGACGGGACGAGCATCGTCGAGAAGCTGCGCCGCAACGCGATCGGCTTCGTGCTCGAATGCATCGCCGGGAGCGTTCACGGGCACGCGATTGCGCAAACACCGCGGACATCCGCCGCCGCATGCGCATCGTCCAGAAGATCGAGTTGCAACCGGAAGAGGCGGCGCCAGGCTCCGGGTGCGTGACGACTGGGCTGCTCGTCCGACGTGCGGGTTCGCGCGATCAGGCTGTTTGACCTCTCTCATGACTTCTTCTTCGACGGTCTGCTCGAGCGCTTCGGCGGCTCCTTCTTCGGCGGCTCCTGCTTCGGCGGTTCCTGCTTCGGCGGTTCCTGCTTCGAAGGCTCTTGCTTGGGAGGCTCCTGCTTTGGCGGCTCCGTCGATGGCGGTTCTTCTATCGGAGGCGCCGTCCCTGGTGTCTCATTGCGCGATCGAGCTTCCTTTCGAACAATCTCGATGTCGAAGCCTGTGATCTGCACCAGCCGTTCACCTGGTGTCCTCACCAGCGTCTCGAGATCGGGAATACCGGCCCGCCGCAATTGCGACGCCATCACCGGCCCGATCCCTTTCACGTTCTCGAGCGGCGTCGACTGCCCGACGCGATCCGAGAGCGACCGGTTGAAGATCACCGTGCCCCTGGTGAACGCGTCGGAAGGCGCATCGGCACGCGTGACGACAACCGTGGCACGTGACTTGGTGTTGGCCGCAACCGTCACGGGTTCTGTATCGCGGTGCACTACGTTGCCCTTGGAGTCGGTCACGCGAATGAACACCTTCGGCTCCTGCCCAAGCGCCTCGACCTGCGCTGCGTTGAGCGTGAGATCGAAATAGCCGGCCTCGTTGGTCTGCGACGAGACGCCGACCGGCGTACCGTCGGCGCGCACGAGCTCGACCTTCAGCGCTTCCTTGCCCCGTAATGCAGGGTCCGTCACGCGGCCATCGACGGAGGCACCGCTCACGGGTACCGCGGTCTCCTTGATCTGCGACACCTCGGACGCGACCTCGAGCTGCTGCAGCGCGGCGCCGCTTCGCTGCACCTGGACGCGAACGCTTTGCACGCGCGGATTATCGGCACCGAGCGTCTGCTCGAGCCTCGTCGCCTCGCCCGCGTAAACGGTTCGATACTCATAGGCCGTTGTCGCGATGGAACGCGTCGCATCATTGACCGACAGGCGCGCCATGTTCGTGTACTGCTGCGCGTTGAACGTGGTCCCCTGTTGGCTGAACAACGCCACCATCAACGCCTGCGTCAACACGGCGTTTGCATTGCCCTGCTCACCCAGCAGGGCGCGGCACACGGCGAAGTTCACTTCCATGTTTCCGAGATACACCACTGGCGGACCATGGGGCGCCGGCGCCGGCGGCCGGGGAGCGTTCGATGTCGCATAGATGCAATGATCGCCCTGATTCGTTGCTGTCGTGTTCATTGCCGTGAGCCGCGCGGCCGCGGTCATGCCGAACGAGTAGCTGATCAGTGAGAAGAAACACTGGTCCGTGTCTTCGCGGAAGCGGTTGTCAGTCACTCGCTGCGACAGCGCGACCGATATGGCGTTCGACAGCAACAGATCGCGGCGGAAGACACTGCTCTGGTTGCCATCGCAGCCGACGTCATCGAGCGTGACCAGCATGATGGCCGTCAGCGATCGGTGGTCGGTTCCAAGCCGCACCTGGTTGTCGTTGAAGAGCACTTCACCACCGGGGAGCAGCAACTCCGCGGCGCGCGCCGCCGACACACCACCCGCGCCACCCAGCGACGACCCACCCGTCACGACACGCTGCTGCCGGTGCAATCCACCAACGTTCAGAATCAGCACTCCACCGACGACGGTATCGAGCACATTGAAGCGCCCGGTGCGTTCGCTATTCAGATGATTGTCCTGACAGGTCACCGGACCGAATGCTTGAACCGTAATCGCACGGCCGGCGGGCTGATCGACGCGATTCCCCACGATGCGCACGGCCGGTTTCTGCATCGCATCGTTTTGACCGCCAACCAGGAGCGCGCTGGCGAAGCGGATGTAGATCCCGCCACGCAGACCTTCGACCTTCGCCGTCTCGTAGTTCTCGGGAACGGCGCCGTTGCCGGTGACATAGTTGCCGGAAAGTTCGATGTTCTCTCCGTAGCCGACAAAGATCCCCGTGATCGATTCCACTGCCGAGATGCCGTTATCGTGAACGTGGTTGCCCGTAAGGCGACCGTTCTCGACCAGCCCGAGCGAGATGCCACCCTGCCCGACCTCCCTGGCGGCAGTGCGCAGCGCCGGTGTGAACACTACGCGGAGGTTGTGATGGATCCGGTTTTCGGCAATCGTCAGATCGCGAACGATATTCGTTGTGCTGAGGAGCGCGCGGGGCGCGAATGCCGTCGCAATCACTGAGGCGATCGCCGCCGGATCGATCACATCTGGCGCCGTGGCACCGGCAGGCGCCGCGGCGAACGGTGCGAACCCGATACCGGAAAGCGCCATACGCAGGATCTCGTTCTCGCGGATGTCGATCTGATAGAGAAACGCGCGCTCTTCCGGAATCGTGACGGCCACAGCTCGAACTACGATGAGGTGCAGTCGGCCGGCAGCGAGATCGACGGCCTGCACCTGGACGATCTGAAAGCCGGGCTCGACCGACAAGTTGTACGTGCCAGCGCCCACTTTGATGCCGACCGCAGCCTGCGGCCCGCTGCTCGTACCCTGGCCCATGACGACCCCGCCCTGGGAGAGCGACACGTCGACGCCTTGCACCGGCTGATTCAACTCGTTGCGCACAATGCCGTCGAACTGCGGGACGCTGAGCGTCACACTCGGGATGTTCACCGGGTCAGGCGAGGTGCCGGTGGCTGTCTCGCCGGGCAGCAAACCACCGAGCGTGATCCCGTGGCCGGCCCCGCCGTCGACGACGTTCTCGAGCACGCGCACGTTGTCGCAGCCGCCCAGCAGATGGATGCCGCCCCAGGCCAGGTACGGCTGCTTTGGAGGCGCGAGGATCGCCGTCGCCCAGACGTAGTAGATGAACTGAATCGTGAAGGTCAGGTTCCCGTAGACATCGGTCGGTGCCGCGCACGGATCCGACGGCGGTGTCGGAGTACTCCCACCGTCGTCATCACCCGGCGGCGTCAACTCGAATGGCCAGACGCCCAGCGTGTTGCGCTCGATCAGTGCCCGATGTGCGCGAACCTGAATCGCCGCCTTGCCAGCGGTCGTGTCAAGCATCCAGATGTGGTTGCGGGCGACGACGACGTCCTCTGCGCGTCGAATGCGAACCGCATAGCTCTGAGCCAGCATGCGGCAGTCAACCACGCTGACATCCTTGAGATCGCTGAAGACTGTTCCAGTGGCGACGACAATGGGCCCGAACGCACTGGCCAGATCGAGTTCGGCGATCTCGATGCCCTGACAATCGTTGATCGTGAAGATGGGTGCCGACGGCGACGTCACGCGCGGCAGCACGAGCGTGCGCCGTTGGCAGCCATGAATGCGAACGTTGTGTCGACCGGTCAACGTCAGGTTCGCGAAGTGAAGACCTGGCAGCAGGCACAGCTCGCCACCGGCGGCTGGCAGATGTACCGCTGCCTCTTCGAGCGAGTTGAAGTCGCCGAAACTGTGCGTGCCATCACCAATCAGGAAGGTGCAGCACACCTTCTGATTCGTCAGCGGCCTGAAGCGCTTGCGACAGTCCTCGATGCTGCCGCCTTCTGTGGTGTCCTGCGCGGCCGTCCAGTTGATCTCCGCGAGTGGAACGCGATGGAGTTGGACTCCCTGCGGCGGCGCTTCATCGAGGAGTTGCTCCGGATTCGCGATCTCGCCGGCGCGCACCGGGAACGTCCAGAAGTCGCCGGGCCGATAGCTCGCGCTCGCCGGCGGATCGAGCACGAGGTGGATGCCATCGATGAGCGGCTGCGGGCTGCTCGTGTTCGTAAAGCTGGAGACGAGCTCGATGCCATTCCACAACCGGATGAATACCGGCGCGGATGGGAAGGAAAGCGTGCCGAAGACCGGCGGATTCGTGAGCTCCAGATCCTGGAGGTTGTTCAGCGTGGCGATCGCCCCGTAAGTCACCTCCCAGTGACCGAGCGAGCTGTTGAAAGCCATCGCTTCCAGATAGAAGCTCGGGATCCCACTGCTCAGGATCGCGGCGCGATTGCCTTCGATGATCACGCGATTGGGCGTACCGGCCTGGAACCTGCCCGTAGCGACGAGGCCGCCGTTGAATCGCGACCACTTGAAACGCGGCGCCGGCGTGTTGGTCGCCGCGATCTCCACGCGAAACAGGTTGTGCTCGAACCCGGTGTAGCCACCGCCTTCCACCGTGGGGCATTCCCCACCCACTGCGATGGGCGGATCGAGCGAGACGCTCAAACGTCCCTTGCCCGCCGCCGTGTCCTGAATCCGATCGAGGATCGAGTGGCAGTCCTCGTTGGGCCCGAGTCTCAGGAGGCGGAATGCATAGCGTGTCGTGACGCGCTCTGTCGTGTCCGGTCCGCCGAGCGCCGGTTCCAGCAGCCGCAGCGGCACCTGGAAGGCGCTCAACTCCTCGAGCGCGACCTCGAGCACCACGACATCACGGATGCCATTGCCGATCGCCGGCAACGACGAGGCATTCAGCGGCGGCCCGAAATATGTGGCAACGCGATCGATTGTCGCCAACGGATTCGCCGGATCCGCCGGCAGGTACAGCAGGATGCCATCGGCCCACGCGCGTCCCGGTCGCACGTGCACGTGCACGGCACCACCGACAACTTCAGCGGAGTCGACGAAGAAGCCGTTCGGTTCATCGGCGGGCACTGCCAGCACGCGCTTGCCGATCACGTCCTGCGCCGCCTGGGTACGCCAGTGCAGCGCGATCCGCTCGGCATCGGTCAGATCGCGATCGAGCGTGACGCGTCCCTGCTGATAGAGGACACCCTGATCGTTGTCGTGCGGGTCGTAGCGCCAGACGGAGAAGTCGCCTTTCATGAAGACTCCAGCGGTCAGGTGACCGCGATCGGTAGCGGGCGCAGGCCCACCGGCATGAACTCCCTCAGCCGGATGCCGAGGTTGATCCACTTGTGCGCTTCCAGCAGGAATCCGAAAGCGCCCATCGCGTCGTCGCCCGGCCCACGAGACAAGACGCGGAAATCGCAGCTGCGAGACAGCTGGCCGTAGCCGGGATCTCCGAACCAGGTCGACGTGAATGCCAGCACCGCTTGCGTGGCGAACACGCACGCGAAGTGCGGCGGCAGTCGATCGCCGTCGCCTGAGAAGTAGGAGAACTTGATGCAGCCGCGTTGATGGTTCCAGACTTCGAGCCGATGGACGAAGAGTCCGCCAGAGCCAATGATTTCCGTCGCGCGAACGCGGCCGAAGAAATGCGCACCGCGCACGTCGAGTGGCGCGGCATACGCGCCAGCCGGATCGGTTGCTGACGTCACAGCAAACGCGTCTGGCGGATCTCCCACGTCTCGACCGGCGTCGATGATCGACGACTCCAGGATCAGCCGATACCGATCGTCGACGAGCAAGGCGCCCGCAATGGTGCGCTGAATGATGATGTCCGGCGTCGGCTCGAATGCATCGAGGTCATCGTCACTCGCGAAGCCGAAGCCGTTGCGCAGGTCGAGGGCCGGCGACAACGGCGCCCGGCTGCCGTTCCTCAAGCGATAGCCGCCGGGGTCGAGCGTGCAGCCATCGAGCTCGAGACGAGCGATCGCCGCACGCGCGATCAGAGGCGCGCTGGCGCCCATCGTCGTCGCCCGCGTCAGGAAGACGCCCTCGAAGCGAACCACGAGATTCGCGACGCTTGGATCCCCCGGGATGACCGGCCGGAACCGCAGCGGCGCGGTCAGCTCGATAATCGGGCGCTGATCGCCTGACGCACGGATCACCAGCGATCGGTTGAGACGCAGCGTGCTGGCGCCCGCTTCGACAATCGAGCCCGGGATCACCGTCGGATCGAGCCGATGCACGAGGCTGTCTTCGATCTCGATGACGATGGGGCTGGTTGCGTTGTGCAGGTTGCTGAAGGCGTCCTGAAGAGTGGACCCTGCGAGCGTGCTGACGTGCCGCTCCGCCACGACTTCGCCGCCGAACTCTGTGGGTGTGTTGGGACGCGAGATGGGATGCGCACCCACCGGACCTACCGCACCGTAGCTGTAACCGACGAAGATCTCTGGGCGGAACACGCCGGGGCTGATCTCGGTGATGAGCTCGTCTCGCTCCGCGGCGACCGCAACACCGATCAGCAGACGGCCGATGTCCGGGTCGATGACGATCTCATGCGCCTGCAGTGGCCGACGCAATCCGGCTTCCCAGGCGCAGAGGTTGTCGCCGCGGAACGTCCACGCGATGTCGTCGAGCTCGACGACGTCGGGGAAATACAACTGCAGGCCATCGTCGCCAAGGTCGAAACCGGTCGGCGTCGAGCCGGAATTGTCGAACGCATCGATGCGCACGTAGGCCGACGGATTACCGGCTTCTGAACCGCTGGTCAGGCGCGCGTCGAGCATGGGGCCAGGCACGGCATCGGGCGCCGTCAGCGTTTCCACTTCTCCAGTCGCGCCTGGCGGAGGGCGGCGATACGTGTTGAACAGTCGTACCGGCCGATCGAGCGGATCCAGATCGAATCGCAAGGCGAATCGGGCGTTGTGGGTGCCCGATGGCGGCGGTCCGAGATTCGTGAATCCCTTCGCGAGCGGCACCGTCAGCCCGAGGCGATACGCCTCGAGCCGCCAGAGAAAGATGGCCAGGTTCGGCAAGTTGACATGCACGGCGGCGTCATCGGCACGTTTCACGTCGGGAATGTACGAGAACGGATCGAACGGCGTGCCGAGGAGCGAGCACATCGCCGGATCGCGGACCGGCACGGTGCCGCCGCGCGGCACCGAGAAGCGCGTCAGCGAAGGCAGCCCGTACGGCGGCAGGCCCCCGGCATCCGGCCGCTGGTGGTTCAGGTGCTGCGACCACTCGAGTCGTTGAAAGAGCTCGACGCATCGGCATGGCCAGCCCGTGAGGTTCGCCGCGAGGCGCTCCATCGCGCTGAGCGTGCCCTTTCGACGACGGAGGGCGATCGTGTCGGCGACGTCGGCGCGCAGCGTGCGCGGATCCCCTTTGAGGTGCGTCGTGCCAAGGAGATCGGCGATGTAGGGAACGACCCAGTCGTCGCACGTGTCGATGAAGAAATCCTGGTAGAGCGCCTCGATGTTCTCGTGAACGGCGCCGAAGGCCTGCTCCACCGCTGCCAGGAATGCGCGCAACTGATCCGGAGGTGTCTGCTCCGCGTCACGGATGCGGTAGATCTCCGGGAGACGAGCGTAGAGAGGAACGCGTGTTGAACTCATGCGCACTCTCCCGCGGGCGGAGGCGGCGCGGTGGTCAGCGTCGCGTGCCGTGGATGCAGTTGCAGGAACTGGTTGGGCGCGGGAGTCAACTGCGTCGAGAGTGTGCGCGGTGACGCGGGCAGCGGAATCGCCTCGGGATCGAGGAGCGAGGCACCGAACATCCCGAGGGCCGATGCCTTGCACCAGAGGATGCCGCGAACGTTCTGCACGGCACTTTCGATGCGTTGCGCGTACTCGCGTTCGCCAAGCCGGCGATGGTGAAGACCGAAGAGGCCAGTTCGCGCAGCGGCACTGTCGCCAACCAGTCCAAGGACGGCCCGGACGGACGCATCGACCTCGGTCGCGACCAGGCTCGAGTCAAAGGCGTAGAGCAGATCCAGGAAGCAGTACCGCAGCTTGGCCTGCTCGATCGCAATCGGGAAGCGATCCGCGCCGCGACAACGGCCGTAGCTCTGAATCGTGTCGCGAATAGTCGAGAACTCGCTTTCACGCCCGGCTTCGAGCAGCACGCGCAAGAGCAGTGTCGCGACGCCGTTCTGCAGGCCCCACGCCGCCGTGGCGCTGGTGACGCCGGGAATCGTCAACACTTCGGTCTCGAAATCACGGAGACTGACCATCCGGCCAAGGCTCTGCAGGCGGCCGGGCGCGGCTTCGGCAGCCTTGTCGCCGCTCTCCGCCTCGGCGCCGCCGCTCACGATGCCTGGCAACTGCACCTTGTCGATACCTTCGATCCGCCGACCCGAGCTCGGCGTCGTGCCCGCCTTGACCGGGCCGAACGCGCCGATACCGGTTCGATAGCGCGCAACGACGTTCTTGATGCCCGATGGCAATCGCGCACCCGTCTCACCGTCGCCGAACTGCACGTAACTGGTCCCCTCGGCGTCCTCGCGAACGATGTAAATCTCCGCGTCGGCCTCGCGTCCGAAGAACGATTCGACGCGCTGCCACTTGCGCCCGTTGACGAAGATCTCGAGCTCGGGCACCTGCGGAGGCGTGGCGCCAGATGACACGTGGTAGGTGAGCGGCGCTTTCTGAATCCGGAACGTCTGGAAACGCGCCCGCGCATCGCCGTTGCCGAGCGGGGTCTCTGCTTCGGCCTTGCCTTGGTCGGCGTCGACCACGTTCCCAAAGACCGTGACCGCAGGCGTGGTCTCGTCGAAGTTCGACCGTACGAGTGGGCTCGGCGCCCGATCGAAAGACAGTTGCCACATGCGCGGCTCGTCGACAACGCCGCCAGGCAGCGTGAAGTCGGTCACCGCGTTCGTGCATCGACGCTCGTGCACAACGCCCTGAGCGTCCTGCAGCAACAGACGCCGATCGGCAAACACCTTGACTTCGCTCAACGTGCCGAAGAAGTTCAGCGCGTTGGTGCCGGTGCTGAATCCGCCTCCGAGGAAGTAGGCCTCGGGCTCGAGCGAGATGGCCGGACTGGTGACCTCGTGAATCTGGTAGTCGCGAACATCACTCTGCAGGTCCCACAGCGTGTCGTTGGTCGAGAGCGGCGAATACATGCGAAGGATGGTCGTGGCTCCATTCAAGGAGCCGAAACCCAGGCTCGCGGCGCGCAGATGCGCGATCGTCCGCAGGACCGCCACTTCCTTCGGCGTCCCTGTCCCTGCATTGCGCACGGCCGTCTGCACAATCACCTTCGAAGCCACGACGAGGTCGTTGACCTGCTGATCGAGCGGAATCTGATAGCCGGTCAGATCGATCGTCCAGCTCGGAATGGAACACTCGACCCCCGCGATGTGGCGCAAATACGACGTCGTCACCTCGCGCGCGCCGTCGATCTTTCCGCCTGACGTCGTCGTGTTCTGTGTGAATTTCGGCGGTGCCGTGTGGCCGAAGTGACGGAAGGATCTGCCGAGACGGTAGGCGCTGACTGGCAGCGTCCAGCTCTCGGCGAGCGGCGCCTCGAGCTCGACGATCGTGCGACCCAACTGACGGGTCACGCTCTTGACTTTCACAACCTGCGGCGTCTTCTGCGTGGCCGACATACTCGAACCCGAACTCAGCCAGCCGGGAGCCGCCGCCAGCAGCATCAGCCGATCGCCCGCCTTGAGCTGCAGCGCGTCGATGGCAGCGCTCGTCGCCGATCCACCGACGTTCTTGATCTCCAGTCGCGGCGAGCTCGTCGTCAGTGTCGAGCCGTAATAGCGGTGGCGATAGAGGTGAAAACGCGACAGGTGTGGGTATGCAACCAGCGACTCGGTCGTCTGGAATTCGGCGGCCTTCTCGAGGTCCTCGAGGTCGGCCTTGAGCGGATGATCGGCGGGAATCTCGATCGGCCTGGTGCCCTTGACCTCGAACGCGAATGTGGCGCGGCCACCGACTCCGGGAGCGAGGCGGTACCCCGTCAGTCGCGTCAGCGCTGCGATGCTCTCGCGCCATGTGGCCGTTCGCAGGAATGCCTCGTTGGCGAAACGCTCCTGGTAGAAGGTGAGGATGTCGCCGACGATCGCGGCACCCTGGAGAAGGGCAATACCTGGATCATCGGGCGCGCGATGGGTCCACGCGCGCAGTTCGACCGAATCGTTGATCCGGCGCATCAGGAATTCGAGGAACTCCGGATAGCTCCCGATGCTGTAGCTGATGCGGTCGAGCGCAGGCCGGTTGCCCGGCCGCCGCGGGAACACGAAGTCATCAGCGATGAAAGGATTGCAATCAGCCATGACGCTCGCGGCTCACTGCCGTCCTCCTTGCAAGATGAAGCGAATGCTCCCGTGCTCGAGGTGATCTGGATCGTTCTGCACGAGGACGATTTCGTCGAAGGCCATGGTCAACTGCTCGACGTTGAGCGCCGCTGGCGCAGGGTTGTTACGCCGCTTCATCGCAATCGACACGAGGTGCTCCACGCCAGTCACCGCATGAACGCGGCCGGCGATTTGACTGCGATGCAGCGCCTGACCGAACGTCCACTCGTCGGGGTGGAAGAAGCCTCGTCGTCCATCGGGCGTCCAACCGTCAGAGAACTCCTGCTCGAGCACGAAGCGCAGATCCTGGGGCCAGAAGTCGGGCTGGATACAGACGTTGATCTCGATGTCGAGTGGCACAAAGCGTGGGGGGCGCAGCTCGATGTCTTCGCCGATGAGACGAACCGCTTCCAGGTGATCGGCAACCGCCTGGCGCAGCACCGGATCGAGCTCGATCGAATTCTCCGGATCGATCACGACTCGAACCGTGCGCCAACTCCCCGTCCACGCGTAACGGGCAACCGCCCGTGACACCCCGGGCACTTCTTCGGCACGCGCGATGTAATCGGCGAGTGTGATCGCGCGAAGCTGGCGGGCCCGGTAGGCCTCGGGCGCCTTACGCAGCACTTTCTCGATCGGCTCCGGGTCGCGACCGTCAGTGACGTCGAACGGATTCCAGACCCGCACAATCGCGTCGCCAAGCGAGCCGGTGAGCGGCTCGAAGTACACGATCGCATCTGCGCCGACGTTGCCTGCTGCGCCATTCCCCTGCTGATACGAGCAGCGGATTCTCGTGTCTTCCGGTAACAGCCGTCCGTTGATCCCGTTTCCGAAGCGCAACGTGCTGCGCTGATGCTCGTCTGTTTCGACGACGAAGTGATCGCCTTCCTCGGCGCTGTCGTCGCTGTGCACAAGGCTGGAAACTTCGTCCCAGAAGTTGCCGACTCCTTCAATCACGACCTCCACCTGCGCGGTCGAAAGCGGCGCGACCTCGCCGTTTGGCGGCGTCGGCAAGTACGCGAGCGGCGCAAACGTCAGGGCGCAGCGCACACCGCGAGGTTCGCCATACAAACTCCAGCGCTCGAAATGGCGATGAACTTCTGTCTCGGTGTCGAGCGCCAGGATCTCGGTTCCCGGCTCGTAGAAATTCGCGACAACGGGCCGGCCCTGGTGCACCGGCAGCAGGTTGGCGTGGAAAAGCGAGACGTTCTCAATCCGGCCAGTCGGACAGGTCGTTGTGAAGCTGTAGTCGGAGCGCAACGCATCACGACTGTCCCAGTTGACGCGCGTGACCCACGTATCCGTCAGCGGATCGCGCAGTGCGACGGCGTCGCGCAAGAGACGCAGCAACTGGCGCTTGCGCGGATCGTGGCCGGCGCTACGTCCCGTCAGCGGGTTGAGCTTTTCCTCGACCAACAGCCAGCGCACAGACCCCTTGTTGACCAGATCACGCAGTCGCTCTGCCTCGGCCTGCGCGGCGCCGCTGACCGCGGACACCAGGTCGGCACGAGTGCTCCCGGCGCGCAGCGCCGGGATGCTGTGGCTCCAGGTATGCAGCCGCAGTTCGTTCAGCAGCGGTTCGAGGAGAAACGGTGTGGAGGCGGGCACGAGCTGGCGCGTGGCGAACACGATCCACTCTCCTGGCGCATCGGGATGCCCGGCCCAGACCTTCAATTCCTGGGACAGGAGGAACGGCGCCGTCGTGTCCGCGAGGATCACGGCGATCCACGTGCTCGCCTGGTTCCCCTGGTGAACCTGGTAGTCGACGAGGCGGGCATGACGGGCGACCGAGACACGCGATCGCGCCGAACCAAGGTACGCCTCGTTCATCACGCGGTCCTGGTAGTCGGACAGTTCGTCGCCAGCTGCCGCGAACAGGTCGATCAACACCTGATCGAGATCCGCTTCGCTCGTGGGCTGCCACCCGGGCACACGCTGTGCCATCGCCGCGAGCAGCACGTGACGGAACGAGGCGTAATCCTTGGCGAGGTAGTCGATCGCCGGCGACGGCAACGCGGCGCGTCCGGGAGTCCACTCGGGACTGCAATCGTTGGTGAAGCAGCCGGGCCGGAATTTGAATGGCTGGCGCGCGAAGAACGGGTCGATGCGATTGGGGTCGTAATTCAGCTCGATCGTGTAGGTCGAGTAGTCTCCAATCGGGCCCACGGTCAGCAGCAGGCTGATCAGATCGCCATCGGCGTTGGTGGTCGATCCGTTTGCAACGGCCGTGCACTGCACCTGCCCTGTTGCCAGACCGGCCGGCAGCCGCTGCCCACCCGTGATACGAAACACCTGGCCTGCTGTCGTCGGTGCCGCCAGGATGTCGTCGCGGATTTCGGTGAGGTGAAGCGCATTGAAGAACACGACCTCGATAAGCGCTTCGCCGGGTCCGGCCGGTGGTCCGATGGTGACCAGCGCAAGGCGCATCCCGTTCAGGCCGGCGGCAAGCAGATCGTCAGCCCGCTCGGCGACGGCATCCAGATCACGAATCGGTTTGACGATATCGTTCAACACGTCACTGCCCTGTTCGCTGGAACTTGACGATGCGCGATTCGGCGCTGCCGGCAGGCCGATACTTCACCGTGATCTCGACCAGCTCGCCTCTCACCTCGACCTGCAGCATTTCGAGCGTGAGGCGTTGCGCAAGCCACCGTGACAGTGCTTGCGTGATGCGCGCCTTGGCGACACCAGTCAGCACGTCGGTCCGTGCTTCGGGATGGATCGTCGCGCTCGTGTAGGCGGGCTCGAACACCATCCGTCGCACGCCACCGCCGAACTCGACGAGAAACGGCCTCTCTCCAGGGTTCGTCAACAGCAACTGCAACAACTCGTCGCGCACGTGCTCGGCATCCGACGCCGGCGCAGCCGTGCGGCCGTCGGCCGCGATGCGGAACGGGAACGCGAGATGCCGGCCGTGTGACAACGCCATGTCAGATCCCGAGCGCTTTCTGCTGCACGTTGACGACGACCGGCGGACCTTGCGGGATCTGCTCGGCGGAAAAACAGAGGCCAACGCTCGTCTGCAGCAGCACCGGCGTGCTGTTGACCTTCGTCTGAGTGGCGCCCACCTGCCACATGACGGTGACGCATGGTTGCGGCTTGGTCCCGGTGCCGATCGGAACCTGAAACGGGCAGCCGCTCACCGTGTGAATATCGGTGACGAGCAGCATCGGCGCGCCGTCGACGCTCGCAAGCGTGTTGCTGGTCGACAGCTGCACGCTCCCGGCGTGCGGGCACTGCACGATGCTGGCGGTCGTGAGGATTGGCACCATCAGACGCCCACCTTGAACGCATCGTTCACGAGGCTTGCGCCGGCGGTGGTCACCTTGACCATGCCGTTGTTCAAATTGATCTCGGAGGTCGTGATCTTCAGCGAGCAGCTGCCGAGCGTGAGCGTAATCTCGCTCGATCCGAGCTTGACCTCGGCGCCGCCCGGGTGCACCAGCTTGATCTCGTCGGCGTCTTCATCGATGAGGATCTGATGCCCGGCCGATGTCGCCAGCAGCCGCGCCTTCTCGCCATTCGGTGACGGCCGCTGGTTGCTTGCGAACCAGCACCCGCTCCAGATCGGGCGGCTGATGTCGCCGCCTTCGAACTCGATCCACACGCCGTCGCCAACCTCGGGCAGGAGTACCAGCCCGTGTTGATCACCGGCAAATGGAAGAGAGGCCATCGCCCACGGGCTGTCCTGGTCGCCGTAGACTGCCGGCACCTGCGCCTTGATGCGGCACTGATCCTCGGGATCGCTGATGTCGCGCACGAGTCCGCGATACTTGCCGAAGTGACGCGTGCGCATCGTTTCGGCCATCTGGACGAGCAGTGTTTCGGTATCGCTTGGCATGGTCAGAAGATGGAGAGGCTCGCAGAGAAATTGACGGAGAGGCCGGCCGCGCCCCCGAGCGCGCTGGCCGATGCCGACGCCGGCGCCTCACGCGAGTCGGCCTTGGCCTCGAATTGTTGTGTGTACAGGTTCGGCGTGATCGTGTGCGTGACCTTGGTGAGCAGCCACTCGCCCGATAACCCCGTCGTGCCAGCACGCACCATCACGCGCTCGTAGGGCTTGAGGATCCCGGCGTAACACCCCGGCACGACCCGGCCCGTCACTCGAAATGCGTACGATTGACGACGGGCGCGGCCGCGAGCGCTCGATTCGGGATCTTCACGATCGTTGTCCTCGGGTGCCACGAGCCGCGTGGCCGTGCTCCCTTCAGCGACCGGCGCCTGGGATCGCATCAGCGACAAGTCACGCACGCCGACATCCGCCGTCTCCACCTGCTGATCGGAGACCCGCAAGGTGTGCGTGCGTGAGACCTCGGG
>Ga0068859_100001065_pt1 | contig 28059 bp, 29 predicted proteins | sample KBSSwiS22_FD_66585 | JGI IMG/M metagenome (GOLD analysis project Ga0068859, IMG submission 66585) | Switchgrass rhizosphere microbial communities from Kellogg Biological Station, Michigan, USA - KBS Switchgrass S2-2 | ecosystem: Host-associated > Plants > Roots > Rhizosphere > Soil ...
ACTGGCGCCGCTCGTGCATGCAATGATGGACGTCTCCGATGGCCTGCTGCTCGATGCCGCGCGCATTGCCGCGGCGAGCGGACTGGCGCTCGAGATCGACCTCGCCGCGATTCCGCTCTCGGATGACCTCCAGTCCTTTTCCGGCGCCGATAAAAGCGCGCGGCTCGCCGCGGCGACCGCCGGCGACGATTACGAGCTGCTGTTTGCCGCCCCCTCCGGCTGGCACGCGCCGGTTCCGGCTACGCATATTGGCCGCTTCTTCCCCGGCGCGGGCCTCACGCTCCGTGACGGCGCCGACACCGTCCCACTTCCGTCGCACCTCGGCTATCTCCACACATAGTCAGCTTGCACGGAGCTTGCCGCCTCTATAGGTCAGGCGCGCTCGTCCAGCCGGCGGAGATCGGCGCAGGCACGAGCGTAGGGGAAGGAATTTCACGGCATGTCGATTGTCCTTATCGCCATTGTCTGCGGCCTGATTGCCGTCGCCTATGGCGCTGTCACGAGTCAGCAAGTGCTCAGTGCGCCCGCCGGCGATGAAAAGATGCAGGCCATCGCCGCCGCTATCCAGGAAGGCGCCAAGGCCTATCTCGGCCGGCAATATCGCACCATCGCGGTCGTCGGCGTGGTCGTCGCGATCGTCATCTGGTTCACGCTGGACGGCATGGGATCGCCGCTCTCGACGGTCTCGTTCCTGATCGGCGCAGTGCTGTCGGGCGTCGCCGGCTTTGTCGGCATGAACATCTCGGTGCGCGCCAACGTCCGTACCGCCGAAGCCGCGCGCACGTCGCTGCAGGGCGGCCTGACGCTCGCGTTCCGGTCGGGCGCGATCACCGGCATGCTGGTGGCGGGTCTCGGCCTGCTCGCGATCTCGGTGCTGTTCTGGTATCTGACCGGGCCAGGCGGCCATGCCGCCAATGACCGCGCGGTGGTCCAGGCGCTCACTGCGCTGGCGTTCGGCGCCTCGCTGATCTCGATCTTCGCCCGCCTCGGCGGCGGCATCTTCACCAAAGCGGCCGACGTCGGCGCCGATCTGGTCGGCAAGGTCGAAGCCGGCATTCCCGAGGACGATCCCCGCAACCCGGCCGTGATCGCCGACAATGTCGGCGACAATGTCGGCGACTGCGCCGGCATGGCCGCCGATCTGTTCGAGACCTATGTCGTGACCTTCGGCATCACCATGGTGTCGATCGCGCTGCTGATGCGCGGCATCGACGCGGCGATGCTGATGAAGCTGATGTCGCTGCCGCTGCTCGTCGGCGGCGTGTGCATCCTCACGTCGATCATCGGTACCTATATGGTCCGCCTCGGCGGCGGCACGAACATCATGGGCGCGCTGTACAAGGGCTTCCTCACCACTGCGATTCTCGCCGTCCCGGCGATCTGGTGGGCGACGCACTATGTGCTCGGCGACCTGAGCGCGACGATCGGCACCTCGGGATTCCTCGATCCGGCGACCGACAGCCTCACCACCGAAGCCGCGCATGGTCTCGCCGCGCAGGGCGGGCCGCATTTCACTGGCTGGGCGCTGTTTGCCTGCATGATGATCGGACTGGTCGTCACCGGGCTGCTGGTGTGGATCACCGAATATTACACCGGCACCAACTATCGCCCGGTCCGGTCGATCGCCAAGGCCTCCCAGACCGGCCATGGCACCAACGTGATCCAGGGCCTGGCGATCAGCCTCGAATCGACTGCGCTGCCGACGCTGGTGATCGTGGTCGCGGTGATCGCGGCGTTTCAGATCGCCGGGATCATCGGCGTCGCGTTCGCCGCGACGTCGCTCCTCGCGCTCGCCGGAATGGTCGTCGCACTCGACGCCTATGGTCCGGTGACCGACAATGCCGGCGGCATCGCCGAGATGGCGGGGCTGCCCGACGACGTTCGCACGCGCACCGACGCGCTCGACGCGGTGGGCAACACCACCAAGGCCGTCACCAAGGGCTATGCGATCGGCTCGGCTGCGCTCGCGGCACTGGTGCTGTTCGGCGCGTACACGACCGACCTCAAGGAATTCTTCCCGACGATCCCGGTCGATTTCTCGCTGAGCAATCCGTACGTGATCGTCGGGCTGCTGCTCGGCGCGCTGCTGCCTTATCTGTTCGGCGCGTTCGGCATGACCGCGGTCGGCCGCGCGGCCGGCGCCGTGGTCGAGGACGTGCGCAAGCAGTTCCGCGAGAACCCAGGCATCATGGCGGGGACCAGCAAGCCAGACTACGGTCACACCGTCGACATCGTCACCAAGGCGGCGATCAAGGAAATGATCATTCCGTCGCTGCTGCCGGTGCTCGCGCCGATTGTGGTGTACTTCCTCATCACCTGGGTTGCGGCCTGGGGCGCGCCGAGCGAGCTGCCGATCGATTTCCACAGCGCGCACGAATACGGCCAGAGCCAGGGCTTCGCGGCAGTGGGGGCGCTGCTGCTCGGAGTGATCGTCTCGGGCCTGTTCGTCGCGATCTCGATGACGTCGGGCGGCGGCGCCTGGGACAATGCCAAGAAGTACATCGAGGACGGCCATTACGGCGGCAAGGGCAGCGAGGCCCATAAGGCCGCAGTCACCGGCGACACCGTGGGCGACCCGTACAAGGATACGGCGGGGCCGGCAGTGAACCCGATGATCAAGATCACCAACATCGTGGCGCTGCTGCTGCTCGCGGCTCTCGCAGCCGGCGGCTGAGAACAAGATCGCGTCCCGGGAACGAAAGCCGTCCGGCGTACGTCGGACGGCTTTTTTTGCGCCTTGACCGAGCTTGCTCCGGTGCACTCATTGCACTATATTTGACCCATGCCACGCCTCGCTCGGTTCTCGGCAACCGAAATAGCGATGTATTTTGCCGATCATCCGCCCCCGCATTTTCATGTGCTGGGCCGGGACGGTGCGGCGCAGGTTGCGATCGATACACTGGAAGTCATCGAGTCCAGTGGGCGAATCGATTTGCGCGAGGCGATGGAATGGGCATCCGCAAATCAGGCGTTTCTAAGTGCGAAATGGGTCGAACTGAGTGGAGGCGAGCGATGACCGTTGGCAAAATCGAGAGCGCAGCGGTTGCTGCCGGACATCGGCTGGCGCTTCGCTGGGACGACGGACGTCAGGCCGAGGTAGACTTCGAACCGATCATCGCCAGTCATCCGGTCCTTGCGCCGCTGCGTGAATCCCGCGCGTTCCGGCAAGCGCGGCTCGCCGACGACGGCTGGTCAGTCGAATGGGCGTGCGGCATCGACTTTGGCGCGCCGCAATTGCGCCGATGGGCGGACGAACAGGCAGGCGAAATCATGGCTGCGGCAGCCTTTCGTGATTGGATGACACGCCATCGCCTGACACTCGACGGCGCAGCCGAGGCACTCGGCCTCGCGCGAAGGACGATTGCCTATTATTTGAGCGGCGAACGCCCGGTTCCAAAAACGGTGATGCTGGCGACCGTGGGCTATGATCACCGCCAAGCCGCGTGACCATTTGGCGACGCTTTTGCCGCAGCGAAGGATCTCTATGACGCCTTGGGGCGCGCGCCCCAAGACAGCTTTGCCCGCAAGATGCGCGCTGAGATCGACAAATAGCGCCGGGCTTTCCGGGCGTAGCCGACGCGCGAACCTTGACCTGTTCCCTTTTCCTTCCGGACAAGCTAAAGGCCCCGCCACGCCAGCCCAGCAACGAGGTATTTTTGGCCAAGGAAGAACTGCTTGAGATGCGCGGACAGGTGGTGGAGCTGTTGCCCAACGCCATGTTCCGCGTCCGGCTCGAAAACGACCATGAGATTCTCGGCCACACCGCAGGCAAGATGCGCAAGAACCGCATCCGCGTGCTCGTTGGCGACGAAGTGCTCGTCGAGCTGACGCCTTATGACCTGACCAAGGGCCGGATCACCTATCGCTTCAAATGATGCTGCGCCGGCGCAGCATGGTTGTGCGTTCGTGAGGGAGCGGCCCGTATGAAGCTCGTCCTCGCTTCGACTTCGCCGCGCCGCCGGGACCTTCTCGCGCGAATCGGCGTAGCGCCCGATCGCGTCGCCGCGCCCGACATCGACGAATCGCCGCTGAAAGGCGAGCTGCCACGCGCATATGCGCTGCGCCTGGCCGAAGCCAAGGCGCGTGCGATTGCGCGCGCGCCCGATGAAGCGGTGATCGCCGGGGACACCACGATTGCGCTTGGCCGCCGTATCCTACCTCCCGCCGACAGCGAGACCGTCCAGCGCGAGCTGCTCATGCTGCTGTCGGGGCGGCGACACCACGCGCTGTCCGCGGTGTGCGTGATCGACGCCGAGGGCGCCGCGCGCATGCGGCTGGCCGACACGATCGTCGCGTTCAAGCGCCTCAGCGCGGCGGAAATCGACCGCTATGTCGCGTGCGGCGAAGGGCTCGGCAAGGCGGGCGGCTATGCCATCCAGGGTCGCGCCGAGGCGTTTGTCCGCTTTCTCTCCGGCACGCATTCGGGCGTGATCGGACTGCCGCTGTTCGAGACGCGGGCATTGCTCGAAGCATCGGGCATCCCCCTTGGCTGAATGGCTCTACGAAGCCGGGATCGGCGAAGCGCGCGCTGCGCTGGTGGCGCGCGATCGGATCTGGAAGGCCGAGATCGAGCTCGACGGCAGCGGACCGCGCGAAGGCACCGTCATCGGTGCGCGGCTGATCGACCGGCCCAGCAATCTCGTCCAGCTCGATAGCGGCGCCCAGGCTCTGTGCGAGAACGTGCCGCGGAACGTCACGCAAGGCGCGCGGCTGCTCGTCCGCATCCTCCGCGAACCCATTCCCGAGCTCGGCCGGCCGAAGCTCGCACGGGCTGCGCCAGCGGCGGAAGGCGCAGAGCCGATGGAGGGGCCGGACTTGCTCGGGCGTATCCTCGCGAGCGACCACCCAGTCCGGCGGCTGCAACCGCACGAGCCCGATCTGATCGAACAAGCCGGCTGGTCGGAACTGCTCGAGGAAGCCGCAAGCGGTGAAATCGGGTTCGCCGGCGGCGCGTTGCGGATGAGCGTCACGCCTGCGATGACCTTGTTCGACGTCGACGGCCCCCCGCCGCTCGGCGCGCTCGCGGTGCAAGCGGCGCACGCCGTCGCGCGCACGCTCGAGCGCATGCGGATCGGCGGGTCGATCGGAATCGATTTTCCCACGCTCGCAGGCAAGGCCGAGCGCCAAGCCGTCGCCGAGGCAATCGACGCAGCGCTGCCGCAGCCGTTCGAGCGCACTGCAGTCAACGGTTTCGGCTTCCTCCAGGTCGTCCGCCGTCGCGCGCGCCCCTCGCTCCCGGAGCTGTTGCGCGCCGATCCCGCGGGAGCCGCGGCACGCGCGCTGCTGCGACGGATAGAGCGCGACCCACCCTCGGCACCTGCCGAGCATCGCGCGGCGAGCGCAGTTACCGCCTGGCTCGATGCGCGACCGGCGCTGCTGGCCGAGTTGCGCCGGCGCACCGGACGCCCCATCTCGATCAGCGCATCATGACCAAGAAGAACTCCTGCCCGATCTGTGGCCAACCGGCGAAGGCCGAGCACACCCCCTTCTGCAGCCGTGGGTGCAAGGATCGCGACCTGCTCAACTGGCTGAGCGACGGCTATCGCCTGCCCGGCGCGTCGATCGATCCGGACGATGCCGAGGCCGCGCAAAGCGGACTGGACACCAGCGGGACCCGCGACTAAGAGGCCCGCTCCGCGTTCGCGGGACATGCCCGGGTAGCTCAGTTGGTAGAGCATGCGACTGAAAATCGCAGTGTCGGTGGTTCGATTCCGCCCCCGGGCACCATCCTTCCGAGACTGACCGATCCGGTAGGCCTCGGCAGCGCGCCAAAGAGTTTGGCGTCGAGATAGCGCCTGCAAACCGGCGAAACCGCGTGTCGACATCGTCTTTTGCTTCATCATCGGGTCGACCGCCCAGCTTTCGAGTGACCATGGAATTCGCGAATCTCCCCGAACTTCTCGCGCAGGCTCTCGCCGAGCGCGGCTATGCCGAACCCACTCCGGTGCAAGCCGCCGTTCTCCAGGACGAAGCGCGCGCGCGCGACCTGGTCGTGTCGGCGCAGACCGGGTCGGGCAAGACCGTCGCGTTCGGGCTCGCCATGGCCGGCGAACTGCTGGGCGACGACGGGCGCGTGGTTCCCAGCCGCGAACCGCTCGCGCTGATCATCGCGCCGACACGCGAGCTCGCGCTGCAGGTGAGCCGCGAACTGATCTGGCTCTACGGCCCGACCGGTGCGCGCATCGCAACTTGCGTCGGCGGGATGGACGCCTCCAAGGAGCGCCGCCAGCTCAACCATGGCGCGCATATCGTGGTCGGAACCCCAGGGCGGTTGCGCGACCATCTCGAGCGCGGCGCGCTCGATTTGTCGGCGCTACGCGCCGCAGTGCTCGACGAAGCCGACGAGATGCTCGACATGGGCTTCCGCGAGGACCTCGAGGAGATCCTCGATGCTACCCCGCCCGAGCGCCGGACCTTGCTGTTCTCGGCGACCATGCCCAAGCCGATCGTGGCCCTGGCGCGGCGCTATCAGCGCGACGCGCTGCGCATTTCGACCGTCGGCGAGGATCGCGGGCACGGCGACATCGCCTATCAGGCAGTGTCGGTCTCGCCGTCGGACATCGAGCATGCCGTGATCAACCTGCTGCGGTTGCACGAGGCCGAGACGGCGATGCTATTCTGCGCGACCCGCGACAACGTCCGACATTTGCACGCCAGCCTGGTCGAGCGGGGCTTCGCGGCAGTCGCGCTGTCGGGCGAGCACAGCCAGAACGAGCGCAACGCCGCGCTCCAAGCGCTGCGCGATCGCCGCGCGCGGGTGTGCGTCGCGACCGATGTCGCCGCGCGCGGGATCGATTTGCCGTCGCTTAGCCTAGTGATCCATGTCGAGCTGCCGCGCGACGCCGAGACACTGCAGCACCGATCGGGCCGCACGGGTCGCGCCGGGAAGAAAGGCACTGCGGTGCTGATCGTACCGTATCCCAAGCGCCGCCGCGTCGAGATGATGCTGCGCGGCGCGCGGATCGCGTTCGAATGGGTCGAAGTGCCTACGCTCGCCCATATCCGCGCGCGCGACCACGAGCGGCTGCTCGCGGCGCTACTCGAACCGGTCGAAACCGACGAGGAGGATCGCGCGCTCGCCGAACGGCTCATGGAGCAGAAGAGCGCTGCCGACATCGCCGCGGCGCTGGTCCGCGCGCACCGCGCCGCACTGCCGGAACCCGAGGATCTAATCGACGCCACGCCTGAGGCGCGCCGAGCGGCGAAGCAGGAGGGCCATCGGCCGGGCTTCGAGGACGTGCTGTGGTTCCGGATCGACGTGGGCCGGCGGCAGAATGCCGATCCGCGCTGGATCCTGCCGCTGCTGTGCCGCCGCGGCCACATCACCAAGAACGAAGTCGGCGCGATCCGGATCGGTCCGAACGAAACCGCGTTCCAGATCCCGCGTGCGATCGCGGCCAGGTTCCAGGCGGCGGTTGCCCGCACCGCCGAAGGCGACGACGATGTGCGCATCGTGCCGTCCGAAGGGCCGGTGCCGCATGCCGCGCCCGCGCAACGGAGCGGCCCCCATCGCCCAGCGCCGCGCCACCACGCCAAGCCGCATCGCAAGGGCGGCGCGCCGCGGCGATGACCGGCGCGCCGATGCTGCGCATATTGGTCGATGCCGACGCGTGTCCGGTGAAGGAAGAGATCTACAAGGTCGCCTTCCGCCGCGAAGTCCCGGTGACGATCGTCAGCAACAGCCATTTGCGCATTCCGCCGCACCCGCTGATCACCAAGGCGGTGGTCGGCAGCGGGTTCGATGCCGCCGACGATTGGATCGCCGAGGCCGCCGATGCGAAATCGCTGGTAGTCACCGCCGACATCCTGCTCGCCGACCGTTGTCTCAAGGCTGGCGCAACGGTGCTGGCGCCCACCGGCAAGCCTTTCACCACGAGTTCGATCGGTGCCGCCGTCGCAACGCGCGCGATCATGGCCGATCTGCGTGCCGGTGGCGACCAGATCGGCGGGCCGGCGCCGTTCGCCAAGGCCGACCGCTCACGTTTCCTGCAAGCACTCGACGCCGCGCTGGTGCGGCTGGCGCGGGGCTGAATGGCGGGTCCGAAATGCGCGGAAGGGCGCGTTTCGAACCCATTGCGGCCCGCCCTTCGGCAAGGCGCAAGCTGTACCAACCCCGGAAACATGGCGTACATGTTTGTGTGGGAGGCGGAGGCCCCATGGCCAACCACGAAAGTGCAGCAACGGGTGCCTCGCTGCTGATTGTCGACGATGACCGCGCGATCCGCGACCTGCTCGGGCGCAATCTGAGCATGCACGGCTATGCCGTGCGCACTGCGGCGAATGTCCGCGAGATGGAAACGGCGCTCGCCGAGGCGCACGCCGATCTGATCCTGCTCGACATCATGATGCCCGGCGAGGACGGGCTGTCGGCATGCCAGCGCCTGATCCACCGTGGCGGCCCGGCAGTGATCTTCCTGAGCGCGCTCGGCGAGGAGGACGATCGCATCGCCGGGCTCGATATCGGGGCAAGCCATTATCTGCCCAAGCCGTGCAGCACGCGCGAGATTCTCGCGACCGTGCGCGCCGCGCTGCGCCAGCGCGGCGGTGACACGCCCGGCGCGCGCGAGGCCTATCGCTTTGCCGGCTGGGAGATCGATTTCACCGGCCATGAGCTGCACGATCCCGACGGCGTGCTGATCGACCTGACCGACGGCGAGTTCGATGTGCTGCGCGTGTTCGTGCGCCGGCCGAAGCGCGTGCTGTCGCGCGACGCGCTGCTCGACGGGGCGCGCGGCGGCGATAGCGCAGCCTATGATCGTGCGATCGACGTGCAGGTAAGCCGGCTGCGCCGCAAACTGCGCGCGCCGAACAACGAGATCATCCGCACCATCCGCAACGAAGGCTATCTGTTCGTGCCCGCAGTGACGCGCGCATGAAGATACCGTTCCGGCGAGCGTGGCCGTTGTTCCTGCGCATCTTCGCCGTGATGATGGCGACGCTTCTCCTCGTGCAGCTGCTCAATTTCACGCTGGTCGTGCTGGTGCCGCCGCCGCGCCCGCCGGTGACGACGATCGAGCGGATCGTCGCGGCGCTGCGCGGCGCGAATCTCGAGGACCTGCGGCGCGAGCCCGGCGCCGCGCCGGCCGCAGATTCGCCGCATCCGCGCGCGCTGCGGCTGCGGCAGCTGCTGGCGCGACAGCTCGAGCTCGCCGAAAGCGATGTCCGGCTGCATCTCGAGGACCGCATGCGCGCGCCGATGGGCTTGGCGTGGCGGGTCGAGCGGATGCCGATGGGTCCGCCCGAGCCCGGGTTTGGCCGCGGCTTTCGCAATCCCGAGATCGTGATGGGCGAGTTCGCCGCATCGGCGCGGATCAACGGCGCGTGGCGTACCGTGGTGCCCGCGCGCAGCGAGATCAATCCGTGGCGCTGGCGCGCGCTGCTGTGGCTGGCGGTCGCGATGCTGGTCGTGACTCCGTTCGCCTGGATCCTGGCGCGCGGCCTCGCGCGGCCGATCGGGCTGTTCGCGACCGCTGCCGAACGGCTCGGCCGCGACCTCAAGTCGCCACCGCTTGCGCTGGAGGGCTCACCCGAGCTGGTGCATGCCGCGGCGGCGTTCAACGAGATGCAGGCGCGGCTGAGCCGCTACGTCGAGGACCGTACCACGTTCATGGCGGCGATCGCGCACGATCTGCGCACGCCACTGATGCGGCTACGCCTGCGGCTCGAGAGCGCGGATGCGCCGGTGAGCGAGGCGTGCGAGCCCGATATCCGCGACATGGAGCAGATGATCACTTCGGTGATGGCATTCCTGCGCGACATGCAGCAGCACCCGCGCCGCCGGCTCGACCTGCGCGCGCTCGCCGAGAGCGTGTCGCACCATTTCATCGACCTGGGCGGCGAGGTCGTGCTCCAGGACGGATTGCCGCTGGTCGTCGAAGGCGATTCCGCAGGGCTGAAATCGCTGTTTGCCAATCTGATCGGCAACGCGGTCAAATATGCCGGCGCCGCGCAAGTCCGGCTCTACGCCGAGGAAAACGAGGCAATCATCGAAGTGAGCGACGATGGACCCGGCATGCCGGAGGAGGATCTCACGCGCGCGTTCGAGCCGTTCTTCCGCGCCGAGCGTTCGCGCAATCGCGAGACGGGCGGAATCGGACTGGGGCTGGCGAGCGTGCGCGCGGTGGCACGCGCGCACGGCGGCGAGGCAGTGATCGCGAACCGCCGCGAAGGCGGACTGATCGTGCATGTCGCGATCCCGATGCCGGCCACGCCCCCGTCCTGAGAGGTCCGGCTCCGCCGCGGATTGCAGCGGAGCCGTTTTGCTTACAGCGGCGGTCCATGGCCTTCGGGGCCGCCGGGCATTCCGTGCATGGGCATCCCACCCATCAACGGCGCACCGCCGAACCGGCCCGGCCCGAATGCTGGTCCGAAGCCATGGCCCGGACCTCCGCGCAGCCGCATCACCGCCTCGAACCGTGCCTTCTGCTGCGCGTCGAGACCTTGATAGAAGGCCTTGACCGCCGCGAGTCGCTGGCGACCCGCGTTCTCATGCTTTTCCAACTCTGCGATCCGCGCCTCGAAGTTCGGTGGTGGCCCCTCGGCGGCGCGCCCCATTGGACCGCGCTCGGGGCCGCCCGGCGGCGGCATCATGCGATGTTCGAGGACCGCATCGAGCCCAGCGCGCTGGTCCGCTCGGAGCCCAATCAACAGAGCGATATCATCGGCGCGCGCTTTCATCATCGCTGCGCGATCCGGCTCTACGCCCGGTCGCCGCGCCTGCGCTGCCGGCGATTGCGCGGCGGCGGGAAAGCATGCCGCAGTCGCCAGCAGCATCGCTAGGACTATCGGTTTTCGCATTTGGTTCTTCCTCTCTCGATCGTGACACCCGCGTTCGTTCGCGCGCGTATGTGTCGGATAGATTTCCAGATCAGCCGAGCAATCCAGTGGGCCGCCAGCGACGCGTGATCGGCGATTTGACAAGTAACCGCCCGCAGCGCTGGCAGCGGCAGTGCGGAAGATCGGAGTCGAGCGCGCCGGGATCGAGCGCGAGCAACGGACGGCTCGGCCGATGATTTCCCTGGGCGCAGCGTTCGAGTGTGCTTCGCAATTGTGCCTCCCGAAGCTGAGCCATTGGCACTGAACATGTCTCCCAGATTTCTGTTCGATTTCCCCAATCGCGCCGCCGCCTCCAAGTGGCACGCGCGCATTGAAATCCCGATGCCGCCCGGCCCGGGCCATTCCCGTTGCGCCGAAAAGCCGGCTATAGCGTAGCGATGAAGGCCGCCAACGCGCTCGACTATCGTCTGCTCGCCAAGCGCCGGTTGCCGCATTTCCTGTTCGAATACGTCGACGGCGGGTCGTACGACGAAGTCACGTTGCGGCGGAACCGTGACGATCTGCTCGCGGTGTCGTTGCGCCAGCGCGTGCTGCGCGACGTGTCCGACATCGACTTGTCGACCGAGCTGTTCGGGCAGCGCTGGGCAATGCCGCTCGCGCTCGCGCCGGTCGGGCTCGGCGGCATGCTCGCGCGGCGCGGCGAGACGCAGGCGGTGCGCGCCGCCGAAGCCGCCGGCGTACCGTTCATCCTGTCGACCGTCTCGGCCTGCTCGGTCGAGGAAGTCGCGCGCAGCGCCACTGCACCCTTCTGGTTCCAGCTCTATATGGCCAAGGACCGCGAATTCGTTCGCGAGCTGCTCGCGCGCGCATGGGACGCCGGCTGCCCCGCGCTGTTCTTCACCGTCGACCTGCCGCTGCCGGGCGCGCGCTACCGCGACGTCCGCTCGGGGCTGTCGGGCCCTCCCGGCTGGCGCCGCATGGCGCGGCGCTATGCCCAGGCGTTCGCCCGACCCGGCTGGGCGTGGGACGTCGGCGTGCATGGCCGGCCGCACCAGCTCGGCAATCTCGTCTCGATGCTCGGCGAAGACAGCGACATCGAGGATTTCTTTGCCTGGTCGCGTGCCAATTCGGACGCGAGCATCACCTGGCGCGACATGGAATTCATTCGCTCGGCGTGGAAAGGGCCGTTGCTCATCAAGGGCATTCTCGACCCCGAGGACGCGCGCGAGGCGACCAGGATCGGCGCGCAGGGTATCGTCGTCTCGAACCATGGCGGGCGTCAGCTCGATGGGGTGCTGTCTTCGGCGCGCGCGCTGCCGGCGATTGCGGATGCGGTCGGCAACGACCTCACCATCCTCGCCGACGGCGGGGTGCGCTCGGGGCTCGACGTGGTGCGCATGCTCGCGCTCGGTGCCAACGGGGTACTGATCGGTCGCGCCTGGGCCTATGCGCTCGCCGGCGGCGGCGGGCGCGGCGTCGCGCATGTGCTGCAGCTGCTCCAGGCCGAGATGCGCGTCGCGATGGCGCTCACCGGCGTTCGCCGCGTCAGCGAAATCAACGGGTCGATCCTGGCCTGAGGCTTTCGCCGAGCCGCCTCTTTGACTAGGTTGCTAACAAATAATCGAGGGAGAGGCGGATGCGCGACTGGATCGTGGCGTTGGGATTGGTGCTGAGCGCGTTGCTGGCCGCGCCGGCGGCGCAGGCGAAGGAGCTCGCCGCCGTCGTCCCGACCGTCAGTTGCGAAGCGCTCGCCAATAAAGTTCTCGCGGTCGGCACCGTGCCGGCACGCATCACTGCCGCCAAGGTCACTACGCCGACGAACGGCGCGGCCTATTGCCAGGTATTCGGCTATCTGCCGCCGGCGGTGCGCTTCGAAATCCATTTGCCGACGACCGGCTGGACACAGCGCATCCTCGTCACCGGCTGCGGCGGCTTCTGCGGCACGCTCAGCATCCGCACGCCCGCGGCGGCCGGCTGCACCCCGCTCGAGCGCGGCGAGTTGGTGACCGCTTCTAGCGACCTTGGCCACAATGTGAGCGACGGCGCCTGGGCAAGCGGGAACCCGCACGGTCTGTCCGACTATGGCCATCGCGCGCTGCATCTGACGACGCTTGCCACCAAGGCGATCACCAAGGCCTATTACGGCCAGGTGCCGCGCTACAGCTATTTCAGCGGCTGTTCCGACGGCGGGCGCGAAGGGATGATGGAAGCGCAGCGCTATCCGGACGATTTCGACGGCATCGTCGCGGGCGCTTCGGTGATCGACGTCACCGCCAACAACAGCATCTATCACGCCTGGCTGGTGCAGCATCTGGTCGATCGGAGCGGCAAGCAGCTGTTGCCCGACGCGACGCTGGCCGCGCTCGCCGCCGAAGTGATGAACCAGTGCGAGGACACCGACGGGGTGAAGGACAATATTCTTGCCGCGCCCGAGGCCTGCAAGTTCGCGCCCGAAAGGCTATTGTGCCAGGGCGCCGCAGCGCCGACCTGCCTGACGCCGGGGCAGCTGACGCTGGTGCGCGCGATCTACACCGGGCCGGTCGATGCTTCCGGCAAGCGGCTCTACCAGGGCGCGCCGCTGGGGTCGGAGAAGAGCTGGAACCAGATGGGCGGACTCGCGCGCGGGCTGGTGACGAGCTTCACCACCTATATGACCGGCGAGCCGTTCAAGGGCGAGAAGAACCCATTCGACTTGAAATTCGATGCGGCAAGCCGCGCGATCTACAATCGCTACGCGCCGCAGATCAGCGCGATGGACGCCAATCTCGCGCCATTCGCCAGGCACGGCAAGCTGCTGATGTGGCACGGCTGGACCGACGCCGGCGTGCCGGCGGGGAGCAGCATCCGCTATTATCGGGAAGTTCGCGCCAGGCTCGGCGCGAAGACGACCGACGCGTTCCTTCGGCTCTACATGCTGCCTGCAGTGAACCATTGCGGCGGCGGCGACGGTGCCGACCAGATCGACCTGCTCACACCGCTGATGGCCTGGGTCGAGGATGGCGTCACACCAGGCGCGGTGGAGGCGCACAAGAACGGTGCGAAGCCGCTCAACTGGACGATCCAGCCATATGGGGCAGGCATTTCGAAGCCGCTGAGCTGAACGCGGGCGGCATCCAAGCGTTGGAGGGCACATGCCTTCCAGCGTGCTGCGCCGCTACGATTATGACTCAGATGCGCACCGGCTCGACGTCGAATTCGTGAGCGGCCGGCGTTACAGCTATCATGACGTGCCCGCGCGGGTTTGGGAGCGGCTGCTCGCAGCGAGGTCGAAAGGCGGCTATTTCAATCGCTGCATCCGCGATCGGTTTCGGTTCACGCACGCTTCTTGAGCTTTACACGGTAAAGCTCTCGCCGCAGCCGCAGGCACCCTTGGCATTGGGATTTTCGAACACGAATCCCGAGGTGAACTCGTCCTCGACCCAGTCCATCGTCGAGCCGACGAGATAGAGCACCGAGCCACCGTCGACGAAGAAGCTGCCGCCGGGTGTTTCGATCCGTTCGTCGAACGGGACCGCCTCGGTGACATAGTCGACCGAATAGGCGAGCCCCGAGCAGCCGCGACGCGGCGTCGAGAGCTTGACGCCGATCGCGCCTTCGGGGGCCTTGGACATCAACTCGGCGACCCGCGCTTCGGCGCGGGGGGTGAGATTCACGGCGGCAGGGCGCGGACGGAGAGTGGTGGTGCTCATGGTTGCAAACTCTTCTGCCAGAACAGGGCATGGCCCTTTTCGGGATCGAGGACATAGTCGCCGAATCCGGTCGCGCGGTACAGCGCCTTGGCGGGTTCGTTGCCGCTCAGCACTTCGAGCGTGACTTTCGCAGCGCCGACTTCGCGCGCGTGCGCCTCGACGGCGCCGAGCAGCGCGCGGCCGATCCCGCGGCCGCGCCATTCGGCGGCGACGGCAAGATCATGGATGTTGACAAGTGGACGCGCCGCGAAGGTCGAGAAAACAGTGAAGCAATTGGCGAGCCCGACCGCTTCCTCGCCTACATAGGCGAGCAGGGAGAAGGCGCCGGGCGTCGACGCCAGGCCGTCGATCAGCGGCGCGTGCAGCGCGGGATCGAGCGGCTGGCCACCGCCGGCGATATCGCTCGCGTACACGTCGAGCAGCCGGAACAGCGCCGCGCCTTGGGTCGCGTCCGAATAGTCGACGCGCACGATCGTGAGGCTGTCGGCCTGCATCACAGCATCCCGAGCTCCAGCCGCGCTTCGTCCGACATTTTCGCCGGGTCCCAGGGAGGGTCCCACACCAGATTGACGTCCACCGTGCCGACGCCCGGTACCGAGCCGACGCGCAGCTCGACTTCGGCCGGCATCGATTCGGCGACCGGGCAATGCGGCGTGGTCAACGTCATGGTGACCGCGGCATGGCCGTCGCCGGTGACCTCGACATTGTAGATCAGCCCGAGATCGTAGATGTTCACCGGGATCTCGGGATCGTAGATTTCCTTGAGCGCCTCGACGATCGCGTCGTGCAGCGCGCCGCCTGGCTCGCCCGCGCCGACCGCCTCCGGCTGCTTCGACAGGAAGCCTTCGAGATAGTCGCGCTTTCGCTCGAACGTTTCCCGTGGAGATGCCGGGTCGTCGACCCGCGCCTTGGGTGGCGGCGTTACCGCATCCACTTGCTCGACCTGGATTTTGCGTTCCTCGTTCATCGCCCTACCCGAAAATCCGCGTCACACGCTCGACGCCCTTCACCAACGCTTCGATGTCCCGCGCACCATTGTAGACACCGAAGCTCGCCCGCGCGGTCGCCGGCAGGCCCAGCGAGTCCATCAGCGGCTGCGCGCAATGATGACCGGCACGGATCGCGACCTGGCCCTCATCCAATATGGTGGCGACGTCGTGCGGATGCACGCCCTCGACCGCGAAACTGACGATTCCCGCCGAGGCTTCGGGCCCGAACACCCGCACGCTGTTGATGCTCGAGAGCGCGGCGCGCGTCTGCGCGACCAGCGCCGCTTCGTGCGCATGGATGCGCGCGAGCCCGATCGAGTCGACATAGTCGATGGCGGCATGGAGGCCGAGCACGCCGACGATGTGCGGCGTGCCAGCCTCGAACCGGCCCGGCGGGGGCGCATAGGTCGTTTTCGCGAAGGTCACGCGGTCGATCATCGATCCGCCGCCCTGGTACGGCGGCATCGCATCGAGCAGTTCGTAACGGCCCCACAGCACGCCGATCCCGGTGGGACCGTAGAGCTTGTGGCCCGAGAAGACATAGAAGTCGCAGTCGAGCGCCGCCATGTCGACCGGCAGCCGCGGCACCGCCTGGCAGCCGTCGAGCAGGATTTTCGCACCGACGCCGTGCGCGAGATCGGCGGCGCGGCGACAATCGAGCACCGACCCCAGCACGTTCGAGACATGCGCCAGCGCGACGAGCTTGTGCTTCTCGGTCAGCATCGCCGCCATCGCATCGAGATCGATGCGCTGATCGGCAGTCAGCGGCACGACGTCGATCTCGGCGCCCACGCGTTCGGCGACCATCTGCCACGGCACGATGTTCGAATGATGCTCGAGCTGCGACAGCAGGATGCGGTCGCCAGCCTTGAGCTGCGAGCCTGCCCAGCACTGCGCGACGAGATTGATGCCTTCGGTCGCGCCGCGCACGAATATCACTTCGCGCTCGTCGCCACCGAGGAACCGCGCCACGCGGCGCCGTGCGGCCTCATAGGCGAAGGTCATGTCGGCCGAGCGCTGGTAGACGCCGCGGTGCACGGTGGCATAGCTCTCGGCATAGCCGCGCGTGATCGCGTCGATCACCGGCCGCGGCTTCTGCGAGGTCGCGGCGGTGTCGAGATAGGCCCAACCCGCGGGGATCGCCGGGAAATCGGCGAGCACATCGAGTGGGCGCGTATCCAAATCCAAGGTCATACTTTGCCATCCCGGCCCTGGGCCGGGATCCACCCGTCCGCCAGCCACGCCTTTTCGGCTTGCGCGCGAACCTCTCCACCCGCGCCAAGCTGCCCGGTGGATGCCGGACCAGGTCCGGCATGACGGTTGGAGAAACGCTTCACAGCGCCGCCTCCAGCCATTGGTCCGCGCTCGCCTCGAACGCTGCGCGCACGGCCTCCTCGCCGATCCGCGACAGCGCGTCGGCGACGAAGGCGTGCGTCAGCAGCGCCTTGGCGCGCGTTTCGTCGATGCCGCGGCTCTCCAGATAGAAAAGCGCGCGCGCGTCGAGCTCGCCGACCGTCGCGCCGTGCGCGCATTTGACGTCGTCGGCGAAGATCTCGAGCTCCGGCTTCAAATTCACGGTCGCCGAGCGCTGGAGCAGCAGCCCACGCAGCGACTGTTCGCCGTCGGTCTGCTGGGCACCGCGTGCAACTTCGACTCGCGCCGCGAGGCTCGCCGTCGATTGATCGGCAGCGACGGCGCGCCAGACCTGGCGGCTGGTGCCTTCTACCTGCTCGTGGCGGACCACCACCGCTGCTTCCTGCTTCTGGCCGCCGCGCGTGAGCAGCGCCCCGCCGACCTCGGCGAACGCCGCCTTGCCGCGCAGCGTCACCGCCGCGTCGATCCGGCTGCCGGCACCGCCCGCGCCGAGGAACACCGATACCAGGCTCGCGGCTTCGCCGACTTCGGCTTCGTCGCGCAGCGACACGAAGCCCTCGTCCTGCAGCAGCCGCACCGACCGCATCAGTCGCGCGCCGTGCGCCAGCCCGATCTGGGTCAATCGGTTCGACCAGCCGGCACCGGCATAGGTTTCGACCACCGATGCAACGGCGTCCTCGGCGAGATGGATGCGCGCAGGCACATGGTTCTCGGCGCCGGTCGCGACATGGACGACCTGGATGCCGAGCTCGACCGCTTCGCGCGGCAGCACCAGTTCCCAGCCTTCGCCGTTCGCCTGCCCGCCCAGCGGATGTTCGCTGCTCAGCGCGAGCAGTTCGACCTTCACGCGCCCGGGCCGGCTGTGCGCCGGCTCGAACACGCCGTCGACGAACAGCAGTCGCGGTCCGTCGAGATCGAGGAACAATGCCCGCGGATCGACGCCGCCGCTCGTCGGCAGCTCGGCCGCGGCGCGCAACGCGTCGAGATCGGCCCAGCGCCAGGCCTCCTCGCGCGCCGAGGGGAGCACCAAGGTCATAGCGCGCCCCTTCCGCCACGCGCGCGGCGGCCGAGCAGGACGATCTCGTCGTCCGCGAGCGGGGTTTGCGCCGCAAAGGCCAGCAACGCGATCACGACGAACGCCCCTGGCACTGGGTGAGGTAAAGCTGACGGAAATAGCCGACCATTTCCTCCTGCTGGCGGTCGAGCTGGCGCATGTCGTCGAGCGCGGTCTGGCGGTCGGTGATGCTCTCGCCGAGCAAGGTGAGCGACTGTTCGGTGTCGGGCGTCGCTCCGGGCGGGAGCGGCACGCCGCCGCGCAGCTTGCGGCGGCGCTCGGCGAGATCGACGCGCGCCGCCGCGATCTCGCGCTGTTCGCGGTACGAATCGAGCAGGAAACCGCTGTGGCGCTTGACCTCGTCGGTCCAGGCGCGCGTCACCACCGTACGATTGCAGCTCGTCGCCGCCTTGCTCAGCGCGTCGAATTCGCCGTCGTCGGCGGCGAACAAAGTGATCGCGAGCATCATCATGCGGCGAGCGCTCCATAGCCTTCGCGCTCGAGTTCATGCGCGAGCTCGGGCCCGCCCGAGCGCACGATCCGCCCGTCGGCGAGGACATGGACATAGTCGGGCCGCACATAGTCGAGCAGCCGCTGATAATGGGTGATCAGCAGCACCGCCTTGTCGGGAGCGCGCATGATGCGGTTGATACCGTCGCCGACGATACGCAGCGCGTCGATGTCGAGACCCGAATCGGTCTCGTCGAGCACCGCGAGCTTCGGCGCAAGGATGCCCATCTGCACCATCTCGCCGCGCTTCTTCTCGCCGCCCGAGAAGCCGACGTTGACCGGACGCTTGAGCATCTCGGCATCCATTTCGAGCGCACTCGCCTGGGCGCGCGCCAGCTTGAGGAATTCGCCGCCCGACAGAGGCGCCTCGCCGCGCGCGCGGCGCTGGCTGTTGAGGGCTTCGCGCAGGAACTGGAGGCTGGAGACGCCGGGGATCTCGACCGGATATTGAAAGCCGAGGAACAGCCCCGCGGCGGCGCGTTCGTGCGGCGCCATTTCGAGCAGGTCGGCGCCGTCGAAGGTTACCGATCCATCGGTGACTTCATAGCCGGGCCGGCCGCCGAGTGTATAGCCGAGCGTCGATTTGCCCGCGCCGTTGGGGCCCATGATCGCATGGATCTCGCCCGCGTTGATCGCAAGGCTGAGCCCCTTGAGGATCGGCTTGTCCGCGACGGTCGCGTGGAGGTTGGTAATTTCGAGCATCAGATTGTCGTTTCCAAAGGATCGCGAACCGCGCGGCTGCCGGATCGTGATAGTTCACGCGGAGGCGCGGAGGCGCGGAGCGGCTTGATTGGGAGGCGCGTAGCGCGGTTTAACGGCGTCGAAGCCTGAGTCGACGCTCGTCGATTATTCGCGCGAAGACGCGAAGACGCGAAGTGCATAGGCGATGCCGATCGTGCCGCCGCCCTCGGCAGCGACATGATCGACTTCGCGCCTCCGCGCCTCCGCGTGAAACTTCCTCTTCGCGCCTTCGCGGCTTCGCGCGAACAAAAATCCGCGTGACCGTCGTTCAGATCATCGACTGCGCGTATTTCGCATGCGCGCGCTCGATCGCGGCGTCTTCGATCATCGGTTCGATCGTGTCGAGCCCATTCGCCGCGGTGGTATCGATCGCCGCCGGCGCAAAACTCGGATGCTGCTGTCGGATGTCCGACGCGAGCTGCGACGCCATCTGGCCGCGTGCGATCGCGCACGATGCCATCGCCGCGGTCGCCATCTCGCGATGATCGGCCAGCGAGCCCGCGTCGACCGCCTCCATCACGCAATTGCGATAGGCAGTCACCGCCGCGGCGAAACGTGGAGTCAGCGGAAGTTCGTCGCTCGCCGCCGCAGGCGTCGCAGGTTTCGCGGGCTCGCCCTCGCGCGCCAAGGCAGGCGTTGCGATCAGCGACAGCAGCAGAGCGGAAGCGAGAACTTTCACGAGCACGTCCTTTCCCGAGGCCGGTCGCGTTGCCTCGCGACTCGGTGGCGTGCACCCTTGGTAAGGTCTCGGCAGGATTCGTTACAACAGCGTTAAGCATCTTTGATTCGCGCTGTCCCAGGACGGGCCGAACCCGCCTTTCGGTAACCATCGGCGCCGGCATCATCCCACCGACCCCTCGAGGCTGATCCCGAGCAGCTTCTGCGCCTCGACCGCGAACTCCATCGGCAACTGTTGGAGCACTTCCTTGGCGAAGCCGTTGACGATCAGCGCGACCGCGGCTTCCTGGTCGAGCCCGCGCTGCATCGCGTAGAACAGCTGGTCGTCGCTGATCTTGCTGGTCGTTGCCTCATGCTCGATCTGCGCGCTCGGGTTCTTGACCTCGATGTACGGCACGGTGTGTGCGCCGCACTCATGGCCGAGCAGCAGCGAATCGCACTGGGTGAAGTTGCGCACGCCCTCGGCGGTCGGCCCGACGCGCACCAGCCCGCGATAGGTGTTGCTCGACTTGCCGGCGGAAATGCCCTTCGACACGATCGTCGAGCGGCTGCCCTTGCCGAGATGGATCATCTTGGTGCCAGTATCGGCCTGTTGCCGGTTGTTGGTGACCGCGACCGAATAGAATTCGCCGACGCTATTCTCGCCGGCCAGCACGCAGCTCGGATATTTCCAGGTGATCGCACTGCCGGTCTCGACCTGAGTCCAGCTGACCTTGGAGTTCCTGCCCTGGCACAGCGCGCGCTTGGTCACGAAATTATAGATGCCGCCGAGGCCGTTCTCGTCGCCCGGATACCAGTTCTGCACTGTCGAATATTTGATCTCGGCATCGTCGAGCGCGACGAGCTCGACCACCGCGGCGTGGAGCTGGTTCTCGTCGCGCATCGGCGCCGTGCAGCCTTCGAGATACGAGACGTACGCGCCCTTGTCGGCGACGATCAGCGTGCGTTCGAACTGGCCGGTATTCTCGGCATTGATCCGGAAATAGGTGCTGAGCTCCATCGGGCAGCGCACGCCCTCGGGGACATAGACGAAGGTGCCGTCGGAGAAGACCGCGCAGTTCAGGGTGGCAAAATAATTGTCGTGCTGCGGCACCACGCGGCCGAGCCACTTCCTCACCAGCTCGGGATATTCGCGAATCGCCTCGCTGATCGAGAGGAAGATCACGCCCGCCGCCTTCAGCTCCTCGCGGAAGGTGGTGGCAACGCTGACGCTGTCGAACACGGCGTCCACGGCCACCTTGCGCGCACCCGCGACGCCGGCGAGCACTTTCTGCTCCTCGATAGGAATGCCGAGCTTCTCATAGGTTCGCCGGATCTCGGGATCGAGCTCGTCGAGGCTCTTGAGCTCGATCTTCTTCTTGGGCTCGGCGTAATAATAGGCGTCCTGGTAGTCGATCGGCGCGATGTCGAGCTTGGCCCAATCGGGCGCCTGCATCGTCTGCCAGAGGCGGAAGGCCTTCAGCCGCCAGTCGAGCATCCACTCGGGCTCGTTCTTCTTGGCGGAGATGAAGCGAACGGTGTCCTCGCTCAAACCCTTGGGCGCAAATTCCTGCTCGACGTCCGAGGCGAAGCCCCATTCGTACTTCTTGTTGGCGGCAGCGAGCGCCTCGGCGTTCTTCGTGGCCATTATGCATGCACTCCCGCCGAAAGACTCGCGAGGCTGACATTCGCCAACGCGCCCCGCACCGCTCCGTTAACCGCTCCCATATGCGGCTTCACCCGACAGTTTTCCTCGACGCAGCAATCATGGCGCCCGCCCTCGACGCATGAAGTCATCGCGATCGGGCCCTCGATGGCTTCGATGATGTCGGCGAGACTGATCGCCGCAGGCGGCCGCGCCAGGCGGAAGCCGCCGCCAGTGCCGCGCGCGCTTTCGATCAGGCCAGCCGCCGAAAGCCGGCTGACGAGCTTCTGCACCGTCGGCAACGGCAGTCCAGTCTCTTCAGCAAGCACGGTTGCGTTGAGTCGCACGCACGCACCGCAATGGCGTGCAGCCGCGCTCATCATCACCACGGCATAATCGGCAAGGCTCGAAAGTCGCATAATCGGATTGTTTCACTCCGATTGGCCATTTGGGGCCGCGCGGCGCTCGCGTCAAGCGGAAGTGCCAGGAGAAGGTTGGGATTGCGCGGAGGAGCGCATTCAAGACGGTACCGGCCCGGGAGGGCGCATGTCCAAGCAACCGCTAATCGAGACGTTCGAGCGTGAGTGCAGCGCGCAGGATTGGATCGAGGCGTTCCCGCAAGGTGGTCGGGGTATGACCGACGAATCGCTTCAATTCGCGGATCATGTGCGGCTGGTCGTAGAAGCGCTCGGCCACTGCCGCCGGGTTCTCGCCGTTTGCGATTCGCGCGGCGGCACGCATCGCACGGAATTTGCGCTCGAGGAACTTCGGAGGACCGCCGTAATAATAGTTGATCAACCGTCCGATCTGGCGCTCGCTCATGCCAGCCGCTGCATAGAGATCCTCGATCACCGGATGTTCGCCGGCTTCCCATTGATGCACCAGCTTCATCAGCCGGATATGCGAGTCGGGAACCGGCCTGAACTTGGTCGGGAAATAGGCCTCGGCCTCGGCTGCCATGCCCGCCAGACTGGTCTGCGCGCGCAGCCGTGCGAGAAATTCGAGGCTGTCCGGCCCCAGCAACGCGGCGCCGTCGTGCACATGGTTGGCAGCCTTGCGCGCGTCGACTCCGATCAGCGCCGCCCAGCCCTGCGGACGCAGCGCGCCGCCGAACACCTCGGCCGGCCCCTCGGCGCGATAGTTGCGCACCGACATCGCCGGCGCCAACACCGACACTTCGGGAGTCGTTTCGAAATGTCGGTCGGGGAAGCGCACCGTTCCGCGCCCCCGCAGCCAGAACCGAATCTGTCCGAGATCGACACGCTCGACACCTTCGCTGACGGATTCCGGCGAGACAGCACGATAATAGGCGCGAATGTACGGCAGCAGCACATCGCTGGGTGCGACCAACTCTACTTGCATTTCCCCCTGCACGTATTGAACGCGCGATACTGTTAGCTGGTATATCGAGGGAAATACAAAGACAAAAGAGGCCCGGCCGCGATACGCAGCCGGGCCTGAAGTGAGAAAGGGCCACCCTGTTCCGGAAGCCCCTCCGGGTCGCGGCTTCGCTATACCCCCGGCGGGAAATAGGCGTCTTGGACAGAATCGCCATAACGACAGACTTTGACGTTACGGTATGCCAATGCGAGAGGCGAAATTCATGCGCATCTACCCTACCGCGCTATTCGCGCTCGACGAAGAAAAGGCCCATCATCTGGCACTTGCGGCGCTACGCCTGTGGGGTAACGCTGGCGCGCCATTTCGGACCACCAATTCGGATCAGAAACTGCGTACGCGCGTCGCGGGTATCGAATTCGCCAACCCGTTGGGGCTGGCGGCGGGGCTCGACAAGAACGGCGAGGCCGTCGCCGGGCTTTGGGGCCTCGGATTCGGCGCTATCGAGGCGGGGACGCTCACTCCGTTGCCCCAGCCCGGCAATCCGCGGCCGCGACTGTTCCGGCTGATCGAGGATCGCGCGATCATCAATCGCATGGGGTTCAACAATCTGGGGATCGACGCCGCGCTCGCCCGGCTCGCGAGGCTCCGCCGACGCGGCACGCTCGGCATCAACGTCGGCGCCAACAAGGATTCGGCCGATCGCATCGCCGATTATGCGCTCGGCGTCGGCAAAGCCGCGCCGCTCGCCGACTATGTCGCGATAAACATCAGCTCGCCCAACACGCCGGGACTTCGCGACCTGCAGCGCGGCACCGCGCTCGCGGAGCTGCTCGCCGCGTCGGACGCGGCGCGCATGCTCCCGGCGCGGCGCGTGCCCTTGTTCCTCAAGGTCGCGCCCGACCTCGAGCCGGGCGACATCGACGACATCGCGCGCCAGGCAATCGCGAACCATGTCGACGCACTGATCGTATCGAACACCACCGTAACGCGTCCGTTGCTCGCGTCGCCGAACGCCGGCGAGACCGGTGGCCTCTCGGGCGCGCCGCTCCGCGCGCTCGCGCGCCAGCGGCTCGTCGATTTCCGCGCGGCGACCGGGGGCGTGCTGCCGCTCGTCTCGGTGGGCGGCATCGACGGCGCCGAGGAAGCCTATGCGCGCATCCGTGCCGGTGCGAGCCTCGTGCAGCTCTACACTGCGCTGATCTATGAGGGACCGGGACTGCCCCTGCGCCTGCTTTCGGGCCTCTCCCGTCTCTTGAAGCGCGATGGCTTCGTCTCGGTGAGCGACGCAGTGGCTGTCGACGCAACGTAGCGGGTTGCCCCCCGCCCAAACGCGGGTAGGTTCGAAGCGATGAACAAGCTCCTGGTCGCTTTCCTGCTGCTGGTCGTTCCCGCACCGGCATTCGCCCAACTGGTCTCCGCCGCCGACGAACGCGCGACCGCCGCGGGCGTCGAGATTCTCAACAAGGGCGGAACGGCCGCCGATGCGGCGGTGGCAATGATGGCCGCGCTCGGCGTGGTCGAGCCCGGCCATTCGGGGATCGGTGGCGGCGGGTTCATGCTCTATCACGACGCCCGGACCGGCAAGACGACGAGCTATGACGCGCGCGAGGCGGCGCCGATGGCTGCCGACATGCGCTGGTTCTTCGGCGCCGACGGCAAGCCGCTGCCCATTTTCCAGGCGATCCCGGGCGGGCGCAGCGTCGGCGTACCCGGCGAGCTGCGGTTGATGGAGGCGGCGCACGCGCACCACGGCAAGCTTGCGTGGAGCGAGCTGTTCCAGCCGGCGATCCGGCTGGCGCGCGACGGCTGGGCGATCACGCCGCGCTTCTACAATTTCGTATCGGGGATGGGGCGCCGCGGCATCTTCAGCCCCTGGGCGGCGAGCTATCTGATGACCGCCGACGGCAAGGCCAAGCCGGTCGGGACCAAGGTTCAGAACCCGGGCCTCGCGCAACTCTACACCCAGATCGCGACGCATGGACCGGACTATTTCTATGTCGGCCCCATGGCGCAGAACGTCGTCGCCACGGTCAACGGCGCGGCGCGCAACCCGTCGAAGATGACGACGGGCGATCTCGCCTCGTACAAGGTGCACGAGCGCGCACCGGTCTGCGGCAGCTATCGCGGGTACCGCGTGTGCGGTATGGGACCGCCCGCCTCGGGCGGCGTGATCGTGCTCGAGATCCTCAAACAGATCGAGCGGTTCGACATGGCCAAGCTCGGCAAGGACTCGCCAGTGGCATGGCACTTGTTCGCCGAAAGCATGCGGCTCGCCTATGCCGATCGTGACGCCTATCTCGCCGACCCGGACTATGTGAAGGTTCCGGTCGCGGGGCTGCTTGCGCCCGATTACCTCGCGCGGCGCTCGGCGCTGATTTCCGAAACGACGACGCTCGCCAGGATCGAGCCGGGCAATCCCGCGGGAGCGCCGGCGCCGGTACGTGCCGAGCCGCAGCCCGAGCACGGCACGACCGACATGGCGGTCGTCGATCGCTGGGGCAACGTCGCGCAGGTCACCGTGACGATCGAAAGCGTGTTCGGATCGGGACTCGATAGCAATGGCATCTTCCTCAACAACGAGCTGACCGACTTCAACCTGTCGCCGATCCGCGACGGCATGCTCACTGCCAATCGCGTCGAAGGCGGCAAGCGCCCGCGCAGCTCGATGTCGCCGACGATCGTCTACGACGCCAGGGGCAAGGTACGACTCGCAGTCGGTGCGGCGGGCGGCAACACGATCATCGCGCAGGTCGCAAAGGCGATCGTCGGTGTAGTCGACTGGAAGCTGAGCGCGCAGCAAGCGATCAGCCTCGGGCTGATCTACGCGCCGGGGCCAGGCGGTGCCGCCGAAAGGGCGACACAGGCCGAAGCGATGCTGCCGCAGCTCGCCGCGCTCGGCGAGCACCTGCAGGTCGCATCGCTGGGATTGAAGGCAAATGCCATCGAGCAGGTCGGCGGGCGCTGGATCGGCGCGGCCGATCCGCGTAGCGAAGGGGTGTCGATGGGTCTGGATGGGCGTGCAGTGAAGCCGACCGCCGCGGCCGCGATCGATCGGCCATCGGAATGAGATGAGCAGCGCTGCGGGCCATGGCAAGCGGACGGTGCCGGGAGAGAGGATGCGCAGACTCGAATATTTCCCCAACCTCGTCGCGATGTTCTTCGCGCGGGCGTCGGAAAAGGGCGATCAGCCTTTCCTGTGGCACAAGCGGGACGGGCGCTGGGTCGCCATCAGCTGGGCTGAAACCGCACGCCAGGTCGCCCATCTCGCGACGGCGCTGCAGGCGCTCGGCCTCAAGCGCGGCGACCGCGTGATGCTGGTCTCGGAGAATCGTCCCGAATTCGCGATTTCGGATCTCGCGATCATGGCCGCGGGCTGCGTGACGGTTCCGACCTACACCACCAACACCGAACGCGACCACCAGCATATCATCGACAATTCGGGCGCTGCCGCGACGATCGTATCGACCGACCGTCAGGCCCGCACCTTGCTGCCGGCCGTACTGCGTGCGACTGGCGGCAACCACAAAGTGATTGGCATCGAGGCGCTGCGCGCGGGTCAGCCGGGGGGCATCGAGTTCCACGACTGGCACCGGCTGATCGACACGCATCCCGCCGATCCGGTCAAGGTCGCCGCCCAGGCCAATTTCCAGCGCTCGGATCTCGCGTGCATCATCTACACCAGCGGCACCGGCGGGTTGCCGCGCGGAGTGATGCAGCACCATGGCGCGATCCTCCACAATTGCGAGGGTTGCTCCGCGCTCATCGCCGAGGATTTCGGCTGGGACGACGAGGTGTTCCTCTCGTTCCTGCCGCTCAGCCACGCCTATGAGCACACCGGCGGCCAATTCTTTCCGATCGCGCTGGGCGCGCAGATCTATTACGCCGAAGGGCTCGAGAAGCTCGCCTCGAACATCGAGGAAGTGCGGCCGACCATCATGATCGTGGTCCCGCGGCTGTTCGAAGTGCTGCGCGCACGAATCACCAAGGCGGTCGAGAAACAGGGCAAGTTCCCCAACTATCTGCTCGACCGCGCGATCGCGATCGGCGGGCGCAAGGCGGCAGGCAAGATGCGGCTCGCCGACCTGCCGATGAATCTCTTCCTCAGCGCCACGATCCGCCCCAAGCTCGTGGCGCGGTTCGGCGGGCGCATGAAGGCGATGGTCTCGGGCGGCGCGCCGCTCAATCCCGAGGTCGGCGTCTTTTTCCAGTCGCTCGGGCTCACTTTCCTCCAGGGCTATGGCCAGACCGAAAGCGCGCCGGTGATCTCGTGCAACCGGCCCAGGAGCGGGATCCAGATGGACACGGTCGGCCCGCCGCTCGCGAACACCGAGGTACGCATCGCCGACGATGGCGAGATTCTCGTCCGAGGCGAGCTGGTGATGAAGGGCTATTGGCGCAATGACGAAGAAACCGCACGCGTCCTGAAGGAGGGCTGGCTCCACACCGGCGACGTCGGGCTGATCGACGCGCACGGCCGGATCAAGATCACCGACCGCAAGAAGGACATCATCGTCAACGACAAGGGCGACAATGTCGCGCCGCAGAAGATCGAGGGCATGCTCACGCTGCAGCCTGAAATCATCCAGGCGATGATCTATGGCGATCGCAAGCCGTATATGGTCGCAGTGCTCGTCCCCGATCCCGAGTGGACTCAGGAATGGTGCGCACGCAGCGCGACACGCTGCGACTTCCGCGAACTGGCGCACGATCCGGACTTCAAGGCCGCGCTCGGACAGGCCGTCGAGCGTGTCAACAGGGACGTTTCGCAGGTCGAGCGGATTCGCAAGTTCATCCTCGCCGACGCGCCCTTCTCGATCGACAACGAGCAGCTGACGCCGAGCCTGAAGATCCGACGTCATATCCTCAAGCACGTCTATAGCGAGCGGCTCGACGCGCTCTATTGAGCGCGCGCTATGGCGTTCTGGCGCGTGACTTGGCCTGCGCTCGCGCAATCACGGGCTTGGCGGGCGCCACCTTCGCCGTCGGCAGCACGACCATCGTCCAGTCCTTGTCGGACCGGAGGTATTTTGCGGCGAGCGCCTGGATTTCAGCCGTCGTGGTCGTCGCGACGTCGCTGACCACCGTGTCGATCGCCGCGAGCCGCGCCGGATCGCGCGTGCCACCCGCCGCAAGCTGCATCCAGAACATGTTGCCGGTCGAGCGGCGCACCAGCAGCTGCGTCATCGGCGCCAGCGTGCGACGCAGCTCGTCGGCGTCGATCGGATGCGCGGCGAGGTCGGCGGCGATCTCGCGCGACAGGCTGAAGAAGAAGTCGGTCTTGTC
>Ga0068859_100001066_pt1 | contig 28050 bp, 19 predicted proteins | sample KBSSwiS22_FD_66585 | JGI IMG/M metagenome (GOLD analysis project Ga0068859, IMG submission 66585) | Switchgrass rhizosphere microbial communities from Kellogg Biological Station, Michigan, USA - KBS Switchgrass S2-2 | ecosystem: Host-associated > Plants > Roots > Rhizosphere > Soil ...
GTGGGAGCCGGTGCGCAACGGCGTGGCGGAGCTGGCCGGGTTCCCGGCCGGGCTGCTGGCGGCGTTCTCGACGCGGCATGGCGAGGTGGAGGCGGAGTTCGCGCAGTTGGTGGCGCAGGGGTTCGAGCCCTCGGGGGCGACGAAGGCCGCGGCCCAGCGTGGCTCCCGTAAAGCCAAGAAGGTCCTCGCGGACGACGTCGTTCACGCCGCCCAACGGGAGACGCTGACCGGCGCCGGATACACCGTCGAGCAGGTCCGCCAGCTGGCCCCGCCCATCCCGGCCCGGCCAGCGCCGTTCAGCGCGCCGGAGGTCGCCGACCTGTTCGATCTGCTGGCTGGGCCGGTGGGGTTGACGGAGAAGACGTCGACGTTTCTGCGCCGGGACGTGGTGCGCGCGGTCGCGGAGTGGGCCGGGGAGCGGGCCGACGCGGACACGATCGAAGAGCTGACCGACCGGTTCCTGGCGGAGCCGCGGGTCGTCCTGATCCACGGCGCGGCGCCCGGCGCGCGGCGTCGCCACCAGCCCGAACTCGTGTTCACCACCGAGGATCTGCTGGCCGCCGAGGAGTCCCTGTCCGCGCTGATCCGCGACGGCCAGGTCACCGACGGCGCGCCGCCCCGTCTGCTGGTCGACCCCGCCTACCTGGCGGCGCGTCTCGCGGTCGCCGCTCGATCGCCGCAGAGCGCCGGCCCCGGAACTGGGCCGCCTGGTGCGGGCGCGGTGGCCGCGAAGGGCGGCGGCGGGGTGGTGGTGCTGTCCAGGGAGCAGGCAGAGCTGGTGCGCCGGCTGCTGTCTGGTGGCGATCTGGTCCGCCCGGCGGTCGGGCCGGCGGGGACGGGCAAGACCGAGGCGATGCGGGTCCTGACCGGCCTCCTGCACGGCGCCGGGCGGCGGGTGTTCGCGACCGCGCATGGCGGGCGCCAGGCCGAGGAGCTCGCCGACCGGATCGGTATCCCGGCCCGGGTCATCGCCAGCTGGCTGACCCTGCTCGACCACACTGACGACCCGACGACCGTGTGGCCCGCTGGCTCGGTGCTGATCGTCGACGAGGCGACGCAGGTGGCGACACGCGACGCCGAACGGCTCATGCGGTGCGCGACCCGGACCGGCACAGTCGTGATCGTGCTTGGTGACCCGGCGCAGCTCGGCTCGGTCGGCGCCGGCGGCTGGTTCACCCACCTGGTCGCCCGCACCCCCGACGTCCCGACGCTGACAACCGTGCACCGCCAGGCCGGCGCGGACCTCGCGCCGGTGCGCGCCGCGCTCGGCGCCCTACGCGCCGACACCGCGCCGACGGCGCGCGCCGCGTTGGAGCGGCTCGCCGCTGACGGCCGCATCCACCTCGCCGACAGCGCGGACACGCTCCTCGAACGCGCCGTCGCCGACTGGTACGCCGAACGCCAACGGCGCGCCCGCGCCGCGGCGAGTGGCCCGGGCGGCGTGTCCGCGCGATCGGCTCGCGCCGCGACCGGTGCCAGCCGCTCGGCGGCCGGCTCGCCCATTGGCTCTACTGGCTCGGCCCTCGGCCCGACCGGCTCTACTGGCTCGGCTGCCGGCTCGCTCACCGGCTCTACTGGCTCGGCTCTCGGCTCCATCGGCTCGACCGCTGGGTCAACCGGCTTGGCCGAGGAGCGCCTCGGCTCGGCGACCGGCTCCACCGAAGCCGGCGGCGCCAGTACCAACGGATCGGCCGACGGGGTGACTGGCGCGCAGGACGGCGGCACTCCCGGCCCGGCGGTGCGGCCTCAGCCGGTGAAGGTCCATCTGATGGCCGAGCGGCATCGCGAAGTCGAGACGCTCAACCGCGCCGCGCGCGCCCTGCTGGTCGCCGACGGCGCCCTGACCGGCCCAGTGCTGACGGTCGCTGGTCGGGAGTTCCAGGTCGGAGACGAGGTGATCACGCTGACGCAGGCCGGGCACACGTTGGTCCCGGACGGGAAGCCTCGCTCGGCGTACGTCCGCACCGGCACCATCGGGGTCGTCACGGCCGTCCACGTCGACCCGGACAACCCAGCCGGGCAGGCGCTGTCCGTCTACTTCCCGAGCAAGGGCATGGTCCACGTCCCATGGGAATACCTGACCTACCGGTTCGACGACGGCCGGGACGGAGGCCTCGCCCACGCTTACGCGATCACCGCGGCCAAGGCCCAGGGCACCACCATGGACACCGCCCGCGCCGTCGTCCCCGACGACACGAGCCGCGCCGGCCTGTACGTCATGCTGTCGCGCGCCCGCGCCGACGTCGCCGCCTACCTGGTGGCCCGCGACCAGCTCGACGAACGCGACGACGATGAGACCTGGCTGCCTACCGAACCCAGCCCCGACGGCCCGGTCGGCCAGCTGGCCGACCGGCTCCGCCGCTCCCGGCCCGAACAACAGGCCGGCGAGCAGGACCCGCTGGCCGCCGCCGCGCACCGGCTTCGCACCCAGCACAGCCTCGCCGAACTCGCCGCGCTACGGCTCGGCCAGCCGGCTCCAACGCAGTCCGACGCCGCGCCGGCTCCAGGAGCCGCACGACACGCGCCAGGTGTCCGCGCCAACGGCTCGTCCAGCGGCGCGAACGGCGCGCCCGCCGCCAGGGGACGCGCCGACCGGACCGGCACGAACAACACGTCCAACACCCACGGCCCCTGGGCCGCGCCGAACGCGACCTCTATCCGGCCGGGCACGCCGAAGACCGGGCCGAACGCGTCGGATATACAGGCCGAGCCGAGGAGCGTGGTGGGCGCACCGCACCAGGTCGTGCTGCGGCGCGCCGAACTGGCCGCTGAAGCCGCGCTACGAGCCGCCGCGCTCACCAACCCGCCCGCCGCGCTCGTCGCACGGATCGGACCCCGGCCAGCCACCGGCCCAGACCGGGCAGCCTGGGATGAGTTGGTCGGCGGACTCGCGATCTACCACGCCCGCCGCCGACCCGCCGCGCCCCTCCACGAGGTGGGACCGCCGCCCCTCGCGGCGCCGCACCACCAGCCGCAAGATCCCTGGCTGACATGCCGAGAGCAGGCGGTGCGGCTGGCCGACAGCTGGACCGCCGCGCTACCACGGGCGCTGCGAGACCGATTCGACGGCGCCGGCCAGGCGCTGCCACGAGAACGGGCCATCGCCGGGCTGCACGCCCTACTCGACGCAGGCCGCCACCCCGACGAACTGCGAGACCTCCTCGCCGAGATACCGCTCGACGGTGTACGGGCCGGCGCGGCGGTACTCGAGCACCGCGTCACCGATCTCTGCAAGGTCACCGGCCTCGACCCTGCCCTCTACGACCTGCCGGCCTCTCGCACCGCCCAGCAGGAATGGAACGACCTGTTCCGCCTGGTGCGCGCGGCCGAGATCAACCATCTCGCCACGCAGCCGACCGGCGACCTCGCCGCCGAGCGGCGCTCACTTGCCCTCGCATTGAGCCGGCCGGGTAAAGCCCAGAGGTCGACCATTCCGACAGGGCCCAAGCAACCGGATACCGGAGCCGGCGAACTCGCGTCGTCCCGCAGCGAGGGGAGGGAACGGCTGGATTTAGTTGAGGCGGCGCTGAACCGGCAGACCACCGACGCGCTCCTGCATGCGAAAGCCGAACCGGCCGGCTATCTGACGGCGCTGCTCGGACGACGGCCTGAGGCCGGCCTGCAGATACACGGGTGGGACGAAGCGGCCAGCCGGGTCGAGCACTACCGCCACCACGTCCTCGGCCTGCCCTACGGCACCCCCGCCCAGCCCGGCTCCGCCGACCCCACCCACCACGCCCTCGGCGACTGCCCCACCGACCCGTCCGACGCGGCCGCCTACGAACACGCCCGCGATATCGCCGGCCTGCGCAACGGCCAGCTTGAGCTGTGACCGGCGGCAGACAGCGGGGCCAGGTTCCTGCTCGGGGCTCGTGTCGGCGCCGACGGAATCGCGCTGACCGGCGTAATGCCGGTCATGGGCGGGGACGCGGCGGCAGCGGAAGCTGCCCGCCGACGTGCCGGCGGCGGCCCGCTGCGACGAGGCCCGCCAACTCGACGGACCGCGCTACCCGACGCTGCCCTTCTACCTGTAGCGCGGCCCGGAGGACCTCGGAGCCTGCACGACGCCGCGCGCCGCGGACGAATCAGGCCGGTCCCGTGATCCGAAAAGCCGGCAGTCATGAACCGAGGGCGACCTGCCGCAGACAAACGCGAGGTCAGGGGCCTGGGTGGCTTGCCTGTCGCCGGCTTGGATGTCGGGTACCGGGTACGCCGTTCTTGGAGATCAGCAGCTCCGGCTTTGTGTTCTTCGTCACAGATTTCCCAAACGCACAACTTTTCAGTGCTGAGCCGGTCCCGCGACCAGCGCGTTTGCAACTACGCCCCCACATGGCTTCATCTACGACCGCGCAAGCCTGCCTTAATGTATGACTACCTCCTGGGTCGTCGCCGGGACCCGAAAGTGATCGTCGGCGAATAGTGTCAGGCGCCGCATTGGCGTGCGCCCATTACCCGTGCGGGCCGCGGTATCGAGATCTTCTTTGTCTCGTGCCGCGCGCCATCGACGCGGCATCTCCAGCAATCTTGGGCTTAGAAGACGGGGAGACATGGCGAAACCAACGCGGCGCCAGAAGCGAAAAGACCTCCGTGCAGGTCTCTTCGCAGGAGCGATAGCCGTCGCATTTCTGGCAGTCTCCCTCGGGTGGTGGCTGTTGATCCCGGCCTATCTTGCCGCTGTGTTGAGCGCGCGCCTTCTGGCGTGGCCAACCATCTGCAACGCATATCGGGCATGGCCTGCTGACCACCTGGCGTGCGAGACCCTCGTCACTGGCGCCATCACCGGCTGCGACAGCCACCGGCGCGAGAAGGCCGGCGACCTGCGGGCGGTCCTAAGCCCAGCGCACCCACGGTCACCCATGCAGGCAGCGCTCCGCCTTGTACGCCGCGGCGATGGCGGGGAACAACTGCCGACGATGTCAGGTGCGCCGACTCGCATCACGTTCCACAACGCACTCAGCATCTATGGGATCATCCTCTGCCTGCTCGCGACGGTCATCATCGTCTTCGTTTAGCCGCTGCCGTTCTGCGGTGCGGAACCATTCTCTAGCGAGCATTTCCGGTGCCCGCGTCGTACTGGCGCGCCCGCATTCAATACCAGTTCTTCTTGTTTTTTCTCATCAGAAAGGACATCGATGGCCGCGCGGAGAACACGAGTTCGAGGTCACTTCCGAAACGGACATTTCGTCCGTCCGCACTTTAGGCGCATCCCAGGCGGCCGGTCGGCCGTCTCCATCACAGTCACTGTGACCATCACTATTGCGCTGACCATCGGGGTGCCCATTACGCTCAAGCTGACTGGCTCGACGGACCGGGCCTCCACGTCGTCGGAGTCCACGGGCACCTGTGGGGGAACCCAACGGTGCTCCAGCGACGATCACGGCTCCGACGAGCACTCGATCGAGATACGGCTGAAGAATGCTGGCCTTCAGACGAGCGGGCAGGTGCAGCATGATGGGTCCACGTGTGCTGACCATGCCTACGGGACTGTGCAGACTTTTTTCCGCGAGCATCCCTGCGCGGGCCTGTACCGTGCCCAACTTCAGGTGCGAGACGCGGCAGGTGATGTCGTGCTACTGGCGGTGTCATGGGTTCGCATGGGCGATGAGCCCGACGCCACGGCATACCACAAGCTCGTCGACAGTCCGGGGACTGGGAACATCACCGAACTGTCGCGCGAGAGCGGACCCTATCGTGCGGTCCGGTATACAGGTCTCCACTACCGGTCGGGCCAAAACGGCGTCGTCGTCATCAACGCCCAGGCTGAACCCGCTGCTGCCCGCTGGACCGGGCCGGCGCTGAAGGACATCCTCGGCCTGGCAGTGCAGTAGATGCCTGAGGGCCCGAGCTCGGGTTTGAAGTTGGGAACGATCACCGATATTCGGCGAGCACTCGGCTGCCGGCCCGAGGGGGCGGCGGCGAGCTACGACGATGCCTGCCATCCCGGCTTGACGTTCACGCGACGCTGCCCTTTTGAAGCGCGGGTGTCTCGTTGGGAGCGAGAATGACCACGATTCGTCCCGCCTCGAGGTGTCGGAGAATACCCGGTAGACTGCATTCGCGGGTTGAAAGAAACACCTTGGTCGGGCCGCTTGGCCGGTAGTCGGCCGCGCTCGGATTGCTCGAAGTGTCACACTCCGGGTCGGTGCCGGATGGTTGGTGGCGGGAATAGTCAGGAGCGTCGTGAGACAGCATGATCCTTCTTAGGTGGCACGGGTAGAGGCACCTGAATGTACAGGGCCTGTTCGGGGGACTTCGCAGACCTGTCCATCGCGGCGGATGTGGATGGACAGGTCCACCGAGGGTGCGAAGCTACGCGAATGGCCGTGTAACTGCCATCTAGCGGGTCAGCGCCTTTATCGTGTCGCCCAGATCTTTGACTGCCGGGAGGTCGGGCCATAGGCCATTGAGTGCCCGCTGGTTTTCTCGGGCAGCCCGAATGACGCCTCGGCTGAACCTGCCGCTCAGGGCAGACAAAGCGCTCTGCGTGGCGGATGCGGCCTGCTCCGGCTCGGGGTGGTCGCGGCGGATGTACGTGCGCGCCAACGTGTTCCACTTACCGGCCACGAGTGTGAAATGATCGGGGTCGATGGTGAGTTGGGCAGAGAGCCCCGCGCGGGCGCGGCCTTCGGCGTTCTCTCCGTCGCCGATTTCGGTGAGTGTGATTGCGTGGAAAGCGTGCGCAAACGCCGTGTTTCCTGGGTTCGGGCCAGGATTGACCCCGCCGTCCCAGACGTTGCCTTCCAGGTCTCTCAACGCGCTCTTCGCGTCGTCCGGTCGCTTGGCGCGGGCCGCGGCTCGCGCGGCACATCCGGCGAGAATGGGCCGGGTATACGGGTGCATCTTTACCTGGGACGGACCAGCGATCTCAAAGGCAAGATCATGCGCGTCATTGAAACAGGCGACGCTGGAGCGGATGGCTGCACTGGAGCCGGCGAGAAGAAGATCACCAGTTTCATCGGAATGCTGGCTCGCCAATCGGAGGAAGCCGCGCGCCGCCTCGTCATCGCCGAGGTCGAACATCGCGGTACCAAGATAGTAGGAGTACCAGCCTGCTACGTTGGTTAGCCGCTTCCGCGTCGACTCCGAGAGCCGAGTATCGAGGAGTCCTTCAACGGTCTCCCAGCGCGGCAGAAGCTGGGCGTAGGTCTGCTGGTGCGGGGTCGTGAAATAGGCGCCCGCGACCCTGTGGACGTCCATTTCGTAGTCGTCGAGGGAGAGCGGGTCGGGGTCGGCGGTGGCGATTCTGCGGGAGATCTCGGCGGCGAGGACTCCGGCTGTGAGGGTGCGTAGGGCGTCTCTTCTGTTCGTGGGACTCACCTCCTGCTCACCTGTGACAGTGCGGCGCAGGGCGACGAGTTCGCCACCGGTTCGCCAGAACTCGTCCATCCGCGCGAGCATCGCGGCGGACGGGACGATCTCGCCCTGTTCGGCGCGGGTGATCGCGGTCCGGTCGTAGCTGATCCGCCGGCCCAGGTCGGTCTTGGACATCGGGCCGCGCAGCTCCGTGATGCGAGCCGCTAGACCGGCCAGTGCCGCCTGATCGGAAACCATCGTGAGCCCCTTCCCCCGCACCGTGACGTGACGTGCAGCCCGTGACGGCCGCACGTCACGACACGCGGCGCCCACGGCGCGGCCGTCACGCCCATTTCACCGCGCGGCACGGCACGGCCACACATCTCGCAACGAACTGTAGCCAGTCGCCACGATTCAGTCACGTGCCGCAGGCGCGACCGGAAGACGGACACGCGCGTGTCGTCGGCGGTCCCCGGCGGCCCGGGACAGGTGCAAAGGAGGCGCGCCATGGGCGGACGGTTGGGGAAGATCTGGCACGGCATGCGGGGAAGGCTTGGGCCGCCGAGGATGGCCCTGGTCGATCAGGGTGCCGGGTGCGCATTCTCGCGGAGCGTCCGGACTTTCGCGGCGGCCGATGACAACGAGACGCCCGACAGGGCCGGGGAGACCGAGGAACCGGACTCTTGCCGACTCACGGAGACCGTCGGCGGGGACGTTCGGACGGTCACGATCTGGCCGGGGCAGGCGGCGGAGAACCTCATGGACCAGCTCCTAAGGGTGCCGCCGAGGGCCGTCTTCCTGGAGTCCTTCGGAGACACGTCCGCGGTTCTCGTCTACGGCCCCGCGGACATCGACCCGACCCGGCTGACCGCGCTGCGTGCTGTGGTCGCGGCACTCGGCCCGGACGACCCTGACTGGGCTCGCGAGGTATCCGTGTGATGTCGAGCATGATGATCGAACTTGACGGTAGCGCGCCCTTCCCGGTGCTCGTGACCATGGGTCCGATGTCCTTGCCGCGCCGCCCGGATGTGCTCGTGGACGCCTACCCGGAACCCGAGTTCGTCCCGGCGGGGGTACATCCGGCTGACTCGGTGGCCGCAGGACTGGCCGAGCGCAACGCAGCACGGGTGCTTGTGGCCTGCCCGGCGCTGGTCTCACCCGCGCGTAGCGCGCTCGCTCTCGCGGTCGGGCGGGAACTCGCCGACCATCGGGAGTTGATCGGCGCCGAGCCGGGACCCGTCGTGACGTGCGGAGTCCGGCCGCCCGTCGGCTGGGAGTCCGGCGGGGTGATCGTTCCGCATCCGGCCACGGTCTATGTCCGTGGCGGCGCGGCGCAGCGCGTCGAGGGCCTGGGTGGCCCAGCACCACAGTTCGGGGTCGGCCTTCTCGACGGCGGCCGCCATGCGCCAGCAGCTCGGCCTGCGCACACGCACGCGGACACCAGCCTCCCGATGCCACGCAAGGTAGCCGGATTCGATCCCGAGCGTAAGCTTGCCGACGTGGCTGGACCTCTTGTGGTGACGGTGGGGCGCCGGGCGGCGCGGGCGATCTTGATCGACGATCACGGGCAGCTTGTGCTGATCAAACGGACGAAGCCGGGGCAGGCGCCGTACTGGACCGCGCCCGGCGGCGGCGTTGAGGCGGCCGACGTGTCGGTGGAGGCTGCGCTCCACCGGGAGCTGTCCGAGGAACTTGGCGCGCAGGCCACCTGCGCCTCACAGGTTTTCCTGTTCAGCTCGCCGACTGATCAGGGTGTTGCTGTGCAGCATTTCTTCGTAGCCCGGCTGGACGGTCTCGACGAGGCGGCCCGCAGCGGTGACGAATTCAGCGACCCCACGCGGGGTGGGTATGAGCTGGACCGGATCGATCTTCACGGTGATGCGTTGGCGCCGATTGACCTGAAGCCGACCGCGTTGAAGGAGTTCATCCTCGCGAACCGCGAGGCCTTGCTCGCAGAGGCTGGCGCCGCCGCCTGACGTTAGCTATTTGTTCCACCGCAGGTAGACGGGGGTGGCCCGGCCCGGCAGCGAGCGTAGTGGTCCGCGGTCCGCGCCGAGGACGTCGCGGAGCGCTGCCGTTTCACCGGGCCATTTTGCGTGGGCGAGTTCGTCGAAGGCGAGCACGCTGCCCCGGGTGAGGTACGGCTGGATGGTCTCGATCGCGGCGCGAGTCGGTTCGTAAAGGTCGAGGTCGAAATAGGCCAACGCGATGAGCGTGTGTGGGTTGCTGGTCAGGTAGACGGGCAGCGTCTCGCGGACGTCGCCCTGGATGATCAGTGTTCGCTGGATATGGCTGAGATGTTCGCCCTGCTCGTGGCTGGCGAGCACTTCGCGCAGGTGGCGCGGGTAGTCGTCAGGGAGGGCGAACCGGCCGGCGGCGGCGCTGGGGCCGGTCAGGTCGACGGCGGCCGGCTGTGAAAGCCCGGTGAAGGTGTCGAAGCCGACGATGCGGCGGTGCGGGTTGTACGGCTCGTAGACGCCGCGCAACGCGGTCAGGGTGGCCAGATGACGTCCGCGGTGCACACCGAATTCCATGACGGCGCCGGGTACGTTCAGGATCATTCGGTAGAGCGCGTCGAGGGACAGCAGGTCCGTGAGCGGCTGTCGGCGCAGGTAGAGGGGCAGCTGGTCGACGAGTTCGTCGGGCGGTATGGGCGTGGCGGCCAGCAGCTCGGCGAACCGTAGGCGCACGGTTCGTTCGCGCTCGGACTCGTGTGGCAGGAGTCGCTCGCCGGCGCATGGTTCGGCCGGTTGGTCAGCCGAGGTCATGTGAGGCACCAGCCGCCGTCGATGGTGAGGCACTGACCAGTGATGAACCCGGCGTCGGACGAGGCGAGAAACGCCACGACGGCGGCGATGTCGTCGGGCCGGCCTCGGCGTTTGACGCACTGCACGCCGAGCTGCTGAATGACCATTGCGTCGTGGTCGGCGACGACTGCGTGCTCGGCGGCGACTTCGATGGAGCCGGGCCGGATGCAGTTCACCGTGATTCCTTGGGGGCCAAGTTCGCGAGCGAGGGCGCGGACGAGTCCTTCGAGCCCGCTCTTGGCGGCGATGTAGGCAGCGAGGTCAAGGTGGCCGAGCTGGGTGAGCACCGAGGACACGGCGGTGATCCGGCCGTGGCCGCGGGCGGTGAGTATCGGGGTGACGAGTTGGGCGCAGGCGGCGTGCGTGATCAGATTGATCTCGACCTGTCGGCGAAAGGTGTCCAGGTCGAGGCCGTTCCAGGGGAAGCGTGGATAGGCGCCGGCGTTGGAGACGAGGACCTCCAGCCGGTCGGTGACGCGGTCGACCTCACGAGCGAGCACTTCGATGGTGGCGGGGTCGGTGAGATCGCCGGTGACAGCCGCTGTGATCGCGCCTTGTCGTTCGGCCTCGTGCCGTACGTGGCGCAGGTCCGGGCCGTCGTCGAGGTGGGTGACGATGAGATCGCAGTGTGCGGCGAGGCGGGCGGTGATCGCCCCGCCAATGCCAGAACCGGCTCCGGTCACGATGGCAACGGGACGGACCACGGTCGACTGGTCTCCGTTCGGTGCGGGACGAGGGCGAGGAGTTCCGGCAGCGTGGCGGTTCGGTCGAGGGTCTGGACCAGCAGCGCCAGGGAGAGCGCTGTGTCATGAGCCTTGAGTCGGGTCAGGTTGTAGACGGCGAGCAGCCGCATCGCGAGGTAAGGGCGTAACCAGGCCAGGAGGTCGTCGATGCCGAGCAGGTCAGCGGCCGGTTGGACGAGGTCATCGAGATAGCGACGCAGGACGTGGCGTCGAGCCGGGCTGGGATCGTGCCGGTAGTCGATCATGAGTGACGATCCGTCCCGCCAGGCTTGTACGACGGGTTCGGTGAGGCTGGCCGGTCCGAGTGCGCGGGGATGGTCACGGAAGGCACCTCGGTTGTAACGCGGGACGAGCCAGGCGCCGTGAAGCCGCTGGTAGAGCAGGAAGCACGCGAACTCGCCGGGCAGGGCGTTGAGGCCCGCGGTGTCGTAGTCGAACCAGACAGGCCCACCTGCGGGCGACCAGCCGATGTTGATGTCGGTCGGATCGCCTTGGGTGACGGCCGCCCAGACGGGTTCGAGCGCCGTGAAGTGCGCTCGCAGGCGGGCGACGAGGTCGGCGAAGTCGAGCGAGTGTTCCTTGCCGGCGACGACCAGGCGCAAGGCGGCGAGGTCCGAGGGTCGGACCGTCGTGGTGCCGATGGGCAGCGGCCAGGGCGCGTCAGCCTGGTAGTACTGATCGAGGCGCCCACCGGCGGCGGCCCGGTGGCCGTAGAGTTTCCCGATCGTCTCCGCTGCGGTGACGAGTCTCAGCGTGCGGGACAGGACACCCTGGTACTGGCGGAAGACGTCGTCCAGGCAGGCGTCGAGGCGGCTGGTGTCCTGGGTGAGGTCGGCATTGGTGATCTCGTCGAGCAGCAGCCCGCGGTCCGGCCCGAGGTGCGGCCATCGGTCGTAGGCCAGCACGGTCCAGCGGCCGAGCCGCCAGTCGCCGCGACGTTCGGGGACGGAATAGAGGCCACGCAGACGGCCGTGTCCTTCCCTTTCCCCGCGTGCCTCCCCGCTGTGCGGGTTGGCCTTGACGAAGTACTGGCGGCCGGCCCAGTCGACATGCCAGGTGTGGTTGGCAGTGAAGCGCCGGTGGGTCCCGATCCGTGGCATGCCAGTCATCCCCAGCCTGCGAGCTCGCGGGCGAAGCCGGCGATCAGCTTCGCGGGGATGCCGGCCAGGCCGGCAGAGTCCGACCATACGAGGTCGTCGAGGTCGTCGCGGACGGGGCAGCGGTCGGCGAGCGCCAGCATCTGGGAGAACGGCGTCGCGACGGCGTGGTGCCGGGCGTTCCCGGTGGTCCACTTCGTGTGGGCGTGGCGGCCGTAGAGCCCGATGACCTCAGGGCCGGATCCGTCTGCGCGTTCGGTGAGGGCGGCCAGATGGGTCAGCCCCGTGTCGTTGCCGATCACGACCTGCGCGGACGAGAACACGTCCAGGCAGTCGACTGCATCCGGACCAGCGAGGATCTCGACGCCGTCGAGCGCCTCGGGCTCGGACTCGGGCGTGGCGCCCGTTACGAGGGTGAACGACCAGGGCGCCGCGAGCGCGCCGGCCAAGACCTGCGCGACGCGGGCGAACCTGGCCGCGCCGTAGTCCTTCCGGCCAGGCCAGCTGGTCGCTGAGACGAACACGACGTGGAAGGGCCGCGCCTGCTCGCCCGATCGGAAGGTCGGAAGCGGCGCGCGGTCGGCGGGCAGCCGGACGCCGAGGAACTGCTCGACGTCGAGGTAGTACCGCATCGGCAGCGCGGCATGGATCTCCACGAGGTCGCCGCCCAGGAGATCGAGCCGCGCATGGGGGCACTCCGGGACCGCGTCGAACGTGAAACGCCTCGCCGCGCTGGCTCGGCCGGTGTCCACGGCGTGCGTACCCGGACCCACGCGGTGGCGCAGGGGTAGACGGCATCGCCTCATCAGGCTGCCATGCGGCCCCTGATAGCGCAGCTCTCCGTCGTACGCGGTCCCGTCGACGAGCGCCTGGACCAGCGCGAGGGCGAGCAGGGCATCGCCGAGGCCGCCAGCCCCGAGATTCACCCGCCAGCCACAGCGGGCCACGGTCGATGCCTTGCCGGTGGGCGTTGGAGGCTCGCCGGACGCACGCCGGTAAGGCAGCAGACGGGCCAGCGGCGCCCGTTCACGCGGTACGACGACCGGCCCGCCGCGCCGCAGCAGGACCGGATCGACCGTCCACGGGCTCACAGCCTGGTAAGCGTGCACACCGGCACTCCCAGGGACTCCAGCAGACCGCGCGCATCGCCGTCGGTGTCCTCCACCAGGCAGGCGACACCGGTCACTTCGACGCCGCGGCCCAGGAGCAGCTTGGCGAGGTTGGCGAGCGTCCTTCCCGTGGTGATTTCGTCATCGACGATGAGAACCTTGGCGCCGGCGAGATCGCCGTAGGTGAAGACCTCGGTCCGCCGGGCATGCGGCTCGGTGAACCGGTGCTTGGCGGGCAGGTCGAGATCCAGCTTCCATGCGAGCCGATAGGGCACCCGGCTGGCGAGGGCGACGGCGACAGTCGGGAGGATGCCGCCCGCGTCGAGCCCGAGGAGCACGTCCGGCGCTACGAATGCTGGATGATGCAACCACCTCTCCCACAGCTCGCTGCCTGTCCGCAGCAGCTCCGAGGGATGGACGTCGTCGAGAATGCCGTCCAACTCGTGGACGATCCGGACGTCCCTGGTCCGCGGCGGCACACCCAGCCGGCGAACACGCCGCGCCCGGTAGCCGACCTCTTCCGGAGCCGCCGTCATAGGGCGGTCCTTACGCCGCGGCCCAGCCCATCGAAATACGTCAATAGCTGGTCCGTCGCCTGCACCAGCCGCTGCTCGACGGTCCCGCTCGGGCTGGTGATCAGATCGTCAATCCCGGGCGGGTCGCATCCTGCGGCCGGGTGCAGCTCCTGGAAGGTGGCGACCACTTCCTCGGCGTCGTGCACGTCGCGTCCGTCGGCGCGCAGCAGGATCTTCGCGAGCAGCACCAGATGTTTGTGGAGCGCACGCACGTCCGGATGACCCGCGGCGAGCAGGCGCCGGGTGGTCATCAGAACGAGACCCAGCTCGCCACGGCTTGTCCGGTCCGCATCGGCGTGGGCTGGAACTGGCAGGAGGTAGTCCTCGCGACGGTAGAGCAGCCCTTCGCCCTGCGCGGCGCGGCGCAAGGACTGCACGACTCGCGGAGGTACCCGTAGCGCTTCGATGTCACCGGTCGTGAAGACGCTGACGCCGACCTTGACACCGTCGATCCCGGCCAAGGTGCCAGCGACGTCGCGGAGCCACGCCGCCGGCGCCGCGTCGCGGACGACGAGAAGATCGAGGTCGCTCCACTTCTCCCGCCAGCTGCTCGTTCCCGTGCTGCCCGTCGCCAGCACTGCCGCGACCTGCGCGTCGCGGAGATGCGTGACGGCGTTCGCCAGCCAGCGGCTGTGGGTCACGGCCGTACGGGCAGCGGCCGGCGCCGCCCGCAGGTCGACCGTGGTCACCAGCCGGCCCACGAGGAGTTTCAGGCTGCTCAGCGGCCCTGAGTTGTCGATGACATGATCGGCGATGCCAATGACACGGTGCGCGCCGCGTTCTCGCTTGAGGTCGTCACGTCGGCTTAGCTCCGCCGCCGGCTCCGTCGCCCGGGCCGCACGGACGGCCGGGTCCGCGTCGACGTAGACCACCTGGGCGCGGTTCCCCCAGACCCGCTTGAGATGCGCGGTCGCCTCGAAGCGGTGGGCGCTCTCGATGCTGACCGTGCGCGACTTGGTAGCTTCCGCGAACCGCAGGATCTCCTCCGAGAGTCGCTCCGCCTGCTCCCGCTCCGACCAGGACTCATACGGGTCCGCGACGCCGGCACGGGCAGCGGCGACTTCCAGCAGATAGCCAATCTTCAACCGGGTCGCGCCGTGCTCGTCGCGCAGCAGCTCACCGACCGTGCTCTTGCCGCTCTCCGACAGCCCGCCCAGTACCCAAATCCGGTTCAGCCGGTCCTCGGGCAGCGGTTGCACCGATACCCCTCGCTCCGCGAGGCGGGTCCGGATCTGACGTTGTACGTCGAGGATCGGGGAGGTGCCGATGTCGAGAACCGCGTCGTACTCTCCGCGCGCGGCCTGGAGCGCCAAGACGTCGGCGAGCGTGTGCTGGTAGTCCGTGTACCGCGCGTCGACCGTCCCCAGCTCCCGGCGTAACGCTTCGGCGGCCTCCCTCACGGGATCGCCAGACCGTCTGAGCAGCAGGTGCACCTCAGGCCGGGAGTCGGCGGCGGGAAGGCCAGCCGCGATGCGGTCCACACGATTCACGGCCTGCGCCACCGACAGGCCCTCCTTGATCGCCGCGGTGGCGGCGCAGGCCGCGCGCAACATCGGCAGGCCCCGGTCCTCAAGAGCGAGCGGCCCGCTGGCGGCGCGGCGGGCCACGTGGCTGCCGAGCAGGAACTCGACATGCTCCGCCGTACTCGAGGCGACAAACCACCAGTGGGCGAAATCCCCCGCCGCCAGCTGCCGCCACCGGACATCCCAGGCGTCAACCGTGCCCACCAGCGTGGCGCCTGGCATTCCGCGAGACAGCCAAGCCAACTGCGTCGTCTTCCCGACGTTGTCGACGCCGTTGAGCGAGACAGACAGCTCTCCGCCGGCCGGCTCGGTCACCGCGAACTCCGGTAGGTCTTTAGCGACCGCCACCGCGGTAGCCGGCGCCGGCCGGCCGCGATGTCTCGGACCAGGTCGTCATAAGCGACAGCAAGCTCGGTCAGCTGCGAGCGCGCCAGCCGAGAATGATCAGGTTCGTCGTCGCCCGTGGTCAGACTGTTCGCACGGACCCAGGCGATTGCCAACCGATCGACGACCGATCCGAGAGTCTCCGTATGCAGCGAAGCCCCGTCTCCTCCGGAGACCTGCTCCGCGACCCACTGATCGATCTCCTCGATCAGGGCGACCCGCTGGGCGTTCAGCGCGTCGATAAGGCGCTTGCTCGCGGCGACCTCCTCGACGGAGGCGTCCGGGTCACGGCTGACGTCCTCCGCTCGCCACTGCCGCTGGTGGTGAGCGGCAAGATTGCTCGCTCGGTCCAGAAGTGGGTGTCCCAGGCGCTCCCCGCCGGTGTCCCGTTGGATCGCGTCGACGACCGCGCCGGCGCGCGGAACGGAACTGGGTGCCTGCGTCCTGCCCGAATGCACGACCAGGTCGCCTTTGCTAGGCATCGAACGATCCTCGCCGGGCTCGGCTCCCCCGCACAATCGGAAGCCCCAGCTGCTGGCAGGCGGCTCAATCGCCGAACTGGCAGCCACTCCGAAGGAACCCTCCGGCCTATCAAGCACCTACAGCCCCCCACCGCCAACTATCGGTTAGCCGTGGAGCCACTCTGCCACGGAATGCGACAGAAGGACCACTGTTAACCCACTCGACTGCCCGCTGTGTCGGGCGACTAAGGCTGACCGCGATCGCTGACCCGAACCGAGCACCGAATTCGAGCCGCTGGTGCACCTCAACGTCGCCGACGCGATCGGCTCGGCCATGCGCTCGAGCAGCGGAGCAGCGAAACGCCTCTTCAATTTGGCCGGCCGCGCCGAGGGCGACAGCACCTGTCGACCTAGCCGTGGGGGCTGGCTCCTTTGCGCTCGTGGCCTATGGGGCCGCTGGGATGTAGATCTCAGCAGTACCGCCGCGGATGACGAACAGATCGGGCTGGTTTGGTCCTACTGGCTCCGAGATCAACTCGATCTCGGCGAGGTCGTTGACGGGCCAGTGGGTGTTGGAACGCGACCAGCGGACGCCGTCGAGGCGCAGGTTGGTCAGATCGACGTGGCGTAGGTCGGCACGAGTGAAGTCGTCGCGGATCCAGCGGATCTCCTGGAGGCAACGCGCGACGATCCGCCCGGTGTCGGGCGTGTCGGGGATTTCAATGACGCTGCTCGTGACCTGGTCGAGGACGTCGGCCAGGTCGGGATCGATATACGCCGGGGGATTCCCGAGAGGAACTTCGTCGAGGTGGCGCGTGTGGGCGCGGGTGAGGGCGAGGGCGTCGTCGAGGTCGCGGGCGAGAACGAGGGCGCGGTCAAGATTGCGAACGAGATCAGGGTCGCGTGCGTGGTCGAGGTCGCCGCGGAGGTGGCGGGCACGGTCGCGGGCGCGGGCGATAGCGCGGTCGAGGTGGCCTGCGATGGCGCGGATGACCGCTCGGTCGTGGTCGCGGACAGGGGTGCTGGCGACGGTGTGGCCGCGGGCGCGGGCGCGGGCGCGGGTGAGGTCGCGGGTGAGGTCGCGGACCCTGTCGATGTCGATGACGAGGTCGCGGGCGCGCTCGCGGGCGCTGTTGAAGGCACGCCCGAGGGCGAGCGTGAGGGCGAGGTCGCGGACGATGGCAAAGGCCGTCAGAGGGGCGAGGATCTCCGTGAGGGCGTCGAATGCCTGGCTGCCGCGGAGCCGCAGACGAGCCTCGGCGGGTAGAGCCAGCAGGGCCGCGACAGGCGCGAGGTCGGGGTCGATGTCCCCCGGAACCTGAGCGGACGGGGGCGGCTGGGCAGCACCGGTCGCCTCGGCGGGGTTCCTGGCGGGCCTGAGTATGGCGGTCAGCCCAGTATCGAGGTCGAGGCGCGCGGCGACGCCGACGATCAGATCGGTGTGGACAGCAGCGAGCGTCGCGTCGCGGAGTCCGGCGTCGAGGTCGAGGTACGCGGCCACATCGGCGGCCAGGCCAGCGTGGGCCTCGGTGAGCCAGCAGTCCATGTCCGCGTGCTCGTAGTGGGAGTCGGCCGGTCCGGGGGGCTCGACGGGGTCGGCAGTCATCGGGGGTCGGCCTCCTTCCGCAGGCGTGCGAGGGTTGCGCGGGCTTTGTGCAGCGAAGAGCGAACTGCCTCGGCGCTCATGCCGAGTTCGGCCGCGATCTCGGTCGGGGTGTAGCCGTCGAACGTCCAGGCCATGACTTGCCGCTGACGCGGGGGCAACTGGGCGAACAGCGCCACGACCTCGTGGGCGTTGACCAAGGTGTCGATGCCGCTTGAACCGGACGCGACCGGCACGGATGCGGCGGGGTCGTCGGTGGGGTCTTCACGAAGGGCGGCCATCCGGCGGCCGTAGGCGCGGCTCGCAACCGTGCGTGCCCATGCTCGCGGAGCCGAGATCTCATCCCACCGCTGAAAAATCTGGATCATCGTGTCCTGGGCGATCTCGACGGCATCGGCTGGCCGGGCACCCAACCAGATCAGGAAGACCGTCAGTGTCGGCATGTCACGCCGATAGAACGCACTGAACGCAGCGGCGACATGTCCGTCCGCCGGCGCGGCCGGCTGGGCCGGCGGTGCGAGGTCGGCAGGGGCTGCTGGTTCAGGCTGATCAGGTCGCTCGCTCATGGGACCGGCGGCCACGTCAGTCGTTCTGCGCGGTCACGGCAGTAAGCACAGCGCGTGTGCCGTCCTCGCCCCGCTCGTAGACCAGCCGCGCACCCCGCGGCAGCCGCTCGGCGAGCGTCAGCATCAACTCCCGGTCCTCGCGATCGCGCCGAGCCCGCGCACGCGACCGCAGGCACCCCGCCACCAGCGCACATACAGGCCCAGCCAGCGTCGCCCAAGCCGCCACCGTCGCCACGTCCATATCGTCCGCCCCTTGATCCCGCATCGGAAGCCTCACCGCGAGGTCCTCACGCTCTAGAGGCGAGACAGACGCGATCCGTGAACTCGCTCGGCTGACTTCCTCGACGCCAGGGCTGGTTCACCCGCGTGGGCAGCCGCGATGATCTCGACCAGCTACTTCATTGCGGGCTACTCGACTTTCCAGACCCAGGACTGGACTTTGGCGCTCCCTGGTTGGTGGGGTTGTCGCGGACGGCGACGGCGATCGCCGTAAGGTGCAGGGTTGGGGATCGTTGAGCCCGGTCCGGCGGGTTGACGAGGGTAGGCGGGGGCATGAGGGTCTTCGATGTTCAAGCGGGGCTGATCAAGGACTACTCGGCGTTCACGGACTCGCTCGTGCAAGTGCGCAACGAGCGGATCGCCGCCCACCTGGCCGATGAGCGTGAGCAGAAGGTCCGCTGGCCGGACCCGTGGATCTCGCTTAACCCCACGTTCGCGCCGGGCGGCACGGTCGACGAGCTGGTGCGCAACGGCCTGCTGCAGCCCGACTGCGCTAGGTTCTTCCGCCCAAAGCAGGCCGAGGACGACCCGGGGCGCCGGTCGCTGACGCTCTACCAGCACCAGCGGGAAGCGATCGAGACCGCGCGTGGCGACGGCAGCTACGTGCTGACCACCGGCACCGGGTCGGGCAAGAGCCTTTCGTACATCGTCCCGATCGTCGACGCGATCCTTGAGCAGCCGCGGCACGACCGGATCTCGGCGATCGTCGTCTACCCGATGAACGCGCTGGCGAACAGCCAGCTCCACGAGCTGACCAAGTACCTCTCCTGGGGCATTCCGCAGGCCGACCGCAAGGTCACGTTCGCCCGGTACACCGGGCAGGAGTCGGCGGCGGACCGCGACCGCGTGTTCCAGCAGCGCCCCGACATCCTGCTGACGAACTACGTGATGCTCGAGTACCTGCTGACCCGGCCGCACGAACGTCAGGTACTGATCGGCGCCGCCCAGGGCCTGCGGTTCCTGGTCCTCGACGAGTTGCACACCTACCGGGGTCGCCAGGGCGCGGACGTCGCGCTGCTAGTGCGTCGCCTCCGAGAGGCGTGCGACGCGCCGAAGATGAAGTGCGTCGGCACCTCAGCGACGATGGCGACGGCGCGCACCTTCGCCGAGGCACAGGTCGAGGTGTCGCAGGTCGCGAGCCGGCTGTTCGGCGTGGGGGTCAAGCCGGGCGCGGTCATCGGCGAGACGCTGCAGCGGGCCACCGACGCCCGCACCCCGACCGATGCCGAGCTCGACAAGGCCGTGGCACTCGCGGTCGAGCGCGGCCGGACGGGCGACGCGCTGGGCAGGTCGTACGGCGAGCTGGCAAGCGACCCTCTGGCGATCTGGGTTGAGGATGTCTTTGGTCTCGACACTGACCCCAGCGACGGCCGGTTGAAGCGGCGCACCCCCACGACGCTCCCGCTGGCCGCCGCGAAGCTCGCAGGCCGGACGGGCCGGGCCGAGGAGGAGTGCGCTGACGCCATCAGCGCGATGCTGGCAGAAGGAGCCGCGGCGAGGCACCCGGAGACCGAGCGGCCGCTGTTCGCGTTCCGGCTGCACCAGTTCCTGACGAAAGGCGACACCGTCTACGTCAGTCTGGAGCCGCCGGAGACGCGGCGGATCACAAGCCAATATCAGGTCTCCGTTCCGGGCAAACGGGACTGGCCGCTTCTGCCGCTGGCGTTCTGCCGGGAGTGCGGTCAGGAGTACCTGGAGGTCACCCGGGTCACCGATGGGGACGGTGTCCGCTACCTGGCCCGGACCGGACCCGCGCCGGACAAGGAAGGCGCCGAGCCGGGGTATCTATACCTGGGCTCTGCCGACGACCCTGACTCGGCCTGGCCAGACGACCCGCTCGCCGCGGGGCGGGTGCCGGACACCTGGCTGGACCCGTCGAGCGCCGCCAAGCCGAAGATCCTTCCGCGGCTCGTCGAGCACCTGCCGCAGACGACCTGGGCGCACGCCGACGGGCGGGAGCTTCCCTCAGGAGAAGGCACGCAGGCGTGGTTCGTCGGGACGCCGTTCCGCTTCTGTCTGCGTTGCCGGGTCTCCTACGAGCAGCCGAGGATCAAGGACTTCGCGAAGCTGGCGACGTTCGCGGCCGAGGGCCGCAGCTCGGCGGTGTCGCTGCTGAGCGTCAGTGTGTTGCGCGGGCTGCGCGCGCAGAAGGACCTGCCGCATTCGGCGCGCAAGCTGCTGACGTTCGTCGACAACCGCCAGGACGCGAGCCTGCAGGCCGGGCATCTCAACGACTTCGTGCAGGTCACCCGGCTGCGGAGCGCGCTGTGGAAGGCGTCCGCCGACGCCGGTAAGCACGGGCTGCGGCACGAAGAGGTCGCCGAGAAGGTCACCGAAGCGCTCGACCTTCCGCTGCGGTCGTTCTCCGCGATCGAGGACCCGCGGTTCAGCCAGAAGGACAACGTGCTCCGGGCGCTGCGCGCCGCGGTTGCCTACCGGGTCTACGCCGACCTGGAACGCGGCTGGCGGGTGACGATGCCGAACCTGGAGCAGACCGGCCTGCTGGTCTTCGACTACGTCGACCTTCCGGAGATCGCCGCCGAGCAGGACCTGTGGTCTGGCACCCATGCGATCCTGCGGGACGACACTCCACGCCACCGGGCACAGCTGGGCCGCATCCTGCTCGACGAGATGCGTCGCGCTCTCGCGGTCGAGGCCGAGGTACTGACCCAGGCGGGCCACGAGCGATTGCTGGCGTCCAGCGACCAGCTACTCAAGGGGGTCTGGGCGATCCCGGCCGGCGAGCCGCGGGTCAACGAGCGAACCATGTTCGCGTCCGCTGGTGTCAAGGGCGGGCCCCGCGACGCCGTGCACATCAGCGCCCGCGGCGCGTTCGGCCGCTACCTGCGCCGGGCGGGGGAGTTCCCCCACGCGGCCGGGCGGGTGACGCTCGGCGATACGGAAAAGGTGATCGGCGATTTGTTGAGGGTGCTGGCCCGGCATGGCCTGATCGCCGAGCTCGACGGGCCGCGCGGGACCCGCGGTTACCAGGTGCGTTCGTCAACGTTGATCTGGCGGGCCGGGGACGGAGAACGCGGCGCGCCGGACCCGCTGCGCAAGATGGTCGACGATGACACCGGCGTGCGGGTCAACACCTTCTTTCGGGACCTCTACCGGTCGGGAGCCGCTGACCTGAACGGCCTCGTGGCCGCCGAGCACACCGCGCAGGTCCCGGCGAAGCGCCGCCAGGAACGGGAGGAGGCGTTCCGCCGCGGTGGCGACCCGGACGACGGCGGGCTGCCGCTATTGTTCTGCTCGCCGACGATGGAGCTGGGTGTCGACATCGCCGAGCTGAACGCGGTCGCGATGCGTAACGTGCCGCCGACCCCAGCAAACTACGCCCAGCGTTCCGGTCGCGCCGGCCGGTCCGGTCAGCCGGCGCTGGTAACGACGTACTGCTCGACGGGTAGCGCGCACGACCAGTACTACTTCCGCCGCTCGGACCAGATGGTCGCCGGCAGCGTCACCCCACCACGGCTCGACCTGAGGAACGAGGACTTGGTCCGGTCGCATGTCCACGCGATCTGGCTGGCGGAGACCGGGGCGAGCCTCGGGCGCAGCCTCACCGACGTCCTGTCCGTCGAGGAAGGCCCCCGCAGCACGCTGCCGCTGCCCGTGCACGCCCATCTCGCTGCGCAACTGAAGGACCCGGACGCCCGGCTGCGGGCCTCCGCCGCCGCTGCCAAGGTTCTCACCGGAGACGAGATCCGTGAGGCTGGCTGGTGGCACGATGGCTGGATCGACGACGTCATCCAGGCCGCGCCGAGCGCCTTCGACGCGGCCTGCGACCGGTGGCGCGACATGTACCGAGCCGCAGTCAAGGACCAGCGGGAGCAGAACCTGCGAGTGCTTGACCGTTCGATGGCCTCACAGAGCAGGGACTTGGCCCGCCGGCGCCGGTATGAGGCCGAGGAGCGCATCAAGTTGCTGACGAACGAGGGCGACGAGGCCCCGTTCTCCGACTTCTACTCGTACCGCTACTTCGCCTCCGAGGGCTTCCTGCCGGGCTACTCGTTCCCACGCCTCCCGCTGGCCGCCTACATCCCCGGCCAGAGCGGTGGCCGCACTGGCGGCGACTACATCCAACGGCCCCGGTTCATCGCGGTCGCCGAGTTCGGCCCCGGCGCGCTGATCTACCACGAGGGCGACCGCTACCAGGTCACCCGTGTGCAGGTGCCCGGCGGGCTCAACGCCGCTGGCGACATCGCCACCACCGAGGCTCGGCTGTGCGACGAATGCGGCTACTGGCATGACCGTACCGCCGGCGTGAACCGCTGCGAGGAGTGCAAGGCCCAGCTCCGCACACCGATGCCGGGCCTGATGCAGCTTCAGACTGTCACCACGCAGCGGCGCCGCCGGATCTCCTCGGACGAGGAGGAGCGCCGCCGCGCCGGCTTCGACCTGCTGACGACCTACCGGTTCGCAACCCACGGCCAGCGCCCGGGCCGCCTCGCCGCGGCGATCCGGGCCCAGACCAGCGACGGGCAGCCAGCCGGTGACCTCGCGAGCCTCGTCTTCGGGGACACCGCCACCATCCGGGTCATCAACCGGGGCCTGCGGCGCCGCAGCCGCAAGGACGACCTCGGGTTCTGGCTCGACCCGGTCAACGGCCGCTGGATCACCGAAAAGAAGGCCGGCGAGCCGGTCGCCGAAGAAGCCGAGCTGGCTGAATTCTCTGACGATCTGCGGGCACGCAAGGTCGTCCCCTACGTCGAGGACCGGCGCAACATCGCCGTGATCCAGCTCGCCAACGCCGTCGACCCCGCGACCGCGACGACGCTGCGCTACGCGATCGAACGCGGGATTGAGGCCATCTTCCAGTTGGAGGACGCCGAGCTCACCAGCGAGGCGTTGCCCGACAACGAGGGCCGAGGCCGGTTCCTCCTGATCGAAAGCGCCGAGGGCGGCGCCGGGGTGCTCCGCCGGCTGCACGACGAGCCGAAGGCACTGGCCGAGGTCGCGGCCAAGGCGCTCGATCTCATCCACTACGACCCGGAAACCGGCGTCGACCAAGGCCACGCCCCGGGCGCCCGGGAACGCTGCGAACGTGGCTGCTACGACTGCTTGCTCTCCTACACGAACCAGACCTTTCACCTGGAGATCGACCGGCACCTCGTCGTCGACCTGCTCCGCCAGCTGGCGCGTGCCGAGACCGTTCCCGCGCAGGGCCACCCGGACGGCCTGGAAGGTCACGCACACGAGCTGACGAAGCGAACCGAGTCCGATCTGGAACGTCAGCTGCTGGCGTTTCTCCGCCAGGGCGGTTTCCAGCTCCCCGACGCCGCGCAGGAGCTCGTCGAGGGGGCTTTCGCCCGCCCTGACTTCGTCTACCGGCTGCGTTTCGGCCCCGTCGCGGTCTTCGTCGACGGCCCGCACCACGATGCCGCCCCGATCGCCGAACGGGACGCCGCCGCCGAGGACCGGCTGAGCGACCTCGGCTGGCTGGTCGTCCGGTTCTGCCATGACAAGGAGTGGGAACGGGTCGTGCGCGCACATCCGAACGTTTTCGGCACTGGGCGGGCCGCCTGATGCCCCCGCAGACGGCAGTCGCCACGCCGGCCGGTGCGGTGATCTACCGGCCGGGCAGCGTCGTCGCGGCACGCGGCCGTGACTGGGTCGTGCTCCCCGACAGCTCGCCGGACCTGCTGATCGCCCGGCCCCTCAACGGCGACGAAGAGTTCATCGCCGCGCTCTTCCCCGACGAGATCAGCCCGGCCACTTTCGCCCCGCCCCAGGTAGGCCCGAACACCGTCGGCGACCACCAGTCGGCCAGGCTGCTGACGACCGCTCTGCGGCTCGGGTTCGACGCCGGCGCCGGGCCGCTACGCTCGCTCGCATCCGTCGCCGTCACCCCGCGCAACTACCAACTCGTCCCACTGCTGCTCGCGCTGCGTCAGCCAACTGTGCGGATGCTCATCGGCGACGACGTTGGCATCGGCAAGACCGTGGAAGCCGCGCTGATCGCCAAGGAACTGCTCGCCCAAGGCGACGCCACCGGGTTGACCGTGCTCTGCTCCCCAGCGTTGGCCGAGCAATGGCAACGGGAAATGGCGGAGAAGTTCGCGATCGAGGCCGAGCTGGTCCTCACCTCCACCGCAACCCGCCTCGAGCGTATCTCGGGAGAAAAGTCGATTTTCGAGAAGTTCCCGTTCACCGTCGTGTCGACGGACTTCGTCAAGGCCGACCGGCGGCGCGACATTGTCGCCCGCGACTGTGCCGACCTGGTCATCGTCGACGAGGCCCATACCGTCGTCGGCGGTTCATCGGTCGACCGCCACCAGCGCTACGACCTGGTGAAGCGCATCGCCGCCGACCGGAACCGCCACCTGCTGCTGGTCACCGCCACCCCGCACTCGGGCGACGACGAGGCGTTCCGCACCCTTCTCGGCCTGCTCGAACCGGAGCTGGCGACGATCGACCTGGACGACCGGACAAGCCGGGACCGACTTGCGCGGCACTTCGTGCAGCGCCGTCGCAAGGACGTCCGTAACAAGTTCGGCGAGGAGACGCCGTTCCCCAGCGACCGCGATTACAGGGACCTGCCGTACCAGCTCGACGAGGGCTACCAAACGCTCTATCGGGATACCCTCGCTTTCGCCCGGCAGATGGTCCGTACCGCCGACGGGGACCTAAAGAGACGGATCCGCTGGTGGTCCTCGCTCGCGCTGCTGCGCTCGTTGGCCAGTTCCCCGGCCGCCGCGGTCGCGACCTTCGAGACGCGCTCCGGCCTCGACCTGAACATGTCCGACAACGAGATCGAGCAACTCGGCCGGCAGGAACATCTCGACCCGATGGACGACGACGCTTCTGACGGTGCTGACGTCCCACCTGGCGCCGACGACGAGACCCTTCCCGAGCCCGACCGGCAACGGCTGCGCGAGCTCGGGCAAGCAGCGGCCAGGCTCGCGGGCCAGGACACCGACGCCAAGCTCCGGCTACTGATCAAGACGGTCAAGGGATTGCTGGCCGACGGCTACAACCCGATCGTCTTCTGCCGGTACATCCCAACGGCGCACTACCTGCACGCTCAGCTCGGCAAGGCGCTCGGCAAGAAGGCCACCGTCCGCTACGTCACCGGCGAGGACCCGCCCGCCGCCAGGGAGAAGGCCGTCGCCGATCTCGGCGCCGTGCCCGGCAAGCGGGTCCTGGTCGCCACCGACTGCCTCTCCGAGGGCGTCAACCTCCAGGAGCACTTCGACGCAGTCGTGCACTACGACCTGTCGTGGAACCCGACTCGCCACGAGCAACGCGAAGGCCGCGTCGACCGGTTCGGCCAGCGCAGAGACATCGTCCGGGCTGTCACCCTTTACGGCCAGGACAACGGCATCGACGGTGTCGTCCTGGGCGTCCTGCTCCGCAAGCACCGGCAGATCGCGAAGAACACCGGCGTAGCCGTGCCCGTCCCCGAGGAGACCACCAGTGTCGTCAAGGCTCTGATCAACCGCCTCCTCAGCGACGGCTCCGACGCGCTGCAGAGCGAGCAACTCACCCTCGATCTCGATCTGACCGATGTCGCGCCGGATATCGACGAAGCCTGGAAGAGCGCGGCCGAACGACAGAAAGGCGCCGCCACGAAGTTCGCCCACTCGGGCATCGACGACGCCGACGTCGAACGGGTGCTCGCCGGCGTACGGGCCGCGATGGGCACCACTGCGGAGGTCCGCGGCTTCGTCCGTGACACCTTCGCCTCGATCGGCGCCCAGGCTACCGCCGAGGACGACGGCTTCACGGTTTCGCTCGCCGGGCTGCGCCCCGCCGTCCGCGACGCCCTCGGGGCCCGCGACGACAAGATCACGTCGGTCCGGTTCCGCGACGACCTCCCGGTCCGCCCCGGCCAGCGAGCGCTCGTCCGCACCGACCCTGCCGTGCGCGGGCTGGCCCGCCTCGTCGTCGAAGCGGCCCTCGACGACCCGCCGGCCGCGCCACCCAGCGACGCCGACGCAGACCCGTGGGCCAGCACGGACCTGGGCACGCCGCCACCGGCGGCCCGGCTCGGAGTGTTCCGCGTCAGCACAGCGGCCACGCGCACCGTACTGCTGCTCACCCGCTACCGCTTCCATCTGACCCTCCCGGGCACCGCCCGGCCGAACACCGTTGTGGCCGAGGACGCCCGGCTTACCGGCTACCGACGCGGCCCCGACGGCAGCTTCGATTGGCTCGACGACCAGGAGATCAAGTCCCTGCTCGCGACAGAGCCGGACAACGCGCTGCCCGAACTCGTCCAGCGTCAGGCCGAACGGGCCGTCGCCGAACGCGCTGACGCCCAGCCGTACCTCGACGCCCATGGCGCGGTGCTCGCCGCGGAGTTGCGTGACGCGCACGCCGCCGCTCGCGAGATCTTCGGCGGGCGCACCCGCAGCCTCGACGTCCAGCCCCATGAACGCGCCGACGTGCTCGGCATCTACGTCTACCTGCCGGCCGGAGCCGCCTGATGAGCCGCCGCGACGACGAGAAGTTCACCGCCGTCACCCTCGAAGGCGGCTTCCTCCCGCCCCAGCTGCTACGCCGCATCGCCGACGGTGACCCCGAACTGCCGGGCACCGCCACCGACACCTACGGGCTGGGCCTGAATGAGAACGTCAAGCAGGCCGCCGCGCGGCACTGGTCCCACCTGCGCGGCGCCTGGCTGAGCTTCCAGGACCGGCTCAAGGCCGAGACCGCGCGCCGCCAGGGACCCGTGCCCACCGAGGTCACTGTTGAGCTGACCCGCGCCCACTGGCTGCAGGTCCTCTTCTCTGCGCTCGACTACGGTCAGATTCCCACCGCACCCCGTGGCGGCGCCCGGCCGGCTGTAAGCCACCTCTGGCGGCACGTGCCGATCCATCTCGTCGACTGGAACCGTGGCCTCGACGAGCGGATCGGCAAGACTGGACCCGGTTCCAAGGGCGAACGCGCCCCACAGGCAATCCTCCAGGAACACCTCAACGGCCGACCCGAGCACCTGTGGGGCATCCTGTCGAACGGCCGCGACCTGCGACTGCTCCGCGACTCGTCCGCCCTCGTCGGCGCCTCCTACCTCGAGTTCGACCTCGAATCAATCTTCGAAGGCGAGCTGTTCGACGAGTTCGCCCTCCTGTTCGCCACGCTGCACGCCTCCCGCCTCGCCGCGCAGCCCCGCGACGACGGCACCCCTGGCGGCCCGGCCGACTGCTGGCTCGAAAAATGGCGGACCTTCGCCCACCAGACCGGCGTCGAAGCCAAGGACAAGCTGCGCGAGCAGGTTCGCAAGGCGCTCGAAGAGCTCGGTACCGGCTTCCTCGAAGCCAACCGGGACCTCTGCGAGAAGCTAAGGGCTGGCCGACGCAACGGCGGTATCTCCGAGGCCGACTTCGAACACGAGTTGCTCAGACTCGCATATCAGCTGCTCTTTCTCTTCGTGGCCGAAGACCGCGATGCCCTGCTCGTCCCGCTACCGCCAGACCCGGACAAGCCCACCGGCGTCGGCATCGCCCCCGGGCCGAGCCCCGCGCGTGGCCGAAGCCGCCGTGACCTAGTGCCGCTTCAGGCAACGTTGGCCCGGTCGACGATCCGCTTGAGTCGCTGATCTTGGGCGTGCTGGTTCCGCCAGATGATGTAGCGGCGGATCATGGATGCCTGGGCGCGGTGGTTG
>Ga0068859_100001068_pt1 | contig 28047 bp, 26 predicted proteins | sample KBSSwiS22_FD_66585 | JGI IMG/M metagenome (GOLD analysis project Ga0068859, IMG submission 66585) | Switchgrass rhizosphere microbial communities from Kellogg Biological Station, Michigan, USA - KBS Switchgrass S2-2 | ecosystem: Host-associated > Plants > Roots > Rhizosphere > Soil ...
GTCCGAGGTCAGGCGACCCATCCGCTCGCGGGACTTGGTTCAGGTGGAGTCATCCGCCATCCATGTCTCCAGGAGGAAGCCCCAAGGTGGGCTCATGTGGATCATGAGCCATGGGTCCCGTCCCCACCAAGTCCGCAAACTTGGAAGTTCGTTCACATTCCCATGAGTTGGACCTCTCGGCCGCGTGCATTTTGCAAATGCCCTGGCCCGATCGCGGGGCGGCTAAATGCGCCCCAGGTATGGCGCAGGTCGAATTTTCGGCTCGATCTTACCGGGCGCCCGTAACGTAGGAATCGGCCGAAACAGGCGCTTTGGTGAGCCTGGGAAGAGCCTGTCGGACCGAGCTCCGCCGCTCAGAATGGTGAGAAATATTAGTAAGAATTCGTTTGGGTCCCAGCTGGGTGTGGCTCCAGATGACGGCCATCCGCCGAGCGCGAAAAGCTGCCCCAACCCCGCCGTGCCTGCCCGACGCTCTGCCACCATCCGGCAGTCGTGCGCCGATGACGTCTTGCGGCGGCAGGCGCAAGAGCGCGAAGGTGGTGTCGAGTAGCGGTTTACGGCGCTGCCACAGCTGCAGGGTCACAAGATGCGCAGCGATATGATTCGTGCGACAGGCGCCCGTGGAAAAGCGCCACACGCGACACGGCGCTTCCCACTCGCCTTTCTCGCGGCGGCGGCGCTCTCCACGTTATGGGCCGGAGGACCGATCGCCTTTGTTGTCGGTTATCGAGGGGCAATTGCGCCGCTCAATGACGACTATTTTGCCCTGGGCTTGGTCACGGTGGTGGTGCTAGGACCCTGCGCCTTTGTTTGGGGCGCGGCGTTTCTTCTCGTCCAGACGCATCAGCTAAAGCGAACTTTGAGAGATGTCGTCATCAAGGAGCAGGCCGTCATTGCGCCGCCCTCCTCCTCGCTCCCTAATAGCAGTGGTTCGATGTCCAGTGGGGATAGAGGACTCGCAGCTTCACTTCCCTCCGTCGATGGTACGCTTGCGCCCTTCAGCGCCGAAATCCGCGAGGACGCATGGTTACGCCCCCTTCGCAGCGAGTTCGCTCCATCGGCCCCCCAAACAAGCCCATTGGTGGCCGCGGACGCGCGTGACGCTCGTGCGATCATGGGCGAGCTTTCGAAGCTGGGTATTGACCCCACGCGACTGCTCCCGCCGGGGCACCTCGCGGCGATAGAAGGGGTTGCCCAAGGCGGCGACGTCGAGGGCGCCCGCACACTTGTCGACAAGCTCGCCCAAAGTTCAGTTCGGCGCATAGTCTTTCGTCTGCGTCAGGATGCTGATTTCGCCTCCGACGTGCGGGCCTTCCTGGCTCTTGCGCCAAACGTTTCGGTCCCTAGCGAAATGTCGGAGGATCAGCTTCGAGGGCTTCGCGCCTTACTGGACGCTGCGGTGGCGAAGACCGGCTGACGGCCGGTCAGGAACTCGACTCGGTCTCGGGGAGAACCCCCTGATTGACCAAGGCTTTTTGCAAGTCGTTCATTCGCTTAAGCATGTCGAATGCACCGCGCGCGGGCAGCACAAGGCGACAAGTCGGATAAGCCCAGGCCTTGCGCTCGTCTCCGCGACTCAGGCTGTCCAATCTCACGACACTAAATTCCATTCGTAAGTTACCACCATCGAAGTGCATGCTTTGGAGATGATCCGCAAAAATTTCGGACACCTCAGGGCGATCGATATAGGTGGGAATGTTTCTGCCTATTCCGTCTTCGGTCATATCGTCTCCATTTTGAGCTCCGGCCCACCGAAGTCCTCCGGCTTTTTTTTGGCTCCGCCCTCGGTTTCAAGCCTTGTATGTGGTGGTCTCCAAATCGGCAGCAGACATCGACCGTTCCTCTCGGGTCGCTCTTTCTCACGCGGGCATGGAGAGGCGGGCTGGCGGCGCCGCCGGGCACGCGGTTGCAATCCCCACCTGTTAGGCAAGAGGAGTGACGTTCTCCGAAGAGTTGTCGCACTCGTTGGAGAGGCGGACGCGAATTGGGACGGGACTTCGCAACGAGTCAGAGCGTCGAAGATGTCCCGGAGGGCTGCTGCGCACGGCGAAGGGGCTTGTGCTCCAGCGCGGCCGTACATGGGCCCTCAGCTGGAAGCTGCCGACGCGCCGTCTGAGCGGCAGGTCCGACTAATCGACGGACCATTCTCGGCGCCACGCTGAGCGCGGGGTTCAAAGCGGCCGTCGAGCCACTCACCGCTCGCTGCGAAGAAGCGACAAAGAACGTCCTCGCGTAATAATCACCCGGGGGACCCAGCTTTCACGCTCTGCTCCATAAGACCGATTAGGAAATGAGCTCGCCTTCCGGGCTGGCCCCGCACGAAAGAAAGGGAGGCCACGCCTCCCTTCCGTTGCGAAACAGCATTCGCGTGGCCTTGGCCACCATGCGCCCCACGGGCGCTCTGTCATCAGATTGTGGCGAGCCGGCTGCGTGCCGTCCGAGGTCAGGCGACCCATCCGCTCGCGGGACTTGGTTCAGGTGGAGTCATCCGCCATCCATGTCTCCAGGAGGAAGCCCCAAGGTGGGCTCATGGGGATCATGAGCCATGGGTCCCGTCCCCATCAAGCTTGGACAATTGGAATTTCGCTCACAATCCCATGAGTTGGGCGCTCAGCGAGCCGCGAGCGCCAAAGCCGAGACGTCGACTCCGCGACCAGTGGGTCTGAGCTGGGTGTGGCTTCCACAAAGCATGCCATGAACTCCGCCGGCGCTATCCGAGATCGCTGAACGGCCGAATCTTATCACCGCCGTCCCACTCGCGAGCGGCCTGCTTGATCCGCTCCATGCGCTGCAAGTGGCCGGCGCTGCCCTCCGACAGCTCGATGAAATAGCCCAAGGTGGACAGGGCGTCGAAATAGGTGGCGCGCGCCATACCGGGCACTTCGCCCCACATGGCGGGCTTCAGCCCCATGGACTTGAGGCGCGCGACGTCCGCGTCGTAGTCCTCGAACTGCCACTTCTGATGGTGGAACCCTTCGCCTCGGCTGTTGAGGGTCTCGCGGTAGATCGACGGGCCGTCGTCCAACGGCTGTATGAACTCGATCTGCAGATCGCCCGAATAGCCCAGGGCGATGAGGACGTTGAGCTGCACAGGCTCGCCTCGGTAAGTCGAGGTTTTATCGAAGTGGAACATGTAGAACGGCCCCGTCTGGAACGTGGCGCACCAGGTCTGCACCGCCGATTCCATGTCCCTGACGACATAGGCCACCTGCACGATCGTCCGCGGCGGACCCTGCCTCGCGATGATCGGTTCCTGTGCGGGCATAGTGGTCAGTCCTTCGCGCCGGCGATCGGATTGCCCGTCCCCGGCTCTGGCGCGGGCGTCTAGCTGTATTGCATTGCGCGCAAAGACCTCAAGCCGCCCAAATCAGGCCAGGCCTTTCAACTCCTGCGTCAGATCGGTGCGCTCCCACGAGAAGCCGCCTTCGTTGTCCGGCCGCCGCCCGAAGTGGCCGTATGCGGCGGTGCGGGCGTAGATCGGGCGGTTGAGGCCGAGGTGCTCGCGGATGGCGCGCGGGGTCGCGCCGCCGATCAGGTCGGGCAGGGCCTTCTCCAGCTTGGCCGGATCGACTTCGCCGCTGTCGTGCAGGTCGACGTAGAAGCTCAGCGGCTTGGCCACGCCGATGGCGTAGCTGATCTGGATGGTGCACTTCTTGGCCAGGCCGGCGGCCACCACGTTCTTGGCCAGGTAGCGGCAGGCGTAGGCCGCCGAGCGGTCAACCTTGGTCGGGTCCTTGCCGGAGAAGGCGCCGCCGCCGTGGGGCGCCGCGCCGCCGTAGGTGTCGACGATGATCTTGCGGCCCGTGAGGCCCGCGTCGCCATCCGGTCCGCCGATCTCGAAACGGCCGGTCGGGTTGACCAGCCATTCGGTCTTCTTGGTGATCAGGCCCTCGGGGAAGACGCTCTCCACATAGGGGCGGATCAGCGCCTGCAGCCGCTTGGGCGTGCAGCTGTGCAGGCCGATGCGCTTCTTGTGCTGGTGGGAGACGACGATCTCCAGCACCTCGACGGGCCGGCCGTTCTCGTAGCGCAGGGTGACCTGGCTCTTGGCGTCGGGCTCCAGCACGTCGCACTCGCCGGAGTGGCGCACCTCGGCCAGGCGGCCCAGGATATTGTGGCTGTACTGCAGGGTGGCCGGCATCAGCTCCGGCGTCTCGTCGCAGGCGTAGCCGAACATGATGCCCTGGTCGCCGGCGCCCTCGTCCTTGGTCTCGCTGGCGTCGACGCCCTGGGCGATGTGGGCCGACTGCTCGTGCAAGTGGCAAGCGAACTTGGCCTTGGCCCAGTGGAAGCCCTTCTGCTCGTATCCGATCGCCTTGATCGCCTCGCGCACCTTCGGCTCAAGGCTGCGGACGATCTCCTTGGTCAGCGCCTTGTTCTCGGCCTTGGAGGCGCCGGGCCGCCCGGCCCGGACCTCGCCCGCCAGCACGATGCGGTTGGTGGTCACCAGGGTCTCGCAAGCCACCCGGGCTTCGGGCTCGGCGCTCAGGAAGGCGTCGACCACCGTGTCGGAGATGCGGTCGGCCACCTTGTCGGGATGGCCCTCGGACACGCTTTCGCTGGTGAAGATGTAGTTGGAACGGCTCACGCTCTAGGCTCCCGAGGGCAGTGCGGGCGCCCGCTCGGCGCCGCGTCGGATCGCGAAGCCTATAAAGAAATCTTTATGTCCCGCCAAGCGCCCGAGCACGCCGGCGCGAGGCCGCCAGGACGGCGGACAGCGCCAGCATCCCCAGGAAGGGCAGGTCCCCGTGGCGGACGTAGAAGGTCGGCGGAAGCCCGGGCGGCAGGCGCGTGTCGATGACGCCGAAATCGCCCAGGCCAAGCCGCGCGCCGGGGCGGGTGCGGCCATAGGCGTCGATCACCGCCGAAACGCCGGTAGGCGTCGAGCGCACCATCGGCAGGCCCTGCTCGATCGCCCGGTAGCTGGCGAGGTTGAGGTGTTGGAGCGGGCCGCTCGCCTTGCCGAACCAGGCGTCGTTGGAAACGTTGAGGATCCACGCCGGCCGCAGCCCAGCACTTCCATCGCCCCGCCCCGCGAGGCCCGGGAAAAGCGCCTCGTAACAGATCATCGGCTGCAGAGGCGCCAGGCCCGCGACGACCATCGGCCGCGCCGGCGGCCCGGCGGTGAAGTCCTCCGGCATGTGAACCAGGCTGCGAAAACCCACCCGGGTCGCAAGCTCGGCGGCGGGCATGTACTCGCCGAACGGCACGAGGTGGTGCTTGTCGTACAGCCCCGCCAGGCGAAGCCCCTCAGGCTCGCGGCGGAAGGCGGCCAGGCTGTTGAAATAGAGCGCGCCGCCGTCCGGCCCCCGGCCGGCGCGGTTGACGCCCATCATCAGCGTCTGCCCCGGCGCGAGCGCTTCCGCCAGGGCGGGACCATAGGGCCGGCCGGGCGCCAGCAGGTCGTCGATCACCGCCGGCAGCGCCCCCTCCGGCCATACCACCAGGTCGGGCTTTTCGGCGGCTGGGCGTCGCGTGAGCGCGAGATAGGTCTGGAAGATCTGGTCGAGGTTCTCGGGCCGCCACTTGTCCTTCTGGTCGATATCGGCCTGGACGATGCGCACGGAGGGCGCGTCGAGTGGAACAGGCGCTGCGTGGCCGAGCCTGGCCAGGCCGAAGGCGTAGAGCGCGGCCAGCACGACGGCGGCGAGCGCCAGGGCCGCGCCGCGCGCGCGGCGGCTGCGCGCGTCGAACAGCACCGCCGGCGCGGCCGCGAGCGCCAGCGTGACCCAGGTGAGCCCATAGGCGCCGACGAGCGAGGCGGCCTGCGACGGCGCCGATCCGGCGCGCCAGGTCTCGCCCGGCAGATTCCAGGGAAAGCCGCTGAACAGGTGGCCGCGCAGCCATTCGGCGCCTGCAAGGCAGCCCGCGAAGACCAGCAGCCGGGCGAACCCGCGGGCGCGCGTCGCCCGATAGGCCGCGCTCGCCGCGCCCCAGAACAACGCCAGCCCCCCGCTCATAAGCGCGAGCGCGAAGGGCGCCATCCAGCCCTGGGTCTTGGCGTCCACCAGGAAGGGCTCGACGATCCAGCAGACGCTGAGGGCGAAATAGCCGAGCCCCGCAAGCCAGCCGCGGAAGAAGGCCTGTCGCAGCGGACGCGGCCCAGGGGCATCCACCAGCCGCAGCATGACCGCGTAGCCCAGCAGGCCTGCAAGGACCCCGAACGGCGGGTGGGCCGACGCCGCCGCAAGGCCGGCGGCCAGCGCGCCGCCGCGAGCGGCCCAGGGCTTGGCCGGGCTCACGACGCCTATCGCCTCAGGCCGCTTGGTCCGGGGCCGGGACAGGCGCGCGGCGCACGCGGACGCGGCTCACGCGGCGGGGATCGGCGACCAACACCTCGATGGCGAAGCCGCCGGGGTGCTCGATCTCCTCGCCCCGTTGCGGCACCCGGCCGGCGAGCGCGTTGACGAGGCCGGCCACGGTGTCGATCTCCTCGTCGAGGTCGGGCGGGGCGAGGTCCACGCCCTCGCCCATGGCGGCCTCCAGCTCCTCCAGCGGCGCGCGGCCGTCGGCGATCCAGCCCTGGGCGTCCTCGAGGATCGGGGCGAAGCCCTGGTCGGAATCCACGTCATGCTCGTCGGAGATGTCGCCCACCAGCTTTTCCAGCAGGTCCTCCAGCGTGACCAGGCCGTCGGTGCCGCCGAACTCGTCGATGACCAGGGCCATGTGGGTGCGCCTCGCGCGCATCAGGGCCAGCAGCTCCGACGCCGGCATGGCGGCGGGCACGAACAACAGCTTGCGCACCAGCCTGCGGCCGTCCTGCAGGATCTTCTCGTCCGCGGCGGGGCGGCCGCGGCTGCGGGCCAGCAGCTTGAACACGTCCTTGACGTGGACCACGCCCACGGGCTCGTCGAGGGTCTCGTTGTAGACCGGCAGGCGGGAGTGCTCGGCCTCGACGAAGCGGGCGACCACCTCGGCGAAGCCGCAATCCTGCTCGATGGCGACGATGTCGGCGCGCGGCTTCATCACGTCGCCGACGTTGAGATCCTGGAACTCGCGGGCGTGGCTGACGAGCTCCCCGGTCTCCGGCGTCGCGGCCTCGGCCGGCGGGGGGTCGCCCTCGGCGGAGCCCTTGCGGAACAGGCTTAGCAGCCCGCCCACGACCCCGCGGTTCTTACCCGGGGCCTCGCTGCTACTCGAAGGGTCGGGGTCAGTCATGGTCCCTCTCGCCCGCCGCGTAGGGGTCCGACACCCCCAGACCGGCCAGGACGACGCGTTCGAGGCCTTCCATCTTCTCGGCCTCATCATCGGTCATATGGTCGTATCCTAAAAGGTGCAGGACGCCGTGCGCCACCAAATGCTGCAAATGGTGCGCAAGGGGCTTCCCTTGCTCGCCCGCTTCGCGCGCGCAGACGCCATAGCCGAGCGCGATGTCGCCCAAATGACCTTCCGGATTGGGCGGCGCGGGAAAGGACAGCACGTTGGTGGCCTTGTCCTGGGCGCGGAAGCGGGCGTTCAGCGCCCGCACCGCCGCATCGTCCGCCAGCAGGACGGCGAGGCCGCCCGTCGGGTCCGGCCCGGTGCGAAGCGCCGCTTCGGCCGCCGCCGCCGCAAGCGCCTCGGCGTCGGGCAGGGCGGCGGTCCAGGCGGCATCCGCGATCTCGACCTCGATCAAACCGTGCGCCCGCGCTTGGCCGCGTCGGCGTCGTAGGCCCGTACGATCCGCTCCACCAGGGGATGGCGGACCACGTCCTCGGCGCTGAACCGGGTGACCGCCACGCCCTCCACCCCTTCCAGCAGGCCCACGGCGTGCGCCAGGCCGCTGTCGGAGGGGCTGGGCAGGTCAATCTGGGTCGGGTCGCCCGTCACCGCCATCCGGCTTCCCTCGCCGATGCGGGTCAGGACCATCTTCATCTGCGCCCGCGAGGCGTTCTGCGCCTCGTCGACGATGACGAAGGCGTGGGCGAGGGTTCGGCCGCGCAGGAAGGCGATCGGCGCGACCTCGATCTCGCCCTTCTCCCGCCGGCGGCGGAGCTGCTCGGCGCCGAGGATGTCGGTGAGGGCCTCCCAGACCGGCGCCATGTAGGGATCGACCTTCTCGGTGAGGTCGCCCGGCAGGAAGCCCAGCCGCTCGCCAGCCTCCACGGCCGGCCGCGACACGATCAGGCGGTCCACCTCGCCGCGCAACAGCAGGCCGGCGCCGTGCGCGACCGCAAGGAAGGTCTTGCCGGTGCCGGCGGGGCCCAGGCCGAACACCAGGTCGCAGCGCGCGAGCACCTGCAGATATTCCGCCTGGGTCGCCGTCTTGGGCGCCACCTGGCCGCGGCGGCCGACGGGCAGGGCGCCCGCACCGGAGTGCCCGGAGCGGGCGCGGGCGATGGCCACCCGGACATCGGCTTCGCCGACCTCCAGGCCCTGGTCGGCGCGCTCGGCGATGGTCTCGACGACCTTCTTCGCATGGGCGCGGCCGCGCGCGTCGCCGGACAGCGAGACTCCGCCGCCAGGCGTCTCCACCAGCACCCCGAACGCGTCCTCGATCAAGGCGGCGTGACGGCTGTTGGCGCCGGCCACGGCGCGCACCGCGGCGTCGGACATCGGCAGGAATTCAGGGGCCCGGCTCAAGCGGTCTCCAACGCCAGCGCGCCCGCCAGGCTGTTCCTGGCCGCGCTTTCGATCTTCACCGGAACGATCTGGCCGATCAGTCGATCCGGCGCGTCCGCATGGACCGCCTGCAGATAGGGGCTGCGGCCAATGAGCTGGCCGGCGTGACGGCCCGGTTTCTCGAACAGCACCGGCAAGGTGCGGCCCGCCTGGGCGGCGTTGAACGCCGCCTGCTGCGCGTCCAGCAGGGCCTGGAGGTCGGCGAGCCGCGCGGCCTTCACCGCCTCGGACAGCTGGCCCGGCATGGCCGCCGCAGGCGTGCCGGGGCGTCGCGAGTACTTGAACGAGAACGCGCTGGCGTAGCCCACCTCCCGGACGAGCTGGAGGGTCGCCTGGAAGTCGCTGTCCCGCTCGCCGGGGAAGCCCACGATGAAATCACCGGAGATGGCGATGTCGGGCCGCGCCCGGCGGATCTTCTCGATGAGCCGAAGATAGCTGTCCGCCGTGTGGGCCCGGTTCATGGCCTTCAGCACCGTGTCCGAACCGGCCTGCACCGGCAGGTGCAGATAGGGCATCAGCTGCTCGACCTCAGCATGGGCCGCGATCAGGGCCTCATCCATGTCGCGCGGGTGGCTGGTGGTGTAGCGGATGCGATCCAGGCCTTCTATCCTCGCCAGCCGGCGCACCAAGGCGGCCAGCCCTCCTTCGCCGGCATAGGCGTTGACGTTCTGGCCGAGCAGGGTGACCTCGCGGACCCCCTTCTCGGCGAGCGCCCGGGCCTCCGCCTCGATGGCCTCAGCCGGACGCGACCATTCCCCGCCACGGGTATAGGGCACCACGCAGAAGGTGCAGAACTTGTCGCAACCCTCCTGCACGGTGAGGAAGGCCGAGACGCCGGTCGGCCGACGCTCGGCCGAGAGCGCGTCGAACTTGGCCTCGGGGGCGAAGTCGGCCGCCAGCCGTTCGCCGCGCGCCCGATGCGCGCGGGCGATCAGCTCCGGAAGCTGGTGATAGGACTGAGGCCCCACGACCAGATCCACCGCCGGCTGCCGGCGCAGGATCTCCTCGCCCTCGGCCTGGGCGACGCACCCCGCCACGGCGATGGTCATCGACCCGCCGGCGGCGGCCTTCGCCTGCTTCAGCCGCTTGATCTGGCCGAGCTCCGAATAGACCTTTTCGGTCGCTTTCTCGCGGATGTGGCAGGTGTTCAGCACCACCAGGTCCGCGTCCTCGACCTCGTCGGTCACGCCATAGCCCAGCGGCGCCAGCACGTCGGCCATGCGCTCGCTGTCGTAGACGTTCATCTGACAGCCGTAGGTCTTGATATAGAGCCGCTTCAGCGGCTTAGGGCCGGACATGGCCGGGTTATGGGGTCGGGCGCGCCATGGCGCAACATCGCAGCCCTGGTCAGCTCTTCAGCGGCACAGCGTAGAGTTCGAGGCGGTGGTCCACCAGCCGATAGCCGAGACGCCGCGCGATCGCCTCCTGCAGGACCTCGATCTCCTTGTCGATGAACTCCACGACCTCGCCGGTGTGCAGGTTGATCAGGTGGTCGTGGTGAGCCACGTTGTGCTCTTCGTAGCGAGACCGGCCGTCGCGGAAATCGTGCCGCGTGATGATGCCCGCCTCCTCGAACAGCCGCACCGTCCGGTAGACGGTGGCGATGGAGATGTGGGGGTCGAGCGCGTGCGCCCTGCGGTGCAGCTCCTCGACGTCGGGATGGTCGTGGGCCTCTGACAGCACGCGAGCAACGATCCGGCGCTGCTCGGTCATGCGCATGCCCTTTTCCATGCAGAGCTTTTCGATCCGGTCAGGCAAGCCGGGGCTCCCGTTGTGCGCGTCCATGTCTACGCATCCTCTTCCGCGAGGTCGAGGCGCATGACCAACGCGTCCTCTCGCCCCGCAGCGCCGCGATCATAATATCCTCTGCGCAGGCCCGCGCGCTCAAATCCGAGGCTTTCGTAAAGTGCGACAGCCGCCAGGTTCTCAACCGCCACCTCCAGGAAGGCCGCGGTCGCGCCGGCGTCGCGCCCGGCCTGGAGCGCCGCACCCATCAACATCCTGGCGAGGCCCCTGCGTCGCGCCTTGCGGCTGACGCCAAGCGTCAGCACCTCGACCTCGCCGGCCGCCACGCGGCACAGCACCAGACCCACGGCCGGCTCGCCCGCCAGCACGCCGAAGACGCCCGGGCTCGCAAGCAGATCATCGAAGGCCGATGCGCCCCACGACGGATCGAACGCCTCGGCATGGGCCGCGGCCAGGGCGGCGGCGTCCGCGGGCGTCGCCCAGACCAGGCGCACCTCGAAGGCCACGCTCATGCCGGCAGACGCGCATCGGGCACGCGCAGATAGAGCGGACGCGCCGGGCCGTCCGCCGTTTGGCCCGCGGCGAGCGCCGCCACGATCCTCGGGTCGCAGGCCTCCGCCGAAATCACTCGCGCTTTGGGCGCGGTCGGCGCCAGCAAGGGGGCGCCGGAGCCCGCCAGGGTGAAATCCCGGCCTTGGGCGATCTCCGCCAGCCGGGCGGCGGCGACCCCGACCTCCAGGGCGTCGGGCGCCATCAAGGGACGCCCCGCCTCGAAGGCCTGGAGATAGACCTGGTCGCGGCGCGCATCGACGGCGGCGAACACCAGGCCGTCGCCCGCCTGCGCCGCCAGGGCCTGCAACACGCCGACGCCCCGCAACGGGACGTCCAGGGCGGCGGCGAGCCCCTTGGCGAAGGCCAAGCCCACCCGAAGGCCTGTGAAGGACCCCGGTCCCACGGTCACGCCGATCCGGCCAAGCGCCTCGAACGGCGTCTGAGCCGCCGCCATCACCTCTTGGGTCATGGGGGCCAGGCGCTCCTGATGGCCGCGCGCCATGGGCTCGGAGACATGGGCCAGAACGCGCTCGCCATCGCAGACCGCGACGGAGCAGGCGCCCAGGCAGGTGTCGAGGCCCAGCACGATCATGCGGCGCGCCCAGATCGCGAAATGAAGCCCAGGGTCCGTGGACGCACGCCCTAGATCGCCTGCTCCACCCCGGTCACCTCGGGGACGTAGTGCTTGAGCATGTTCTCCACGCCCGCCTTCAGGGTGGCCGAGGAGGAAGGGCACCCCGAGCAGGCTCCGCGCATGTTGAGGAACACCACGCCGGTCGCCGGGTCGAAGCGGTCGAACAGGATGTCGCCGCCGTCCTGCGCCACCGCCGGGCGGATGCGCGTATCGAGCAGGTCCTTGATCTCGGCGACGATCTGGGCCGTTTCGCCCTCGTAGTCGCCTTCGGCATGGCCGGCGGCGGCTCCCGACTCGCCAGGGAACAGGGGCGCGCCGGAAGTGTAATGGTCCATGATGGCGGCCAGGATCGGCGCCTTCAGATGTCCCCAGTCGGCGTCGTCCGCCTTGCCCACCGTCAGGAAGTCGGGGCCGAAGAAGACCCGCGCGACGCCCGGCGTCTCGAAGATGGCGGCGGCAAGCGGCGAAGCCTGGGCTGCGTCGGCGTCGCGGAAATCCCGCGTACCCTCGCCCATCACCGTCTGGCCCGGAAGGAACTTCAGGACCTCGGGATTGGGCGTCGCTTCCGTCTGGATGAACATGGCGAAAGATGTGGCGCTTGAGCGCGTCCGACGCAAGGGGAAGGAGGCGTAGCGCCGGCCGGATCAGCCCGCCCAGAGGCCGACCCGCGCCTTCACCTCCGCCACTGTCGGCGCGGCGACCTGGCGGGCGCGCTCGGCCCCCGCAGCGAGGACGCGGTCGATCTCGGCCGGGTCCGCCAGCAGGCGGCGCATCTCCGCGCCGATCGGGGCCAGCTTCTCCACCGCCAGCTCGACGAGGCGCGGCTTGAAGGCCCCAAATCCCTGGCCGGCGAACTCGGCGAGCACCTGCTGCGAGGTCTTGCCGGCCAGCGCCGCATAGACGCCCACGAGGTTCTTGGCCTCGGGCCGACCCTCAAGCCCTTCCAGGGTTTCCGGAAGCGGGTCCGGATCGGTGCGCGCCTTTCGAATCTTCTGGGCGATGGCGTCGGCGTCGTCGGTGAGGTTGATGCGCGAATAGTCCGACGGGTCCGATTTCGACATCTTGGCCGATCCGTCGCGGAGCGACATCACCCGCGCGCCCGGCCCTTGGATCAGCGGCTCCGGGAGGGGGAAGAAGGCCGGGGCGTCGAAGTCGTGGTTGAACTTCTGGGCGATGTCGCGAGTCAGCTCCAGGTGCTGCTTCTGGTCCTCGCCGACGGGCACATGGGTGGCCTTGTAGACCAGGATGTCCGCGGCCTGAAGCACCGGGTAGGTGTAGAGGCCGACGCTGGCGCGCTCCTTGTGCTTGCCGGCCTTGTCCTTGAACTGGGTCATGCGGTCGAGCCAGCCGAGACGGGCGACGCAGTTGAACACCCAGGCCAGCTCCGCGTGCTCGGGAACCGCCGACTGGGCGAAGATGGTCGCGACCTTGGGGTCGAGGCCGGTGGTGAGATAGGCGGCCGCGATCTCGCGGACCTGCTGCTTCAGCTTCGCCGGGTCCTGCCACTCCGTGATGGCGTGCAGGTCGGCCACGAAGATGAAGGTGTCGATCTCCTGCTGCAGGCGCGCGAACTTCACCAGCGCGCCGAGATAGTTGCCGAGGTGGAGGTCGCCGGTGGGCTGCACGCCGGAGAGGACGCGCTTGGGGCCCGCGTAGGGGGCGGGAGCTTGGTCGGTCATGGGTGAGGCTTTTCGGACAGGTGGGCGCCAGGGCGCAATGGCCCACGGTAGGGGTTCAGCGCGTCAGCGCCGCCATCGCCGTGCGTCAGGGTCCGTAGCCATGCGCCGCCCTTAAGCCAAGGGCCGCGTCACGGCAAGTCGGCGGGGGCCTCTGGGGGTGAGCCCTTGCGGCGGCGGAGGGCTGCTCGGGCTTCCGACGGCGTCAGCCCGCCCGAGGCGAACAGCAGCAGCGGATAAAGCCCTGCGGCCAGAAGGCAGGTGAGCGCCACGGCGATCTCCTTGCCGTGGAGCGGGCCTAGGGCGGCATGGTCAAGAACCGCCTCGATCGGTCGGCGGAAGCGCGCGGCGAGGGCCAGGATGGCGCCCAGCGCGACGCTCGCCGCCAGGATGCGCAGCAGCTTGGAGACCGCCTGGGCGCTTGGGCGGTAATAGCCGCGGCGGGCCAGGGTGGCGGCCATCAGGATCACGTTCAGCCACCAGGCGGCCGCGGTCGCCGCCGCCACGCCCGGCACGCCCACGAGGTAGAACAGCCCCACGCCGAGCGCGATGTTCACGGCAACCGCCGCCAGGGCGTAGCGCATCGGGGTCTTGGTGTCCTGACGAGCGAAGAAGGCGCGGCTGAATAGCTGCGCAAGCACGAAGGCCGGCACGCCCCAGCCGTATTGCATGAGGGCGGCGGCGGTCTGGCGAGCGTCGGCGGCGGTGTAGGCGCCGCGAGTGTAGAGCGCGTCCACCAGGAAGAAGGGGATCGAGACCAGGGCCGCAGCCGCGGGAAGGGTCAGGGCCATGGAGAAGGTGATCGCCTCGTCCATGGCGGATCGGGCGGCGGCGGTGTCCCCGCCATGGACAGCCCGCGACAGCCGCGGCAGCAAGGCCACGCCGACGGCCACGCCGACCAGGCCCTGAGGAAGCTGGTAGAGCCGGTCGCAATAGGCCAGCCACGACGCCGCCCCGTTCACCTGGCTGACCAGCATCCCCGAGATGAAGACGTTGATCTGGGTGGCGCTGGCGGCGATGGCGCCGGGCACCGCCAGCAGGATCAGCTGCTTGATCTCAGGCGTCAGCCGCGGCCAGCGCAAGCCCACATGGGCGCCGGCGCGACGGCATCCCCAGGCGAGCAGAAAGGCCTGGCTGACGCCGGCCAGCACGACCCCGATGGACGCCAGCGTCGCCGCCTGGACCGGCGAACGCGCCGGCAGCACGGTGGCGAGCGTCCAGAGGTTCAGCAGGATCGGGGCGGCCGCCGAGAGGACGAAGCGGTTGCGCGCGTTCAGGACCCCGGAGAGGTGGGCGTAGACCGCCATGCACGGCAGGTAGGGCATGGTGATCTGGGTCAGCAGGACCGCCAGCTTGAACTTCTCAGGCGTGGCCACGAAGCCCGGCCGGATCACGTACATCAGCCAGGGCATCGCCAGCTCGGCGACGACGGTCAGCGCCACGGTGGCCACCGCAAGCAGGGCCATGGCGTCGGCCGCCAGCTGGTCGGCGGACTTTTCCCCGTCGCGCTCCAACGCCTTGGAATAGGCCGGGACGAAAGCGGCGGCGAAAGCGCCCTCGGCGAAGATGCGGCGGAACAGGTTCGGGAACTGGAATGCGGTATTGAAGGCGTCGGCGGCGAAGGTGGCGCTGGCCCCCATGGTGAAGCTCACCGCCAGGTCGCGGGCGAATCCCAAGATCCGGCTGACCAGGGTGAAGGCCGAGAAGATCAGCGACGACCGGATCAGGCCGCCGGCCTGAGGCTTCGTCGCGGACGTCTTCGCGGCGATCGGCGTCTCGGTCACGAGGCGTTCCTTGGACAGGGGACTGGGAGGCTAGCGTGCGACGCTGGCGCGCGCGCGCTGCAAATTGGCGCGCCGGCCGGACGGGTCGCCTTCCTCGGCCAGGGCGCGCTCCAGCGCGGCCTTCAGGCTCGCGCGCTTCTTGGAGTCGGAGACTTTCCTGCCTTGCGGGTCGAGGACGTAGAAGGCGTCGACCGCACGCTCGCCATAGCCGTCGATGTGCGCCGAGATGATGGACAGGCCGGCGTCCGACAGGGTGCGGGCGAGCACGGCCAGAAGGCCGGGGCGATCCCGTCCCGACGCCTCGACCACGGTGGCCTGCTCGGAGGCCTCGTTGTCGAGCATCACGGTGGGAGTGATGGCGAAGGCGGCGGCGCGGCCCAGGTCGCGGGCGCGGTGCGTCTCGGCCGTCGGCGCCTCGCCCCGCGCCGCCGCTTCGAGCGCGCCGGCCAGCCGCTCCAGGGCGCCGGGGGCGTTGGCTCCGAACGGGGCGCCGGAGCTGTCCTGCACATAGAAGACGTCCAGCGCCTGGCCGGCGCGCGAGGTGAAGACCCGCGCGCCCACCACGTTGCTGCCCACTGCGGTGAGCGCCTCGGCGATGTCGGCGAACAGGCGCGGCCGGTCGGCGGCGGCGACCACCACCTCGGCGGCGTTGCGGTCGGCGCGGATGCGCGCCTCGGCGGCGGCGCCCCGCCGCTGGTCGGCCAGCCGCGCCAGCCGTGCGTGCGCCACCACCTCCTCGGTAGGGAAGGCGGCGAGATAGGCGTCCTCCATGGCGTCGGCCCAGGCCTCGGCGGCGGGATCGGCCCTGGCCACCGCCACGCGGGCGTCGTAGGCGGCGTTCTCGTAGTAGCGCTTGAGCGCGGCGGCGGCGTCCGAGCCCCGGCCGCCGCGGAACACCGCCTCGGTGGCCATGTAGAGCTCGCGCATCAACTGCCCCTTCCAGCCGTTCCAGACGCCCGGCCCGACGGCGCGGATGTCGGCGGTGGTCAGCACGAGCAGCAGGCGCAGCCGCTCGGGCGTCTGCACGATGCCCGCGAAGTCGGACACCGTGCGCGGATCGGAGACGTCGCGCTTCTGGGCATAGTCGCTCATCACCAGGTGATGCTCCACCAGCCAGGCGACGAGCTCGATCTTCGAACGCTCGAGCCCCAACCGCTCGCACGCCTGGCGCGCGGCCCTGGCGCCCGCCTTTTCCTGGCCGCCGGCTCCGCCCTTGCCGGTGTCGTGCAGCAGCATGGCCAGGAACAGCGCCTCACGATCGTCGATCAGGGGCATGATCTGGGTCGACAGCGGATGGTCCGCGCCCAGCCGGCCGGCGGCGATGTCGGCGATGATCCCCACGGCGCGCAGCGTGTGCTCGTCCACCGTGTAGGAGTGGTACATGTTGAACTGCATCTGGGCGACGATGCGGCCCCATTCGGGGATGAAGCGGCCAAGCACGCCCGCCTCGTTCATCAGCGTCAGCGTCCGCTGCGGATCGCGGCCCCGCGCCAGCACGTCCAGGAAGATCTTCGCCGCGTGGCGGTCGCGCCGGATCGCCGAGGTGATCAGGCCCACCGAACGGGTCGCCAGGGTGAAGGCGTCCGGATGCAGGTCGAGATTGTGCCGGTCGGCCAGGCGGAACAGCCGAAGCAGGTTCAGCGGGTCGCTCTCGAAGGTCTCGGGACCGGCGATGTTGATCCGCCCTGCGACTTCGACGAAGCCAGGCTCGTCCAGCGGCTTCACCTTGGGGGCGCGACGGCCGCCGATCAGGCGCGAAATGCCCCGCGGCGCGCTCTTCACCTGATCCGCCTCCAGCTTGGCGGCGAAGGCGCGGGTCAGCGCCCCGACCTCCTTGGCGATCAGGAAGTAGCGGCGCATGAACCGCTCCACCGCCGGCGCGTCGCCCCGGTCGCCGTAGCCCATGCGCCGGGCGATGGTCGGCTGCAGGTCGAAGGACAGCCGCTCTTCCGGCCGGCCGGTGGCGAAATGCAGGTGCGAGCGCACCGCCCACAGGAAGTCGAAGGCGCGGATGAAGGCGCGGACCTCGCGGCCCTCGAACAGCTCCAGCTGCAGGACCTTTTCGAAGGTCTCGCCGGGATGCAGGTACTGGGCGATCCAGAACAGGGTGTTGAGGTCGCGAAGCCCGCCCTTCCCTTCCTTGACGTTGGGCTCGACCATGTAGCGGGAGGCGCCGGCGCGCGCGTGGCGCTCGTCGCGTTCCTTGAGTTTGGCGGCGACGAACTCAGGCCCGGTGCCCATCACCAGCTCGCCCTGGAAGCGGCGAATCAGATCCGCCGCCAGGCCCTCGTCGCCGGTGAGGCGCCGCGCCTCCAGGATCGAGGTGCGGATGGTGAAATCCTCGCGGGAAAGCTTCAGGCACTCGTCCACCGTCCGCGAGGCGTGGCCGACCTTGAAGCCCAGGTCCCACAGGGCATAGAGCATGTATTCGATGACGCTCTCGGCGTGGGCGGTCTGCTTGTAGGGCCGCACGAACAGCAGATCGAGGTCCGAGAAGGGCGCCAGCGTCCTGCGGCCGTAGCCGCCCACCGCCATCACCGCCAGCCTCTCGCCCTCGCTGGGGTTGCGGGCGCGGTACACGTGGACGGTGGTGAAGTCGTAGAGGGCCGTGATCACCTCGTCGGTGACGCCGGAGATCAACCGCGCGGTCTCGATGCCACCCGCGCCGTTTTCCAACCGCTCCTTGGCGATCATCCGTCCACGGAACAACGCCGCTTTCAGCACGTCCAACGCCGCTTTCCGCTGAGCGGCCTCGTCGCCGATATTCTCCAGCGCCGCGGTGGTGAGCTGACTGCGCAGCTTCAGCCCGTCGACGACATACTCCAGGCGGGTGGGGCGAAGGCGCGGCGGCATGGGGGGCATATAGGCCAGTTCGGCGCCTTTCCCCAGCGCGGCGTTCCCCTCCTCCGCGGCGCACGAAAGAGGTATGATCGGCCCATGGCGGTCGAGCTCAACCACACCATCGTCCACGCCAGCGACCCCGTCGCCTCGACGCGCTTCATGAGCGAGGTGCTGGGGCTGCCCAAGGCCCAGCCGGTCGGCCCCTTTCTGGCGATCCGCACCGCGAACGGCGTCGGCCTCGACTACATCCGCGGCGAGGCGCCGATCTGGAAGGAGCACTACGCCTTCCAGGTCTCGGAGAGCGAGTTCGAGGAGATCTTCGACCGGGTGAAGGCCCGCGGCCTGACCTGGTGGGCCGATCCGCAAAAGGCGCGGCCGGGGGAATGCAACACCCGCTTCGGCGGCCGCGGCTTTTACTTCGACGATCCCGACGGCCACTTCCTGGAGGTCTTCTGGGTGCCGTCCGGCGGCAAGCCCTGACGAGGCTCAGCCCAACAGGCCTTTCAGCCTGTAGAGCGCATCCATCGCCTCCCGAGGGCTCATGCCGTCGAGGTCCATGACCTTCAGAGCCTCGTCGACCAGGCTCGGCCGAGACGCCGGCGCGGTTTCGGCGACGGCGGCGAACAAGGGCAGATCCTCCAGATGTGCGGGGGCGCCGGCCTCGCGCTCCAACCGCTCCAACACGGATTTGGCGCGCGTCACCACCGCAGGCGGCACCCCGGCCAGCTTGGCCACCTGGACGCCATAGGATCGGTCGGCCGGCCCCGGTCCCGCCTCGTGCAGGAAGATCAGGTCGCCGTTCCATTCCTTGGCCCGGAGGCTGAGGTTGGCGCAGAAGGCCAGGCGCTGATCGAGCACCGCCAACTCGTGATAGTGGGTGGCGAAAAGCGCGCGGCAGCGGTTGGTCTCGTGCAGCGCCTCGGCGCAGGCCCAGGCAATGGCCAGTCCGTCGTAGGTGGCCGTGCCTCGGCCGATCTCGTCCAGGATCACCAGCGAGCGCGGCGTGGCCTGGGTCAGGATGGCGGCGGTCTCCACCATCTCCAGCATGAAGGTCGAGCGGCCGCGCGCCAGGTCGTCGCCCGCGCCCACCCGGCTGAACAGGCGGTCCACCACGCCCAGCCGCAGGCGCTTGGCGGGCACGAAGCAGCCCGCCTGGGCCAGCACCGCCAGAAGCGCGTTCTGGCGCAGGAAGGTCGACTTGCCCGCCATGTTCGGGCCGGTGACGATCGCCAGCCTGGGGCCGCCGGCGCCGGCGCCGTCCAACCGGCAATCGTTGGGTGTGAAGGCCTCGCCGGCGCGCCGCACGGCCGCCTCGACCACCGGATGGCGCGCGCCTTCGGCTTCGAACGCCGTGGAGCGATCGACCAGCGGCCGCACCGCCGCGACGTCATCGGCCCATTCGGCGAGGCCCGCCGCCACATCCAGGCGGGCGGCGGCTTCGGCGGCGGCCTGCAGCGGCAGGGCGGTCGCCACCGCGGCGGCGCGCCAGGCCTCGAAGGTCTCCATCTCCATCGCCAGCGCGCGCTCGGCCGCCTGGGCGATCCTCGCGTCGAGCTCGGCGAGCTCCACCGTGGTGAAGCGGACCTGGTTGGCCAGCGTCTGGCGGTGGATGAAGGTGGCGCTGAGCGGCGGCCGCATCATCGGCTCGGCGGCCTTGGCGGTGGTCTCGACGAAATAGCCCAGCACGGCGTTGTGGCGGATCTTGAGCGCGACGCCGCTTTCCTCGGCCAGGCGAGCCTCCAGGCCGGCGATCACCCGGCGGCTGTCGTCCCGAAGCGCCCGCGCCTGGTCGAGCTCGACCCTCACGCCCGCCGCCACGAACCCGCCGTCGCGGGTCAGGGCCGGTAGCTCATCGCCCAGGCCTTCGGCCAACAGGTCGCGGAAGGCCAGCAGGTCCGGCTGCAGGTCGAGGTTGAGCGCGCCGAGCGCCTGGGCGATTTCCGGCGGCGGCTCGACAAGCGGGTCGTGGGTCGAGGCGAAGAGCGCCACCACCGCTTCCGCCATCGCCAGGCCGTCCCGCAGGGTCCCCAGGTCGCGCGGGCCCCCGCGCCCCAGCGCCAGGCGCGAGAGGGCGCGCGCCATATCCCCCAGGCCCTTGAGCTTATCGCGCAGCCGCTCGCGCTGCGCCCGGTGGCCGCAGAACCAGGCCACAGCGTCAAGGCGTGCGTCGATGGCGGCCGGGTCCAGCAGGGGCCTGGCCAGTCGCGCGGCCAGCAGGCGGGCGCCGGGCGCGGTGACGGTGCGGTCGATGGCGGCCAGCAGCGACCCGTCCCGCGCGCCGCTGATCGCCTTGTCGATCTCCAGGCTGGCGCGGGTGGCCGGATCGATGGCCATGACGTCCGCCTCGCCCGCGCGACGCGGTGCGGAAAGCGCCGGGATCTTGCCGGCCTGGGTGGTCTCCAGGTGCGCCGCCACCAGGCCGAGGGCGGAAATCTCGGCGCCCGAAAGCTGGCCGAAACCGTCGAGCGTCTCGACGCCGTAGAGCCGCTTCAGCCGCGCTTCCGAGGCGCCCGGCTCGGCGAGCGCCTGGGGCAGGGGCTGGACGAAGCCGCCGGCCGACTTCAGCGCCGCGCTCACCGCCTCGTCGGCAAACAGCCTGTCGGGGACCAGCACCTCGGAGGGGCCGAGCGCGGCCAGCGCCGAGGCCAGGCCCGCCACGCCGGTGGCCACGCACTCCACCTCGCCGGTGGAAAGCTCGACGCTCGCCACCGCCGCCTGGCCGGCGCGCACAGCCACCGCCGCGAGCCGGTTGGCGCCGCGGGCGTCCAGCAGGCCGTCCTCCGTCAGGGTGCCCGGCGTCACCACGCGGACGAGTTCGCGCCGCACCACCGACTTGGCGCCGCGCTTCTTAGCCTCGGCCGGGTCTTCCATCTGCTCGCAGACCGCGACCTTGAAGCCGGCGCGGATCAGCTTGGCGAGATAGGCCTCGGCGGCGTGCGCCGGCACGCCCGCCATGGGGATCGGCTCGCCGCCGTGCTGGCCGCGCGCGGTGAGCGTGATGCCAAGCGCCGCGGCCGCCTTCTGGGCGTCCTCGAAGAACAGCTCGTAGAAGTCGCCCATGCGGAAGAAGACCAGCGCGTCGGGCTGGCGGGCCTTGGCCTCGAAATACTGGGCCATCACGGGCGACGCGCCGGCGGCGGCGGTGGATCCAGAGTTGGCGGCGGGCGCGTTCATGGGCGCGCCAAGCTATCCTGCGGTCACGAGTCGGTCAGCCCCTTGAACCAAGGCACGAAGGCGCCAAGCTGTGGGTAGATGTCGCAACCGCGTGACGCGGCCTTCGCCTATGTGATCGTGCCGGCCGGCCCTGCCGACGCCGAAGCTCTGGCCCATGTCCATGTCGCCGCCTGGCGCGAGACCTATCGGGGGCTGCTGGCCGACGCCTTTCTGGCGCGCATGAGCGAGCCCGGCTACGTCCGCCGCTTCCGCCGCGAGCTCACCCAGCCCGCAAGCGGCGCCGTCACCCTGCTGGCGGCCAACCCGTACGGACCCTTCGGCTATGTCTGCGGCGGCCCGGCCCGGTCCGGCACGCCCGGCGAAGCCGAGGTCGCCTTGCTCTACCTGTTGCGGTCGGGCCAGGGGCGAGGCGTCGGCAAGCGCCTCCTCCAGGCCGCCGCACGCGCGCTGCAGGCCCAGGGCGCAACCTCGCTGGTCATCTCCGTGCTGCGCGAGAACGCAGCGGCGCGCGGGTTTTACGAGCGGCTGGGCGGGCGGCTTTCCGCGCCCCGCCTGGAGGCCGGGCCGGGCGGCCCCGCCTGGGTGGTGAGCTACCGCTGGCCGCAGATCGACGAGCTGCTCCGCTAGTTAAGCCGCCGCCGGCTCGCCCGAGGTCAGCGCCACGAACACGTCCTCGAGGTCTGGATCTTCAGTGGCGATGTCCTTGATGTGGACGCCCGCGGCGCGAATGGCCGCCAGCACCTGCTCGACGCTGGACTGGCCGCTCCGGTAGCTGACGGAAAAGCCGCCCGTGCGGGTGAGCTTGGTCTCGAAACCGGCCAAGTCTGGCGCGGCGGTCACGGGCTCTTCGGGCGTCACCAGCACATGGCGGGTGTCTATCCGCGCCAGCAGCTTGGGCGTCGGCTCGCACGCCACCACCTGGCCGTGGTGGATGATGGCGATCTGGTCGCAAAGCTCCTGCGCCTCCTCCAGGTAGTGGGTGGTGAGCACGATGGTCACGCCACGGGCGTTGAGGCCGCGCACATAGCCCCACAGCTGGCGACGCAGCTCCACATCCACGCCTGCCGTCGGTTCGTCCAGGATCAGCACCGGAGGGTCGTGCGCCATGGCCTTGGCGACCATCAGCCGGCGCTTCATGCCGCCGGAGAGCTGGCGGACATAGGACTGGGCCTTGTCGCCGAGGCCCAGCGCCTCCAGCAGCTCCATCGTCCGCCGCTCCTTGCGCGGAACTGCGTACATGCCCGCCGCCACCTCCAGCGCCTCCTTGGGCGTGAAGAAGGGATCGGCGGCGATCTCCTGCGGCACCACGCCGATGGCGGCGCGCGCGTCCCTGGGCCTGGCGTCAATGTCGCGGCCCCAGATCGACACCGACCCGGCGGTCTTCCGGGACATGCCGGCCAGGATGTTGATGAAGGTCGATTTGCCGGCGCCGTTGGGTCCGAGCAGGCCGAACATGGAGCCCCGCGGCACGGCCAGGTCGATCCCGCGCAGGGCGTGCATCTTAGGCGTCGTGCGGGTGGCGGGGTACACCTTGACGAGGCCCCGCGCCTCGATCGCGTTCTCGGGCAGGATCATGACATCTCGATGGGCCGTCTTGCGTTGACGGGTCAAGCAGCCGTCGCATACCTAGACCCACCGAAGGGGGCGAAAGGCGACACATGGCCAAGCGAGTTCGCAACAAGGGCGCGGAAGCCCAAACGCGGCCGGAGCCGGCCCCCGCGCAACCGGCGCTGACGCCAGATCTGCCCGCGCCGGAGGTGATCGCCGTGCGCTCGGGCCGGGTGGCCTGCGACGGCGTGGGCGGCGCGCTCGGCCATCCGCGCGTCTGGCTGGAGATGGGCGAAGCGCGCTTCGTCGAATGCCCCTACTGCGACCGTCGCTTCGTGCTGGCGGCCGACGCCGGCGAGGGCCCTGAGGACGAGCGCCTGGCGCCCGGCGTCTACGAAGGCTCCCACGGGCACTAAAGGCCCCCAGGCTTAAACCCGAAGCGGCATCAGGATGTAGCGCACGTCCGCGTCGGCCGGGTCCAGCACCAGCGCCGGATCGTTGGGACCGCCGAAGCGCAGCTCCGCCATCTCGCCGGAGATCTGGTCGGTGATGTCCAGCAGGAAGCGGGCGTTGAACGAGAGTTCGAAGGGCTCGCCGTCGTACTCCACCTCCAGTTCCTCAACCGCCTGGCCGGCCTCCATGTTGCGCACGGTCAGCACCACGCGGCCGGACTCGATGGCCATCCGCACCGAGCGGCTTTTCTCGGCCGAGATGGTCGCCACCCGGTCGACGGCCTTGGCGAAGAGCCCGGCGTCGACCCGGACGATGCGGTTGTTGTCCTTGGGGATGACGCGGCCGTAGTCGGGGAAGTTGCCGTCGATTACCTTCGAGGTCAGCGCCGCGCCGTTCAGCTCGAAGCGGACCTTCTGCGGCGACAGCGCGAGCTCCACCGACTCTCCGGCGTCGTCCAGCAGGCGACGCGCCTCGCTCACCGTCTTGCGCGGCACGATCACGCCGGGCGCCCCCGCCGCGCCCTCCGGGGCCGGCATCTCGGCGAGCGCCAGACGGCTGCCGTCTGTGGCGACCGCGCGCAGCTTGACCAATCCGTCCTCGTTGACGGTGTGGAGATACATCCCGTTCAGGTAGTAGCGCGTCTCCTCCGCCGAGATGGCGAAGCGGGTCTTGTCGATCAGCCGGATGAGGTCGCCGACGTCCACGGTCATGCGGCCGGCCAGGCCTTCGGCCGACATCACCGGGAAGTCGCCGGCCGGGAGAACCGGCAGATTGAAGCGCGAGCGGCCCGCCTGAATCGTCAGGCGCGGGTCTTCGCCGGTGAAGGACAGCGCCACGTCGGCGCCCTCCGGCAGCTTGCGCACGATCTCGTAGAGCATATGGGCGGGCGCCGTGATCTGACCCGGCTGGTCGACCTGAGCGGAGGCCTCGTCGACGATCTCCATGTCCAGGTCCGTGGCCGAGAAGATCAGGCGATCGCGCTCGGCGCTGATCAGGACGTTGGATAGGATCGGAATGGTGTTGCGCCGCTCGACGGCGCTCTGCACGTGACCAAGCGCCTTGAGAAGCGCGGCCCTTTCTATCGTCAGCTTCATGCCTTCGTCCCGCTCCCGTGCGCGAAGGCCGCGAATCATCGCCCCCGCGCCCCCTGACCGAGGGACCTGCGACATTAGCTAAAATCGTCCCGCTTGGAAGAGGGGGCGAGACCTCCGCGGCTATCGTACGCGCGCGGCGCCTAGGCGCGGGTGTCCACCGCGCCGCCGGCCGCCTCGTCGTTGGGCGCATAGGGGTCGCCGCCACCGCCGTTGGCCGACCCGCCGGCCTTGGCCGCGACCACCACCATGGCCGGCCGCACCAGCCGCCCGAGCAGCTCGTAGCCGGGCTGAAGCACCTGAATCACCGAGCCCGGCGCCATCTGCGTCCCCGGCTGCTCCATCATGGCCTGGTGCTTGTGGGGGTCGAACTTGTCGCCCGGCGCGGGGTCGATCTTTTTCAGCCCGTTCTTCTCGAAGGCGCCCTGCAGCTCCTTCTCGGTCATCTCGACGCCCTGCACGAAGCTTTTCATGGCCGCGTCGGACACATCCTTGGGCAGGGCCGACATGGCCCGGCCCAGGTTGTCGGCCACGCCCAGAAGGTCGCGGGCGAATTTCTGGATGGCGTAGGCGCGCGCGTCGTTGGCCTCGCGCTCGGCGCGGCGGCGTGTGTTCTCGGCCTCGGCGGCATAGCGGAGCACCTGTTCCTTCAGGGCGGCCGTCTCGGCGCGCAGCGCTTCGAAGGTGTCGCCGTCAGCTTCCGGCGCGGGCTCGGGATCTCCCGCGGGCGTGTTGTCTTCGGACATCTATTCCTTGCTCGCCTCTTTTGGCTTCAGCCGTCCATCACCTGGCTCAGCACCCGGGCGGTATAATCCACCAGGGGGATGATCCGGGCATAGTTCAGCCGGGCCGGGCCGATCACGCCGATCGCGCCCAGCACCCGCTGCGACCCGGTCATATAGGGGGCCGCGACCACAGCGGAACCCGAAAGCGAGAACAGACGGGTCTCCGCGCCGATGAAGATGCGCACGCCCTCCCCGTCCCGCACCATGTCGAGCAGGTGGATGAGCTGCTCCTTCTGCTCCAGGTCGTCGAAGAGGGAGCGCACGCGCTCCAAGTCGTCCAGGGCCTCGCGCGCCTCCAACAGGTTGGCGCGGCCGCGGACGATGAGGGCGCGGGCGTCCCCCTCGTGCCCGCTCCAGGCCGCCAGGCCGTCCTCCACCAGCCGGGCGGCGGTCTCGTCGAGCTCGCGCTTGGCCCGATCTAGCTCGACCCGCAGGTCGCCCTTGGCCTCGACCAGGGTGCGGCCGCGCAACCGGCCGTTCAGGAAGTTGGACGCCTCCTGCAAGGCCGAGGGCGTCACGCCCGCCGGCAGCCGGATCAGCCGGTTCTCCACCGTGCCGTCCTCAAACACCATGATCGCCAGCGTGCGATCCCCGCCCAGGGCGACGAACTCCACGTGCTTGACGCCGGCGTCGCGGGTGGGCGTGACCACCATCGCCGCCCCGCCCGCCAGGCCGGAAAGCAGGCTGGAGGCTTCGTTGAGGGCGTCTTCATAGTTGCGGCCGGCGCCGCGCAGCCGCGCATCGATGGCGCGGCGTTCCTGTTCGCCCAGGTCGCCGACCTCCAGCAGGCCGTCGACGAACAGCCGCAGGCCCGCATGGGTGGGCAGGCGGCCGGCGCTGATGTGCGGCGCGCCCAGCAGGCCAAGCTCGGTCAGGTCCTGCATGGTGTTGCGGATCGACGCCGGCGACAGCGCCAGGCCGGACTTCGAAAGGGTGCGCGACCCCACCGGCTCGCCGGATTCCAGATAGCTTTCGACGATGCGACGAAAGATCTCGCGCGCTCTTTCGTCGAGCTCGGCCAACGAGGGCCCGCGGGCGAAGAAGGACATGCTCACGTCGTCAGGGGCCGGCGGTCTGTGTGCGCCCATGGACTGGACCTCGATGATCTAGGATAAGCGCGGCCCGAACTAGTTCAAGACGCTGCAAAACCGCGGAGCTCCCCATATGCGCCCATCTCAACGCACGGCCGACGCTTTGCGCACCGTGACGCTGGAAACGGGCGTCAACCGCTATGCCGAGGGCTCCTGCCTGGCGAGCTTCGGCCATACCAGGGTGCTGGTGACCGCCAGCCTGGACGAAGGCGTCCCGCCGTTCCTGCGCGGACGCGGCCAGGGCTGGGTCACGGCGGAATACGGGATGCTGCCCAGGTCCACCCACACCCGCGGGCGGCGCGAGGCGGCGGCGGGCAAGCAATCCGGCCGCACCCAGGAGATCCAGAGGCTGATCGGCCGCTCGATGCGCGCGATCGTGGACCTGAAGGCCCTGGGCGAGCGGCAGATCCAGATCGACTGCGACGTCATCCAGGCCGACGGCGGCACCCGCACCGCCGCCATCACCGGCGCCTGGGTCGCGCTCCGGCTGGCCACCCGCTACATGCTGGCCGAGGGACTCATCACAAAGGACCCGATTCTGGACCAGGTGGCGGCGATCAGCTGCGGCGTGTTCTCGGGAACCCCGGTGCTGGACCTCGATTACGATGAGGATTCCACCGCCGAGGCCGACGCCAACTTCGTCCTCACCGGCAAGGGCGACATCGTCGAGATCCAGGCCACCGGCGAAAAACGCGGCTTCTCGGAGGCCGAGTTCGAGGCCCTGTTCTCCCTCGCCCGCAAGGGGATCGGCGAGCTGTGCGCCCTGCAGCAGGCCGCCGTCGGCGTTTAGACGGCGGCATAGACGGAGACGCCCATGGCCCTCACCCTGGAGCCCGGCGCGCGCCTGGTGGTGGCGACCCACAACGCCGGCAAGGCGCGCGAGCTGGCGGAGATCCTGGAGAATCGGTTCCAGCTCGTCACGGCCGGCGACATCGGCTTGGCCGAGCCGGAGGAGACCGAGACGAGCTTCGTCGGCAACGCCCTCCTGAAGGCGCGCCACGCCGCCGACGCCGGCGGCCTGCCCGCCCTGGCGGACGATTCGGGGCTCTCCGTCGCCGCCCTGGACGGCGCGCCGGGGATCTATTCCGCGCGCTGGGCGGGCCCCTCGCGGGATTTCGCCGTGGCCATGCGCAAGGTCGAGGAACGGCTGGAGGAGGCGGGCGCGGAGGACCGGACGGCCTGGTTCACCTGCGCGCTGGCGCTCGCTTGGCCGCAAGGCCCCGCCGTGGTGGTGGAAGGGCGGATCGACGGCGTGGTCGATTTCCCGCCCCGGGGATCGCGCGGCTTCGGCTACGACCCGATCTTCACGCCCGAGGGCTTCGACCAGACGTTCGGCGAGATGGAACCCGCGGCCAAGGATGCGATGAGCCACCGCGCCCGCGCCTTCGCCAAGCTCAAGGCCGCGCTCTGGTGACCCGCGGCGCGGGACCGTCCGACCCGCCGCCCCTGGCCCTATACGTCCACTGGCCCTACTGCGCCCGCATCTGCCCCTACTGCGATTTCAACGTGCACCGCGTGCGGCGGGCGGACGAGCCGGCGGCCCTGGCCCGCGCCATCGTCGCCGATCTGGAGGCGCAGGCCGCGCTGACCGGGCCGCGCACCCTGATCTCGGTGTTCTTCGGCGGCGGCACGCCCTCGCTGATGGAGCCCGCGTGGGCGGCGGAGATCGTCGCCGCCGCGCGGCGGCTGTGGACGCCCGCCCCCGAGCTCGAAGTCAGCCTCGAAGCGAACCCCACCGACGCCGAGGCCGGCCGCTTCGCCGCCTTCGCCCAGGCGGGCGTGAACCGCCTGTCGCTCGGCTTGCAGGCGCTGGACGACGAAGCGCTGGCGTTCCTCGGCCGGAACCACGACGCGGCCTCGGGCCGTCGCGCCGCGCGGGCGGCGACGCAGGCGTTTCCGCGGCTTTCGCTGGATCTGATCTACGCCCGTCCCCGTCAGACGCCGCAAAGCTGGGCCGAGGAGCTGCGCGAGGCCCTGGACCTGGGGGCCGAGCACCTGTCGCCCTATCAGCTCACCATCGAGGGCGGCACGCCGTTCGACCGTGCGGTGCGGCGCGGCCGGTTGGCCCCGG
>Ga0068859_100001069_pt1 | contig 28045 bp, 24 predicted proteins | sample KBSSwiS22_FD_66585 | JGI IMG/M metagenome (GOLD analysis project Ga0068859, IMG submission 66585) | Switchgrass rhizosphere microbial communities from Kellogg Biological Station, Michigan, USA - KBS Switchgrass S2-2 | ecosystem: Host-associated > Plants > Roots > Rhizosphere > Soil ...
TTGATGATTGTTTAAAAATAATCTTTACACACAACATTCAAAAAACATCTGTATTCTTATTTTTAATGAATATCAACTTTATTATTGGAGTTGGAAATTAAAAATCTCCCAACCATTCGATTGGGAGATTGATATAAGCATTGTATTTGCATTATTGTATTATCACCTTTGACAGCGCCACACGTTTACCTTTTTCATCCATAACCTCCACCCAATAAAGGCCTTTACCCCGTGCTCTCACATCCACATCTATACTTTGGTAAGAAATGGTTTGTGTATAATTTTTTGTAAACACTATTTTGCCCATGTTATCATATACAATCAATGTCCTGGCTAATACGGCATTTTGCGCACTGTACATCCTTACCTGGAACCGGCCACTGGCAGGATTAGGATAAACAAACATTTTGCCATGTAACGAATCCCTGATGCTCATGGTATCTGAAAGATTGGTGCAGCCATTAATATCTGTTACACTCAATTGGTATAAACCCAGGCCGCTAAAATCAACTAACAGCGAATCTGCCGTAGCACCCGGTACTACCGACCCATCATGCAGCCATGTATAAGTTGCAGCAGGATTTGGCGATACAATGGAAGATAATGTAGTAATCAGCCCCGGTAATAATTTTCTATAGGGGTGTGCATAGATTGAAACCTGCGGCAAAGGATTCACCGTTAGTGTAGCCGACACCGATACTGCTGCTGCACATGTTGCAGAACCGTTTACAATCACCCTGTAACGATACCCGCTCATACTCAACGGAGGTGCAGTAATGGTAAGTGTAGCGGTGGTGGCACCGCTGTAAACACCGCCATTAATAATATTTGTATAAGTAACACCGCCATTGGTGGTTACCTGCCACTGGTAGCTTAAAGCCCCGGTTGCTCCAACAGTAAAGATGGCAATTTTATCGGTACACACAGATTGATTCACCGGTTGTGCGGTAATGTTAGTGGGTACGCCTACCGTTACAACTACTGACGTGGGTGGAGAAGTGCATGAAGGCACAGCTGAAGAGAAATGCACAATACCAATAAATCCGCTGGGCGTAGTTAGTGGTGCAGCGGGAATATTAGCACCGCTATAACCAATATTTGTTCCGGTCACAATTTCGCAACCTCCATCATTAAAAGAATAATTTCCCGGGCTTAGCATACTATAAGCAAGGTTAGCCGCACCAGCAGGAGTAGTTGCCTGGATACATATACCATAAGTACTGCCCGGTGGTATTACCAATGAAAGACCCGTTATAAATTGCTGGATGCCCGAAGCAGTACCAACAATGTAAGCTGAACCAAATTGCTGCCAGCCATTAGCAGCGGTAATCGCACCCGGTGCTCCGTTAATGGCTACCGGATAATAATATGCTGAAACATTGGCTATCCCTGCAGTTAATGTCCTGCTGTCAATCTGTGTCAGTTTGATCGGGAAAGGATGATTATTTTTTAAGTTAAACGTAACAGTGGCATTACCATTGGTGTTTACAAAATTGGTTACGGGAGTACATAAAGGTGCAGGCAAACCCTGATGAGTTACCTGGTAGGTATATACGCCGGCAGGGGAAGGTTTTGTCCACACAGAATCCGTAGGTATGCCATTGTAGGGTATTGTAGCAGCCGGGTCAATATATAAGCCGGCTAAAGGCGACCATACCGCAGGAGTAGCGGCTACACTAGCACCGCAGGAATAAGTGAATCCTAAACACCAGGAGTTTAGTGTACCCGTTTCCGAAGTCGCGGCATCATAAAAACCAAGGGTCCATCCTCCGTTAGGCACGATCATTAAGCCACTCCAGTTGTTAATTGTTGGCAGTATTCCTGTTGGGCCCGGTGCACCAAGTCCACCAGCCGAGGTTACCTGGGCATCAGCTTTGAAAGTACCGGTATAAGGGTTGGTACCAGTACTTAAAGCCACTGTTCCAACAGAACTAAATGTAGTATTAGCAAAGCCTGTAGAAACTGTACTGGTGCCTGTGGCGCCTATACGATAATCCAGGTTAAATACATTGCCATTAGGTGCTTTTAATACGAATACCATGTCGCCAATTCGGGTATGCGTCATATTTATTCTTACAAAGATTCCAGTAACCGGGCAGCTAGCAGGAATCCCGGATACGACTATGGTACTTGACGCTCCGGCGGGATTATTATCGGGTACGGCGATGTTTACCGGCCCTGAGCAAAACTGGGGAGCTGTAAGACTTAATTTTACCGGCGGATCACCAAGGCACATTGCAACTGCGGTTGGCCATACCACTGGTGCTGGTGGCGTATAATTAACCTGGGCAATAGCAGATTGATAGCATCCTGTAGCTGTTGCGGTTCCTGTAACAGTATAATTGACGAAGTAAAAACCTGGTGCTGCAAAAACTGTACTTACATTGCCCCCAGTATAGGGCACAGCCATAGCACAATCGGCGTATAAGCCCGATATCGGCGACCAAACATAACTGTCCGCACCACTGGCTGTAAGAGGGTCACAAGGCCCGTTAGAAACTCCCCCGCAGCTAACAGCTGGCGTAACAGCAACTGGTGGCGATGGGTTAACCGTAATGGTAAAGTTGATTGGTGTACCAGTACAGGCACCCGAAACCGGCGTTACCGTAATGGTTGCTGTTACAGGCACAGCAGTGGCATTTACCGCCGTAAATGAAGCAATATTACCGGTGCCACTGGCAGCAAGGCCAATGGAAGTAGTGGTATTGATCCAGTTATAACTGGTAGCTGTACCCGTAAAGTTAATAGCTGCGGTAGCAGTGTTGTTGCATACCGTTTGATTGGCCACAGCATTTACTGTACACTGGGCATCAGCTTGCGTATACATATGCAAGGTTAAAAAGAGCAACAGGCCTGCACTTAAAAACTGCTTTTTAAAAGGGGAGATTGCATTATGTAGGAATGGGTAGAGTTTAATCATTCAGGAATGGTTAGGTTATAAAATGTTTTAGGTAAAACAATTTACTACTTATCTGTGAAAAATGGCAATTTCCTGTAATGAGTTTTTTAACAGGTTGTGCAGGGCGTAACGGGCAGGGGTGAAGTGATACGGTTTTTTTTATGCTAACACGGTCTCCTTATTATACCTTACCCTGTATTCTAAAGGAGATAAGCCTGTTATTTTTTTAAACACTTCCCTGAATGCTTTATCATCCGAATAGCCCACTTCATACATCACTTCAAAAATACTTTTTCTGCCCTTTTCTAAAGTTTTTTTTGCAACTTCCACTTTTACACGCTGCAGATATTCCACCGGGGTATTGCCTGTAGCTTTGATAAAACGCCTGTCGAAATTTCGCCTGCTGGTCGCCAGTTTGGAAGCCAGTTCCTCAAAAGATATCTTTTCACTCAAATTTTCTTCAATATAATTTTGTGCCTGGCAAATTAATTCATCGCCATGGTTCTTTTGCGTTTGAAAAATAAAGAAAGGAGATTGCGATGTTCTGTCAATTTCTATCTGAAAAATTTTTGAGCAGTAAATTGCTGTAGCTCTGTCGAAATATTTTTCCACTAAAAAAAGTACCAGGTTTAAAAAGGAGTAAGCGCCACCGTTAGTATATATTCCCCTGTCGGCAGTGATCACTTTATCAGGCTGAAGATTAATGTTTGGAAACAATCCCTTAAACTTATCTGACAGGTTCCAATGGGTGGAACAGGTCTTTCCATCCAGCAAGCCGGTAGCAGCCAGCAAAAATGCACCTGAGCACATCGTTGCTATTTCAGCACCGGTTTTATATTGCTCTCTGATCCAGTCAATCAACGCTGCATTCTCTTTTACAAGATCATTATCATAATTTACAGCAGGTATTATCAGCAGGTCAGTTGTTTTTATGTGGTTAATATTTACAGGATGAATTGAAAAGAAGCCATCATCCAGTTTCAGCTCTTCCATAAATCCGGCTATACATATTTCCATTAAAGGTTTATTGCCCATCTTTTGCCAATGGGCATTTGCTTTTGTAAGTATTTGAAAACAACCTGCTATACTACTGAGGTTAACCTTACCAATGGGTACAACGAGAGTCACTTGTTTCATACTAAAAGATTTGTGCAAAAATATACAATTATCTTGTCCAAATCAACCCATCATAAAGTCCATTTTACACCCCACTAAAGTAATGTTCAGACAATACTTTTGCTGTATAAAATTCAGCACTCATAAATCTCAAATCATATGGCTACAGCAGATTTTACCACTACGCTACTAATTGATCAATCGCCTGCAGCAGTATTCGATGCCATCAATAACATTGACGGATGGTGGACAGCAAATTTTGAAGGCCACCCCGAAAATTGTAATGACGTTTTTACAGTACACTTTGGAGAAACCTTTATAACGATCAAAGTTGTTGAATTTATTCCCGACAAAAAAATACTTTGGCACGTAATTGATTGTTATAAACACTGGCTTAAAAACAAGAAGGAGTGGAAAGGCACTACAATAAGCTGGGAAATTTCGGCAGAAAAGAATGGAACGAAGATCGATTTTATCCACATTGGCCTTGTTCCTGGTATAGAGTGCTACAATGGCTGCGAAAAAGCCTGGAATTTTTATGTAAATGAAAGCTTGTTCAAATTATTAACCACAGGAAAGGGGATACCCGAACTACAACAACAGTTAACCTGATGAACAATAATAAAACAACGATGTACATACTGCTGCAAGTAATGTTAACCGGCATTCTTGCCTTATGCTCCACAATAACTTTTTCTCAAGACACATTAAAAACACAGAAAATGAACACTCCAGATTTTACAACTACCATTTTGGTAGACCAAACTCCGAAACAAGTATTTGATGCCGTCAACAATGTTCGTGGATGGTGGTCGGAAGAAATTGAAGGCAGCACAGACAAACTCAATGAAGAATTTAAATATCATTACGAGGATGTCCATCGCTGTAAAATGAAAATAATAGAACTCATACCAAACGAAAAAGTAGTTTGGCTGGTGCAGGACAACTATTTTAAATTCACTAAAGACGAAGCGGAATGGACTGGCACAAAAATTATTTTTGAGATATCCAAACAGGGTGATAAAACGCAACTCCGCCTTACTCACCAGGGCCTGGTGCCCGAATATGAATGTTTTGAGATATGCAGGGATGCATGGACCAATTACATACAAAATAGCTTACGCAATTTAATTACTACCGGTAAAGGGAAACCTAACGGAAAGGGTAAGCCGCAAACCGAAAACGAAAAGAAATTAATTTCTGATCATAAGTAGTTTTTGTTTTGCCGGGGTTTTCATTGCATGGCTATTGTGCGGCAGGATGAAACCCGGGCGGGCAATGTCATTAAGTTAAGCCACATTGTGGCTTTGCAAATAGCTAAACCTTCAACTTAATGGCATTGTCCGGTGAGACAATACTTTCTGATCATGTTGTAATTTTTTATTTTAAAGAAGATGGCTATAACATATCATTCAACAAATTCCAAAATATCACCGGGCTGACAGTTCAATACCTTGCAGATAGCTTCGAGCGTACTGAAACGAATTGCTTTGGCCTTACCTGTTTTTAATATGGAAAGGTTGGCTAAGGTGAGATCTACTTTTTCGGAAAGTTCATTCAATGACATCTTTCTTTTAGCCATCATTACATCTAAGTTTACTACTATCGGCATAGGTTATACGGTTAATTCGTTTTCAGTTTGAATTTCGATTCCTCTCTTAATGATCTGTGCAATTACAAAAAGTGTAACACCCATAAACAGCCATACATCAGCTCCGCCCAGGCGTAAGTGTTGGGTGTCAGGCATGTGCACGCCTTGCTTAACTAACCATTCGGTATATTTAACCCCACACGCTGTGAACAGGCCTATTCCAAAAGTTAAATAAGATACTTTAACAATAAAAAGCCGCACTTCTTCGCTGAATGGTTGGGACATGCTCAGTTTTTTATCGTGCAAAATTTTTATGGTCAGGTAAAATATACATGCCTTCAGTACTGATGCAATGCTTATCAATAAGGTTTCTGCAAAAAAATGTCCCGGGTCGTATTGATAAAGGCCAGACAAATCATTTCCCACCCAAAATGTTTGTGCGTTAATTGGGTTTATTGTCAAAGTATATAAAGCGCTGAATATAGAGCCACCGGCTTCAATACATACGCCTATAAATATGATCCAGGAAAGGACATGCAATACTTTTAAGATCTGCTTTGTTCTTGATTTCATTGTAAATGATTTTTTGAATGACAATGCAAATATAGATAAATATTTATTGACAAACAATAAAAATATATCTATATTTAGTAAAAACTTATCCACACTCTAAAAAAGGTGTCAAAGTATTTATATAGAGATGTTGGGAACATCAGCACATTTGAGCGGGGGATTTATGGCATGTGCTGCTCAAGATAGGTGACCAATTTATACGCTTTTGTCTCGACGTGCAATGTCATTAAGTTAAGGATTTAGCCATTCGCAAAGCAAAGCCACAGCGTGGCGGTACATTGGTAACAGGAACGACCACAGAGGGGTCCAAGTCCCATCGGGGCGATATTTTTATTTCAGAGTCCCTGCCTTAAAAATATCGCCCCGATGGGGCTTTGTGCATTTTAGTAATGTATTCTATTACCAAAATGCCGCCACGCTGTGGCTTAACTTAATCACCTTGCATGGCTGGACAAAAAATGATCCGCCGGTAATGGTGGATCTTTTTTATACAGCACTTTGTTACAGTATTGAAATTATCCTTTGACCATTGTTTTTAAAAAAAGTTGCACATTTTCCGATCTGCCAATGGGTTCTAATAATAATATAAAGAGGTTAATGCTCACGGCGAGATACGTAGCAGGATGTTTAAGTTTTTTGTATTTCCATGCACCAAGAAAAAGCATTCCTGTAATCAGCACCTGCGTAATGTAAATAGGAAGCATAATATTGATGTTTGGCCATTCTTTCCTATGCATGCCAACATATACATTTTGTATTCCACGACCAAGCGCAGGCATCATAATAATAAATACTGTTGCAATTAACCACCATGCATGATCTTCTACCTGTTTTCTATGAATGATGCTTTTTATTACAGCAAATCCAAAGGCTGTCATCATTACTATTTCTACCGCAGCCACACCAAAAAAGAACCAGGGTTGAAATGGCCCAAAACTTTCCGGAGATGCCAGGGCTTTTTGTGTGGTTACAATATCTCTGTTCATCATACTCAATGCAGTTAAACAAACACCACCCGCAATGAATATGCCTATGATACCATTAGTTCTATGTTTGGCCATTTGACCATGCGTAGCAAAGTAGGGCTGAATGATCAAATAGATATACCACACAGTACCCGTCCAATAATGTATATGAACAGACCAGGCGTTATCCGAAAAGTCGCCCCAATAATCATTGAAGATACCCAATTGCATAAAGGCCATCGGGATTATCATCCATCTATGCAGTGTTTTATACTTACTCATTTACTGGTTCGTAAAATTTTTATGCTCAGTAGTTTTGATCATGAATTATCCTTAACTCAGTAGTTGACGTACCGCTTCTTTAATAATAACCTAATTTTAATTGGAACAGATGCGACTCAAAAAATGAATGGTTTTACATTTAACGCAAATAAAAATAATCTTTACCACTCAAATTCAAAAACATTTTTATAAAGTACCTGAAAGCATTTGCGCCAGTAGGGGCGTTTTTTTGCAGGCATAACTTTTATGTGCCGGCCATATTATTTTTGAGGCGGCGGTATAAGTGCATCCAGCAATTCAGTTTTCCATTGATTAGTTTTTAAATCATACAAACTAAAGTTTACCGCAAAATTCCAATACCCCCAACTAAATTTATGCAACTCCGCCTGCTGCCTGTAAAATGTTATGAATCGTATTCTTGATTCGATATCAGCATTATCACTAACCCCAAATTCTCCAAAAAATACTGGTTTGTTTTGTACTGTTGCCCACGAGGAAACAATATCCATAAAGTTTATGATCCCTGCTTTTTCACTATCGGTACCATTCCATTTTGTGCCTATCCATTCCATTGGTTTTCCTACCGGAAACCATGCTTCACCCTGCATGGTAAATTTAACAGGATCGTAAAAATGAAAGGTTGCTATTATGTATTTATCTTCTTTAGGCAACACCAGCGTATTTATTTTATAGGGCAGATTGTATAATACCGGTCCAATAAGTACAGGCCTGGTGGAATTTGTGTTGCGGATTATTTTTAAAGCAGCAGTAAAATAGTCGCCCCAAACTTTTTCTAATTCTCCATGAGGTTCAGCCATAATTTCAAACATCACACTTTGAGGAAACGATTTATAATGGTCAGATAACTGGCTCCACAATTTTAAGAACCGTTGTTTAAAACCATTGGGATTTGTCATAAGTTGTTCATCCAAATGATTGGTAATTATAATAGCCAATTTGTTTTTTAATGCCTGCTCAACAGCCCAGTCAACTCTTGCCAAAAATTTATTATCGATATTGTATGGCGCAACGGAATCCATACGGGCAGCCCACTGAATGGGTAAACGTATAGCAGTAAAACCAGCTTGTTTAATTACTACAAACTCGTTTGCATTTAATGTATTGCCCCAGGCACCTTCAACAGGCGCATCCATTGTGAAACCGATATTAATAGTTTTTGCTAAAAGTTGATTGGCTGCAACAATGTCAATTGTTTTTGAAGTATCAACTCTATTTTGTGCAAATAAACCTAACGAAAACAATGATGCTGCTATGCTCATGAACAAACAATTGCTCCTGTTAGCCTGTTGGTTGCGCCCCAATATTTTTATCATAAATTATCGATTTTAATGGTATAGTATTTTAATTCAATTGCTGAAAAAGATGCTGCAACTCTTGCAGGTGTTTGCCAAACTGTTTTTTATAAAAATACTTTTTAAGCATAAACTGGATAACGAGGAAAACAACATAAAAGCTGATGCGTAAAACCACCGGTGTTTTAAACCACCCGCTGAAATTAGCATCGGCATGATAATACATAGTTATTTCCAGCACAATGGCCATAGCTGCATACAAACAACACGTTATTAAGAACTGTCTTTTAAAACTTTTTTGCAGCCTGTTAATTTTAGCAATAAGGTTTTCCCTTGTGCTACCGGAGGGATTTTGTAATTGTTTTACCAGCCCGTAATTAAACAGCAAATTGATGAATTCAATAAACAGGATACCCAATAGCATCCAGTTTAAAAGGCTATGGTATGCTTGTGCATTTGTAATGAACACCACTGCAAATAATATAGCAGCAATTGGAAAGGGAAATAATCCCATTTTCATTTTTTGTGCTAAATGCGCAAGCGCACCCTGGCTTTTATGATTGATCAGTTCCATAATATTATTGTTTAAAGGTGTGTAATTGTTGGTGGAGGTATCCATCATTTCTTTTAGTTCATTAAGTTCCATATCAAATACTTTTGGTGAGTTGCCGTAATTTTTCTTTTATCCTGTTCATCTTAACCCTTAGTGTAGGCTCGCTAATACCCAATATCGCCTCCATTTCTGCATACGTTTTACCGTCTATAAAAAGTAATACTATTGCTTTTTCAATTTCATTCAGCTGCTCAACAGCAGCATACAACGTGTGATACAATTCCTCTTTATTTGCATCAGCAACTTCATTTTGCACTTCTGCAGAAAGATGATCCATGTCGTATACCCGGATATTTTTTTTATCTTTTCTTAGCCTGGTAATAGCAGTGTTAATAGCCACCTGGTACAGCCATGTATTAAACTTGGATTCTCCCCTGAAATTTGGATAGCTCTTCCACAACTGAAGTAATATTTCCTGGTACAGATCCTGCATGTCTGCCTTATTAGTTGCATAGAAATGGCATATCTTATAAATCTGTTTTTCATGCAATTGAATTTGTGTTAGAAATGCTTCTTTCATTTTTACTTTTTCATGATGGTTGATTTTACATATTAGTAGCAGAAAGGCCCAAAAAGTTACGTCTGTATAAAAATAATTGCTGGTTTTGTTAACGGCAACACCTTTTTTATCTAAAGTTGATAATAATTCTTACTGTAGAATTTGCAGGTAGGTGTGCTGAAAATGTATACAGCCCGGAGTTGGAAACAGCCCATAGAAAGCTGAAGCAGTAGTAATGAAGTTGTTTTATTTTATCAATGGGTATGCCGAAGTTATTCTTTCACCAAATGTCTATCAAAACCCAATTGCACCAACCGTTCATAAGCATCCCAAACAGCGCCAGGTATCTCCTGGTAAATTTGAAAACCTTTGGCAGGATAGATCTTGATACGTTGCAGGTCACCAATCATAATATTGATCACCCGCTCTAATGGAATATCATCCGTAGCATATTCGTTAAAAGATATTTGTGGTGAGGTGACCAGCAGGTCTTTATCGGGCCAATGTTTTTTAAAAGTAGCGTAAGACCTTCTTTCCATGTATGGTTTTTGTACGACGATAAAATTTTGCAAGTCAAGATTTTTTTGCTGCAGTAACTGCTGCGTAAATAAAATATTCTCGCCGGTATTGGTGGATTTATTTTCTACCAAAATAGCAGCAGCGGGTACGCCTTTCTGTATGGCAATGGCCGCAAATTTATCAGCTTCACTTTCCGTCCACATACCCTGTGTTAAATTGCCCAAACCTCCGGACATTACAACAATAGGAGCCCAGCCTTGCAGGTATAATTCAGCTGCTCTGTCTGCCACTCTCAGGTCATGACTACCCAACGCCAATATACAATCAGATTTTACCAGGTCATGGTTCATGTGGTGATAATCCCATAATTGTTGCGCCAGTGATAATACTTCAGGTGTGATCATAGCAAATTGCTGTTTTAAAACAAAGATAGGAACAGCAAAAGAAATAAAGCCTGTACTGGCACACCTCATCCATTATAAATCACTTTTGTAAAAGTGGGTTGTGCACTGGTACCGGTATCGTAAAAAGCTTCGGTTATTTTATTTAAAACACCATTATTACCGGTTTGCAGTGTTAGCAAAACCAACCCGTTTGGCAAAAGCCCTGTGGGCAAAGGATTGCTGCCCTGCGCTACCTGCCAGGCCACATTGCTGTTACCATCTAACGTTGTGGCATAGCCGTAGGGCAAGCCACTGTGCCCCAGGCAGCGGGCATAAGTATTGGTGGAGAAGGGTGTCTTTTGATTGGGTGAAACCGGTATCACCACATTATCACTGTACACGATACCGCTGTGCACGTGGCCCCAGTACCAGGCGTAAGGATCAGCACCCAATGCATTTTGCACATCATTCCATAAGCTGTAGGAAGAGCTGCAATCAAAAGCAAAACCGGTATGATGTGTTAATACAATGGTTTGTTTGGGATTGGGTTTTAACTGTTGTATCCAGGGTGTTTGCACAGGCGTAGTGCCATCAAGGTTGCCATACATAAATGCATTGCTGACTTCGGCATTAAAAGCAGAATCCAGTCCCAATATCGTCCAGCCGCCGTAGCTTAAGGCAAAACAACTCATTCCTTTTTGTGCGGCAAATACACTACCTGAACCCGGTGGATTGGCAGTAGCTTTCAGTGCATCTAAAAACAAACCATTACCACCAGTGTACATTTCGTGGTTGGAATTAAGTGTGAACGATCTGCCCGTATAAGAATTTCCCTGTTTATCTGCAGCAGGCCACAGGTTCAGCAGGTTATTCTGTTCCTGTCCCGGCCCTATATAACTGTTACCGTTAGGGTCAGTTGCCAGCGGTGTGCCTGCATAATACACATCACCCACGTGAATGATATAATCTGGGTTCAGCTCCTTTACCATATTAATCACTGCTACAGCGCCGGCATCACCGGAGCCCCAGTCACCTATCATGGCAATGGTAACGGTATTGGCATTGGCCCCCGAAAGCGGGATGGGTGTTGGGTTTGCCGGCAGGGGAAACGTATGATTATTATACCACCAGCCATTGATCAGTGTTTGCACCATGTTATAAAATGCCGTAAACCAACCCTGGTCGTAGGTGGCAAAAGTTATGGTACTGATAACACTGCCATCATAATATATTAATGGTGCTGTAAGATTTGTAAGCACTGCATAATTGGTGGCGTTCATGCTGGTGGGCACCAGTATTTTTAGCAAAGTATATTCCCACGATTTTAAACCCAGGATATAATTGCGTAAGGTAACATTATCAATCAGGTTGGGATTGTGTATCCAGTAGGGAAATAAGCCAAAGTCAACAGTGCTTTCCAAAGCATTATAACCTGGTGGCGGCGAAGGGGGAAACCCGTTATCTATCCAGGCTTTTTTATCCAGCATAAAACTAATGAGGTCCCATTCGCAATTGGGAAGAAAGGTTAATAATGCCTGCAGATCGGCACAAACATCAATAGATAAACCGAGCGATTGCTGCGATTGAGTAAGTAGTTGCCGGGTAGTAGTGTCCATGTAAATAAAATGTTTAGGGGATTATTATATGGATAAATATAATAATTTAACCCAGAAACATCTAATTAATTTTTTATTTGTTGGTAAAAAGTCAGGGATCATTTTTTAATGTACTTATCGCAGACGAAGGATATTGTAAGGTTTAGGATACTTTGTTTCCCCGGATTAAAATGGATGCTTTTATTGCTGCTTCTTTCAGGTGCAAAAATTTTTTTCGTTCTTCATCCTGTTTAAAGTTTTCAAAATCCTGTTCTGTATCAAACTCCACCAGGTGTATTTCGTAAGGCTTTTCAATTGCATGTTCAATAAATGCATTGTCGCCGGGTCTTACTCTTAACAAAAGCCGGCCATTATATTTTGCAATGATGGGAATGGCAATGTCTTCAAATTGATGAAATACATTTTCCTGGCCTTCTTTAATATAGATCAGTTGGGTTAAAAATATCATCGTACTTTTTTGTGCTTGTAAATTACAAATTGTTTTGTCCCTGGTTCGGATTTGATGAAATGAGGTACAGGTGTCCGACGGCTCTGAGACGTCATGACACCTGTACCTCCTTGGCGGATGCTGCAGGCTGTGTGCAAAGACAGGTTGTAGAATTATATGTCGCTGCCGTGTAGTAGTATTACGAACATTTTTAAATATACTTATATCACTGCAATACCATACTGGAATCTGCGTTCATGAACAAACCTGAAACAAATGCTATCCAAGCCTAAACCTAAACTCATTGGAGTATTAGCCCTTCTTTATTTATTGCTTATTAGTTCCCAAACATTTTCGCAAACAGTACCCGGCTTTATAAACCGGCAGGCCACCAGCGTTGGCGGCAGGGCAATACTGGATCCTAACGGAGATGGTTACACCTCTGCTACCACAGCAGGTTTTGGCAACGACGATGTAGTTAATGCCGAGTTGTTATATACCGCCATAAAAGCTTATCCTATTGAACCTTTTGGCGACCTGGCCAGGGGATCCAATCATAATTATTCTGATTTTGTACCGGATACTTCCGGCAGCGGGGTGTACTATCGTTTTTCTGCTACGCAGCAAGTTATGTTCAGGATAAGAGTAGGTTCTGTTATTCCCGGTTCTAAAGGATACAGCATTTTAATGGATACGGATGGAAAATTTGGCGCCACAGGTGCCAATGCCGATCCCAATTACCTGCCTGCCACCACCGGTATTAATGGTAACCCGGGTTTTGAAATTGAAGTAGTGCTGGAAACCAATTCCCGTATTGCTATTTACAATGTGGATGGTACCACTTCGCCAGTACTGGTAAAACAATATACCAACTGGCAGGATATGTCGCAGGTTTCTGTGGCATCAACTAACGACAACGGAGACCCTGATTTTTTAATTGACTTCTATATTCCTTTTTCTGATCTGCAGGCGGCGCCGTTTAATTTAACTGCTGCATCCACTATCAGGATGACGGCTACTACAGTAATGTCGCCGCAGGCTGCTATTGGCGGCCCCCGTTCCGATATATATGGCGTTGCAGGAAATACCTACGAAGATTATATACTGGGGCAACCTGCATGTACTGTTTTTACAACACCTGCTACCTGCCCAACAGCCATGTGTACTGCTTCACCTGTGGTAAATAGTCCCATTGGTACTGGTACTGTAAATATTACCGGCAGCTGGACCAAATCAGCGCTGAGTGGCGCCGTTGGCACTGCAACCATTACAGTATATAAAAACGGGGTATCAGTTGGAACCGTGACCAACGTGAGTTCCGGAGCCACCTGGACGCTGAACAGCATCAGCCTGGTAAATGGTGATGTGATCACTGCCAAAGCCCAGGCAACAGCAGAATCAATGTGTTTAACGAGCAATGCGGTAGCCGCTTCTACCTGTAATGCTTCCAATATACCGGCAACGCCTGTACTAACCTGTACCAGTGGTAGCAAAGGGGTGGGGGGAGCCAACCTGAGTACCGGCTGGACGGTTCATGTAGATAACCTTACCAGGAATGTACTGGATAACAGTATAACCAATGCCAGCGGATTGTTTGGTGCCAACACAGGAACCACTCCCAATATTACCTGGATCTATTCCGGTGGTTGCAGCTCAGGCGCACCACTTACCTCAGGTTCTTATAAAATTTATTATACCGATAATGTTACTGGCTGCAATTCTCAGCCCGCTTATTTTTGTGCAGCGGGTAATGGAGGTACTGCTCTGGCTGGTTCATTAGCGGTTCCCGCTATTACTGCGCCGGCAAATGCAGTGTTTACTACTGCAACTAAAACCATCAGCGGCACTACCGATGCTACTGCCGTTGTGTATTTGTACATCAATGGTATCAATGTGCAAAATACTACTGCTACTGCAGGCGGGTCATTTAGTTTTTCCGGTTTAAATCTTTTAGCCGGGCAGCAATTGTACCTGGTTGCTGAATTGAATACCGGCACCGTAAGTACCAGTAAATGCGAAAGCCAAACTATCGTGTACACGGTATCGTGCTATACCCTGGCACCTTTGATGAGTGCAGATAATAACAGCCAGATTACTGCAGGTGCACCAATAACCGGTACATCAACTGAAGCTGCAGGTACCACCATCAGGGTGTACACTTCAACCAATACGCTAGTGGCCACCACTACAGTGCAGGCCAATGGCACCTGGTCTACAGGTAATGCCGGAACCACGCCTGCCACTTATAATGCAGTTGCAGCCACATCTTATTATGCCAATGCGCAAAATGGCAGTTGTGGTGTAAGCACTAATTCGGCAACTTATGCTGCCACCACTGCAACAACTGCTGCAAGGTGCGGCAGTATCACTGGTCCTGTTACCTCCGGCGTGCCCAGCATTTCGGGTACACTTACAGGTTCGTTTACCACTACCACGGTAAACCTTTACCTGGATGGCGAACTGATCGGCAGCACCACCACCAACAATACAACATGGGGCCCCATCACAGTAAATACTTTGCCAACTAATACTTTGTATCCTAACGGCATTTTAAAAATTGGTGTACAGGAGAGTAGCAAACAGGAAGTAGCCTGCCCTGCATCTGCACTGGCTATTGTGTGTACACCTGCGCCAACTATACCGATTTATTCACTCAGCAGCAGCAATGTAAACCAATACCAGCCCATCTCTGCCACCATTACCAATGCCGCAACAGGAACATTTTATGCCCTGGCGGATTCTGCCACCGGCCAATCTTTTGGGCAAGGCAAATGGGCAACAGCGCCTGGCACCCTAATATTAAACACCGACGCATTTAATGCGGCAGGTACTTACAAAATAAAGATAGGCGCCACGTCAATGTCAGGGGTTACATTATGTTCTGCAGTTTCTCCTACTACCACGCTTGTAGTAAATCCTATAACGTTGCCTTTATACCTTATTCAATTCAGCGGCAAAAAAGAAACAACTGATAATTTACTGGAATGGATAACCGAAAATGAAATCAGCCTGAACCGTTTTGAAATTGAACGCAGTGTTACTGGCACCGGCTTCACGGTTATTGCTTCAAAAAGTGCCACTAACAGCAGCACTAAAACCTACTATAGCTTTGCAGATATCACCGCTGCGGCAGGCACCAACTATTACAGGTTAAAAATGATTGATAATGATGGCAAATTCACTTACAGCAATACGATAGTGATCAGCAGTACCAGAAACGGTGATATTACCATCGGTAACGTGGCGCCTAATCCTTTTACGGAAAAGATCAACCTTACCATTACACTCAGCAAGACCACGCCGTTCCAGTTGCAGGTGATCGATTTTTCCGGCCGCTTGTGCAGCACCAAAAATATAGAAGGTAAAAAAGGTATTAATAATATCGAAGTAACCGGCCTGGGTAAATTATCGCAGGGCATGTATTATATCAGGATAAGCACACCCGACGTTGTATTGCAACAAAAAGTTTTAAAGGTAGAATAATTTTTTATCGGTTTACCAAACCTTATTGCTATAAAAAGATTCGTCCGCCACATGGCGGACGGATCTTTTTTATTCCCGGTATGTACTCCTGCAGAAAGCAGGGCAACATAAAAAATTTAATGGTGCAATATGTTTTTAAAGAAGGCAGCTGTCGTTATCGCATAATGTGTAAGCATTCATCCACATAAGACTTTGTTCCATTATTTTGATGAAGATTTTTTTACTGTGATCTTATTATATGCCTGCGTCAATGCATCTTTCAGCATGGCTTTACGAACCGTTTTCAATTCCACATAGGTTGCACCATTCTTACCCCACTTATTTGGAACAGGATAAATTACTGCTTTATCAAAGATGCAAAAAACAGACTGGTCAATTGGGGTGAGCATTATACATGCCCTGTTATGCTTAACATCAAGCGTGGCAAATATTTTTTTATTTACCCTGAAAGATGCTTTATCAAAATGCGGCAATTCAATTGAACCAGGAAACGAAAGTGCTAATTGCCTGAATGTTTCTGTGTTCACCATTGTTTAAATTTATGGTTAAGGCATGCCGTCATTATTAACAACTCCTCCTGCACCAATCGTCGTTGTTCAGTACCAAAACTAACAAGGGCAAGCATACCAATAGCTGCGAAATAGCAGGTTTAGTAATTAAATTTTGAGTTGTGCAGTATTTTAAAATACTCACTTCCTTTAGATTCATCAACAAAAGAGATATTAATATCGAAATTATAGTGATTAACCTCAGTTGCATACCAATAGGTTTTCATTCTGATGTCCTTGGTAGGTATAAATGTTTTCAAATAAAATTTTTGAAATTTAATTCCGTCAATAATTTCAACAGAGGATGCAGAGTCTTCAATTATTAAATTGCCTTTTTGTGTTTCCATTGCTTTTAAAATTGAAATTTTATCAGCGTTATAAAGATCTTCCCAATATCTAAATTCATTAGGATCATATTTCTCTATTGTGCTGTTAAAGCCATTGAAGTTTGGCTCAAGAATAAAGAAAAGTGTTTTATAAGGCACTATTTTAGTATCGATAGATTTTGACTTATCAATTTTTTTAAGTGTTGCTTTTTGCAAAGAATCTATTTGCTCTTTATTCTGAAAATTATATTCTTTAGGAAAGTTTAATGTCCATCCTACCTCTTCAAAGTAGATATCGCCTTTTTTAAACTTAGGTTGCTGCTTACATGCAAAAAATAATAATACTGCAAAAAAGTAAAAACCATATTTCACAAAACGTATTGGCATTCGAAATGGAATTTAGCTAAAAATAATCTTTCCTTCTCAAATTCAAAACATTTTTATAAAGCACCTGCAGTAAGTTATGCAAAACTAATACTGAACACAAGTCTGCCAACAAGGCTAAAATTCGTCCTGTCCAAATCAACCCGTTACAAAGTCTGGTTTGCACCGCATCAATTTTTATTTAATCCAATAGATTTGTGCCTGTAAAACATTTCACCACATCACTAAAAACAAAAAAATGAATTCCAATCAAACAATAGTTAAAATGATATTCGACAGATGGTATGTACTGATAAAAAATTTTGATACCATTCTTGATGCCTTAACTGATGAACAACTGCAAAAAGAAATTGCGCCCGGTAAGAACAGGGGCATATACCTGTTAGGGCACCTGGTGGCAGTACACGATGATATGCTGCAGCTTTTGGATTTTGGAGATAAAATATTTCCTGCAATAAATGAAACCTTTAAATCCCCCGACAGATCGGTTGCTGAAATTCCATCTGCAAAAGAATTGAGAGTATACTGGAAAAGAATGAACGAAGTATTAACTCAAAAATTTGAAAGCCTGCAACCCGATGAATGGTTTCAAAAACATACTGCCGTTTCTGCCGAAGACTTTATTAAAGAACCGCATCGTAATAAATTAAACATCATCATTACCAGGACAAGTCATTTGTCGTATCACCTGGGGCAATTTGTATTGCTGAAATAATTTTATGCTGTTGCAACTAACCAATGATGAAAGGTCTTCAATAGCTTCTGTTATATCAAAATGATCTTATTGCCCCATCCCGTTTATCTTTTCAATAAAATCGTTAAAAAGATGATCAATATTTTTTACATCAAACGGAGTTTTATACAGTATAAATTTTTCTTCTCCTTCTTTGATGGAAAGATTTGATACATCCGTAGAAAAAGGCCCGGTGATGCAGGTGTAATAGTCAGTAAAACGACGATACTGGCAGGTTAGCTTAAAGATATAGTAACGGCGTGCGGCACCATCAATTACAGTATCTCTTATAGCTGCAATGTCAAAATACTTTGGAATATCTGCAGCTACCTGGTTATCGGTATAGATCCTTGCAAATGCTTCGGCAAAGGAGTGCTGGCTGGCATATTCGCCTTTAAAGAATTGTTGCCTGCCAATTGCCGCAAGGCTATTATACAATTCAATTCTGCGCTTGGGATCAGCACAAAAAAAGTCAACCTGGTCTGCAGGCAGGGTTTGATTATTCCGGGCAAGCGCAAGTAAGATCACCCTCGTTAGATTAATGTTGCGCAACTCAAGAAAACCACTCAGCACAGTTCTTGCAGATTTTTGATTTATTTTAGCCAGCATCTGTAATATGGCCTCTGTATGAGTAGCATAAAAATTATCGTTGTTAACAGCCTTATAATCTTTCAGGAATGATTTTGCAGTATGTAAAATATCTTCTTCATATTCACTAATGCTGTTGTATTGTATTTTATTACTGTCAATAAGCATGTTGGCAATAGCAATAATAAAAGGGGCCAGGTTGTCGTCTTTTAATTTAACCGCCAGTGCCGGAAAGATTACGGCAACCGGTGCAGGTGCATTGCTGAAGTTAGTTAATAGCTCAGTGTAGTCTGCATTGGCAGGAGGATCGTTCAGGATAAACTGTTTTAACAGGCTGTAAGTTTCGGCGCCTGGAGAAGCAGAAAGTATATTCAGCATTTGCATTCTTATATCTTCCCGTTTACCTTTAAGCAATGGATAGTTGGTTGTAATAAAATCTAAAACCTTTCCATTGAAGTGATGTACTATTGTTGCAGCTAGAGCTGAAGCCTGGTTAACAGATTTGTTTTTGAATGGCGGATAGTTGTACAAAAATGCATCCAGCAATTTTTGCAGATCATTGGCCGGAAATTTAAAATCATTTCGTAGTGCTTCTATTGCGGCAGTGCAGATATTATTATCTGCAGATTGCAGATCTTTTATCAACAGGTCAGTCTTTGACGTGAATACTGTGGATGAAAAATTTTCGTTGGTAAACCTGAAACTATTAAAGAAAATATCTGCATCTTCATTTATAACCAGTTCTTTGTCTCCTTTCATATTCAGTATAAAAGCAGAATCGGCATAATGTAAAATACGCAGTCTTGTGTATGAATTATTGGCCATGCTTTTCATTAATAATTCTATACCGGCAATACCACCGTTGGTAACATTTTTTTTATACACTAATGAATCTCCATTGAAAATATTGTCTATCGCAATGGTATCATTGAAATTGTTTCTTGCATAATCATTCAGTATCGCATTTACATTACCGGCCCAGTAATACTTGCTAAAGCCAATGGCGGTTATGCCGTAAGACATTGCAGTATTGCTGTCCAGGCAATAATAATCTGTACGTTTTATCCCATCAAATATTTTATTTTCAAGTGTATGAACAGGAGAGGGTGCTGTTACCGAAAACAAATGATCTCCGCCAGCCTGTGTATCCATTCTTGTTTCCAGGTAAGGCAGAAAGCGGAAAGAATTAATGAACTTGTCAAACAATAATTCGTTGCCCGGGCTTGTTAAACCTCTTGCGGTAAGATTATACATCCTGTTTTGTCTTATTGCCAGCACTGCATATATCACATAGTTTTTCTGCTCTGCTTCACCAGTAATTTTTACTTCCAGTGCAGGGTAACCATCAAGCATAATATGTTCTACGGCCATGCCGGTTTGAATGATCCCCTTTTTAATTTCATTAACGGTTTGTACAAAAAGCGAACTGTCGAAATCAAAAAAATAACCTTTAAACGGTTCTTTTAAAAGTACCAGGTAATTGATCTTGTTCTTTGTGTCCACACTGCTGAAGAGGGTAACATCTTCTTTTGTAACTGTAATATCTCCCTGTATGATTTCTTTTTTGGGTGATGCAGGTAATAATACACTGAATGCTTTTTCAGGACAAACAAATGGCAGCATTGATGCATCTGCCGGCGGCCTGTTCAAGATCATTTTATAGGAAGCTATAAAATTTTCGCAGCGCAGGGAATTCAAACTGTCTTTGTATTTTGAACCTGCAGCAAACATATAAGTTTTACCTGCATTACAAAATATCTGCAATCTTATATAACCCTGGTGGCCTTTAAAGTTGATATCATAGCCATCAATATTTTGCCGGTTTATTTTATTGGTTGAATATAATTTAATATCGCCCCGGCTAAAAAAATATTTTATATCATCTACTTCCTTATCAACAGTTTTGTTCACGTTACCATCTTCATATACGCCACACATCAGCAGTATGTCATTGGAAAGTTCCTTATAAGTTTTAACGTACAATTTATTGGTAATTGAAGTAAGCATGGTTGGCTTACCCGGCATTTGTACAATGTAATTTGAATCTGCATCCGTAATACTAACGGTAGCCTGTACACGGTTATCAATTTTAATATCTCCCGGCTCAATAACTTTAGAAGAAAAAACGGGACTAACGGTAAATCCTTTTTTTCTTAAAAGACTTATCACACCGGAATCGCCGGGCAAATGAGCAGCACCCACTGCACAAAAAGTACTCCTGATCTTCCCCAGGCTGTCTATTCTGCGGGCCATTTTATAGTTACGGTTATTCAACACCAGGCTAAGTTGCCTCTTCGACTGACTTTGTTTACTGAACTCATTCAACTGATCAAGATCCGCAGCTACATAGGTGGCGATCATCCATTCCTCCACATCAGCAAATTTCTTGCGCTGGTTCTTCAAAAAATCATCAGGGTCAAAAGAATTACCCAACTCATCTTTCAGTGAGGTTTGGTCGGTGATGTCTTCAATTCCTCCCACATTTTTTCCCTGCTTTTTTGCAAGATCAAAAAGATAAAGGTCAAGCGCCGTCCGCATATCATTTTTATCTCTGCGCCGGTAAGCTTTTTCCAGTCTTCGGATATCCTTGTAAGAAATATCGGTATAGCGTTGCCTTAATTTAATAAGCATGGAATCAAACCTGCGGGTGCTTTCTTTGTAATCAATTGGCTTTTGTTTTACAAGGTCATTTTCCACCAGTTGTTTGTATCCTATGTCAAGCTGCTTATTCTCGAGTGAATTAGCAAAAGTATCCACATACTCACCGGGATCAATTTCCATTGCAAAGCCATCGCAATACCGGATACCGCTGTACACGGAATCGCCGAGATAATACACTCTTTTATCTTGAGAATGCATAGTCCCGAACAGGTAACAGGGCTTTGTAAAACCATTACCGGTTATTTTCCACAAAAGCGTTTTAGGCGTTTGCTGTGCGTAAAATACTTGCGATACAGCTAATAAAATCAGGGTTAGCAGGGTTTTAAACTTCATAATAATGGTACAATAAGCGTGTATTTCTATTGGAATAAATGCACGTACAAGAGGTTTTGTTTCTAAAATAAAAATACAACTAAAATTCTTGCGGCACACATTTAAGAAAGAAAGCGGGAAAATTGCATTGGGCAAAGGGTTTACTTCAGCCATTTCCTGCACTGGTCATAAACGGGTTTCTCAAATACCAGGTACAGCAGGATGGATAGCAACCATAAAACTACAAAATTCCGGTCGGGGAGAAGGAAGTATTCCCTGATCTTTATGCTCACATAAGATATATGCACGAGATAAAAAGCAAATGATGCATTTCCCAGTAATAAAAGCGGGCGTGAAGAAAAAAAACGCTGCAACCAGGTGCGTTCGTAAATCAATCCTGTCAATGCCAGCATCACAAAAAAAGGTAACAGAATTTTATACAACAGCATCCCCGCTGTATGATTGATCCCATCATCGTACATATCAGTTGCAAATAAACTGATACCATACATAGTGAGCACGATGCCAATAAAACCCGCAACAGTTTTAAACCGTATTCTTTCCAGCCATGCCGTCCTTTCATTACGTATGGCTGCAGCTAATAACATGCCGGCCAAAAATTCGGTACTGCGACCAGGAAAAGTACTCATAGAAACGAATTGGAGCGGTTTGAAAAAATCGTTGGGGTTGCCATTCACTTTTTCCCATACAATACCAGTAAGCCAGCTAATGCCAAACAATACTAATAACAATGTAAGCAGGTACAACAAATGCTTGCGTTGCAGCAGGCAAAGCAGGGGCGCCAAAAAATAAAAGGTCAATTCCACATTTAACGACCATGCTTGTGCAATACCATCAAGACTTTTTACACTGGAAAAACCATGAGCAAGCGAGTAAGTAAGCCAGGTAAATTGCCGGTTGCCAAAAGGAGGGTCAAGATAATAAGCAGTCAATATCAACCAGTACAATGGTAGTATGCGGGCCAATCGCAATAATATGTAACGTAAGTAAGCCTTGCCCGAACGCATAGGCGCATCATAATAAGTGTAGGTGATAAGAAAACCACTTAATACGAAGAACAATGCCACGCCAAAATGCAATTCATTGAAGAAACGCAATACCTGCGGATGCAGTTCTCCTCTCCAGTATTTACGGTTATGATAAACAAACACCATACACGCAGCCAGGCAACGGAATCCGGTAAGAGCTTTGAAACGTAGCAAATAGTAGTTTTTTAAGGAGGGGCGAAATTAGTTAAATTAATATTTTCGCAGCTGCAGATGAACGAATAATAATTTGTAAGCCAGTGGCAATCTTTTATGAATTGTGTCCTTATTGCTGTCCATTAGCGAAAATAAGGCCCTGGTTGGTTTGAATTTACCAATTAAATGCCTACTTTGTACGTTACGCTTTTCTTCTGATGCTACAGGTTGCTTGAATCCTTTTTATTAACTTCTAAACTTGACTAGTATGAAAAAGATCATCTTTCTTGCTTTTATTGCGGTTTTTTTAGTGGCTTGTAACAACGATAAAAAAGACGCAGGTGCTGCCTCAACAACGGCTGATGCTAAGCCCGATAAAGCAAAGCCGCCGGTAGAACTTATTTTGGACAGTAACTTTATTAACAGCGTAAAAGCTACTATGACCGCCTTTGAAAACAAAGATATTAATGGTTATACCGCTATTATGGATGACAATGTTAAATTCAGGTGGTCCAGCGGTGATAGCCTTACCGGTAAACAGGCAGTAAAAGACTATTATACCGGCAGGTTTAATATTATTGACCACATTAAATTTTCAAACCCTATCTTTTTACCTGTGATGGCTAATGAAAGCCCCAATGGTGGCCAAACCAGCGCAGGTAAGTGGATGCTGGACTGGTACCAGGTGGATGTAACGTATAAAAATGCCAAACAACTTCGTTTCTGGGTGCATAATGCCATGCATTATAACGATGCCGGCAAAGTGGATGAAAGCGCACAGTACATCGATAAGCACCCTATAATGGAAGCTACAAAGGACCTGGTAAAGTAATAAATGAAGTGTATAAAAAAATCCCATTCGGCTTGTTTGCTGAATGGGATTTTTTGTTGTACGCTTACTGCGATTACACGCTGCCGTATGGTACCTAAACAAAGCTAACGGGTACAAGCGCACATAACAAGATGGCATACCCAAAAAGGCAAAGCCGGGGAAAAGCTATTTCGCTAATACCATGGTTCCAGTCGTTTCAAATCACGGCTGCTTATTTGCCCAACGTCTCCTCTGTCAGCATACAATGGAATCCGCGATATACAATTGATATTAGTTTCTAAACTATCGGAAGTGATATCAACATCAAACCGTGGATGAGTACCCGAAAGAAATTTTACTTCTTTTGTATTATTGATAAAGCTAAACAAGATATTTATCATACCAATACAACCGATGTGGTTAGCTGCTACATAGCGCTGCAGTACCGGTGTTGGATCATAAACATAAGTATAGGATTGCGGGTCAGCCATATCACGGCCAAGCTCTTTTTTCACCAACTCAATATCATATGCTTTGATCTGTTCTATCGATTCAAATTGTTTAAATGGCAAATGCAGGTCCATTTCATTACTGGCGTATACCGATTTGTTTTCATCTTCCTCATCATCGTTATAAAGCCGGCGGTACTGGATATAATGTGCAGTAGCCTGGTGCAGATGATCATAATAAAATACAAATTCAGCAAAAAGATGCTGGGTTTTTGTATAGACTTTAAGTGTTCTGTCCATAGTTCAGGTATAAGATTAATTAGTGAAAATAAACGAGTCGCTAAAGTAACTCTTTTTTCTGTTTGAATACGAGAATAAGAGGAGTGGGTTCCCGTTAGTTAAAGACCAGGCGGAGATATACCCAATAGAAGAATACCTGTGCTGACGGCAGCAAAGGCAGTATTATTTATTCAATTCAAAAGCACCCAGGTCAGGCGTCTTACCTTTAAAAGGAAAACCAATATCTTTTCCTTTGTCAATAAACTGGCTGCCGGGTTTCAGTTTCATAAAATCGGTATCGGGCAGGCTGCCATCTGCTTTGCGTGGTGCGGTTAAAAGATTTTCATCAAGACTTATAAAATCGGCATCGCCTGCCTGCAGGTTCATATCAAAATAGTTATTGGCCAGCGTGCATTTGGCAACATCAATTTGCTGCGTTTCTTTTCCACCTTTATAACCAAGGTTATTGTATAGGATGTGGCCAAACCCGGGCACATCCTGCGATGTATCTCTAAGGCGGTTCAGCATGTTATAATTACAGCCATTACGGTAGGCGGAATTATTATACCAGCTACTGCCACCAATATGATGATTGGAATAAAAGCCATTGGCTTTATTGCGTACGGCCAGGCAAAATTGAATGGTATTATGCGGAACAGGATCAGGTATTTCATTGCCCACTTTTTTAAGTCCGTAACCACCACTTTTAAAACCATTACCATCGCCTTCGCTTACAAAATCTTTTGAATAGCCATTATAAAAAGCCCAGCAATGATCAAAGGTGGTTGCTTCCGCAGCATTGATCAAATCGAAACCATCATCACTGTTGAACCATGCCCTGCAACCCCTGAAAATATTGTTTTTACTGCCCGCTCTTGGATGGCAACCAAAACCATCGGTATTACCGCCTCTTCCATTTTCTGAAAAATAATCCCAGTTGCGGTAGGCATCGCAGTTAAGGATAAGGTTATCCGAACCCGCCAGCAAATAAAAACCTATAGCCATACCATCGTGCATGCTTAACCGTTCGTAAATATTATTGCTGCCATGGTTTTCAAAACACTCCGATTGTGTATGGATTTTAATGGTTACCTGCACACCGGTTACTTCAAAACCTTTTAAATGAATATAAGAACCGGTTACATAAAAAGCTGCCACCCGCAGGCCTTCTGGTTTTACTGCTGCATAATCAAACACGGGTATTTCTCCGGGGTAATTGATATAACTGATATACTTACCCGCAGTACCGCTTTTGTCAAGGTAAGTAACACATGCATAACCCCTGTCTTTTTTTGCTATCTGCATTTCGGTAAGCTTATAAGTGCCGCCGCGTAAATACACGGTATCGCCGGGTTGCACTACCGATTGTGCTTTTTGGATAGTGGCGAAGGGCTGGCTTTTGGTGCCGGCATTATCGTCATTGCCATCAACGGCTACATAATAAGTGCTGGCAAATGCAAGGGATAGTTGCGTAATTGATACAAATAAAAACAATGATATTTTTTTCATACAGCTATAATAGACTGCTAAAATAGTGGATAGTTAAAATGTACCATCCTGTTGTATGGGGTAGGTGGGGTGAACTACCAATAATGACGAAAAATCTTTTATCTTGTGCTATAAAATACTGCTATTGAAAAATTTCTTTTATTCAAGTTATTATTTATGGGTGGTCTCAAGAATACTGCTGATAGTATTATTTGTATTTAACCTGATTGAGATAGCAGGATCAAAAGAACGCCTTAGTTCATTTGCATTCCTGGTTAACTTTCTCTTTTTTATTTACCTTATACTTAATGTTGTATTATGTATAAAAGAACTGAAGGGGCAACCAAAAAATAATATAACAGCAATTATTACAGGCGTGTCTTCCATAGTAATGTCAATAATAATTTTTTACCTGCTTACTTCATTTAAAACCAGGAATACGGGCTTAGGCTTTATACTGGCTTTTTGGTTAATGTTGTTGGGCTTGTTTGATATCGGTTGTATTGATAAGGCAACCTTAAATGCAGCAAACGAAGAAGATATCAATGAATCCTGACTGATTTATTTTTTTCGATAGTGAATCCCCAGAGTTATTGGCATTAATGACAAAGTGCTATTATCTTATTAACGCAGCTTATATTACCCGGGAATCATATTATCGTCCCAATCTCTGATAACAAACGATTTCACAATCCCTTCCAATATAAACGGATCTTCAGTTACAAATTGTTCGGCTACCGCACGGCTTTTGAATATAGCCATATTGCCTCTGTCTGTAAACGGCCCGATCCCTATTACTTCGCCCCGTTCAACATACTTGTCTACAATAACTTTATGTCTTGGATAAACAGCCATTATGGTATCCATTGTTGCACCGGACGATTCACCAATTACTACTGTTTTCATAAAACCTTTTTTATTAAATGTAATACTAAAGTTTTTGTTATAAAAGATGCAGCATAAAAAAATTGTGGCTCGTTAGTAAAATTATTAAGCAGGGCAGGGGTAAAATGTTTCATCCTGTTAGTGATAAGAGAAGCCAGGTTTTAAAAACCTGGCTTCTCTTGCTTACAACCGCTTCATAAAATAAAAATTCATGGGGCGGGAAATGGTAAACCCAAGTCTTTGATAAAGTGCTATAGCTCTTTCATTATCTTCCCTTACATGTAAAAATGGTTGTTGCCCCTGTTGCAGAATAAGTTGTAACTGGTGTTGTAATAACGTAAACGCATAGCCTTTTCCTATGTGGTCGGGGTGTGTACATACTGCGCTGATCTCTGTATAGTTTTCTACATGCAGCCGCTGCCCGGTCATGGCTACTAATTTTTCATTATCAAATATGCCATGGTAGTAACCAAAATTAATGGTGCCGGTTCCAAAAGGTCCGGGTTTGGTAAGTGTTGCCAGGTCAACCATCTGGTTGATATGTATTTTTCCCAACGGTAGTACATTGGGGAATTCGTTTGTAATACCAGGATTTCCCTCATATACAAATTGTAACCCTTTTATGTCATGCAGTACCTGCCAGCCTTTGGGTGCGGTAATAGCAGTTGGAATGGCATACAGAATTTTACGCCCCAATGGAAGCAATGCATACAGATCGTCAAAACCTTTGGTATAACTTTCTTCAAAACCAACAAATGGTGATACGGTTTCATCAAAAAATTTCACGGCATCGGTACCCAAACTGAGTTGCTGATCTCCTGAACGCAAAGCATTAAAAACAGGATTGTGGAGTAAATGTTTCACTGTACAAAAGTACCTGTTTTTGTAGTGATGTTGTTTGGGTTTTTCCGATGGTGCGGTTATTGATGACAGCGGGCTTGTGGGTACACTGGTGATAAGCCTCGTGTTTTTTTTATAACGTGTACACCGTGATTATAAACTGTTAAGCAGAGCGGGGGATTGCGTATTGCTAACATATGAATAAATCATTCAGACCGTAAAATTTACACAAAAAAAGTAACTATACTGTTTTATCAGTT
>Ga0068859_100001070_pt1 | contig 28039 bp, 32 predicted proteins | sample KBSSwiS22_FD_66585 | JGI IMG/M metagenome (GOLD analysis project Ga0068859, IMG submission 66585) | Switchgrass rhizosphere microbial communities from Kellogg Biological Station, Michigan, USA - KBS Switchgrass S2-2 | ecosystem: Host-associated > Plants > Roots > Rhizosphere > Soil ...
CCTCCTTGGCGATGCGTCTGCCAGCCAGCGAAAGTGACGTGTTGGAATCCAAAACGCCGCCCACCCATTGCCCAGAACGAACCAGTGGGTGCGGCTCATCAACAGGGCTCTCGTCGGCAACAAATGCGCCACGACGGTACGAAGGAACGGTTTTTGACGTACGCGCCAAGTACAGTCCACCGGCGTAGCCGACCCCGATAGCAACCACGATGCGGAAAAGATAATGAAGCACGCTTTCGCTGGGTAGGCCCAAGGCACCCAAGGGAACACTCCCAACCTCCACGACAATACCTGCGATCAGAGTCACAGGAACCGCAAGCAGTGGCGCCGACAGTAGCCTGGACGCCCGCGCATGCCTTCTGCACATACCTGCAACCATGGGAATCGCCACGTTCAGGTACGCAAGCACAAAACCGGAAGATCCATGGGTCAATGCAAAGAATCTGGATGGCATGCGAAAATCTCCCTATAACGATTTGTCATCGTCGCGATCGCGCTTGTTGTTCCTCTCACGCTCCTTGCCGTCTTTCTCCTCGCTTTCCCCAACTCGGTCATTGGATTGTGATAAGGCTGCTTGCTGCCAGTTCTCACGATACTCCAACCAGTTCTTCACGGATTCCTCGGGAGTCGGACCGCGACTATGACTTTCCCGGTAAGCCAGCCAGTTCTTAACTGACTCCTCAGCCGTGGGGGAGGTAGATGTCTTGGGAGCTTGCGCGGCGCTCATCGCCCGTGCCTTCTTCGCCTCCGCCCGAGCGTGATACTGCACCCGCGCCTTCTCACGCATGACTTCCCGTTCTTCTTCGCTCAGCGCGAGGTGCCGCTCGCGGCGCTCCTGCCGACGAATTTCCAATCTGCTCCTGGCCAGGCCATTGACCTGAACAATCTCGCGACTCTTTTCCCGGCGTTTCTGATTGAGCACCTCCTTGTTAGCCTGATAAGCCTGACGCCGCATCTCATTGAGCTCATCCCTTGTGAGCGCAGCGTGGCGAATCTCCTTCGGAAGCCGCTCTTTGTCCTCAAACGCTAGGACCGCCCGCTGCCGACCTTCTTCTTTCTGCTTGCTCAAGGTCCGTGCCAGTTCTTCTTTTCCCTTTAGCCGTGCCTGGACGCGCTCGCGATGTCTGGCTCGAATCTCGTCACCCGCCGAGGTGCTTCTGCCGTACCTCCGTTCAGCGTAGTACACCTTTTGAGGCATCGCCGGGGCGGGATCACGATCTACGCCCTGTGCCATGTAGCTGCGATGATCGACTCGCTCTTCTAAGCCCGCCTGCAACAGTGCCTCATTCGTCAACTGCGCCCACCGCTCGCGAATCCAGAGCAAGTCCGCCTTCGAAGGCCCGAGTCCGCGCGCGTGTCGTTCCGTGCCCGATAGGTCGAGCGTCGTTCTCTGTCCTAAACCCTCCGGGGTGACCTCTCGAGTTGTCATCAGCACATGAGCGTGATGATGGCGCTGATCGCTGCCCGCGCGTGGTTCATGTACCGCAAAGTCGACGGCATTCCGGTACTTTTCTGCCAGCTCTTGGGAAAACGTACGCACAAGATTCGTGCGTTGCGCCGACGTCAGTTCCGGAGGCAAGATCACCAGCACCTCCCTGGCCAGCCGCAAATTCCGCCGATCGCTACCGTCTTCCACGGCATTCCACAGCGTACCCCGGTCACGCGCCCACTCCATGTCCGCCTGGCCGGCTAAACTGGACGGAAGGACGATTTCGGTGTGAACGATATCGCGACGACCCGAGTAGTTGTAAGACTCGCTGGTCCGCTCATCCCGTATACGCTCGCCAGCCCGATACGCGGCAGCTCTCGTAACTCGACTTCCTCGTCCTCTCGAGAAGATCTTGACCAGCAAGAAATACTTGGCCATCGCGATTCGGCTTCCATGCACGCCGCAGGACTGGCAGCGCAAGTGTCCCGCAATCGATGCCGCGACTCAAATGGATGCGGCAACCAGTACAGCGCAGCCGCGTCTGCCTGAGAAGCCCCTGATACTGAGGTCACATTGCCGACGCAACGCCACCGGTGGCTGTGGGAAATGTCGCGTGCTCCCAGTTGTTGTACCAAACAGGAATAGCAGGACCAAGGACACGGGAGATCCAATGAACAAGCAAGTGTTTGTGGTCGTTGTATCTTTCTAGCAATCGCTGCGAATAAGGCCAATGCCGGGAGTATTAAGGACGATTTGCTCGAAGGAGAGTATGGGCGTATCTCTAGGCGGGTGATTGGGCCGGTAGAGGCATTTGATGTTGAAGCGCGGACAGCAACTATTCTGGGGCAGAATGTGCCGGTGAGCTCTCTAGATAAATCGGGTATAGGGATAACTGCAACGGTCTACGAGTCGGTGGACGACCAATGAGAGGTCGATCGTGAAAGCAGTCAAAGCGGATGATCAATACGCAGCGGGATCCACGACGGTCTTCATATATCGGGGATGATTCAGAAGGTCTTGCCCAGCGTGGGTCGCATTGTGGTCAGTGGTCTGACTGTTGATTTGACCGGGACAATGTGGAACGGCACTGGAGGTACCGGATTTTCCTAAATCGTTATCGATCACCGCCATGCGTTCGCGTGGCCAACCGAGAGTGACCGCGCGATCTACCAGGTGATACTGGGGTTCCGTGCTCTCCTGAAATGTTATTACCGGAGACGAGCGGGATAACTCGCAACAAAGTCCTTTGCGGCAACGTGGCTCGATGAAGCCGCCAACGTCTACCAGTGCAGTAATACACTTGGGGCCTAGGGAGGTAACAATGAATACCTCACCATGTGCATCGAAGAACGTGTATCAGAAAGAATAATTTCCAAGCGGCGCTCCGCCGCTTCACGCCGCTTGGGGCTGCGCTCACGGGTTGCTGATGGCACGACGACGGCGGGCCCGGGGACCGATTTATGAGAGTCGAGTCCGGACCGGGTCGGAAAACACGCTTGGACAGTTCGCTTTGTTAAGCATCTGAACATAGGGGTCACGGTCGTCGTGGAAGTAGTCCTCCCAAAACGCCGGCCTTTCCGGCTCGCACTTTTGCTCAAATGCCATCGAAATCGTCCATCACTCCACTAGTTGGATGCGCGGGGGTCCCCCAGTCGGTCGGTCTGAATGACCCCCAACGTACGTGGACGAGCGGCACCAGGTGCACCAGTCGTACGGATCGCCGAAGTGGCCCACGATCACTGGACCTTGCACTTCGGGCAGGCTTCGAAGGAAATCTCTTCGCCGTGCGCCAGCGCAGTGGCCAGGAGCATCGCATGTTCGAATTGAATGATCGGCGGCCGGGCCAGGTCGCAATACTTATCATAGGCATCGCACGGTAGCTCGCCGCGCGTGAGCGACGGAAAGTCGTGAGGTGAGATACCCATGGCGCGGCCGGTCGAGGCCCACTCGCTGCGAGCGTCCTGGGCCGCGATCCGCAGTTGTCGACATTGTATCCAGCGGCGTGTTCGAAGGGCCATGACCGGTTCACCCTGCCGCCGATCTCGCGCTGATCGTCAATGATGACGGCCTTCAGCTGATCGAACAGCAGCTCGGATGGCACACCGCCAAAGTGCTGGAGAACCTCGAGTTCGCACGCTTCGCGGCGCACTGGGGATTTCGGATCCGTGCTTGTCGGCCGTATCGAGCCCGGACGAAGGGCAAGGTTGAACGCCCGGTGGGATACGTACGCCAAGGCTCCTTCTACGGCCGGGATTTCCTCAACGATGAGGATCTGAAGATGCCCGGGTCTCTAGAGGCTGTCGATGGCATTCTGGCCGAAATCAATGGCGGACACCTGGCAGCGACAGAAGCCATCAATTGCCTGCTGTCGGCCCAGATTACGTTGCGCAACAACCGCCGCTTAAAGGCGGCCATGCGCTCCTCGCGCACCGGTCGTCAAGACGTTGGAGTCCTTCGTAGGTTTTGAAGCGTGGGGCGAGATCCTGGGAGATGACGTGCTGGCGGCGGCGCTGATCGATCGCGTTCTTCACCACTGCCACTTGGTCAATATCCGAGGGAACAGTTACCGGATGCGCGAGCACACAGAGCTGTATCGGGCACTGCAGTCAGACGTCGAGAGCTCCGCCGAAACCGTCAGGCCGAGTGGCCGGGAGAAGGCTAAAAGCCGCAACGGAAGTTAAGAGGTTAAGAATGTGCGCAATTTTCGCCCGTCAGAAAAGGCTCGTTTACGCCCGGCGTTGACAGGCATCATGTTCCCTCTGCGAGGCCTCCAGTTTTTCCCCTCTTTAGTTCCCACGAGTGTGCTGACGCGAACACCGGACTCATCGATTGCCGACGTTGCGCGCACGCTAAATGTCCGTGAACTAAAGCGAGGAATCCATTGACGTCCGTGGTAGCCAGCGTTCCACCCAGGTGCATGTCGGTAGTTTCAGGGCCGACTACGAATCGCACATTGTTGTATCAGCTGAATTCTTCGGCAGCCTGTTTAAAGGATTCACCGTCGAAGGTGATCCGACCTTCCCGCCATGAAAGTTGGCCAGCTATTTCCTTTTCGGACAGTGACCGGCCTTCAGCGTATGCCGATGCGTTACGGAAATTCACTGTGACCTGCTCAACCTCTGTCCAATCGCGCGGGAATCCTTACGCTGGCTCGAGATCGCGGGAAAAGTCCTTCAGCCGGGTCGACGATTGCCCGTCATCCCGTTCGGTAATCAGGGACACGTCCACTTGACCTTGGATCACGGTCACTACCGCAGCGTCAGAGGTCTTGCGATGTACATCGAACTGAGTGCCAACATCGCGAATCACGGTCAAACCGGTCACGACTTCGAACGGCCGGTTCGGATCGTGCTGTATTGTGAACAGCGCTTCCCCTTGTAGCAGTTGCGCAGCGCGTCGTGTCGCTGAGAATCGTATGCTGACGCGAGACCGTGTATTGAGATGAATGGTCGATCCATCCGTCAACGTTATGACGCGATGTTTGCCGATGGGCGTCTCATAGAGATCGAATCCGGATGACTGGACAGGCGAATGCGCAGGCAATTGAAGCAGCAGCGTGAAAAGGATCGCTACCGCTGCCCGTGCCACCCTCCAAACGCTGTTCAAGCGCCCGGGGCTTGGGAAGTGGATGGCCCGAAGCCATCCAAGGAGCGCGCTCTCTCTTTGTTGCGCATCGCAACACGATTAGCCACCGGTGCCGGTTGCGGCTAAACCGCTTGTAACTGAACCAACTGAACCGGACTGACCTTCGCAGCTGAAAATTCGCGCGCCAAGATCACATCTCGTCAAACGATCGGCAGTCAGCGCCATTATCTGCCGCCAAACGCAGGCAACCTGGAAGGCCTCCTCAATATGGACGGATGACTGTGCAAAGAAGGTAGCAAGTTCGGTGCTGGGTACCTCGCCCGGCCAGCTTGCATCGAGCAGCCCTAGTGGGTCTTCGAAGGCACGTTGCCGGATCACCTGTTCAGCGTCTGTGTTCATGGCGATGTCCATTACTGCTGTTTTTCGAACCGCGCTATGGCCATCCGAAGATAACGTTTGACCGTCTCGACCTCTACTCCGAGCCTGGAGGCGATTTCTGAGTGCGACATCCGTTCGTGAATGCGCATTCTGATAATCTGTCGATGAACCGTTGGCAGGCGTGCGATCTCGCGCTGAAAGTTCTGTTCACTATCGGAATCGCTGGGAAGAGCGTCCGGCGGGGATTGCATGGGATCTTCCGCTGCGTGTGCGGCTGCGTCAGAGTCCACGACAATGACGGCGTCTTCGCGCCCTTTGCGGTGATAAAAATCGTGGAGCACGTTCCTCGCGACCCTATAGATGTAGGCCCATGGCGTCATGATGTCCTTTTCATCGCCTGCCCGTAAAAGTCTGACCCACACGCGCATCGATTTCGATGCGCTGCTGAGCCAACGGCGCGTGCAGGGACGGACCGAGGGTTTGACAACTAGAGGTTTCCCCGTTATCTCGACCAGCTGTTCCATGACCGGAACACCCGCAGGCTCGGGATCGAGGTCGCGACGTCGATCCCAAGCACTTCGCGAGTACCCTCGCCAATCATGTTGCGCGTGCGGAACGATCCTCCCCCATAGAGCGTGTCGGCCTTGCAGTCGAGTGCCCAGATCTGGTTCAACCCCCGTCGGCGCGACCTACGGTTGTCGCAACCGAGTGGGCGAGCGGTGTATCGTGCGGCACGCAAGTCCAGCTTCATCGCGCCATACACCCACGCTCCGAGACGCTCACGCTATCGTACTTGGATCGCCAGTTGAAAAAGGTTGGTCGGCTGATGCCCTGCTTCCGGATCAAATCGTGATCGGATCACCGGCTTCACCTTGCTTCAGGATCTCCACGATCTGAGCTTCAGTCTCCCCTTCGGCCGTGAGAGTCTACTATTGCCGCGGCCGTTGAGCGGGGAGCTTACGGGGTTGTGATCTGCGACATCCAAAGAAATATATTTGCGTTAGTCTCGCAATCCTCCACAGGTTCACACTGCGGTCGATCTGCTGCATCGCGAAAACTCAAGTGGCTGTGTTCCACTGCACTTTGCGGGCGTGGCCTCTTTGCTGGATTTGGTGTGTCGCAAAGTTCGACGTGGCACGTCCCATACGAGGAGTTGGTTCTACGGCCACGTGGCTCCCGCGAATGTGTATTCGGTAGGCGTCGGCATCAAGGAATCGGGTATACATGCGAAACGAGGCATCGCGCATAGCAATTACGTCGATTCTACTCGCAAGCGCGAGATCGTTGCCGACGGCGGCACGGCTTAAGCACTGGATCAACGGACATAGGGACTTTTTACTTAAGATCAGGCGGCAATCGTTTCACTCCGCGGAGTCCAGCTACTTACTAATCGAACCTTCTCCTGAGCCAGACCATTCGGCCGTGCGCTTTTGTGGCCGCAGAGTACTTCGCTATGGTTCCGTTTATGCCTACTCCGGCTCGATCTTTCCTGGGTTTGGCCTTTCCTCGCACCTCGTTTCTGGGGCTTGGAAAGACCCGTTCGTTGCGATGCCGCAGTGACGCTCGGCGTTCGAGGCTATTCGGTGGCCAGGGCAGTCTCCATGTTGCCCAGCTCACCACAACCGTTCAGAACAGCTTGGCGTTGATCAACGCAATCCCCTATGCCTATTTCGTGATCACCGAAGGTAATGGTTTCCACCGCGGCACTGTATGACACTGGCGGCTTGAGGGCGCAGTCGTGCCTCGCACCGCGCGCCTTAAGGTGAGGGTTCGGCGCGAAGCGCGCGCGTTCCTTCACGGCGAGAACTAACAATGACGTATTACTATTCTTCAATAGCTGACACGCTCCGACGTTTGGCGACCGCCTTCACCGCAATCTACCTGCTGTTTGCGCGCGTGCAGGCGGGGGAAGACTTTACACAACCCGCCTCTCGCATTGATGCTGATGGAATGGCGCACCTGCCTGCCTTGTCGGTTCCCCTATCATCGTTGTCAAGTGACGAAGCAAAAAAGAACTTCCTCGATTTCGTTCACGGTTTTGACTCCGTCTACCAAGACATAAAGGATAAAGATGACATCAATGCTTGGAGGAAGTCGATTGACAATCTACTGATGCGACCAGGTGTAGAGAAGTTACGCAGTATTTTTGCCGTTAATATCCATCCTGAAATGATTGCTGGTGTACAGACCGACATCATCGAGCCAGCTACCGGGATCGCGGCGAAAAATAAAAGACGCCTCTTAATCAATCTGCACGGTGGCGGTTTTACGGTGGGAGCACGACTGGGTGGGCAGATGGAATCTATTCCCATTGCGAGCATCGGCGCTATCAAGGTCATTACGGTCGACTATCGTGAGGGGCCGGAATATAAGTTCCCAGCCGGTAGCGAAGATGTGGCAGCGGTCTATAGAGACTTGCTGAAAAAATATCCTCCGGAGAATATCGGCATTTACGGTTGTTCGGCGGGCGCCATACTAGCAGCCGAGTCGCTCGCTTGGTTTCAGAAGAACCAACTTCCGACACCGGGCGCGGTGGGCATCTTTGGCGGTGGAGCGTTGCCACTAGTGACTGGAGACAGCAACTACGTCAATGGACCCTTGATGGATGAGCCAATCTGGCCGGAGGATATCAGGAAGGTTATGCCGTACTTCGATGTGCCGGCGTTTAATATCAAAGATCCTTTGGTCTCTCCAGTCTACTCGCCGTCACTGTTGGCGAGATTTCCACCCTCGCTGCTGATCAGCGGAACGCGTGATCCCAGCTTAAGTGCAGTGGTGTTTAGCCATGCTCAATTGGTGAAGGCTGGGGTAAAGGCCGATCTGCATGTATGGGAAGGCGCTGCACACTGTTCATTCGCTCAACCGGTCGTGAACGCGAATGTCCCAGAAACGCGCGAAGCGTGGGACGTTATCGTGAAATTCTTCGAGTCAAATCTTGGCAGTTGATCTGGAGATTGTTCAATCACCTGCGATCGGATCACAGGGGCGGAAACTTTACCATGGTCTCCATTCGGCGGTGGTGGCACCAGTTTGTGGATCACGGCCTGCGGTGCCCTGCTTCCGGTGGTTCCAATGGCGATCGGCAAAAAGCTAGGGAAACTGTGCACAGGTACCCTGTTTGACCGATACTGTGTGCAGCGGACAGCAGCGGTAGAACCATGGAGCAAGCGACCTTCAAATCGCTGACATGGAGTCTCAAGGACAAAATCACGCGGCGCGAGCGCTTTCTGGCCGAGATGGATGCGGTGATCCCTGGGCAGGCACTCACTAAGTTGATTCGGCCGCACTATCCGAAGGCGGGCAACGGCACCCAGCCGATGCCGTTGGAGCGGATGCTGCGTATCCATTTCATGCAGCGTTGGTTCAATCTGTCGGACCCTGGAATGGAAGATGCCCTGTGCGACGCGGGGTCGATGAGCCGATTTGCCGCTATCGAGTTAGCCGAGGAAGCCGCTAGGGATGAGTCTACGATCATGCGTTTGCGACGGCTGTTGGAACAGCACAAGCTGTCGCAGAAGAGTTTCGGGGAGGTTCGCACGCTGCTGGAGGATAAGAGGCTGGTGTTGAAGTCTGGCACGGTCGTGGGCGCGACGATCATTGAAACTCCGATCTCGACGAAGAATGCCGATGGTGAGCGCGATCGGGAGATGCACCAAGTGGTTAAAGGCAAGGAGTGGCACTTTGGGATGAAGCCGCATGTCGGCGCCGATCTTCGAGGAATTGTGCACACCCTGACGACGACCGGAGCGAACGTAGCCGATATCAACGAGATGCCGAAATTGCTGCGCGAGCCGAGAAAGAGGCTTTCGGCGATCAGGCATACTGGAGCGAATGGCATCGGCAAGGGCCCAAGACTGCGGGGGTTCGGTATCGAATCAACCGCCGCCGCACCGGCCAGATGCCACTCACGGAACATCGGAAGCTCATTAACAGACTGCGCTCGCGAGCGCGTTCACGATGTGAGCACGCCTTCCGCGTGGTCAAATATCTGTGGGGCTTCTATCTGTGGGGCTTCACCAAGGTGCTCTACTGAGGTCTGGCGAAGAACGCGTTCGCGCTTTCCAACCTGTATCTGCTGCGGCGACGGTTGTAGCCACTGCAGGCGAGGTGCCAGGCGCGATCGCCGAGGAGGAGGAAAACCTGTGCCAAAACGCGCAAAATGCGCTCCAACAGACCTTGGCCTGGGCTTCCTGATGAGTTTGATTATGTTACTCATTCGCACTTGGGCGCGCATAGCTACCTGTGCAGAGTGTCCCTAGTGACTAGGGGCGCACGCGCGTTTATGGCAGACGAAGCCGCACGGATTCTTCACAGGGACAGCATCGTTATTGATGCGGTCTGCCCTTTGGTCATGAATGATGCAAGTTATTTAGATTGGTACCGACAGGGCGGCATAACCGCTGTGGCCCCAACAGTGGGTGGTTGGGACAACGCTCGATCTGCCTTGAAGAGGGTGGCCGGATGGCACCACGTGCTGCGTGAGCGCAATGACGTACTGCTCCTCGTGAGGCGTGCTCACGATATCGAGGTCGCGAAAGAATGCGGGCGCTTGGGGATCTTTCTGCACTTACAAGGCGCCGATCCCATTGAGGACGATATCGATCTCGTCGATTTGTATAAGACTCTTGGTGTCGGAGTGATTCAACTAACCTACAATGTCAAGAACCGCGTCGGCGACGGTTGCGAGGAACGAACTGATGCGGGTCTCAGTCGCTTCGGTATCCAGCTTATTCAGCGGCTGAATGAAGCCCGCGTCATCGTTGATTGCAGCCATACGGGGCTACGCACGGCCCTCGAGGCGGTTGAATACTCAAGTGCACCTGTGATTCTCTCTCATGCCAATGTAGCGTCAGTGCATCAAAGTCCAAGGAATGTGTCGAATCAATTGATCGACGCAATTGCGCAATCGGGTGGAGTAGTCGGCGTGGCAGGATTTCCTGCATTTGTTGGGGCGACCACTAGCCCGACGTTGGATCAATTCATTGCGCATATTGACGCAATCGTCCAGCGAGTCGGGATTGATCATGCGGGTCTGGGCATCGATTACTATTGGGGCCAGGCGGGGGTTGCAACCGATGAGGAGGCCATGGCCACGTACAAAGAGGCCGTCGCCGAGGGCCGCTGGAGTACGGCCTACCCACCTCCCCCTCACCACTATCCCGCCGGCATCGAAACTCCTCGAACGTTACCGAATCTTACACGCAGACTGCTGGCAAGAGGATATCGCGAATCAGATGTCCGCAAAATCTTAGGCGCCAACTGGTTGCGGGTGATGCGCAACGTGTGGGGCTGAATGATCTGGCAGCGTCGGTATTCAGTACTAGTCGCACTATTTTGCGCTTACCTGCTCTGCTACATGGACCGGATGGTGATCGCCACCGCGATCCCGTTCATAGCTGAAGATTTTCATCTGTCGCCACTAGCGATGGGGGGCGTGCTCAGTGCATTCTTTGTGGGCTACTCAGCGATGCAGATTCCCGGCGGCCTGCTAGCGGACAGGTTCGGGCCGAGCCGTCTCATGACGGCCTCGATCGTTGGTTGGTCCTGTTTCACGGCTCTTACCGGTACGGCTAACTCTCTGCCGGTGTTGCTGACCATACGCGTTCTGTTCGGTTTGAGCGAAGGACCTTTTCCTCCAACGGCGTCCAAGGCGGTCGCCTTGTGGTTTCCCGAGCGTGAAGTGGGCCGGGCCAATGGAATTCAACTCGCTGCCGTGAACGTCGGGGCCGCTATTGCACCTGTTCTGGTTGCCCCTCTGATCGTCGCCTGGGGTTGGCGTTCCGTCTTCTACAGTCTGCTGATACCCGGATTGGCAGTGACGCTGTTTGTGCGGGCGAGCGTCAAAGACGCCCCGGGGCCGGTCCGGCGTGTCGGTCATCTCTCCGAAACCGACGGCCGAGCAACTGGCGTGCTGCAGGCTTTGAAGATGCCGGCCGTATTCTGGTGTTCCGCGACCTTGTTTTTTGCGAACATCGCGGGCTGGGCATTGATGAATTGGCTCCCGACTTATCTCCTGCAAGCCCGGGGCTTCGCTGTCACGCGAATGGGTGTTTTTGCATCTCTTCCGTTTCTTGCAGGGGCATTTGGCTACTTTCTGGGCGGCATCATATCCGACAAATACTTCAGTGTGCGGCGAAAGATCCCCATTGTGTTCGGTCTGATAATCGGGGGCGGGGTCACCTACTTGGCGGCGGTCTCTCCAAGCGGAGAATGGGCAGTCGCTGCGCTGACGATCGTGTTCTTTTTCCTGTTCATATCGCTGGGCGGGATTTTTACTCTGCCGCTCGTTCTTGTGCCGCCAGCGGCCGTCGGTGGAGCGTTCGGACTCGTCAATACTGTAGGTCAAATCGCGGCGTTTCTGTCGCCTCTCTTGGTTGGCTACATCTTGAATGCAACTCACAACAACTTCACGGTGATCTTTTACTACGTGGTCGGATTGGTTCTCACGGCAGCATGTGCAGCGATGCAGATCAGACAGCCGGTGTTCCCCACACAAGCATCCACTTCCCGGGGATGCTTGTCGGCTGATGATTGACCCTGATTTAGGATGGCGCGCGCTTGACTGAAGTTCAATCGTAGATGCAACCGGCTTCCGGAGTCCCATGCTCTTGCGCGCACTGTTCGCTCGAATTAAATGTCTCAACATATTGCGCCATTTCCCGGATTGTAGGTGACTCGAAGAGTGCAATTATCGAGAGCGCTTCGATCTCCAGCTTGCGGGCAACTTTGTCGATGAGTTCCATGCCCATGAGCGAATCACCACCGAGCTCAAAGAAATTATCGTCAATTCCAATGTCGTGCACCGTCAGGACCTCAGCCCAAACAGCGCTGAGTGATTTCTCGATTGGAGTGCCCGGAGGCGCGTATGGCTGATCCGTGTGTCGGTCACTGTTCGGTGCGGGAAGCCTGCTACGGTCCACCTTTCCATTCGGCGATAGGGGAAGTTCGTCCAAAAATACGATTGCTGCTGGCACCATGAAATGTGGCAATTTTTCGAGTAGGAATACACGTAGCGGGGCAATCATCTGGTGCTCGACTCTTGTGCTGCGCTCGTTGGCATCTTCCGGTTCCGGCCTCGTCGGTTCTACTACATTAGCCACTACATACCCCACGAGCCGCGTGTCTCCTGGCTCGTCTTCCGTAGCTATGACCACCGCCTGCTTTACACCCGGATAACTCTCGAGCACAGCCTCTACCTCACCCGGCTCAACGCGGAAGCCACGGATCTTGACCTGACAGTCGTTGCGGCCAAAATACTCTATGACCCCATCCGGTTGCCAGCGGCCCAGATCCCCAGTCCTGTACATACGCGCGCTTGGGTCCGGGCTGAATGGATTTGGAATGAACCGCTGAGCAGTAAGATCTGGTCGGCCGAGGTAACCACGAGCCACGCCTGCTCCGGCGATGTAGATTTCCCCGGTCACACCCGGGGGCACGGGCTGCTGCTCTTCATTTAGAATAAAAATTTGGGTATTTGATATTGGCCTACCTATCGGCGGAAGCAGCGGCCACTCGTCAAACCTTGCAGGCAGAGTCAGCGTAGTGACTACATGGGTTTCAGTTGGCCCATAGTGGTTGTGTAGGCGGCAGCCATCAAGATGGCGAAAAAAGGTTGATATGTCCGGAGTTATGCGCAATTGCTCGCCGGCCACAATGACATCTCTGAGCGAGCTTGGTGCCTGACCTGACGACCTCGAGCATTCAGCGAGCTTCTGCAGGACCACTGGAGGCAGAAAAAGTCTCTGGATCGAGTGGCTGATTAGGAGTTCCAGCAGGGCACGCGGATCGCGCCGCACCCATTCCGGTACCAGTACCAAAGTTCCGCCAGTGCAAAGCGTAGAAAAGATCTCCTGGAACGCCACGTCAAAGCTCAGCGGAGCGAACTGCAGCACTCTTCGATCGCGAGCGGCGCTCAAGTTTCGACGATGCCAGTCGATAAGATTGATCATCGCGCGATGTGGCATCGCAGTTCCCTTAGGCAGACCGGTCGAGCCAGAGGTGTAAATAACGTACACCAAGTCTTGCGCGGATAGTCCGATGTCTGCAGCGGAGAGGTTGTCTTTTGCAAACGGCGTTTGTGCTGTAAGTCGGGCATCGATTTCTATAATTTGCGCGCTCGTGCTTGGCAGTGCTTTTATCAACTTCTCCTGCATGAGCACCACGGGGGGTCTGGAGTCTTCCAGCATATACCGGAGCCGGTCGGCCGGATAATTCGGATCAAGCGGTAGATAGGCGCCACCAGCCTTCAAAATGCCGAGAACGCCAACAATAGCCTGCGGAGTGCGCTCGACACAGATCCCTACAGGCTGGTTGGGATTGACGCCCAGATGTCTCAGGTATCGTGCGAGCTGACTCGACCTTGCGTCGAGTTCGATGTAGGTCAGGGTCAGATTAGAGTGCATCAGCGCGACCGCATCGGGCGTGAGTTTCACCTGATCCTCGAACAGCTCGTGGATAAGGCGGTTCTCAGGAAAAGAAGCCGCAGTGTCATTGAACTTGTGAAGTACCCAATCGCGCTCTGTCGGGCTGACTGGAGCAGTGTCAATTGGCGCGATGGAATCATCATGCGCGCTCGACACGTGAACCTCGCGGATCGGTCGTTCCATGGATTATCTCCTCAGAGCGTCCTTGCTGGTGAGCTCTTTCATTCCTACCGCTGCATGGACCACTAGTCAAGACATCCGGGGCATACATGACTCAGTCCAAGCTCGGACATGGTGTATGTCGCGCGCCCAAATGCCGAGACTGGCGGCAGAGAGCATTGCAAAGACGATTGAGTTCCTGAATATCCATTATCGCCAAGCACGTGTACCCGATACTCCGGTACCAAGGCGTATATGCGACCGCCGGTTCCTGTACAACATCATGCGAGTGTCGCTAGAAAACGGTGCACCTGCAGGCAACATTTCCACCGAGGCACCCTGATTCAAACCGGAAGTTTTTGGAACCCGGCGCGGTTCACCTGTAGTACTTTGAGGTGCCGTGTCCGATGTTCACCGTCCCCACCCAGAGCCTGCTAGTCCTGGCTGAGGATCCGGCAGCCTCACGTGTCCGACGGGCAGTTCCAAATATTAATCACACGTCCCCTTAGTCGCCCAACCATCCCGATCCACCGCGTAGGGCTGCTCTGATAAGTAGAACACCTCGATAACTCGTCTTCCCAACAGTCACGGCCCTAAGTAGCTGTGCCCGCTTGCAAAGGACCCTCGGGATCATGCTTCCCTAGCTATCGTCTGTCGGCAATAAGGCGCGCGTCCCCGCAGTTCAGGTCACGACCCCCGATACGCCTGCCTTGTACGACCACGCATACTGTCGAATGGCACGTTGACAAAAACATCCAACCCCCCTTTAGTAGTTAAACCCGAGTGCAAAGTGCGAAAGTCGGTTCCATAGTTTACCGCGCAGCCATCGCGCAGATGCAATGAGTTCAACCGAAGTGCAGCGCGTATCAGAAGGGGACACTGCCATCGACGCTAGTGGCCAGCTCAACGTACGTTCCTTCGAAGCAACCACGAGTCCAAACGCACGCAAAAAGATATCTTTTCAATCGCAGTAATCGGAACACGCTAGGACCGTGTGACCGCTCGGGCCGACGTACCAACTCACGGTGATCGACATGCGAAAGATCCGCTCCGCACTTCGTGTGATTCCCCTAGTCACGGACTAAGAGCGTGAAAATAGTCATTTTCGCTGGAGGAACCGGATCTGTCGCGCTGCAGCAGGGTCTCTATCGCCTGCTCGATGAAAATCTTGATGGAGTGTATACCAACATCATAGTTAACGCGTATGACAACGGCTTGTCGACGGGGTCCGTCCGACGAGTGATGGATGGTCAAATTCTCGGACCATCTGACGTTCGCAAAAATCAAACAACTCGCCTACAGCTAACGACGCCGAGCTCCCCTTGGCTCAGATTCCTGAGCGAGCGCTTTACGATCCGTTCATCCAAAGCGAAGGACTTCTGCAATTTCAACGTTGCTCAATTGATGCAGGCTCTCAGGGTACAGAGTCTACGGGCCGAGTGCTGCAGCATACTCTTCAATGCAATAGAGGAATATTTTAAGTCTGTACTCGCCACGAAAATCCATTACAAAGAGTTCTCTTTGGCGAATATCATTTATGCTGGGATAGCGCGAATTAACGGCAACTCGCTTCGGGCAGCCGCGCACGTTATGGCCGATCTCATGGGAATCCCCGATAACATTCTGATTAACGATGATAGATCGCTATTCCTCGGCGCTGTTACCGAGAAAGGACAGAGAGTTACCGACGAAGGCGACATTGTCTCTTGGGGCAAACCTGATCCATTCATTGATATCGTCTTTACTGACGTTGACGGAAACGACGCGAGACCAACGCTCTGTCTTGAGGCGTGGCGGGCGATTGTGGAGGCAGATCTCATCATCCTTTCCTCTGGAACGCAGTGGTCCTCCCTCATCCCGACCTACGCGTCCGACGGCTTCAAACCTGCTATTAATGCCAGCCAAGCAGCGGTCTTGATGGTGATGAACCGAACACCAGATCAGGACAGCCCAAGTCAAAGCGCATCGGACATTATCAACATCCTCGTGCCGCGCTACTTTGATGCAGGTCGGCTGCACGTAATCGCAGATGCAAATGGGCATCCTGAGATGCGGCGCTTGAATCAGGCGGCTCTATCGAAAGTAATGACCTTCGTCCAAGCGGACTTGTCAACTTCCGCGGATCCTGCTGATAAGCACGATCCCGATAAGCTAGCGATTACTGTCGGCCGTGTCTTCTTCAGGGACTACCTCGATGGCGATTTCTTTCTGTTCGACTACGATGACACACTTGTTGGACGTGGGAACAAATACCCAAGGTCATCACGATTCAATGTCAACGGAGTGTCGCGCTTAAACTGTCTGACTAACGTCGGTATTTGCACGGGGAATACAATCAATGCCGTAAGTTTGAGCGGTGAACCGGCCGCTATTAATGAAATGTCCGAGCCCATTTATAAACCTCTACTTGTATTCGCTGATGGAGGTGTCAATGAATATAGATACGCTACCGATCCCTTAGAGAAGGACAACGATACCCGTACGAGACTTGTGAAGTGTACTTGTCCAGAAGCTCTTCTCCCTGTGATGGGGCCCCATAGCATCAACGGACTCATGGAGAGTCTGCGAAAATCTGGGTTTTCTCCTTCAAGGATTGAGATTCGAGGAAATGTATTAGTTGCGATCAAGCCAGTGGATGACGGCGACCGTCACGCAGTTATGAGCCTGATCCAGCATATAATCCACGGTTCGAACCTCGAAATTCGTGCCGTTGGAAGAACGACGATCGAGATATGTAAGCCGACACTGTCCAAGGTCTACGCCATTAAACGTCTTTGTATGGGTTCTGCAGCATCGTCAAAGATCACCTATGTGGGGGACGAGTTTGACGCTGGAAACGATAATGACATCAAACTATTCGCAACCCAAGAGGCGCGAATGAAGTGTCTGCACGTCGGCAGCCCTGCGAAGACAGCATTCTTCATCTCGACTCTCATGGCGTACCTAGATGGGAATCTCAGGCGCTGATCTGTACATAATTGCTGCCGGCAATGGCTCGCGCCTTAACGCCAACGTGCCTAAGGCGCTCGTGCCGGTTGTCGGCGAGCCCTGTCTAACTACGACGCTGCGACGTATCGGTCTCAAGTTTAGAAGAGTGTTTGTAGCTACTAACGTCCTTGTACACGATTATTGGAACAACTATTTTGACGGTTTGAGAGCTAGCTATCCGGAACTGACAAAACTAGTAATCAATCTGCCCATCAGATCGGGGCTGGGCGACGGACACGCCACTCTCCAAGTAATTCTGGCTGCCGAGAGCATGATGGGAACGAGTCTGTCTCAGGACATCGTCGTTGCATGGGGCGACGTCTTCTTCCCAACGCACAAGCTCATCGATGAGCTGTTGATACTAAGTCCTGAAGGATCAGGGCTCATTCCGGCAGTTCATGAGAGCGCGCCGTATGTGTCACTATTGGTTGATGAAAGAATGCGCTGCATCTCGGCTGATTTTTCCAAGCATGGCGAACATCATGCTGCTGGTTTTCACGACCAGTCAGTGTTTCGATTTAATCTCTCCCGGCTAAAGGAGGCTCTATGCTGTCTTCACAGATGTCTGTGGAAAGGCGAGCGGTACTTAGCCCCGGCAGGAGAGCTTTCACTCCTCTATTCATTGCATCAAATGTACAATTCAGGTGATGCCGCCTATGTTTATCAAACGGGATTCCCAACCCTCACCTTCAATACTGCGGAGGAAGTTGCTGCAATTCGGAGCAATATGGGCCGTCGATGGTCAACAGAGATTGAAAAGCCATCGCAAGTGGGAGCAGAAACGCTACTCGCGCGGGTCCCTGGACTGGACCACCGAAGCAAGATCTTGGAGATAGACAATCTTGAGTAGCAATCTTCAGGTTGAGTGTTTTAGTGTGATCTTAATGCTTGGCTCGTCTGTTCTTGTTGTTGGTCTGTCATTGGTTTCAACGCTGTGAAGAGTGACGCCGAATCTCTGCAAGAATTGTCAAAATCCTGCGACAAAAGCTAGCTGATACCCGAATGACTTCTGAGAACACCATATCGCGCCGCTGGGCGGGAGAAGCTTGCTTTACGGACTTCCTCGGGCGTCGTGGAGCGCCTTCGAGGCAGCACCAGAGTCCGGAAATAGGAGTCCAGTATCACGCTGTCGATACCGTCTCCGACAGTGTCCCGAGACATCTGGATTCAGAAGCATGCGCAGCGCTTACCGGGAGCGAGCGCAGTGTACTCCGTTCGGTGATCGGAATGGCGAATAACGTCCCGTGGGTGGCTCTCCGCGTACGTCATCCGCGCCGCCAACAGCGGAAGTTCACGTTCCGGACGGCGGTCCATGGCACGCCGAGCGACCAGATAAGTAAGCAGGTCCAGCATTGCTGCAGCATGCTGGGAACCCTCGTCCGTGCTGACATAGGTTATATCGGCAAGCTGGAGCGCGTTGGGTCTGTCCGCTGCGAAGTGCCGATGCACAAGGCCCGGCGCGAGACGCTCTGGCGCGCCTGGGCGAATGGTCTGCCGGAACCGACGCTCTTTCACGCCCTGCAGCCGGACCCGCCGCGCCAACCGTTCCGCACGCGTGCGTCCAATAGCGACGCCCTACGTGTAACGCAGTTTGGGATGGAAGCGCGGCGCACCGTGGGTATCGTGAGGGGAGCACGCGTCGATCTGGTGAACCGGCGCTGCGAGTTACACGTCCCTGCGTCCGCGGACCTGCATCCGGCAATCTCGTCCGGCGCAATATTCGGTCCTATGGAGCGAAAGCAACCGACACGTCACTTGCACCGGAAGCGCGTCCTGATTCCTTTTCGCGACCCCAATGAGCATTTCGAATTGCGCGCGGTCGTCCGGGTTGTCGTCGTTTGTGAGAGCGCTTGCCGCTCGATTTTCAACTGCCTAATGTCAGCAGGAAGACGCATAACCTCCTGGCGCTCTTCGGTGTTCAGTCCGTCATCACCGCGGTGTGTGTCTCGATCGATCTGTTTGATCCAAGGGCTCGTCGCTCTTTGGAAAACCCGAATTCGCCCGACAGCCCGCAAATTTATCCGACGTGCTCGCTACAGTTCCACGACCTGGCGGGCAAACTCAGGCACATGCCGCTTGGATCGGTTTGGAACCTTAGACGATAGCGGACATCTCGCAGACCGAGTATCAGGTGTCTCTGAAGCGCGGGGAGTTCAAATCCCGCTGGCATCGCTTGAGGGCCTCGCAGCTATGGCACTCTGACGCATGTTGATTGTCTTTTACCATAATGGAGCATCAGGCCCATGGACGGCATTCATATTGCTTTCGTAACGATTCCTCATTCGCCGCACGTAAATCCAACAATTCCGATAGCTGCCGCGTTGGTAAGACGTGGTTATCGTGTGAGCTATGTCACTTCAGAACGTTTTTCGCAGTCAGTTGCAAACTCTGGAGCAATGCTAGTTCCTTGTCGAAAGCTACTGCAAGAGAACCTGGCGGGCGAACAGAGTGCCCAGAAGGAGCCAAGTGAGATCGGGTTTAATTATTACGCGGCGCAAATGCTTGGAGACATAACGCCATTTCTTGAAAAGAACAAACCGAACCTCATACTCTATGACTCTTTGGCATTCGCAGGTCGCATACTGGCACAGCGTTGGAAAATTCCTGCGGTACAGACAAGTCCGGTTTACGCGTTCGACAAAAGTGATTTTGAGGGTCAACTGAAGCACGCCGGGCTACGAGAGATTGCGGTTGAGCATGTAAGAAATGTGCGTCTGTTCTTGCAGCGCTACGACGTGACCAGCAGTAATTACCTAGCCGATAAAGAGAAGCTAAACATTTATTTATTTCCATCTGTCCTCCAGCCGAATAGAAGCGCGTTCGATGATCGTTGCTTCTTTGCGGGTCGATGTGCCGCGGAGCGGAAAAGTGCCGGGCACTGGCAGGAGAATACAGATGGTAGACCAGTTGCATTGATTTCAATGTCGACATTGCTCTCGTCGTGGGGAAGACAGGCGGAAATTCCGGAGTATTACAGAATGTGCATCGACACGCTCCCTGGTTTGGGATGGCATGTGGTTTTAGCCATTGGCGAGAATTGCAAGGCGGGGTCGTTGATGCCTTTGCCAGCTCACTGTGAAATAATTCAACACACTTCTTACCTAAAGGCACTCTCGCACGCGAAGCTACTCGTCTTTATGAGCGGAACCGTGAGTACGGCGGAGGCCGCGTACTATGGAGTTCCTATGATTGTTATGTCTGAGGGGGTAAGTGAATATGAGTGGCAGGCGGATCACCTTGCTGAGGTGGGCATTGGTATTCATATCAGGAAGGCGGATACCAACCCAAAGGGTATAAGAACAGCGGCGATTCAGCTGTTAGAAGATGAGGTAATGCGACGTAGGGTAAAGGAAATTCAACGCGCCGTTAGCAGGGAGCCGGGTGCGGACGATGCGGCAAATCGTATTGAAGAGTATCTGGAGGAAAGTGGCTGATGGAAAATCGCCGTACGGCGAGTGATCATGCGAAAATCTAGATTGCTGATGTGTGGATCGCCCCGAAAGAGGTAGGACGTTCTGGCAGAGGTGGCTGGCTTTCGACACAAGGGATAAGCGGGACATTGCCGAACATTCCCGATGTGGAACGGTGCATGTCAACATATTTGCCGGAGCGCCGATAGATCGGCGGAAAGCAGGTAGCGAAAGTCCACCGCGATGAAGGCATAGCGATCCACCTCGACCCGAAGCCGTGCGCGGCAACATGGGATCATTGAGCATGTCTGCCGCGCCAATCGGCGTCTTGGTCGTGTACCTGTTCGTGTCACAATTGCTGCCGCCTCGATAGGGCTGTAACCCAAGGGGCCCGAGGCGATGAAGTGGCACGATACGGACAAGCATTCAAAGACCACGCGGTAGCGCGGCGTCTTCGTAACCGTGTAGCCTAGGCGCATGGTCGGCGCCCGCGCCATGACGGAGGATGTGTCCACTTGGAGAATAAGTGGGCACTTCGGTAGAACACACCGGGATGCGAGACCCGCGCGGCAGGGGTGCGGACCCGCAAGTGGCGCTCGATTCAAGAGAAGCTGCAGATCGTTCGAGAGACGCTGCAGGAGCACGCCTCCGTAGCGGTGATCGCGCGTCGCCATGGCATCAACGCGAACCAGGTGTTTGTGTGGCGACGACAATACCAGCGCGGAGATTCCGTGGAAGGCTCTGGAAGTGGAACCCAGGAGGCGGTGATTGTGCCAGTTCAGATCGCGGAACAGCCACAGGTTCAGGCATCGCCCCGCACCACCGAACCCAATTCTCGGGTGTCGGCAGCGCCGCGGATCGAGATCGAGCTGGCAGAAGGTCCCGGGGTGAAGATCTGGGATATCAGTTCCGAGACGCTGCGAGCGCTCATTCGAGATTTGATGCAACCATGTTGAGCATTCCGGCGGGGATACGCATCTGGTTGTTCGTCAAGCGCCAGGAAATGGGCTTGAGCCCTGGGGTGGTACGAAGCGAGAAAGCCCCGCATCGGATCACTACAAGGTGGTGCGTGCGGCCGGTCCGCCTGGCCGACGGATCCATCCCCTTCCACGCGTCTGCTGGTAGATACCGCCGAGTTCCTTCGGGCTGCCGACGTGGAAGATGCTTTGGAGAGCCGCCACCTGCTCCCACAAACGCAGTCACTTGTTGCGGTGGGACTAGCAATTGAAAGGTGCATGCGAGCGGCGTTTGGTCCCAAGCCTGCATTCCACGTTCTCCAAAAGCCTATTCGATTTCAACCACAGCAACAGCGAATGACCCCATGCGCAGAACGTTGCCGGTCGGTCTGAAGGTGCGCGGACCATCTCGAGACTGCTCGTCGACGACTTCTATTTTCGTGACAGAACCTGTCTCCGCGAGGTCAATATTCACCGCTTGCAATCGCTTATTGATGGCCAGCAGTTTTCTACCTCGCGGGGTCACAAAGGCTTGCACCTTCACACCCGAGCTTGAAAGTTCAGGAACCTGACTGTCCAGCCAATCGCTGGAATCGAGGGTGGATACGAGCCTGTCGCCCGGACCAAAATGGTTCTTGAGCAACTTAAGCACGCGGATCGGCGCACGTAGCGCCAGGGTCACGGGATCGAGAAAGGTGATGCTGGCGCCGTGGCCGGGCAGGCCATGAGGGCGGTCGTAAATGCCCGATGCTGTGGCGACATCGATCCCCATTCTGGCGAGTTCGACGTAGAGGTACGCAAAAACAGCACCGTTCAGATTCCAATACAACGACGGAACCGGTTTCGCCTTTTCAGGATGACCTTGGGAAATCACATCGTCCACCAGCAGCGCCCCAAGCTCGTCCAGGTTTACCCGCGTCGCGGGGGAAAGGCGCTTGCGGATGGATTCAATGTAACGCACCGTACTCAGGAAGGCGGCCGCCTGATCGAAAAACTTATATTGCCACTCGGAAGGGGTCTCACGCTCGCTGGAGCCTCCCAGGCCATATGCACCGGCATAGAAATGGTAGGCCACCATGTCTAGCGGGATACCTGGGCGATGGTTTTTTGGATTCAAAAAGTACTCAAAAAACTCCGGCTCTAGCGAAGGCAGGCCGAGGGATAGTCCGACAAAATGCGTCTGGGGACTAACCTTCTGAATCGCCGCAACAATCGCATCGTAATAGAACGTGTAGCGTTGCGGAGTCATACCCCCATATTCACTGTCAATCTCGTTCAATACTCCCCACCAGGGCAGCTCGTAGCGATAGCCCGAGCGGTGATAGGCCCCATTCTCGTCCGTGAACCCCCCTCGGGTATACCAACTGGCAATCCGCGCATAGTAGTCCCCAAGCGCCCGACCCGTGGGGTCGGCGAGTTCCTGGCTATCCTCCATGTAGTATTTGTAACGCAGCTCGTTCGGATCGTCAGTAATATCCGAACGAGGCACCGGCCGTCCTGTTTTGAAAATCCAGTAGGGAATGATTGTGAGGTTAATGATCGGTTCGTGCCCCCTTGTCGCCTCGAGGAACGGGATGACATCCGCATCGAGGAAGGAAAAGTCCCAGGAGGTTTTTTCTCGGGTCGGCGGGTAGATTTCAGCCACTTGCCGGGCGGGGTTGATCAAGTGCCATCGTACATAATTGGCCCCCAGATCCCGAAGGAGTGAAAACTCCACGTCCTGGAGCAAAGACGTCGGAGGCGAGGCGCCCGCAATGGGCCGGAAAGGGCAAGCAAGGATCGTCGGTGTGGTTTTCGACACCGCGATGGTCTTGCTCCAATCGACAGAAACGTTGACTGTAGGCTCAGCGGCTGAAGCATTCGTGATGTAAACTGCGCTGAGTAGGATGCAAATGATGCCTAGATAGTAATGTTTGCGCATTTTCTTCTTATTCGGACCTTCGCGCCGCAGCGCCTGATGGCTGCCCTGCGGAGGTGTTATTTTGTTGGCCTCTATTGAAATCTGAGTGGGCGACCGGGGCCCTCCCTGCAAGGCTCTTGAGCATCGTGGTCCTCGTCTTCTTTCGCATCTCATCGCTAAGCCAGCAGGGCGGTCTGCCGAAGGCAGAAGGAAGCGGCTCAAACAGACCGTGGGAGCCGGTATTTTACGCATGGAGCTGCTGTGATAGCGTTCATAGCAGGTCGAGTCACGACGATAAAGATGGTCACCGAGAAGATTTTTGAGGGGCACTGAACATCAGCTCTCCCTGGTACATCGCCGGGGTTAACTTCGAGCCGGACCATAAGAAGCTGCGCATCCACGCCGATTTTGAGATGGGCAGTCATTTTGCGGTGTCCGGGCATTCGGGGGAACATCCCGCCCATGACACGGTGACGAAGACCTATCGGCATATGAATTTTTTCGAGCACGAGTGCGAACTCGAGGTCCGAGTGCCACGGGTGAAATGCCCCGATGTCTCGGGGCGTCAGGTCACGCCGCCCTGGGCCGAAAAGCTGTCCGGTTTTACGCTGCTGTTTGAGGCGTTTGTAATGATTTGCCGCGAGATGACCTTCTACGGTGTAGCGCGCGTCACCGGACTGTCGGTTCACCGAGTCATGGCCTTGTGCGAAGGCTACGTGAATACAGCGGTGAGTGCCGCAGATTTCAGCGAGGTGCGGCGCATTGCGATCGATGAGACCTCGCGCGCCAAAGGTCACGACTACGCCACCTTGTTCGCCGACGCGCAAGCACGCAAGGTGATCTACGTCGCCGAAGGCAACGAGGCTGCAACCGTTGAGGGGTTCGCAGGCAATTTGTGCGCTCATCACGGCAAGCCTACTCAGATCGAGGTGGTCAGTATCGATATGGGGCCGGCTTTCATCCGAAGCGTCACAGACCACCTTCGCAATGCACAGATAACCTTCGACAAGTTTCATGTGATCGCGCACGCATCGACGGCGATCGACAAGACCCGCCGGCTGAAACAGAAGCTCGATCCCTCGATCAAAGGCCTTCGCTGGACGCTGCTGAAGGATCGCAGCAAACTCAACCCATCGCAGCGTGCCGGAGCTCGACACCCTGCTTACGCATATGTCGACCAGCGAACGGCGCGTGCCTGGCACTACCGCGAGCAGTTGCGCGAGATCCTCACCCGCAAACAACACCATGTCGTGCGTGCCCTGCCGTGTCATTGGTGCACCAACTGTCACGCTCCAAGGTCGAGGCCATGAAAGAGGTCGCTCAGATGATGCCAGTCATTTCGAGGGCATCCTCGCCTGGGTCACTTCTCGTCAAACCAACGGCTTCCTGGAGGCTATCAACGGGCTGTTCCAAACGGCCAAGCGCAAGGCCCGCGGGTTCGTCCGCTTCCCACCATCCGTACCGTCATCTTTCTCACCGCCGGCAAGCTCGACTTCTCCAGGATCAATCCCTACGCCGCTAAACACCATTTGAAATTCAACAGACCCTTTTGTTGTAACCGCTCTTGGTATCAGCTATTGCAGCAACAAGCGCAGCACGGGCCTGCAGGCTGCGCCACGTCTATTATGAAGACGTAGTTATTCCCTATTTGCGACATGGCAAGCTTCCATTCGACGCTCGACTGCGCGATGAGTGTTTTAACGTGCATTGGCTCACGATCCTGAGCCATGTCCCCAGTCGTGCATGATCCGGGAGATGTTGTCAGTGGCAGACCTGGCGATTTGGGGGACTTTGACGAGGACTTGGCGGGGCAGATCACTCAGACTAGCAATCGACGACGCCTGAAACTGTAAGCAGATCTCCCAGGTTGAATTGCGCCACTACTCGCAAGCCCGGCAGATCGCCTTGGTCGGGTGATATAAGCGCTAAGGGGCTTCAGGGGATCCCCTATCTCGTCGAGCAAAACTCCGTGCATGACCGCGCACGCGTGTCGAAGCGCGTGCGGGCCACGCCGCAAACTGGAGATCTCTAGCTTCCGCAGCCCTGCGCTCGTTAGGTGGTGGTACAACGCCCCTGTTGACATCGGTGCGTATTCCGGCGATCGTGAACAGTCATTCCACGCGATGGTGAACGGAGCGTGGAGCCGGCAACTGGAGGACTCTTTTCTACGTCAGGTGTTCACGATCCGTCAAGACGGCATGTCAGTCTGACGTCGTAGGCGGCAGAAGTTCATGCGTCTACCGTCGTTCGGGTCTTGCGCATGGACTCGCCAGGAACTTTCAGTTCGATGCGATGACTGTGATGAACGAGGCGGTCCAGGATTGCGTCTGCCAGGGTGGGCTCCCCCAGATAGGCGTGCCAAGTGTCCACAGGCAGTTGGCTGGCGATCAGCGTGGACCCGGTGTTGACACGATCGTCGAGGATTTCCAGCAGATCGGCCCGGTCCTGAGCGGACAGTGCAGTCAGTCCCCAGTCGTCGAGAACGATCAGTGATGCTTTGGATACGAACTTCAGGAACTTGATATAGCTGCCGTCGCCGTGTGAGATGCGCAGTTCCTCGATCAGCCTCGGCACGCGGTAGTACAGAACCGAGTCGCCCTGACGGCAGGTCTGTTGGGCCAGCGCGCACGCGATCCAGGTCTTGCCGGAGCCGGTGGCACCGGTAATGAGCAGGTTCTGAGCTCTGCGGATCCACTCACCCGTGGCCAGGGTGGTGATCTGGCGCTTGTCCAAGCCGCGCGCGGCTTTATAGTTGATGTCTTCGAGGCTGGCTTCGGCAACCTTCAGTCGTGCTCCGCGCAACAAGCGCGTGCGCCGTTGGTTATCGCGATGGATTCGCTCTCGATCAACCAGCAGCGCGATGCGCTCCTCGAACGAAAGGGCTTGGATTCCGGGGGTCTGTTGCTGTTCTTCGAGGGCCTCCAACATACCCTGCAGCTTGAGCGTCTTGAGTGTTTCCAGTGTCGGGTTTGTCAACATCGTCGTCTTCTCCGAGTGATCCGGATGGATCGTCAGTGGTAGTAACCAGGTCCACGCACGTTGCCATGCGTGGGTAGTTCCGGGGCCAGCGGCTCTGTCGCCGCGGCTGGTCGCAAATCGCGGCCGCTTTTGAGGATCGAGATCACGCTCTTGCGGGTGGGGCTGGCCAGGCGAAGCGCCAGCGCGCTGGCGCTCTCCAGACGGCCCTCACCATATTCTCGGGCCAGCGCCAGAAGACCCAGGCAGGCGCGATATCCTTGCTCAGGGTGGGGTTTGGAGCGCAGCAGGTGCTCGACGATGGCGGCAGTGTTGACACCGATTGACGTACCCCATTGGATCAGACGCTTCGGCGACCACTCGGCGTGGGCCCGGTGCGATTTGGGCATGTGCTCCGGCAACGTGGTGTGTGCACCGCGCTGATAGGAGCGTACGTGAGCCGCCACGCGCTGGCCGCGGAAGAACACTTCCACGACGGCCGCCGTAAAGCGCGCCCATACCGTGTACCCCACCAGAGCGTGCGGCACGCTGTAGTAATGCCGCTCGACATCGATGTGATAATCGAAGGCAACCCGACGCTCCTTCCATTCGGCGAAGACATAGGGGTGCGCAGGGAGAGTTCGCATCGCGGGCCGGTCCAGTGCTTCGAAGACGCTGCGCCGTGACCCGGGCAACCGTTGGTAGGGTCGGCGGTTGAGCTCGTCGATCAGGGGCCGTATGGCCGTATTGAGTTCTTCCAGGCTGAAGAACTTCTGGTGCCGTAGTCTTGCCAGTACCCAACGACAGACCAGCAGTACCGTCAGTTCTACGCGGCTTTTGTCCTTGGGCTTATAGGGTCTGGCGGGGATGACGACACAGCGGTAATGGCCTGCTAGCTCCTCGTACGAGCGTTGTAGCTCCGGTTCATAGCGGTCGGCGCGGGTGACTCCAACACGTGGGTTATCGGGAACCAGGATCGTGGGCGCTGCACCGTAATACTCGATCGCCCGCACATGACTGCCCAGCCAGTCCGGCAGGGACTCACTGCGGGTGGCCTCCGCGTATGCACAACCGCTGGCGCCCATCGCACTGACGAACACGTGTGCTCGGAAGGACTCTTCGCCCCGCGCGCCATAGATCGGTACCGTGCGCCCGGCGTAATCCACAAACAACTTCTCACCGGCAAAGTGCCGTTGGCGCATCGAGCGGTTCAGCCGCTTTTCCCAGCGCCGATAAATATCGCAGAAGGCGCTGCGTCGATACGCCGCGGCACCGTGACGCTCGGCGTACTCTTCCCACAGCAACTGCAGCGTAACGTGTCGGTGTCGCTGCAGTTCAGTGTGGATCCAGGCGCAGTCCGGCGGCACGAGCTTGGGAGGCTGACCGGGCTGGGCGGGCCCGAACAGCCGTCGCTCGAGTTCCACTTCCGTCAGCGTCTGCGCCTCGGCAGCGTCGATCCCGGCGGCCTTAACCGCACGCAGGTACTTGGAGACCGCCCCGACCGACAGGTCCAAGGCGCGTCCGAGCGCACGAACGCTCAAATTACTGGCTTGCAGCCCGATCAGCTGCTTCAACTTGGACATGGAGATCCTCTCGTTCGGCATCGACCGCGCTCCCCGGGGGCAAAAATCCCGAGATTACGTGGTCCGCTCTGCGATCAATCTCCAGTCACCGACTCCCTGCTTCCGGGATCGTGAACACTAATCCACGATCGTGAACAGCTTTCCGCCATCGTGAACGCGGCGCCGCACGCGACGCCGAAGTGTTCACGATCCCGCGGATCGGTGTTCACGTTGCCCTGGAATCTGTGTTCACCATCTCGTGGAAATGCTGTTCACGTTCGCGCGGAATACGCA